>JYMV01048991.1_pt1 | contig 33339 bp, 32 predicted proteins | sample 338911 | NCBI WGS metagenome assembly JYMV01 (sample SAMN03354496, study PRJNA234377) | hydrothermal vent metagenome | biome: Deep sea; feature: Hydrothermal plumes at the Eastern Lau Spreading Center, Western Pacific Ocean; material: Seawater | place: Tonga | collected 2009 | depth 2000 m m
TTACGCGCCTGCTGTATCAACTAGTTGACGAATTTCACGTGCTGAATCAGCAGGAGATGGTGCGCCATAGATAGCTGCGCCCACTACAACGATATTTGCACCGGCTTGTACAACACTTTGTGCTGTAGACTGGTTAATACCGCCCGCTACTGAAATTCTTACTGATAAACCTAAACCAGCAATGTCACTCAAGTCACTAAAAGGTGTTGCACCCGCTGCTTGTGCGTCAAGACCGGTATGAATACCAATGATTTGCGCACCTACATCAGCTGCTCCACGTGCACACTCAATTTTATCAGGAACGTTAATTAAATCAACTTGTGCTTCTGCACCGTGCTCGTTTGCCGCTTTAACAAAACCCGCAATAGTCGCAAGACCCGATACGCCTAATACAGTACAGATATCAGCGCCTGCTGCATAAAAAGGTGTCGCTTCGTACTCACCCGCATCCATAGTCTTTAAATCAACTAATAATAATTTGTCTGGGTGACTTCTTCTTAACTCTGCAACCAAGTTAACACCATTGTGTTTAATACATGGCGTACCAATTTCAATAATGTCAATATAAGGGGCAACTTGGTCAGCAAGAGCCATACTTGCATCAAAATCTAATGCGTCTACTGCCAGTTGGATAAGTGTTCTAGCCATGTTTTATACTCCGGTTCGGTTTACTGTTAGGTGAAACGCCTAACTTTGATAAATAAATAAAAAATAACGTTTTTCAACCCCAAGAACTTTAAAACAAAAAGTGGACCCCTGTCAATTTTAAAGTTGATTACAAAATGAATACCTATCACTAAAAGTATTAATAAATCATTATATTACCTTTAAAAGCTAGCACCTTACATTAACCATTTTTTAATATAAAATCTCATAATATTAACCCGCTACTCGGGCTCCCTCCTTTACTTACGCCAAAAATCTAACAATAATGCATATTTTGATAGATCCTTATAACGCTCTTTTACCGCCAAAAACACAGACCATGACCTATGCCCCCTTTTACCAACGTTAATGCTTTAATTATTGATATGGATGGCGTCCTCTGGCACGGCAATCAACCTATTACTGGCTTACATAACTTCTTCGAAACCCTTAGGACCATACAAATACCTTTTATTCTTGCGACCAATAACGCCAGTTTGACACCCCAACAATACATTGAGAAATTCTCTAAAATGGGTGTTGAAGTCTATAAAAATGAAATCCTGACTTCAGCGATGGCGACTGTCCACTTCCTTTCCAAGCAATACACGCCTGAAACAACGCGCGTATTTGTCATTGGTGAACCGGGAATAAAAGAACCCTTACTCGAGAAAGGCTTCACCTTAACCGGTCTTTATGAAATCAATGATCGCACCGGAATGAATTCCAAAACCGGCGCACATATTGTTGTTTGCGGACTAGACAGAGAAATTTCCTGGGATAAACTGGCAACCGCCACACTCAATATAAACGCCGGCGCCGCCTTCATTGGCACAAATGGCGACACCTCTTTGCCCACAGAGATTGGTGAAATACAAGGTAATGGCGCCATTTTAGCGGCACTAACCGCCGCAACACGCATCACCCCCACCATTATCGGGAAGCCTGAACCGATCATTTACCAACAAGCCATGGCTATTCTTAAGTCAAAACCTGAAGAAACCATCGCCATTGGAGACCGCCTAGATACTGACATTTTAGGCGCCGTACGAAGCGAAATCAGAAGTTTAATGGTTTTAACCGGTGTTTCTGACCAAAAGGATGCAACTGAAAGTCCCTTTCAACCGACTTGGATTATGAACAATATTACCTCAATAACCCTTGCGTTAAAGAATGCACATAAAAGCACAACCCACTAACAATACCCTGACTTACTATGAAAAAACTTATCAATAACCCAGACGACCTCTTTCCTGACAGCCTTGCTGGCTTTGCGAGCGCTCATGCTAATATTGTCCAACTTCATAGCAACCCCTATTTTGTCTACAGAAAAAATAAACCAACAGCCCCAAAAGTAGCCTTGATTTCAGGTGGCGGCTCTGGCCACGAACCGTTACATTCTGGGTTCGTGGGCACGGGAATGCTAGATGCGGCCTGCCCCGGACATATCTTCACATCCCCCACACCTGACCAGATGGCAGCCGCAGCAGCAACCGTGGAAAATGACGCTGGAATTCTATTTATTGTCAAAAATTATGCCGGCGATATCATGAATTTTGAAATTGCCTCAGAAATAATCACAGCACCCATTGAAACCATTATCGTTGCCGACGACATTGCCTTACCTAAAGAGCACAGCATGGGACGCCGCGGCGTTGCTGGAACCTTGATGATTGAAAAAATGGTAGGCGCTGCTGCCGACTGTCACCATGACCTTGCTTACTGCAAATCGTTAGGCGACCGGATTAGTGACAATACGGCCTCCATAGGCGCAGCCTTAACAAGTTGCACCGTTCCAGCACTGGGAAAACCAACCTTCGATATCAGTGAAACCGAAATCGAAATGGGGGTGGGCATCCACGGCGAAAGGGGCCACTCCACCCAAAAATTCACCGATGCAACAACACTCACCCATTATCTAGCCGAAGCTATTTATGATGAGTTAAAGCCTAAAAAAGGACAAGAAGCTCTCCTTCATATCAACGGCTTAGGCGCAACCCCCCTCATTGAACAGTATTTAATCTATGAAATAGCACAAAAATTCTGGTCAAAACAAGGCATCAGCATTACCCGATCGCTTGTTGGCAACTATACCACCTCCCTTGACATGGCCGGCTGTTCAATGACGCTCACGTTACTAGACACAGAACTCACTACACTGTGGGACCACCCCGTCAATACCGCTAATTTACGCTGGGGTTGCTAATCATCACCGGCTAAAAAGTCAGTTAACGCACAAAGCATTAATTGACTTGATTTAGCACCGGCATCAAGATGCCCTACCGTACGATCACCCAAATAGGCAGCACGCCCTTTTGTCGCAACCATTTCACGCGTCGCCTCAACGCCATCGGTCGCCACCTTAGAAATAGCTATCAACAACGCCCTTCTTTCGGCATCCTCCGCCGACAACCGCACAAAACACTGCGCCACCGGCACTAAAACATCCAACATGGTCTTCTCACCCACATCAGACTTGCCACGGGCCTTCATGGCATCCACACCTTGGCTAAAAATGTCAGCCATTCTACTTGTTGTTAGTTCGCTTTCTTTCAAAGCACTGCCCATTTTAAGAAAAAAGGTGCCATACAGTGAACCTGAAGCCCCGCCCACAGAACTCATCAGCGACATTCCAATGACTTGAAATGCTTGAGGCCAATCTACGGTAATTAAATCACCCGACTTCGTTTTGAGAACTTCCAGCCCCCGTAACAAATTAACCACATGGTCACCGTCACCTAAAATGCGGTCTAACTCTGCCAACTCATCTGCATTTTCCAAAATCGTGTCGTAAAGAAGAGTTACTACATTCGGCAACATTTTAGGTGTAACTAACATACCCATTCACTCCCAATAAAAAAATTAAATACCGCTGCTAAATAGCACGTGTAAAAACCAATATAAACATAACCGCCTTATTTCTAACATATCACTTCGCACAACCGCGAATTTATAACAAAAAAATAGTAAACTAACTTTTTTTACATTATAACGCTGCCCTTTTTAACCCCTACTCTTTTAATAATGCCTTATGCTGCCAGCCCCCATTACCGTTGATGTCTTATGTGTTGGCCACGCCTCATTTGATCTTATCTTTTCGGTTGCAAAACACCCTTCAAACGATGAAAAAATGTCCGCTAACGCCTTTCAACACAGCGGCGGCGGCCCAGCTGCCAATGCGGCATTACTCGTTTCCAAACTGGGGCTAAAAGCAGCCTACGCCGGTTACCTCGGTCTGGACGCCTATGGCGAACAACATTTAACTGAATTAAAAAATGGTAATGTCAACAGCACACTCATTGTGCGCGGACAAAACCCAACCCCGATAACGACCATCATTGTTAAACCCAATGGGCAACGGGCACTCATAAATTTCAAAGGAAACACCCAGGCTTTACCGGTCAATGCCATCGATTTTGATGCTATTAAGCCCCGAGTCATTTTAGTTGACGGCCATGAACCACACATCTCACTGCCTTTAATCCAAAAAGCCAAAGACAATAACATCCCAACAGTGCTTGATGCGGGCTCGCTCCACGCCGGAACCGAAATGTTAATGACAGCCGTTGATCACCTCGTTTGCTCACAAAAGTTTGCCCTTCAATTCGCTCAAACTGAACAACAAGCATTCAATCAATTATCAAAAATTACCACCCATCTTGTAATCACTCTAGGGGATCAAGGCCTTCTATGGAAAACGCCGGACCAAACAGGCGCACTACCGGCCTTTCCTGTTAATACGGTTGACACAACCGGCGCAGGCGATGCCTTTCACGGCGCTTATGCCGCTGGCCTTGCCCAACATCTGCCTTGGCTAACATTATTGCGCTACGCAAGTTCTGCTGGTGCTTACTGTTGCATGCATATGGGGGCTCGACAAGGACTCCCCTCCAAACAACAACTTGAAAAGTTTCAGACCCTATACAAAAACTGATCAATCACCCCTTACACTATTAACGCCCATCAGCCAGTAATACCTGATATTTACAATGCACAGCTAAAAATTTTCAAAATAACGCAAAGAAGTACGATACTTAATTGCAAAAAGTTGATCACTTAAGCGATAATATAAGGTTTAGCCGCCTCTGATTAGGCCGCGTAATACTTGATCCTTAACAAGCACATACTGAAAATATAGGCTTGTCAATTCTGGAAGAAATTATGAAAAAAACAATGTACGAAAAAATTTGGGATAGCCATCTTGTCTGTGAGGCTGCTGGACAAGCACCTCTGGTATACGTAGACCGCCACCTAATGCATGAAGTCACGAGCCCACAAGCATTTGAAGGTCTTCGAAATGCTAACCGTAAGATCCGTAATCCACACAGTATTCTTGCTACTATGGATCATTGTGTGCCGACCAAAGACCGTGATTTACCGATTGCCGATCCTATTGCTAGAAAACAAATTGAAACCATGGCAGAAAACTGCCGTGAGAACAACCTCAACTTATATGACATAAAAAACCCAAACAATGGCGTCATTCACATAGTAGTTCCAGAGCACGGCTTCGTACACCCTGGTATGGTTACTGTCTGTGGCGATAGTCATACCGCTACCCATGGTGCATTTGGTGCATTGGCTTTTGGTATTGGTACTTCTGAAGTAGAACATGTCATGGCCACCCAGACACTGCCCCAAATGAAATCTAAAACCATGCTCGTTCGGGTTGATGGCAAACTACCTAAATATTCTTCTGCTAAGGATATTATTCTAGCGGTTATCGGAAAAATCGGCACCGCCGGCGGCACCGGTTATGTTATTGAATTTGCCGGCGAAGCCGTTATAGACCTAACGATGGAAGGCCGCATGACACTTTGCAACATGGCCATAGAAGGCGGTGCCCGCGCTGGACTCGTTATGCCCGATGAAAAAACCTATGAGTACCTGAAGGGTCGAGAATTTGCACCCTCTGGTTCAGAATGGGACACGGCCTTAGCTTACTGGAAAACACTGCCAAGTGATGACGACGCTGAATTTGATACCGTAGTTATCCTGACAGCAGACGATATTGCTCCACAAGTTACTTGGGGAACCTCTCCTGAACAAGTAGCTCCGGTTTCAGGCGCAGTGCCTTCGCCAGAAGATTTTAACGATGAAGGCAAACGTCAGGCCTGCATTAGCGCTCTGAACTACATGGATTTAAAACCCAAAACAAAAATCACTGACATCCCCGTCAATTTAGTATTTTTAGGTTCTTGCACGAATGGCCGCATTGAAGATTTCCGCATTGCTGCCGAAATCACTAAAAATCATAAGGTTGCTGACGGTGTGACCGCTATTGCTGTCCCCGGATCTTATAAGGTTAAGGAACAAGCCGAACAAGAAGGTCTTGATCAAATTCTAATCGATGCAGGCTGGGAGTGGCGTGATCCTGGATGCTCTATGTGCCTTGCTATGAATGGCGATGAGCTAACACCGGGACAAAGAAGTGCTTCTACCTCCAATCGAAATTTTGAAGGTCGCCAAGGTAAAGGCGGACGCACGCACTTAGTTTCCCCTGCCATGGCCGCTGCTGCTGCAACTGCAGGGCATTTTGTTGATATTCGTAACCTGTAAAGAAATAGACTTATGGAACCTTATAATAACCACACAAGCATTGCTGCTTTAATTAATCGTAGTAATGTTGATACTGATCAAATCATTCCGAAACAATTCCTCAAAAAAGTTGAACGTAGCGGCTTTGGAATTCATCTTTTCCACGACTGGCGTTTTAATGACGATGGCAGCGACAATCCTGACTTTGAACTCAATAAACCCGCATTTCAATCCGCTAAGATTTTAGTCACCGGCGATAATTTTGGTTGCGGGTCTTCTCGAGAGCATGCGCCTTGGGCGATTGCTGACTATGGCTTCAACACCATCATCTCTTCCAGTTATGCTGATATTTTTTATAACAATTGCTTTAAGAATGGCATATTGCCTATTCGCGCGACCCAGGAGCAACTCCAACTCATTGCTAATGAGATTAACAGCCATGAGGGCTGTAGTCTTACTATTAACCTAGAAGAGCAAACAGTTGTAACGCCTTTAGGCAACAATTTCGCTTTTGAACTTGACCCCTTTCGCAAAGAAAACCTATTACATGGTCTCGACGATATCGGTTTAACACTGGAACAAATCGATAAAATTGATGAATATGAACAAAAACACCGACGCCTCTACCCTTGGCTTTGGACTTAAAGCCCGCTTAATACATTAATCCACAAGCCAGCATAACTGTCATGACCCAAGAATCACGCACCATTCAAATCATGGACACGACACTTCGTGATGGCGAACAAACCCAAGGGGTATCGTTCTCACCTGATGAAAAAGTGAACCTAGCTAAAACACTGCTGGATTCACTTCGGGTAGACCGGATCGAGGTTGCTTCTGCCCGCGTTTCTGATGGGGAAAAACAAGCCGTAACCGAAATTAATGCTTGGGCCAATCAGGAGGGGTATCCCGGCCAAGTAGAGGTTCTCGGTTTTGTCGATCATACCAAGAGCGTTGACTGGATTAAAGAAACCGGTGGCCAGGTTATTAACCTACTCACCAAAGGGAGCGAAAAACATTGCCATGAACAATTACGTAAAACCCTAGAGCAACACATCTGCGACATTATCCAAACGGTAGAATACGCACAAAACCAAGGGCTCAGCGTTAACGTTTACTTAGAAGATTGGTCCAATGGTTTTAACGATAATCGTGAGTATGTTTATCAGTTAATGGATCGAATCCAACACGCAGGCATTAAACACTTTATGCTACCTGACACCTTAGGTGTTATGTCACCACAAGAGGTTTTCAACAACTTAAGTGAAATGTGTGCCCGCTATCCTGAATTACACTTTGATTTCCACCCTCACAATGACTATGGCTTAGCCACTGCAAACGTGATGGCTGCCGTAAAAGCCGGCGTTAATTCTGTACACTGCACGGTAAATTGCTTAGGCGAACGTGCTGGCAACGCTTCGCTGGCCGAAGTCACCGCCGTATTACGTGACAAAATGGGCATGGATTTATCGATTGATGAAATTCACCTAGTTCGCACCAGCACCATGGTTGAAAATTTCTCTGGCAAGCGCGTTTCTGCCAACACCCCCATCATTGGCGCCGATGTATTTACCCAGACCGCCGGCATTCATGCCGATGGCGACCACAAAGGCGGCCTTTATGAAAGCATGCTTAGCCCTGAACGCTTTTCACGTACTCGCAGTTATGCCCTGGGAAAGATGAGCGGCAGAGCCTCGCTATTGAAAAACCTAGAAAAAATAGGCCTAGACCTACCGCCCGAGATACAGCAAAAGGTTTTAACTAAAATCGTCCAACTGGGTGATTCGAAACAAACCATTACTACCGACGATCTACCCTTTATCATTGCCGATGTCCTCGAAAATGATAATTACCAACATATTCAACTCATTGACTGCTCTATTACTAGCGAACTTGAATCAATCTCAACAGCGACACTCTGCGTTAAAATTAAGGATAGAGAGCATTCATCCGTAGGATCAGGAAATGGTGGATTTGATGCCTTTATTGATGCTATCAATAAAATAATGGCACGATATAACTATACGCTTCCAGAACTAGTTGATTATGAGATCAGAATCCCTAAAGGCGGACACACCAACGCACTCACTGAATGCTTAATCACGTGGGAAGGTGCTGAAGATGTTCGAAAAACACGCGGGGTTCATGTCAATCAAGTCTTTGCTTCGGTCTTGGCAACCTTAAAAATCATTAATATTCATCTGCAAGAACAATTAAATAAAGACTAGAAATTTCAAGCCTGCTCTTTGTGTTGTTGCTAGCAAATAGTGACTATGATACTTCCAAGGCATTAATAAATTTCTGTGATTGTTTAATCGCTCTATTCATTTCAACGACTAATTTTTCAATATCTTGCTTAATCGATTTATACTCCCCCTGTAAAGCGCCTATCGCTTTTTCGTTGAGATTATGTTTCAAATATAAAGTATTATCTTTTAGTGCCGCTAACACCGGTTGCATCCTGTCTTCTACTTTGCGCATTGATCTAATTAATGTTTTATAACGAAATTGCGTTTCGCGCAGTTTTTGCTGGCTTTGGCGTTTTAATTTTGCATTTGTAAATTGCTCACTTTCATCTTGCCATTCTTCAAATAATGCTCCAGCTACATTTCCAATCGCATTTATGCGAGCAGAAACTTCTTCGGCTATTTCTGCGCTTTCTTCGTATTGCTGCGCCATCGCTTCGTACTGTGTCGATAAATCACCCCCGTCAAAGTCAATCAAGAGCGAAAGTTGCGCTAAAATGCTTCTAAACTGCTGTTGCGCTTCTTGTTGGCTTTCATTAGCGCTGTCAACGCGACTTACAAGAATATCGCGCTTATGCACACCTACTTTCTCCATGGTGGCGTAATAAGCACTTTGGCAACCACTGAGTAACAAACTACCGCTTAATATAATAATTTTGAAATAATTACTCATCGTAAACTACTGGACTTATAACGGGCAGCATCAACAATACACCACAAATAAACAATAGGAATCAGTATCCAGCCAATTGCTATCCACACCAATGCCCATGACACCGCCATGCCAACAAAAAATAAAATAGCGGGTAGAATTCTGCCCTGAACTAATTGCCCTAAGCCCGGGATGAAAAAACTACAAATTGCAGCGAGAACATTACCGCTTGAACTTGGGTGACTCATCATTACTTCCTATGCCTTTATTATCTAGAGAAAGGCCTTCTTAATTTAAAATTTTTTAAAGCGAAATATACTGTTAAAAGGTAGTGTAGTAATTATTGATAATAAGTGAATGGCAACCCCCCATAAACATACTTAGATTTATCTCAGCCGTTATTTATGACACAATATTTTGGATTTTATCGTTTATATTGATCAACATTTTGCGCATAAAATATTCATGTAGATTCTAGCTCCGCTCTTACCATATACAATTCAGTCCATTCCAAAACATTTACGGGCAGCCTCATATAGCAAGTTACGGACTCTGCGATAAACGGCAATACAGCAAGGACCCGTTCAACCCCATAATCACGCCAATCCTTATGATCCGGCATTGTATTGAAATTGTACTGTGAATTGAACGCAAAAAAATGGCGCACGGGCAGATTATTCAGCCCCAGCATCATAGCTACATAACCTTTCGGGGTGACAATAATATCCCTCGGGTTGATCACATATTGTGTTGATAGATAGGCGATTGGCACATCCGGCATATCATCTACCCTAAAAACCTGCATCGTTATGCAAAGCAGACACATCAAAGCCATTTTTTACCAATATCTCGACAGGGCGGCAAATTCGTCAGTGCCCACCTAATCGTAACCTCCAATTTGACAGGTATAAAATATCATTTTTAACTCAAGCGACCACTGCCTGTATAAATATACACGCTAAAGAATAAGCATTCCAAGCTACAAAGTTAATATAAATTAACATTGATCAGCACAATTGCCCCTTCGAATGTTTAAAAAAAACTGGTCAAACCCTTTACCGCGTGAATACCGTGCTCCTGATCAAAAAAAAACCATATTAAGCCAAAGCGCAGCGAACACTTTAGTTTTTAGTTCTTCTTGACAGTTTTTTTCAACGCTAAAACCGTCAGCATAGCCCAACAAATGATCACCTGCGGTTATTGCCGTTAGAGACAGAGTGGCTCTACAAGACGGTTGAGCTGATTGCTGGGGCACATGATCCCAACACCCTACAACAATATGCATAATAATTGCGCCATGCTTTTGTTGTAATAGGCATCCAGAGGAACCGTGTCCGGTAGGCTTTTTTTATCGCAACAGCCAGCCAAGGGTTATAGTTCAGCCCAAAGTATTGCATGCTCCCGCTATAAACTTCACTTATAATGACAAACCGATCATATGAGTGCGGAGATTTAATCAAACGTGCAATCTACACCTTCAGAAAGCATAAACGACACGACTAAAATCCTGGAATTGCCTACAACATCATTCACATTTTGTTGTCGCTACATTAAAATCTATCGGTGGGGTTTAATGTTAATGCTGGCACTTGAAGCTGCTCAGGCAGCCTGTTCTATACTGCTCCCTTATGCCATAAAAAAGATTATGGATGCCGTTGCGCTTGCCCAACTGCTCAAGGTAGAGGTCTGGAACGAGGTCGAACCGGCACTTTGGTTATTTGCTGGGTTGAATTTTGGAATCGTATTATTTTCACGCGCAAGCGGTGCCATGTTAGTGTTACTGGGTCCGACATTGCGCCTGCAAGTTCGTCGTGAATTATTCAGCTATTTACAAGGCCATTCCCAACGATATTTTCTCAGCCATTTCGCCGGTTCTCTGGCTAATCGCATCAGTGAGGTTGCACTGGGTGTTGCTAATACCCTTTGGACAGTGTTATTTGATTTTTGGCCATTGATCATTACCTTCAGTGTATCGCTGGTCTTAATGATGGGCGTCAATCTTCAGATGGCGTTAACATTGGCTTTATGGATTGCAGTATATGTGCTGATTTCTTTTTTTTTAGCGCGACGATGCCGTCGCTATGCTCAAAAATACGCTGCAGCGAGAAGTCTGGTCAGTGGCAAGATTGTCGATTCGGTCACTAACATCCAGAATGCAAAACTGTTTGCACGACGTGAATATGAGCAACGCTATCTGGAAGACTATCTGCTGCAAGAGGTTAACATTGCGCGAAGGACCTTTTGGTTTATGGAACGTATACGCTGGTTTCAGTTTGTTGCAGCCATGATTTTAATGCTAGGAATTATTGGCTATGCTCTGAAAATATGGAGCGAGAATGCCATGACTGTCAGTGAGTTTGCCATGTCGGCGAGTTTATCATTAATGCTGATTGAACAGGCACGCGGATTAAGTCGTCGTTTTCTTGAATTTTTTGAATATACCGGAAATATCAATGATGGTGTGAGCCGGATCATCCAATCTCATGAAATCATGGATCATGTTGATGCACAGCCACTCATTGTCACTCATGCCACGATTCAATTTCAACAGATTGATTTCAGTTATGTGAACGGCCGACCCGTGTTCCAGTCTCTCAATATAACCATCAGATCGGGTGAAAAAATTGGTCTGGTCGGGTTCTCAGGCAGTGGTAAAAGCACTTTATTTAATCTTCTGTTACGTCTTTTTGAACCGCAATCAGGCACTATTTTAATAGACCAGCAGAATATTCAAGCTGTTACACAAGAAAGTTTGCGTAACAGCATTACCATGATTCCCCAAGACCCCATACTATTTCACCGTTCTCTACTCGAAAATATTCGATACGGGCGATTAAATGCGACTGATGATGAAGTTATTGCCGCCGCACAAAAAGCCCATGCACATGAATTCATAGTGGCTAGCGAAGCAGGCTACCAGACTTTAGTGGGAGAACGAGGGGTTAAATTATCCGGAGGCCAACGTCAGCGCATCACGCTGGCACGAGCGATTTTAAAAAACACTTCAATTTTGTTACTTGACGAAGCAACCAGTGCACTGGACTCCGTGACAGAGCATCATATTCAAGACAGTCTGGCTTATCTTATGCGGGATAAAACCGTGATGGTTATCGCACATCGGTTATCAACGCTGTCACACTTAGACCGAATTCTCGTTTTTCAGCAAGGGAAAATTGTGGAAGAAGGTAGCCACAATCAGTTATTGCAGCGGAAAGGTCATTATGCCCAGATGTGGTCCATGCAGGCCGGTGGTTTTCTTCCTCAATCAGAATTATGACTATCACGGCCAATAAACAGGAAAAAATACAGCCGACAGATTTCAAGCGATATGAATTTTAGAGGAGAACATTGAGGCAAATGCTTGTGGTATAGAACGCTGATAAAGCCCCTTTGATTCCCGGGGGTAATTGGCAATCTGTCAGCTACGCCTGTTGTCTGGTAAATGTGCGTAGGTTATAACATTTACAAGCGCGCCACTATTTTTGCGAAAGTTTGTTTTGGGCATCCGAGCCCAAGCAAGCGGCCAAAATGACGTGGCAATGAATGCCTACGACACCCCGGTTCGCCCCGCGTTCGTGTCACTGCGCCACATCATGGTAAACGCAATGCAGACGCCGTAGCACAACCACAAATGACTTAAAGGCGTTTCGGATATAATTCCAGATCGCCTCTGGTACTACGCACGGCGGGTATTTGGAACTATCTATACCTATCGGGCCTCCAGTCCTCGAATAAGCAGCTAAGCAAATTTTTATTAGCATTAACTGCTCTAATAAAAAATGATGAGGTAGACCGTTTCGCTCATGGTTCATAAAGGAACCGTCATGGCGTCACGGTCGCCTCATCAACCTTTTAATTATCTCGAACAGTTGCCTGGAACACTATGTGATTCCGCATTAACAAGAATGAGAACTGCGAGCTATAGAGACTGGGTAGGCAACCGTCATCTCGGGTTTGCAGCGCGGCTAAACACGCCTGCCAACCATTAATTTTGGAGTAACCGGCTCTTACAAACGGACAAAGACACCCTACTTTGAAGAACCGTTTCTCAAGACTATAAATTGATGATTCTCTTTAGCAAAAAAAGTGACCTAAAGGATGAACCTTACCAGTAGAAAAAACACAGGATTTAGTAAGCGAGTGGATTAACGTATTAGTTAATAATGCCGTGCCTGTCTACCCACACGACATTATCCAGAAGCACCTCATCAGTTCCATCTAATTCAGGCGGGTTTGTCAGGCGCAGAAGATCTTACCGTAACAAACAAACTTAAAAATAAACTAGCTAACCGGCATTGCGCGTAATTTCTCTACGACTTTATCGCCAAAGTCATTGGTGCCAATCATTTTTACACCCGACCCTGGTTTTGAAAGATCGGCCGTCGAATAACCGTCTGCAAAAACACCTTGCATTGCCGCCCAAACATTTTTAGCCTCATCTTCCATAGCAAAGCTATTTTCTAACATCATCGCTACTGATCCGATCATCGAATAAGGGTTAGCAATATTCTTGCCCGCAATATCAGGTGCTGAGCCATGAGAGGGCTCATAATAGGATTTTTCATCCCCTATACAGGCCGATGGCATTAACCCTAGAGAACCTAGAATACCTCCTCCCTGATCACTCAAAATATCTCCAAACATATTTTCCATCACCATGACATTAAATTGCGTAGGATTTAAACAAAGCAAGGTCGCCGCCGCATCAACCAAAATATGAATGACCTCCACTTCAGGATAATCCACTGCGACTTCACCTAAAACCTCATTCCACAATACACTCGACTTTAAAACATTACTTTTATGAATGTTATGAAGAACCTTTTTGCGTTTATTTGCTAATTTAAAGGCTTGATGCATAATTTGTCGTATTTGATTTTCATCATATTCCAACGACTCCTTAACATAACGTAAACCTTCATCATTAACACCGACTATTTTTTCACCAAAATAGAGTCCACCGACTAATTCACGGACCATCACTAAATCAAGGCCATCACCAATGACTTCAGGCTTTAATGGTGAAAAATGCGCTAATTCTTTCGGCAAAAAAACCGGACGAAAATTAGCGTAAGTATTATAACGTCGACGTAAAGGCAGTAATGCGCCACGCTCAGGCTGCTTATCAATAGGGATGCGCTTAGAGTCTTCATGATTTAAACCAATAGGCCCTTTTAAAATCGCATCTGCACGATCACAAATATCCATCGTGGCTTGTGGGAAAGCATCGCCAAACTCAAAGTAAGCACAAGCACCAAATGCCGCGGGTAACAATTCAAACTTTACGTCATTACGCTCTTCGATAAGTTCGAGCACCTTAATGGCTTCACGGGTTATTTCGGGACCGATACCATCACCGGCAAGCACTGCAATTGAAAAACTTTTCATTTTTTACCTTAAATTTAATGAGAGGCCAGCAATCGACCATTTAAAAGACATATTACAAAAAAACAAAGACACAGACACAGACACAGACACGCAATACTCAATTATTGCCTGAAGTCACATTAACTCAGCGTTAATTTATAAAATAGCGAACTACTTCCACTTAATATTACACCCAATACTGGGAACTTGTACTGCACTAACAGCATTGCCCGCTAAATAATCATCCAGGGCATTGCGCAAATCCTGCCCGGTTACAGGAACATCATTCTTCGGCGTTGAACCATCGAGTCGCCCCCGATAAACACACTGTAGAGAATCATCGAACAAATACAGATCAGGGGTACAGACGGCTTGATAGGCGCGCGCAACTGACTGCTTTTCATCAAACAAATACGCATCAAAAGGAAAACCCCACTCCGCCATCAATGCCGCCATTTTATCAGGGGCATCTTGCGGATAATTCACAATATCATTTGCACTGATCGCAACGGTATTAATACCCTGAGAGCGGTAACTGTTTGCAATAGCGATTAATTGCGTCTTGATATGAATAACATAAGGGCAATGATTGCAAATAAACATAAGCAATGTCCCCTGACGCCCTTTTAAGTGGTCCAAATCCATCATGGAAGTGGTAACCGTATCTAAAAGTTTAAAATCCGGTGCCTTTGTGCCTAAAGGCATCATTGCTGAACTGGTTGCCGCCATTTTTTATTGAGCCGTCATTAGTGAATACAGTCGAAATAGATTGGTCTGCTATTATAAATTGTTATTCCATTCAAATAAAGAATATGCCTATGCTTTATCAAAAATCGTCTTATAAAATAACCTGTAACCTACGGAAATAGCCGTACTTAACCACCGTTAAAGACACCACCTTCCAAAAAACAAAATCAGGCCACTTTCAAGATGCACATAAAGTACTTAAAACGTTATAATACAAAGTTTTATTTAGGAGGATTTTAAAATGACAGAGAACTGGATAGCTCCCTCAATTCTTTCAGCTGACTTTGCCCGACTCGGTGAAGAAGTTGATAATGTTTTGGCTGCCGGTGCAGATGTTGTGCATTTTGATGTTATGGACAATCACTTTGTGCCCAATTTAACCATTGGCCCACTGGTCTGTGATGCATTGAGAAAACACGGGGTTACGGCACCGATCGATGTTCATCTGATGATCGAACCGGTAGACCGAATTATTCCTGATTTTGCCCAAGCCGGAGCTAACTTCATCACCTTCCACCCTGAAGGTTCGATCCATATCGATAGAACGTTACAACTTATTCATGACGAAGGCTGTAAAGCAGGCCTCGTCTTTAATCCAGGAACCCCTCTTCACCATCTAGACCATGTGATGGATAAATTGGATATGATCTTACTTATGTCAGTTAATCCTGGCTTTGGCGGCCAATCCTTTTTACCTTCTGCACTCGACAAACTACGTCAAGTCAGAAAAAAAATTGATGACAGTGGCTTTGATATTCGCCTTGAAATTGATGGCGGCGTTAAAATTGACAATATTCGTGAAATTAAAGAAGCAGGAGCTGATACCTTCGTTGCTGGTTCTGCTATTTTTGGCAAGCCTAATTACCGCGACACTATTGATCAAATGCGCTCTGAACTCGCTCAAGCTGAATAATTAGACGCTCTTAACCAGGCTACACACCGCCTTAAATTGTCCATTTTTATTAGGTACTGTTATGACACCACAAGACCAAAAAAAACGTAAAACAGCCGAAGCTGCAATTGAATATATCAAAGATGCCCGTGTTATTGGCGTAGGAACCGGCTCAACGGTCAACCACTTTATCGACTGTTTAATTGATTTCAAAGTTGATATTGACGGTGCCGTTTCAAGCTCTGAAGGTACCACACAACGCCTTAAAGAAGCTGGTATTCCAGTCCTTGAGCTCAATGAGGTCGATGAGATAAAAGTCTATATTGACGGTGCAGATGAGGTTGACCCTCACAAGCAACTCATTAAAGGCGGCGGCGGCGCCCTGACTCGTGAAAAGATTATTGCCGATGCTTGTAGTCAATTTGTTTGCATTGTAGATGAATCCAAAATGGTGGATACATTAGGGGCTTTTCCTCTGCCTATTGAAGTAATCCCAATGTCACGTAGCTACGTTGCCCGACAAGTCATGTCGCAATTCGGCGGCCAACCTATTTGGCGCGAAAACTTTATCACCGATAATGGCAATCAAATTATCGACATTCACAATTTGGATATCACTGATCCCATTGCATTAGAAAAAGCAATTAATGATATTCCGGGCGTTATCACTGTCGGATTATTTGCCATTAAACCGGCCGATATTATTTTAATCGCATCTGATGATGAAATTAAAGTAAAGTAATGGTGAGGTTTTCCTTACGATTAATCATGGGCTGGCCTTACGCCGGCCCTTTTACTGAGCGCCATATACCGAAGACTTTACATTAACGGTAATAATTGATCTAAAACCTTATTATTTGTCACTAAAATTTGCTCCGGAAATACGCCCGGATGACCGTTAAAATCAGTCACTGAACCGCCCGCTTCTTGTGCAATCAGAGCACCGGCCGCAATATCATATAAATTAAGTGCTTGCTCCCAAAAAGCATCCACTTGCCCGTCAGCGACTAAACACAAGTCCAATGCTGCGGATCCAAACCGCCTTTGCCCAGTTGTCGCTCGTGCAACACGACAAAACCTATCCAGATTATTATCTTCCCTATAATCCCTAAGGCAAGCAAAGCCGGTTGTTATCATTGCATTTGCCAAATTCTCCTCAGAAGAAACGTTAATCAACTGATTATTTTTCCATGCCCCCTGACCCTTTTGAGCCATATAATAATCATCTAAGGCCGGCGCATAGACCGCACCAAAAACGATATCACCCTCAATTTCCAACGCCACGCTGATCCCCCAAAAATACTGCCCTTTAGAAAAAGAATGAGTACCATCTATGGGGTCGACAACCCAGCGCTGTGATTGGTTTTCACTTTGCCCACTTTCTTCACCCCAAAAACCAAAGCGCGGATAATGGAGTTGTAATTTCTTATGCAAAAAAGATTCAACTGCAACATCTGCTTCCGTCACAAGATCACGGGGACTTTTTTTACTGATTTCAAGATCGTCTAAATTAGCAAAATAGTCCATTGCAATGGCCCCGGCCTCACGAATCTCTTTCTCAATAAGTTCTGTAGAAATAGGCATATCAGCGGACTAAAGTTAAATAAAAAGTCAATAACCAAGGATGCGAGTACCCAAACTTATGGATACCCGCGTCGTTCTATTTATAACAACGAAGAATGAAATTAACAGGACTGCGTTGGCCCAAGAAGATCAGCACCAATAGTACCCCGTAAAAAAATCAAGTAATCCGCACTGGAAACAACCGCTAACTTTTCTTTTGCAATTGCTAATAATTCCTGAGTATTAATTGGATTAGTGCCATTTAAGCTGTGCGTTTGCTCTGCATAGTCCTCAATGCTATCAAGATGACGCTGCCAAAGAATAATATCTTTTCGTTGTTTCTCTTCAAGGCGATCTTGATACCAATTTGAGGCCAACATAGATTCTTTAGTAAATAATTGACGAATTTCAGGGTCTTGAACGGTCTTACCTTCATACTCCCCATTTGCCATGATATACAGCAATGCTTTCAACGGCGGACAAGCATCTTCAATACTTCCATCATCAATATATTGTTGTGCCACACGCTCATGTGTTTCAACAATGTTATTTATTCCATCGACATAGTCATCAAGACCTTGCAACTCAGGTTTTAGAATTTCGTCGGGAAAGACAACGACAGGGTTATCAAATATTTTACCAAAAAAGTCATGAACAAAATGCTCAGTAATACGATACCCCAAGCGACTGCCTAAAACTTTCTCACCGTTATAATCAAAATCTTCTACAGACTCCAAATATTCATTTTTAATCATAAAATCAGGATCTGTTTCTTCAACACTGAGTCGTGTCCATATTTCAGGAATGAGTAAACTCACGTCATGATCAACACGCATATTAGTGCCAATATAGCCTGCGGAACTTGAGAAACCGGCATAACCGGTCACAATAAAAGAAACTAAGGCATTGTTAAGATCTGCAGTAGTTCTAAGCGCGTTAAAAGGTCCTTTAGTTAATGCGCCCTCACTACCCGCTCCGGTTGTTGAAGGTGATTTACCCGTCAACGAACTCACAAAATCCATAAATAATTCCGGCAATTCCTGAAAATGGATTGGGTTATAAACAGCTAAAGGCCGAATGCCGGGTTCACGTGGATTATTCCGACGCCCCGTTAATACAGCGTTGACCGGATGACAAACAGGTGCCTCAAGAGATATTTTTCGATGTAACCGAATCCCCATTTCCGCGATATATTTTCTAGAAGAATCAAGAAGATCAGCACGTGTCTCTAAATAACGCGGATTCTTCGATGGTGCACCGTTCACTATCCGAGGATGGGCCGATGAACAGACATATTTACCGGTATTATTAACGCTATTAGTTAAGAGTGAATGCATAGGCTCAGTAAACTTAGTGAACTTAATAACATCACCCACGACTTCTGATAAACTTTCACCAAACAATGGCTCATAATTAGCCAAAAAGTTACCCTTTTGAGCCATATTAAATTCCGTTTGTTTATCATACCCCGGGATGACCGCATCGTCAGGTCGTTGAAACAGTCTGAATTCACAATTCTCTATTAATTTGACACTTTCGTTCGGTATGGTCGGGGCACAAAAGTCCTTAATAACATCTTTTGGCACGACAACAGAAGCAGTAATATCATCTTCCATTTGTATCTTTTCAGCCGCCATAAAATCTTGCCGCAATTTAAATGTTCGCCAGCCTCCATTCTGATCAAAACCAACACGTAAATAGGAGGCCAGAATTTTACGATAATTCATTCGTAATTCATGTGCAGGTGCCCCATCGACCGTATCGACAGAAAAATACTGGCGCCATGAATCAGCCCACTCAGGACGATAAAAACGTTTAACGACAAAGGCTAACGCTAAGATATAAGACGGAATAGCCTTTAACCAAGCATTATATTCCTCTGTATGACTGGAAGAAACCGATAATAATTTAATAACTGAGCCAAGACTACGCTCATCACTTAACGGAGACCGGGTCGAATCATGATCTTCAAACGCATGACCCGGCTTAAAACGTTCCCTATAGTCTTTATCAAAAATCTCCTGAACGCTGTCTAAATCCTGTTGCAAATCATTAACAAACAATGGGTTATATAAAATTGCATCCTCAATTGATTTAGAGATCTCAGATTTTCCGCCACCGGATACCGTACTGGGTTTATGACAGAACGTCCCCTCAGGGTCAGTGCCCACTAAATACCAACTGTCGACACCGGGATGTTTCTCCATTTCTATCTTATAGCCACTGGGTTGCATATAAACAAAACCCGGCTGAAGTCGAATAGAATGTTTCATACGGCCCTTAAACCAAGTAATAGTTTGTGCATTTAAATCCATGCGGAGATCTTGTGGCACATAAATTAATTTAGCGTGATTTTTATCGACCCCATAACCTTCGGGTAAAACATCCATCACGTCGCCAAATTGCATCGACACATTATTAAAATCATATCCAGACTGGCGAGTTGGGCTACCAATACCGTATTCTTCGCCATGGTTTCTACGACAAAAAGCCAATGCTCCGCCGGCATGCTCTTCTTCTGCTAAACCATATAAATTAGCGGCATAACTAATTTGTGTTTTGACTTCTTTCTTACAGTAGCCAAAATAATTATCTGCAAGAATAGTAAAAATCACCCCTTGATCATTTCGTGCTGTAATTTTAAAAGCTTGCCCGTCATTATAGAGTTCATCCTGCGACTGCCAACACATCTCATCTCGGCGTTGCCGCTCAGTCGCATCGTTCCAATGCGGTAAACCTAGTTCTTGTTTAGTAAATTTAACTAAATGCGGTGCTAATATCACACAACCGGTATGACCACTCCAGTGCTTTATATCAAGCGCAGCATCATTATCGGGTAAGGCAGGGTTGCCGGCATTGCCAAAAATACTCTCAACAAAATCTAAATTACTCACTAAACTACCGGGTGCAAAAAAACGCACTTCCATCGATTTTTTATAATCAATACCCGGGATTTCTGGACAAACCGTCGGTCTTAAAAGTAACGATGCAAACAGTTGAGCCGCTTCTGGCTCATTTGAACAAAAAGGAATTGATAACAACTCAGATGTTGAATCAATAGCATGCTTGAGTAACCAAGCAAAGGTCTGTAAAGGCACTTCTTTTTTATCACCGGCAACGGGTAAGCCGCCGGCTACCACATGAAATGACCCTTTCGTGGTTCTACGGTCACTGGCAGGGTTATGCAATACCCCTTGGTCTACTTTATAACTGGTAACATAAGCTGACTGAAAAGTTTGCTCGCCTTTAGTGATCGATAACGCTCTGGCGATACCATGCCGATCTAATTCAAAACTAATCGCAGGTAACTGCGGCACCTCGTCCAAATTAAGATCTGACAAATATGCATCTAGAAACTCTTGAATTCGTTGATCCACGGGATAACGCTTAGAGGCCAACTGCCGGCTCTTCTCTAAATAATTGCGCATCATATCCTGTGTTGTTAAAGAAATACCTGATATATCGTCATTTGCACAAATTGGCTGTCCACAAGACGCCAATTTTAGATTTATATATGCGTGCAATTCATCTTGATCCAATACAGATTGATTTTCTTTGTTAGATATCCCTAAAGCTTGTGACAAATCCATCATTTCACCTACTTGCCTACTTCAATTTAAACTAAAAAATATCCTTGAAAACTCAAGGCGTAATCCTTAAAGGTTACAGGAGCATTAGCTTTATTTCAAGATAACTCAAACATAAACGCTACATTTACCGACTCTAATCACCCAACCTCGTCAAACTAAACGTTTTAGCGCCACCAAGACTTAACTAAAAAACCTCTTGCTACAAAACGTTAGCTATATAGCTGAAAATATTCATTAGAAGATTTTAGTCACAGACCGTATAATTCAATAAAAAAGGTGGCCACATGACATTCTCCCATGAAGAACTAGAAGAATTAAATTTATTACTTAGATTCAACTTAGATTCAATACAACTCGGCATCAAAATTCATTCTTCAGCGACCAGCGAAGAAATTGCAGCCATTCAACGACTGTACGACAAAGGCATGGTAACAGCACCTGATGGTGGCTACCTCACTGATTTAGGGCATACCAGCGCAGGTCATGCCCAATCACTTTTTAGACTGGTCTCAATTCCACCCGACCTGTAAGCTAAAAAATTTTTCCCCACCATTCAATGCTTCGCCAATCCCAACTTGGATTTTATTAAATGCCCGATCTTAACAACCCTACACCATCGTTAGCGACACATAAGAGACAACTTAAAAAATTACGGCGGGCATTAGGTATTTTTCAAGGCACACAATTACTTGCCACACTGCAACATGAAACAGAAGGCACAGTCTCACATGACCAAGCTAAACGTGTTACCTACCTGACTGAATTATTTTATAGAATTCATCGTGAAATCCACCATGACTGGCAAGGACAAGCGACAGCCAGTCACCGTCCTGGATTCATGCCAAAAGCGAATAAAAGACGCATTTTCAGAGAGGCCATTAAAGATCTGGTCTTAGAAAATAATCTTAATAAAAACACCGCACTATTTGACAAAAATGGCTTCGTCATAAGAACCGATAATATCGCTGACCGCTTGGGTAACTTTTATCATAAAATGCGCTCTGCCCGCCCTTTTGATTATGGCAACCGCATCACCTTAAATTACTTCATCATCACACTTGGAAAACTACCCGCTTTTAAAGCTGTTTATGAACAAGGAATTGATTTTCGTCGCCTTGAAGCCATCGATACCGTGGCATTACACCAACCCGACAGCACCCTTGATCAAATCACGATCGCCTTTAAACACGCACTTGACCCGACACTGACCAAGTCTCTTGAAAATATTGCTAATCAATACGGCCAATGGCCTGAAAACAAAATCTTTATTTCAGGCATTCCCTTCCTATCACATACCACCGCTGATGGCATTCTTTGCTTAGTTACCATCAATGGCGCCATTGTTCCATTGGAAAGCATCAAAGATAAAATATTTATCAAGGGCCGCCAATTTGCCGATATCCCCCTTGATACTTCCGATAAAATCATTGGTTACTTACCGGGCACTGATAAACTAAGAGTTTCAGAAAAACACGACATCGACGGCATCAGCATATCGCAACCGACCACAGCGCCGCTGTTTTGTCTCGATGTCAACATGCTGACAGGACTACGCTCACCCAGTCACACGGAATTAATCGAACTCTTAAAGAGAATTGAAGGTAATAACAAGCACGTTATCTTTAATCTGGCTAACAACCCAACCTTAAAAAATAAATTACTCCAAGCGGCTAATGGCGATACCCGACTAGAGCGTACCATTGAAATTGGCTACACCCGACTCGGCAAAGTCATCGAAAAATTAAATACCATTGTCGTTGATATTTTTGAACACAAAACCAGTAGTCATAACCCTAAATTATTTATGTGCATGGGCGGAGCCGGTGCAGGTAAAACCGCAGTTGAAGAAATCGCTAAAGCACAGTGCGGCGATAATTTTGTAATTGCATCACTAGATGATTTTCGCAAACAGAGTGATCTTTATACCGTTTTAACCGCCGCGAACCATCACAGCGATGATTATATTTACGTAGAACCTTTTGCCAACAGGCTTAGGCATTTAGTAGCTGAGCAGGCTAAAAGAAAATGCATAAACATTCTTTATGACGGCACCTGTATCCCTTACAACCCTCGCTATAAAGATATAATGAAACAATTCTATCTGGCAGGTTTTCATACAGAAATAACGGCTGTTGATGCTTTTCTAGTTAAACCCGCCGGTCGTGAAGATGAACTTCAACGCTCTGTTGTTGCTGAAAGTGTTAAGGAGCGATTTAAAACAACGGGACGCGCGCTACCTTGGGTTGTAACCATCGACAAACATATACGTGCGCCCCGGTCTTTCCTTGCCGCGCTTGAGGATTATCACCTCAATAAAATTTCATTATTTGCCAATGATGGTGCACGCAATCAACATTATTTAGTTGCCGAGAGTTTTACCTTTAACACGCAACAACAAGAAGAAATAAAAAGCCACCAACGTAATACTACCTTTGCGGCATACTGTAAGAACCTGATTATCAGCCACCCAGATTCGACACTCAAGCACCTCTCACAAAACCATAACCAGAATATCGAATCATTAATGAAATTAAACCCTTCATTAATTGAAGAAAATGTTGCTTATTTAACCTACAGAAACCAACACGGTAACCGTGTTTTAATTATTTATAACACGCAACGAATAGTCGATTTTATTGAAAAGAGTCAGCTTAATCCCAACGCTTCCGGAGAAAAGGGTTTGTTACATAAACCTGAATCACTCGCTTTCGATGTTGATCCCCTAGGACAAAAACCCTGGATTAAAAGACTACAGGGAACCCGCCATGCTGACTATGAAACAGACGCTTAATAGACTTAACTTCAGCTATTTCTTTTAGCACTCAGGTCTCTTGCATCGGCCCATCGATATAGCAGCAAACTAACGATAAGCGCCGGAATAGATAACAATAATGTAACATATTCCCCAATCATAAAAATCCCTAACGTGATAAACAAACTCCCAATTGCGCCGGTAATACCGACCCAAATAAGGAAATTAATAAATATTTGCCACAACCAATTACACCTATCTTCTTTTTTCATCACACCTCATCTCTCATCATGACTCTTAATTGAAGCCATCTTATTTCAATGCCTCCTACTTAGTAAGAACAACCCAAAACTGCGGGTAACCCACAAAAAATGATTGCTCATACCTAATCAAAAGTATTTATAATCACTGATAACCTTACTGGTCCAACATTTGAATTTAACCAAAAAACTTATTCCAGTCACAATGAAACACTACCTAACACTGCTACTCACAACGGCCTTCTTATCGGCCTGTAGTTTTGATTACTTTAAAATCCCACGGAATAAACAAACCGAATTCTTTTACCTCAAGGCGGCTACATTAGAAAGCCCACCACAGACCCCCCAAGAACACAACTCAACCACAACGACTGAGAAAAAAGAACTAACAGCCTTAAGCCAATTAAATACGCATAACAACGGCTATTCATTAACTATCTACAGACCTTTCAATCAGTCCTGGAACCTGATTGAAAAAGCACTCACTTACAATTCCATCCCCATTAAAGACCGTAATCGCAATCAAGGCCTGTATCTTATTAGCCTAAACAACTACTTAAAATCACTTCATAAAAAAGAAAGTTTCCTACCCTTTTCATTAGGTGACCTGTTTACAGCATCGCCCCGTGATCAAGAAATTAAGCTAATACTTACCCAAAATGATAATTCAATACATCTTTATGCAAAATGGAATGACCGTACTGAAACTGCTGACCACACACAATTCAACAGCACCCCATCACCCCTAAACACAACAAATGACGAGCTATTAGTTACATTACTCAAAACAATTTATGAAACTATTAATAGCGATAAAATTCCCTTACGCTGATAAGCTTTCGTATTGTATTTAACCGTTCATGCCTATAATCGCACGGCAAAATCATCCACTAACTTTCATAACTCTTCTGACCACCAAAAGCAGACTGCCAATCCTGATCAAATCGCTCAACTGCAGGCTGAACAATGCTGGGGCTAAACAAAGCCTCAACCACATTGACCGGTAGGGTAATTGCACCTACGCCAAGTTTTAAAACGCGTAAAACCTGCTGACTATTTTTGAAACTGGCCGGCAACAATACCGAATTAAGCTGATTGCACGCTACCAAATTTTGCAAGTCAGAAACGACAGCCACACCATCAATACCTAATACATCCATCCGGTTAACATAAGGCGCCAAATAATCTGCACCACACATAGCTGCTAGAAAACCTTGTTCTGCACTATATATAGCTGTCGCCAAAACAGGGATCGCATAACCTTTGATCTGACGAATAGCCGCTAACCCTATTTCAGTCGCAGGAACTTTCACAACAATATCATAGGGAAGTGCATGCAACTTTTGAGCTTCAAAAACCATTCCATCCACCGAATCTGAAACCACCTGAATATGAACACGTGTATTAACGCCTAAAAGAGATGTGATTTCAGGCAACAACCGATTGATACCGATGCCTGCTTTGGCTAGGATCGTAGGATTAGTGGTAATCCCTTTTAAAGGTAAACAATGATTAAATCGAGAGATTTGCTCTAGATCAACAGTATCCAGATAAAACTCAACCATGAAACTCCTCTCTATATAAAATCAAAAAAAATCCTTTTACATGACACTTAAAACTAAAGCAATCGAACTTTAAATGAACGACCTTTTAATCGGCCTTCTGTTAATTTAGCCAATGCAGAATCAACAACACTCCGATTAACAGCCACATACGCTCGATTTTCAAAAAGATCAATTTTACCCACTTGAGTGCCGGCGATACCTTTATGACCTGTCAGTGCACCCAAAATATCACCCGCTCTGAGCTTTTGTTTTTTACCCCCGTCAATTTGTAACGTTTCCATAGGCGGTTTATAAGTATATTGCCCTAATAACGTTGTTGACGGCAGGGGCTCTGGTTCAATCGTTAAATTAATATACTTTTCCAACTGAGAAACTTTATGGCGCTCCTTCTCAGCAAATAAACTACAGGCAATACCTTTGCTACCGGCTCGGCCCGTACGACCAATCCGATGAATATGAATTTCAGGATCACGGGCAATATGGTAATTAATGACTGCATCTAATGAGTCAATATCAAGCCCCCTTGCCGCAACATCCGTTGCAACTAAAACTGAAACACTTCTATTAGCAAAACGCACCAGCGTTTTATCACGATCTTTTTGTTCCAGGTCCCCGTGTAATGCCAGAGCACTGAAGCCCAAATCGATCAATTGATCAGCCACTTCTTGTGTTTCTCGCTTGGTATTGCAAAAAACAACGGTTGAGGTTGGACTATGATTTAACAACAATAATTGCAACGCAGTAAATCTGTGACCCGTACTTTCTACCATATAAAAGTATTGTTCAATACTGCTAGAGTCATGAGTTTCTTCTACTTTAGACATGACGGGCTGCGTCATTATACGCTGAGCAATCTTCTGTATTTGATCGGGAAAGGTCGCACTAAACAATAAGGTCTGCCGCTGCTTCGGCACCTGCTCAACTATCGCATCCAAGGCTGACTGAAACCCCATATCAAGCATCCTATCGGCTTCATCAAGCACTAACATTCTTACATGTTCTAAATTCAAAGTACCTTTTCTTAAATGATCCTCAATACGGCCCGGCGTACCCACAATAATATGCGCACCGTGTTCTAATGAGCCAACTTGTGGACCTAACGGAACCCCACCGCATAAAGTCAGCACCTTAATATTGTGAATCGTACGACCTAATTTACGTACTTCTTTCGCAACTTGATCTGCTAACTCCCTCGTTGGGCAAAGAATTAATGATTGCACCCGAAACAGTTTAACGTTCAGATGGTGCAAAACACCTAACCCAAAGGCAGCAGTCTTACCTGAGCCTGTTTTACCTTGGCCAATAACGTCTTTACCATCAATAATAAAAGGTAAACTCTGCGCCTGAATAGGCGTCATAAACCGATATCCTAATGTGGCTATATTTCTAATAATATCGGGATGTAAATTTAGCGTAGAAAAAGGATCTTGACTCAAGCTAGTGTCCTATAAAGGGTATTTAAAAATAAGACTTGGTCACCCAATAAGACCTGTCTACAAAAGAGACAATACTGCTTATTGTTTAAGCTATAGCAATAGACCAAGCACACAAAACATCTAAAAAAAAAGGGCACAGCGTTTCGCTCTGCCCTTTAATTCCATCTCCCTTAAGGAGATAAAATTGCTAGAGTATTAAACTCAAGAAAATACTCTAACGAATTTTAATTTTTAAATTACTGTAATATTCTCAGCTTGAGGCCCTTTCTGACCTTGCGTTACAGTAAATTCAACTTTTTGACCTTCTGCCAACGTTTTGAATCCTGAACCAGCAATGGCGCTAAAATGAGCAAAAACATCTGGGCCTGACTCCTGTTCGATAAAACCAAAACCTTTCGCTTCGTTGAACCATTTAACTGTACCAGTAGTTGTAGACATAATCTATCCTATAATTTTTTCAAAAATATTTTAATACCTTAACTTAATAAGGTTATTTAGCTAAAAGTGTTGCTATTAATTATGAAGAACAGGACGAATACTATAGACAGAACATCGAAATGGTGTGCAAACATAAAAAAGTACTTTAAAGCTGAACTAATTATATACCGCTTTTCTCAGTAAGCAACATTTTTTCAACACTAAATTAGCTAAATGCCTGATAGCTATTTTACTAAAAAATGAATCCAGATAATTAATAGATAGCTATTAATGACAAAACATGCTTTAATCTCTCGGTTGTAATTGTATTTTGTCTTGGTTTTATCCAGTTGTACCCGATCTAATTTCTTGTGCTTTCTGTAATTCTCATCGATTAATTTACAACATCTCATATTAATTCAAACAAAGGTAATTTCAGTATGGCTACAGGCACAGTTAAATGGTTCAACGAAGCGAAAGGTTTTGGTTTTATCTCCCCTTCCGAGGGCAACACAGATGTATTTGTTCATTACTCTTCAATTCAAATTGATGGCTTCCGCACCTTAGATGAAGGGCAAACCGTTAGCTTTAACATTGAAGATGGCCCTAAAGGCCCTCAAGCAACTGATGTTCAACTTGCATAACCAGTAGATACTCCAGCTCCCTATCGGCCTACGCCAACAGGGAGCCTTTATTCCCTTTCACATTCATACTGAGGATTAAATGAAAAAACTGTTCGTTGGAAGCCTGCCCCATGATGCCACCGAAGAAAGCGTCAAAACTTTATTTGCAGAATTTGGTACAGTACGTTCTATAGAAATTGCCAGTGATATTTTTTCAGGAAAAAGCAAAGGATTTGGCTTTATTGAAATGGAAGGCCACGAAGCACGCGCTGCAATTGCCGGTCTTAACGGCAGAAGTGTTGGTGACAAACTTCTTGTCGTCAAATTTGAAGACCCTCGTAAACAAGCCCGTGGCGGTCGCCGCCGGTAATGAACAACGTCTCTGTTAAGTGAACTGATTCATTTAACAACACAGAAAGACATCCAAGCAACAAACTCGGCAAGAATTATATTTTGCTGAATGATATTTTCACCCTAAATTAACTTCCAACAATTTAGTTAGCCCAATTTATCTACACATAGTTCTGCAGACCAAGCACACTACAAATTAAAGAGACAAGTTATGAGTTTTACCCCTTTGGGCTTATCTGAGCCAATCCTTAAAGCAATAGCTGAAAAGGGTTACTCAATCCCGTCACCCATTCAAGAACAAGCAATCCCTGCCATCATGAGCGGCCACGATGTCATGGCCGCTGCACAAACAGGAACAGGGAAAACAGCGGGATTTACCCTCCCTATACTTGAGAGACTCGCAAAAGGAAACTACGCCAAAGCCCATCAAGCAAGAGTACTGATCTTAACACCCACACGTGAATTAGCCGCTCAAATTGGCGAAAGCGTCGCCACCTACGGTAAGCACTTACCGTTGCGCTCCACCGTTGTCTTTGGTGGCGTCAAGATTAATCCACAAATAACCAAACTACGAAAGGGCGTTGATATTCTGGTTGCAACTCCTGGACGCCTGCTTGATTTATACCAACAAAATGCCGTTAACTTTAATCAATTAGAGGTATTAGTCTTAGACGAAGCAGACCGGATGCTTGACATGGGTTTTATTCATGACATTCGAAAAATCATTGCTACACTGCCTAAACATCGTCAAAACTTAATGTTTTCTGCCACCTTCTCTAAAGACATAAGAACACTCGCCAGAGGACTTGTTAACAACCCAATCGAGATTTCTGTCAGCCCTCGCAATACAACTGCAGAAAATGTTACGCAATGGATTTGTCCCGTTGATAAAAAACAAAAAGCAGCACTACTTTGTCATTTAATTAATGAAAATCAGTGGCAACAAGTACTGGTCTTTACCCGAACGAAACACGGCGCTAATAAACTCACACGACACCTAGAGTCGCAGGGAATAAATGCTGCAGCAATTCATGGTAACAAGAGTCAAGCAGCCAGAACCAAAGCACTTGCTGAATTTAAAGGTTTATCCACACAGGTCTTGGTCGCAACAGATATTGCTGCCCGCGGACTCGATATTGACCAACTACCACACGTTATCAATTTTGACTTACCCAATGTCCCAGAAGATTATGTACACCGCATTGGCCGGACTGGACGAGCAGGCTCAAATGGACAAGCAATATCACTCGTGAGTGCCGATGAATTCAAACAACTGTCTGATATCGAGCGTCTGATCAAACAAACCCTGATCCGTAAATTAATTGACGACTTCGAACCCACTCATGATGTTCCTGAATCACAACTCAATCATCGCCCAACTAAACCGAAAAAACCCGGAAGAAGTCATGCACGCCAAAAAACAGGAGAGCGAGTAACGCGAAATACAAGCCCCCAAAAGCCTAGAAATACAAAATATTACCGCTCAAAAAAAACAGCTTAATGCTCTAAAGAACACGGCCTAACAATAAAATTACGTTGTTGTATATTTAGTTATAAAGCGATCCAATTGATTTGCAAAAGTTTTCCGATCCGCCGGACTCATAGCTGATGGCCCGCCCGTTTGCACACCGCTGGATCGTAAAGTTTCCATAAAATCACGCATAGCCAAGCGCTCCTTTATATTATCAAGAGTATAAAGTTCACCTCGTGGATTTAATGCAAAACCACCTTTATCAATCACTTCAGCCGCTAATGGAATATCACCGGTGATCACTAAATCACCGACAGCGAGTCGTTTAACAATTTCATTATCAGCAACATCAAACCCAGATGCTACTTGTAACATTTTAATATAACGCGACGGTGGAAATCGAATTGACTGATTAGCAACTAAAGTTAACGCTATTTTTGAACGCTCGGCAGCCCGAAATAAAATCTCTTTAATAACCACGGGACAAGCATCTGCATCAACCCATATACGCATAATTATTAACTTTAAAAATTTTCGAAAAAAAATGAGAATTGAAAAGACAGTACCGGATTCATTGTAACTCGGCTAGCAGAAAAGCGCTCGCCCAAATAACAAAAATATTGCTCTCGCTTACCGGAAATAAGAAATTTTCAGAAAATGATATTATGCTCTTATCAGGTTAGGACGAACAACGATGGTTGAAGTGGGGTGAACGAAGGGGCTCGAACCCTCGACAACCGGAATCACAATCCGGGGCTCTACCAACTGAGCTACGCTCACCATAAAATCAAAACAAGGACTGGCACGCTTGGCAGGATTCGAACCTGCGACCCTCGGCTTAGAAGGCCGATGCTCTATCCAGCTGAGCTACAAGCGCTCTATTGGTCGGGGTAGAGGGATTCGAACCCCCGACATCCTGCTCCCAAAGCAGGCGCGCTACCAAACTGCGCTATACCCCGAATACTAACACTCCAAAAACAAAGCAATCAAACCCTGCTATGAAGCCTGCAAATAATACTGATATTTCACCCTTCCGTCAATGATTATTTACACACCTAAAGTAACATGAGTACAACATAAACATTATCAAACAACAGAAAACTTTTAAAGTAATTGACGCTTAACAGACTGATAAATATCCTCTACCGATACCTCGGCCTTTACCAAAACTTGCTCTAATTCGGCCAACGTCTTAGCGCCGTATCCTTTATCGCTAATACTGCCGACATTTATATACACATTCAATGCTGAACTCTTCAGCGCCGCATGGGCCGAAACCACACTGACGCCGGCATCAGTCACTACATTACTATTGCCTTTTAAGGCCGCCTCCTGGCTTAATAAAATCACCTCTGCACTTGCCTTGGCACAGGCTAAAGGCACTACGGTCGCTTCTTTTAACGCCGCCTGAATTGCCGATGTTCTACGCACTTTATCTTGCTCACTCTCTTTAGGTAAATCATATGCCTGCATAACTTGGTTAAAACCCTCCACATCCGCCTTAATCATAGCCGTAAATTTTTCACGCAATGCTTCTGACTTCACCAACAAAGCCTTCATATCGGACTCTACTGCGCTGTACTTTGGCTTACCGATTGTTAAATTACAAACCATACTTGTCAATGCAGCAGCTGTTGCCCCCATAACCGCTGCCGCGCTCCCTCCCCCCGGAGTTGCTCTATGACTGGCTAACTCTTCAAGAAAAAGCTGAATTGATTTATCTTTGATTTCTGTCAAGTTATCTCCCTCTTCCTAAATTCCAATTGCAGATATAACGGCTTAACGGCAAAACCCTATCACTAACTACTTACATTATTTATAGACGACGCCAAGTAGTACCGTCAACACTGTCTTCTAATACGATACCGTCCGCTTTTAATTCGTCACGAATCTGATCAGCCATCACCCAATCTTTATTTTTTTTAGCCATAATTCGTTGATTAATCCATTCCACTATCTGCTGATCTTCTTTTGAATTGCCATGGCTATCTTGTAAAAAAAAGTCTGGGTCTTCTTGTAATATCCCCAAGCCACCCGCCAATGTCTTTAACGTATTCGCATACAACTCAACACCAGGTGCATTGTCTTGTTTCAACTTATTCAGAGCATTAGTCAGAGAAAATAAAACCGCTAAGGCTTCGGGAGTATTAAAGTCATCATTCATCGCTAACTCAAAGGCCGCCTGAGACTCCGTTATTAAATCTGAACCAGTAATATCAACATTCCTTAAGGCCGTATATAACCGTACTAAAGCAGCTTTAGCATCATCTAAACTCCCATTAGAATAATTAAGTGGGCTTCGATAGTGACTCGATAAGATAAAAAACCGAATGACTTCCGGCTGGTAATTTTCTCGAACTTCTTTTAACGTGAAAAAATTACCAAAGGATTTTGACATTTTTTCATTATCAACGCGGACAAAACCATTATGCATCCAGTAGTTAACAAACTGCTCTCCGGTCCCCCCTACCGACTGTGCAATTTCATTTTCATGATGCGGAAACTGCAAATCCATACCGCCCCCATGGATATCAAAATGATTACCTAAACAACAGGTAGACATTGCAGAACATTCAATATGCCATCCGGGGCGACCGCGGCCCCAAGGAGAATCCCAAAAAGGCTCATCTGCCTTTGCCTTCTTCCAGAGAACAAAATCCAAGGGATCCCGTTTACTCTTGTCAATTGCAACACGCTCCCCTGCCTGCAAAGCATCCAGTTGTTTCCCTGATAATTGACCATAAAGAGGAAATTTTGAAACCGAATAGAAAACATCTCCCGATGTACTCGTATAAGCCAAACCTTTTTCAAACAGCAACTGGATCAAATTAATAATTTGCTCCATTGACTGTGTCGCTCTCGGTTCAATATCAGGCGGCAATACGGCTAAAGCACGCTCATCGACATGCATCGCATCAATAAAAAACTCAGTAAGCGATGCGATATCCTGATCACTCTCATTAGCACGCTTAATAATCTTATCATCAATATCGGTAATATTACGCACATAGGTCAACTCATAACCTAAATAGCGAAAATAACGCGCCACAATATCAAAAACAACCATTACCCGTGCATGACCAATATGGCAATAGTCATACACCGTCATACCACACACATACAGCCCAACTTTACCTGGCACAATGGGTTTAAACGTTTCTTTTTGTCGCGTCAACGTATTAAATATTTTTAACATTTTAAATTTTTTATAAAGACAGACTTAT
>JYMV01052924.1_pt1 | contig 33311 bp, 23 predicted proteins | sample 338911 | NCBI WGS metagenome assembly JYMV01 (sample SAMN03354496, study PRJNA234377) | hydrothermal vent metagenome | biome: Deep sea; feature: Hydrothermal plumes at the Eastern Lau Spreading Center, Western Pacific Ocean; material: Seawater | place: Tonga | collected 2009 | depth 2000 m m
TTTGGGTGGCCCATTTGATTCATGGTACGCATGTGAAGATGGTGAAATGACTTCATGGGATTATTGGGCATCGTGGTTTTGGATTTCTACAAATAATGGCACAAACTGGTCACATGGTGATAGTTTTGAGCCAACGCCTGGAAATTTACTGAACTCTGCAATAGGTTCAGTCACAGGTGGAGGTTCAGAATGTTTAGGTGACGAAGGCGACATCGCAGTAGATGCAAACGACGTAATTTACTACCTTGACACAACTCTTGAGGATAATTGGTGGCACCGATTTTCTGATGGTGGAGAATCATACGATATGGGTTCAATCTGCCAGCGAATGAACACAATGGCTGCAGATGACCGACCTTGGGTTGCAGCTCAAGGAGATGGAATCATCCACTATCTTGGCAACTCAGGTGCAGCACCTCCAGAATGTTCACTTGATTCGGGAAGATACTGGTACTATCATTCAGAGAATGGAGGCAACTCATTCAGTCAATGTTACTCAATGCCAGGTGGATGGTCTACAATTTCAAGTCAGAAGCACGGCCCTTACGTCTTTGTGGCGCAAGAAAATGCAGATTCCAATTCAGGGACAGTACAAATTCGTATCTCTGATGATTATGGTAGAGGAACAGGGCCTAGTCCTTCCGATGGTTCTTGGGCGGCACCAGTTGACCTTGGACCGCGCTTTGGGAACTGTCCTGAAGGTTATCCCGTAGTCAACAATAACGAGGCAGGAACTGTTGCAGTGGTTTGGGCAGATTGCCCAAACGGTGATACTGGCCCATGGGCTTTACGGGTGGCAATCTCGTACGACAATGGCACCAACTGGTCATCATGGAATGCTACACCATTTGAGCGTGGAATCAACATGTATCCATTCGTTTCTCTCAGCGAAGACAATGTCATCAGCATCGCCTTCTATGGCTTAGATTTCTCCCAAAATGGCAGTGAAGATGGTTACACTGCAGGCAAAGAGTGGTTCCTTTACGCAGGTGCACTGCGCGAGCCACAAGAGAATGACACGTGGAATTTCGAAGTTGCAGATCCAATCCCACTTCATGTGGTTACTCAATATGAACAAGATAATTCGGATACCCACGCGCTTCACGACTTCTTTGAGACGGTAATTTCGCCAGACGGAGATTGGATAGGGATTGCTTACCAACAAAATATTGGGCAGCATCCATTTGAAGAAAATGAAGAACAGCGGTACATCAAGTTCGTTCGTGGCGACCTTGATGTTTGAATAATAACATAATTTCAAACTTCCCCTTTATTCCATTTTTTTATATTCGCAATTGCTGATAGAAAAGGAAATAGACTTGAGTTCATACTGACAATAGATGGCAAGGTGCTCAATCTGTCAGCGAACTTGCAGCCGTAAATGCACGCGTTGCCGTAAACCAACTTGTGTATTGCACCTAAGTCATGGTCGTTGCCAAAAATGTGGATACAAAGAGCGTGCGTGGTAATTTTCACTTCCTTATTCGGATTGTTTTGTAAACTACTCGTTCCGTTGCCACTATGAGCAACCCCCCTCTCACACAACACATGCGCGAGTACTCAATTGACCGAATTGATCTGCGCTCAGACACAGTTACTCAGCCTACTGCGGCGATGCGCGAGGCGATTTTTACAGCCCCCGTTGGAGACGATGTTCTAGGTGATGACCCGACAGTCAAGGCACTAGAAGCACTTTCAGCTGAAATGCTTGGTAAGGAGGCGGCACTTTTCGTTTCGTCAGGAACCATGGCAAATGCAGTAGCAGTGAGGTCACACACAAATCCTGGCGATGAGATAGTTTTGGAGACGCATAGTCACATTTACACCTACGAAGGGGGGGGTTATGCAGCACTTTCTGGGTGTTCGGTGGCGCGGGTAAGCGGACCTTCTGGGATAATTCCAGCTGTTGATGTTGGAGAGGCGATTCGCAAGTCAGAGGGCTCACAAGGACACTATCCAAACGCTACTCTAGTGTGCATAGAGAACACCTCAAACCGTGGCGGGGGTTCGTGTTACCCAGTCAATATTATTGACGAGATTTGTGAAGTTGCTAAGGGTCGGGGGTGTGCCGTTCACATGGACGGGGCTCGTTTATTCAATGCCGCGGTTGCTAGTGGGATTTCAGCAGCGCGGTTGGTAGAGAATTGTGATTCAGTCGCTATTTGTTTGTCAAAGGGTTTGGGTGCGCCAGTAGGCTCAATTTTGGCTGGAAGTGCAGAATTTATTGCCTCTGCACACCGTTGGAGGAAGATGTTTGGCGGTGGTATGCGACAAGCCGGAATCATCGCCGCAGCAGGAATATACGCGCTAGAAAATAATGTTGAGAGGTTAGCAAATGATCATGCCCGTGCACGAAGATTTGGTGAGGCCGTGAACGAAATGGATGGATATAGGGTTGATTTATCCGCAGTTCAAACAAACATGGTCTATGTCTCACTCACTGCTGGTCAAGACGCAAAACAGGCCGTTCAAGCATTAGCTGAACAAGGTGTTGACCTGTTTGATATTTCACGGACTTCATTGCGAGCAGTGTTTCATCTACATGTTACCGATGAAGATGTTGAGGCGGCAATCAATGCCTTTGCACAGATAAGTTGAACCTTCAACATTAACCACAGTGCTTGCAGTCACTCAATGGACCATCTCCGATTCCCAGAATCCTTGGTGATATCGTCTTACAGTTGATTGAGTTATGACCTTCGTTTCCTCGTCAAAGAATTTGCTTAGAGGCGCTTGAAAAATAGTGTGCAGATTCTGTCCACCCTCACCATAATATCGCCAGTTGCTTCCAAGCAAGATGGCATCATCAGCACCCAAAGTCCATCCAGTAGAGTACAGGTAATACATCACTTGCTGGTAACTGGCAGAGAAGTACCTGAATCGTACTGTCACACCTTGGTATTGGCCAACCAACTCGAAGGCCCATGTGTTTCTCACCCAATCTTGAGGTGAAGTTTGCATAGGCAACCCTTCATTAATTGGCTCGGGGCCGAAATGTAACTGCGTTGTTGATTCGAGTAGATTTCGCTCTCGTCGAAGATTGGGCATATTCACTGTGGAGAACAGTCGGTTGACCTCCCTCCTCACCCTGTGTAGGTCGATATCAGGGTCAATGTCACAATAGATGATGTCCAACGAAGCGGGTACTTCATCGGTGATGTTTCCCTTGCCGTGCATTGCCTGCCGAATGAGGTTAAGCGAGCCACTTAGGCCGCCACCATTCCAGAAATCTCGACCGCAGGCAGGATACATGATTCGAATGTTCTTTGACATCATCACACACACCTTCCATATCCCTTCGGTACAACTCTGAAAATTCTCTTAGTTTGTCTTGTTAGTCTGTGGTAATCTCTAGCCTTACCATTTGCATATTGGTCCCCCTTGGCTGTGTCGATGATGATATCTTTGTGCAGTGTCACTATGTGTGCAGTACACAGTTTGCCATTCTCATCGGGCTCATAGGGTGGGTCTTGAGAATAGAAGCACAACAAGAACAAGTCCTCGTGTTCAATGAGCTCGTCGATGTAGTACTCGAGTCTTCTCACATCCTGATTGCAGTATGCCAGTTGCATCCCATATTGTTCCAACACTTTCGACCAAGTGTGGGGTGATTGCGAATTGATGAGCGGCATGAAATCCTCGGGGCCAACATCCGCACCAGTCGCTCTAGCAATCATCGCTAATGTGGTCGGTACACAGGTTGGACCCGACTGCTTGATGTGCTCCAACTCTAGGTCTGAGAAGAATGGTCCTTCGGTTTCATCCTCTTCCGCAACATCCCACAAAGGAGCGTTGGCATTGGGTGTCCAATACAAACTCATTCCCAGTCCTCCTCAAAGTCATCTGGCCATGAAGAATGGTCATCATCACTCATATTGAGTCCTTGTTTCTCTACGTGCTTGATGAAATCCTTCAGTCTTATTTTGTCAATTTTAGTTTCAATTTCCAAATTTATAGTTTTTGCTTCAATCAACATTTTCATTGCTTTTATCAGTTCTTTCAGTTCTTTTTTTATCATTTTTTTCACCTCATTGGTACTCCCAATCTTCCGGAATTCCACCGGGCCAGTTTTCATTCATCCTGTGCATATTGTTGTGCATCTCAAGGTCACTTGCACAGGCATTTGCCCAAATTTTAGTGTCATCAATGCAGAGATTCAGTAGGGAGTATAATGCGGATGGAAAAGTATCATCCGTACCCTTACTAATGCAAATTGAATCCTCTGAGCAATAGAATTGCTCACCGCCGTATTCGGGTACGTGCTCTGGGCATACCCAAAGGGGTCCGAGGCTGTGTCCAATTTCACTAGGTGTGATATGAGGGAATGGTATTGGGTCCAAGCCTATGTCCTTGAAACATTCCTGAAGGCCATCTTTTGTCATAATAGGTGTCCCCCACATTTCGGTCTGAAAGCAGATAGCGAAGTTGAAAGTGTTCCCATGGACACCATTTACAGTGATGGCATAATCATTGAACTCGATGTGTTCTGAGTCGTGGATGAACTGCATCACAGCCAACCAGTGCTCTCTAACTGCTCTAATTCCATCGGACTCACCTTCATCTTCAAAGTGGACATCTGGATTCATCGCCGTCAAGCAAAGTTCCCAGTCTGGCCAGTTATCCCAAGGAGTGCCTTGTTGGATATTGGCTTGATTGTAGGCAACGAATATTGTCATGATTTTCTCTATCTGCGAGAAATTTGTATCGTTGTGGTCAATCATATCCTCTGGAGGGATAATCTCCTTTCCATTTCCGCTCACCATGAGCCACACCTCCTTTTTCCAGTTGTCCTAGTTGGGTGACAGATAGTGCAGGTAGTGTCGCTGCAAGGCCACCAATATTCGTTTTCGATAGAATCGATGAAACCTCTTTCAACCATTTTCTCCCAGAATCCTCTCGAGCATTCTCCCGTGTTGACCCAGATGTGATGGTCAGGGAAAGCTTGCCTAATATCAGCAATCATAGCGGTGCCATTTCCTCTGCCTCTTTGGCTAGGTTTATGCACTATAACATTGTGAATTTCAACCCAATCTTCGAGTTCAATAACCATGCACATACTGATGGGCGCTCTCCCCATGTAGTTCCAAACCCTCTCTCTATGAGGGTGTTCTCTGAATCTAGAAACTCCATTGATGCATACGAATTGTGCGTCAAAGTTTCCTTCGTTCTGTTTTGTGTTCATTTTCTTTTTTATCTTATTTTTTATCATTTTTATTTCACCTTTTTATTTTATTTTGATTTGGTGGGCGTGCTGGGAATTGAACCCAGGTCGAGGGAGTCGCAGTCCCAAGTGATATCCGCTACATTCACACACCCATTTAGCAGACTCAAACCGGCGAGGGTGCCCGGGGTCGAACCGGGATCTAAGGGTTCGAAGCCCCCGATGATATCCATTACACCACACCCCCAAGAAACGAGCGAATTCAAATTGAAAACGCTCTCCGGTTCAGAGCCAGAAGAGTGGGAAAAAACTGGGTTACAATTGGTCGAATGCACGCTCATAGGATCGAACTCGTCGGCGAAGACGACCCCACCTACTGAACTTTTTCCATTGCATTTTAACTCACCTGTACTTCGCAGTAAATAGGGAGATACAAAACTACTATAAAAAAGTATCGCTCTCCCGTAAAGGTTTTGAGGAATTTTCTCAAAAATGTCATTTTTATAACATTTCATAAGTTTTACCCATAGGGTAAAGATTCAGTAAAACCACAATATCTTGGTATTATTTTTAATTAATTAGTAACAAAGACACCCATAGGGTGTCATCATATTGGGGTGGGGAAATAATAATCGGTGCTGAAATATTTGCCGGCACCCATGAATAATGAAGACATTTCAACAGAGACATGTCACTCCTTAGAGGAAGAGAGAACTAATCTATTTCCAATGAGAATTGATGATAATCATTCATTGATATAGGGTCATATGTGCTCAATGTATAATGCACTGCCCATACTGTTCAAATGAGGTCGAATTTTCCGATACCAACGTGTTGGAACATTTGATTTGCGAACGCTGTGAAATGGTACTTTCTCATGTCTGTAAAGTGGACCGTAAATTCCGTCCTGATAAGGCATCAATTGCAACGGTGCGAGGTGCATTAGAAGGCGTTGATAGAACTGATGATACTGCAGTTTGGGAGGCGCTGATTTCAGCGGGACCAAGCATTGCTGATGTACCAGCCTTGAAATCTAGTAAGAAACCGCTCAAACTTTCTCGCTCGAGACTCTCAAAATGGAAACAATATTACTCTGAATTGAAATCAAATACTGAGAATATTTCCTTCGAAAAATTACCTCTTCCCGGTGGAAAGGAAATGTTGGTAAGAACACAGGGAGATATTTTTGGAGAACGTAAACACAAATGGTGTCAAGAACCACTTGCTGACCTCTCTGAACTTTTCATCAAATCTGGGGGATCCACTACAGCATTCTCTGATTGGTTTGAGTTGACCCAACTTCTCAATGTTTCAACTCAATGTCTCATCAACAGTGAAATAGCAACTCATGCATGGTTTCAGAGTGGTTTTTCAGAATGCCTCCCCCCTCTTTTTGAGGAGGGGATTGATGAAACAATGTTCATTTTTGACCCACCATATGGAAGATTAGGAAGAAGCCATCCATTCATCCGCTACGCCGCATCTTTAGTTGACAATAATATCATGAGGCTTTTTTGTCAACCTAATTCAAAGGATTTACCAAAAATGTGGCTCAAAGCTGAGCGCCATCTCGGTGGCATCGCTACTAGTTGGAGAAAAATTCTTGATTCGGGTGAGGTGTATGCTCGAAATACTATCCAAGGCCCATCATTAGTAGTTTACAAACAGCGATTACACCTAGTTGTTCGCGGGCAACATGGTTACTCACTCAAACAATTGCCTCAAAATATGGATGTATGGCGTCATTTGCTCGTTTGGTCACTTTATCACCCAACTACTGAGCATAATAACTACTTGAGGGCAATTCAATGGGCAATAGATTGTGATGATGATTCTACTTCAATCGGTCCAAAACCAGAATTTAGAGCTCTTGCCTTACTTGCACAGACATACGAATCTTTGGGTGAATCGGTTTTGTTGTCAAAAAATGATGGATTCATCGTTGAGGGAACCTCTTCTCTCTGGTACTCAGTCCGTCCTTTAAGAATCACATCAGATTCAGCAATTGAAGTACACGGTTTTCGTAATAAGAAAGCAGCGAAGTCATGGAATAAACCTATCAAAATATGCATCCAGATAAATGAGAATACGATGGAAGAATATCCACTTGCTGACAAATTAGCAGCTTATCTACTAACTCTTCGTAATGACTTAGTAAGTTCCGGAAAAGTCACAACCCTACTCATGCTACACCGAACTTGGTTCGAAAACACCACTGGAAAAAGTGCCAAAGAATGGTCTGCTATGTCAAAAAATCATCCTCATGGTTTCCATGTTGATGATGATGATGAGTGGGACGATGAATGGGATGATGAGGTATTTGATATTGGTGATGAAACGTATCCCGAATTTGAGCAGGAATCAGAAGAACAAAATCGTATATTCAATTCTTGGCTGGAATCAGATGGCGAATTCTTGATATCTGTGAATCATGGTCCTGAAAACGAGCCACTAGAAGAAGAACAGACCACAAGTGAAGAAGATATTTGGAAATTTGAAGCCGATGCCAGAGGCGAACTCCATTGTATTCGATGTCGACCTTGAACATGTTTCTCTGAATTCGGTTGCATCCTTGAAAAAGGGTAACTAACATTTCAATTGCGAAGGGGATTGCCTTCGGTGAATTTGAGATGGATAAATGTATTACTTGTGCAGATAATTTGAGTTCAGAAAATATTGGCTGGTGCAATCGGTGTGCTCAGTTCGCGCCACTCCTAGTTGGTGCTGGTTTTGAGGGAAGGCCGTCTCTAGCAGCGAGACAATCCATCAATGCGGTCCTATCCCCGAATCGTCGTAGAACAGCCAGGCCCCGTTGGCGGGCAATACTTGAGGAATTTGATAATGGTGAAAGTGATTGGGCTTTCACAACCAGTCAAGAAACTCAGGATGGAAATGATCCATGGTTTGTAACGGATGAGAAAAGAGAACGCCAACTCAAAAAATTACGCAATAGTCTATGCATCCCAAACCGTGATGATGATGGGGAGAAAATGTTGCAGAAAGGAATACCACTTCCAGATGGAAGTCACCTCTCCATGATCTCTGATATTTGGGCCATTGACGGGGGGACTTTACCCGGAAGTGTACCATTTAATCATCTACTCAGAGCATTGACTGGTAATCCAAAAGAACGTGAGCGATTTGAGAATTGTGATTGGAAGTTACTACTCACAACTCTCCTAATTGTTACGAATAGACGTGTTGATAGACACAATGTGCGGGGTAATTATCAAAACCGTCAAATGAATAGGATGCAACGCATTATATTGCGCCGAGAACATCCCCCTGGCCGTGCTTTATTTGAGGGTGCAGACCTCTTTTTACGTTGGAATGCTGGTATGAACCGATTAGCTGCCCGTGCTTTTGGTGACCCGATGGAATATGGTTTAGCGGGTGGTTTTGGTCACATGATTAACGAAATTCGTGGTATGGAAGGTGATTGGAGCGAAATTGATTGGGATTTGCTTCAATCAAATAATCAATTGTGGGTCAAGAGGTGGCGCGAAGTAATGGATGGTGGCACGCCATTCGCTACTATGCGTAAATGGGCTGGACCTTCACTTCGCATTCATCAAGGAAAACTCCAAATTAGGACTATCAAAAGTGGCAAGTGGATATGGTCACAAATCCCCCCTTGGCCACGACTTTGGTCGCTTTTGACAAGTTGGGCTCTATCCCCTCCTTCCTCAGATGAGCATCAACATCTCAGGGCATTACAGTGGTGCTGGCATGAAAATGAGGGAGAGTTAATGCCTGCAGAACCAGAATGTCGAGCTTTATTATTACTGAGAGGTATTTGTGAATCTGATAAAAGAATCACAGTCTCAAGCGAAGGTGAATTTCACATTAAAATTGAAGGCACATCTGGGTTATTTTACGCGGTTGGCCCTGGTCCAGGTGCACATGGTGCTAGATTTACAGTAACTGGGTCAGATAGTTTGGATAATCTTGAGAAAGGAAGGTGTATGCCAATTTGCATCCATGAAAATGGAAGTTTCAAACAATTACCTGTTGGTGATGTGATTGCAAGTGTAATTCTTACATTGATGGATGATTTGACATCAGCTGAGAAGTTAGAGCCCCTTGCGAAATTCATTTCTGATAATGGATTGAGGGATGAGCCTCAAGGGGGTGATAGAATACAACCACATCTTGATGATCCTAGATGGCTAGAAATTCAGCGACGTGATTACAGGTTTGGCAGAGGTCGTCATCGTGGTCGCTGGCTAAACATTTTCCCAGCCGCCTTTCGAGTCATGATAAATATTCCAATAGGTGGTATTCTGCGAATCCCACGTGAAACTCCAAATGCAGTAACTATTGATGGTACAATGGTGGCTTGGGTAGTGCGTGATGTGGATGAGTTAGACCTTGTGAGAGGGTTAGCAAGATTGACAGGTTTCCGTAGAAGGGAAGATCAGGGAGGTGGTGATTTCGAAGTTTTCGAACGGGTATACGCCCCTGTTCAAGGGGTACGTAGAGAACTTGTGGAGATGTTAGGTCCGTATGAGCGCCGTCATGGACGCCCAGGTGAACCACCCTGGTGGAATCTCTTCCCAAATCCAATAGCACCACATCAACTACTAGATAGACTTCCAAACCGGTTGAATGTTCCAATTGAGGATGGAATAGGATACCATCATTGAATACGTTTACAAATCAAAAAACATCACTCAAGCAACCGTTGCCTTGACAGCGAATCGCTGTGTCGGATATTTCATGTCGGTAGGGAACTGGACCAAAATTGTGGTGCTGAGTATCGCATCACTGATGCTGCCAATGGCATTTGCTGCCCCAACTCCGGTTGCGTCAGCAGGTTACCCACAAGGAATATTTGGTGGCATTTCAATTGAGGTGTCTAACCTAACAAATGCTTCAACAGAATCTTCTATGGCAGATTATCCCTCTATCGCAGAAGTCTATACTGCGTCATGGTGTGAAAATTGCGTGCTTGCAGAAGAGGGACTATATACTGCGATTTCAGAGGCGAGTGGTGATACCATGACCCTTACTTTCCATCGTGCTATTGGTGAAGTGGAAGACCCATTTGGAGTAGAAGCAGCCGACCATCGCTGGGAAGCGAGATATGGTGATGCATCAAAGGATACTGTTAGCGTCAAGCGGGCACCACCAACAATAATCATCAATGGTGAAACAATGCATGCAGGGAGTGGTGGCTTAGACGGGGAGCAATTGAAGCCATATTACGCAGAGTCTCTCGCAAAGCCATCTTCTTTCTCTCAGAAATCAGCGACTTCATCACTTTCCTGGTCTAGTGAAGATATGGCAACTGGGACTCTAACATGGAATCTAGAAGCCGGTGATTGGCTACCAGAATCTACAACATCCTTGGTTTTCGTAGTTGAGGCATCAGCCACTTTTGAAGAGGGGTCTAATGGTATAGGTGATTATCTTGATGTGGTGCGTGACATGATTGAGTTGAACGGTAATTCAGGCTCAATGAACTACACTCTTCCCTTAGCATGGGATGGTGAAGACCTTTCTCTTGTGCTTGTACATCAGTGGGGTGAGCGACCTGTAGTGGCTTGCTGTGACGTTAGCCCACCAGAGGATGGTGGATTGTTTGGCCTACCATCTATCGGGGTATTGTGGGTTGTAGTTGGTCTAGCAGGAGCTGCACTAGTGGCAAATAATCACAGTCGCAAAGAATAGTGATTTTAGTCAACTCCACAGTTTAACAGGTTCACATCTCAAGCGGTGTTTGCGTTGGCATTCCACTTCTTGATGAATTGCTTCTTGGTCATACCATGTTGCTCACTCTTGAGTCTGGAGTTAACTCCACCAACGGTAAGATTGAAAATGTCTTCAGCGATGCTCTTCTTGGTCATTTTTACTTCGTCAAATAGTTCAACTCCACAGATAGCAATCATTGCTAGAAGCATTCTCGCCTTTTCTTGTGCCATAGGCCCATCACCATCTGAATCAAGCACATGAATTCTCTCAGTGAACCACTTTAGCAATTTTTCAGCATGCTGAATTTTGTGTTGCCTGATGTACTCTCTCATTTTTTGTTCAAATGCTTCAATAGTGTTTCGTCGTAAATTTCGCATTCCAGCTCGCGGGTCAATTGATGAAACACGGTCTCTGAAGAGATTGACTAGGCGGATCTTGTTAATCTTCACAGCCTCGGTAACATCATTTCTGTCGAGGCCGAGTCTATCAGCATCTTGTTGCCAGTACTGGTAGGGTATCCAACCAAGGTCTGAAAGTATTCTCATAATCGCTATTGCACTGACTCTGATAATGTACGTTGCATCCTTGTCCTTATCCTTTTCCTTGGACCCGATGAATCTCATTTGATTAAGTGGTAATTTACCGTGCCCATCTCCTTCCCCTTCTTTAGTATAGCATTTTTTCAGAATAGGGATGGCGGCTCTAGCAACATCATTAGAACCAGAAATTCTCTTGATTTCATCAAGGATATCGTTGGCTCTTACGTTTCGTTGTGAATGTGCTCTTTGGTCGGGTCTGATGATGTTCCCAAGACCATTTTTTCGCGCTTCTCTTTTGTCGAAATGGGTTCGGCGGGTGGTTTTTCCACCCACGTTGTCATTACGCTGAGCGCTCATGTGAGCATTTTCACCGACCTGGCCACTTGGGTGCCCAGTGTCAATCTGATTAGCATCAAGCACTGTCCCACAATCATTGCAAACTACTTCTCCCTGAGACTCGTCGTGCTCAAGGTCTCTGCTATCACATTCTGTACATTTTATTATATTATTTCCAGTCATATTCATATCTCCTTTTTTGGGCCAACCAATCATCTGGCCAAAAGTTGTTCAACTGATTATCCGTTCTTGTTAACGATAATTGATAATTCCATTATTCAATTTTATCGCTGTGCAGATGACGGATAAACGTTGTTTTTACTTCTTGGCTCCCGATTCTTAGTCTATTACCGCAGTGATAGCACACCCTCTTAAAGGCATCGGTTTCGTAACATGAATCATTCATGTTCAATAAAAGGAGTTACTCTTAGTATACGTGTAGATGGTGTGAAGTCTTGGTGGTTCTCGAATTCCCATTCCCCCTTAGAGCACTATACTCCTGAAAGTCAAGGTCCATAAACAGTTCGCAACTTCACGGTTGAATGTAATTTTCTTAGGGGTTTTTATAGGGGGATAGTCACGACAGAAAGGACTCGAGTAACATCGCCGGTTAATCCTTCAAGAACCGTCACACTCGCATACACAAGGTAGGGGGCAGAGAGTAGTGCAGGAAGTGAGTAATTGCCAAACAATTACGATGGAAGAGATTCCACCAGCATATACTCCCGAATGGTTAACCGCCCATTTTTTACTGCAAATGCAAGATCCACGCCCTCTAGACCGTGGGGGTCCCGCGCAACTTCTCACAATTCACCCAACAGAGTCTGCACGGCGAGCTACTTTGAACCACTTAGCAAAAGGTGGAAAGCAGGATGGTCCGATAGATCGTACTAGTCATCATACGTTGGATAGTTTGGTATCATCACTTCATGCAGAGTTACGCCTCCCTAGATTATTGCCTTCAGGTGGGCCATTCTCTATACTTCTACACGCGGAGTGTAAAAAAGCTGCAAGGGCTCTAAAATTCCCACTTATGCATAGTCTCCCAGACCAGCACTGGGGGCGTGGTAAGAGTCGTGACCTTGCCAACCTAAATCATAGTTTAAGTGAAGAATTAGTCACATCAAAAGCATCACCAGATTTGCTATCATTCCGAACATTACTAACGAAATTGTCTGGGCAATTAGGTGGTATTCATCGTGATGACCAACTTTCCTCGTTAGTTAACATATTAGAGACACTACCAATTTCTGAGGTTCCATTTGGTCTCTCAAGGATTGACGGTATTATTTTCCTTGACCATCCACCAACATTTTCTCCTCTGCGTGAGCGATTGATACTTTCCTTGACTCGGTTCAAGCCATTGCACGTACTCGCTAATTCAGGTAGTCATAGACTTGGATTACACGGATTTGTTCCTAATGACATTTCTGCAATCCGAGATAGTACTAATCTGCCAGATTGGGTCCCAAATCATACTCTTTTTACTCAAGGTGAACTCACTAACATTGAGGAAGGAAAATATCGGCCAATTAGAATGCTAGTGCCAAGGATTGAGAGGTCAATTCAAGCAATCCACGCATTGATAGATTCTGCAATCAATGCAGAATCGCCACCTGAATCAATTCTAATTATTGATCCATCGGCAGAAGCAAATCATGAAATCTGGTCTTCAATGCTCAATTCTTTCGGTTTTCATCTGCCTATTCGCTCTGCTCCTTTGAAGGAAAGTCCTGGGGTTCACTGGTTGTCGGCGATTACCTCTCTAGCCCATTTTGAGGACGCCTGGTCGTTGCCACAACTTCGGGCATTAGCAGTTCAGAAGACTCTTCAATTTGAAGTAGAATGGATGACATCTCATCAGCATCCTACAATCGCTGACTTAACCCCTTACCCAGATGTTGAAATTCTGGAGCAGGTATCTCGTGGCTTCCATTTGCTAGGTGGCCAAGGGGCGTTGTTCCGTTGGTTACACGCCTTGGCAAGAAAGCCGATTGCTAATTCCTACCAAAACGAGGAAGAGTTGTGCCGTCGTCATGAATCTACACAATGGTGGTTACTTTGTCTTGCAAACCGTTTGCGGCCATTGTTATCTTCTATTGACGTGAATGCATTAGATAATTCCTTGGTTTCCATCGGTTGCTATAGTGGTGAGAAATTACCTATTCCAGAGCCATCTCAAAGTGGTGATGAATGGCTCAGTCAATTTGGCAGCATGTTACATTGGCACTTGCTGACTAGCAATCTTGATGGTGATGTGAATCAAACAATTGCTGGTTTACAACAATTATTTGAAACACACTATATTCTTAGGAAATCTCAACGTTTGTTAGGCCATTCACCACCCCAAAGGGGACTTGATTGGGTTGATGAACTCCTTACTCTCATTGATTCTTCATCGTTGTCAGGGAAGCAAGTAGCTTCCTCAAAACTGAAACTTCTAACTCCAGGTGAAGCATTGGGTTGCCATGCAGAATTAGTGATTCTAACACATTTAGATTCAGAATCTTGGAACACTTCTCCCCCTTCAATCCCAGGGCTTTCCGAGTCTGAACGCTCTGAATTAGGTGTTCTAGCTCCTGATAATCATTTACGTGAGGCCCGTCACTTCTGGCATCACCTACTAAATTGTGGTTCTGAGGTTATCGTTCTTGATGCCCATGATGATGATTCAGCCCAACCTTCGACTCCGCTATCAGAATGGTTAGCAGGTACAAAATGGGATCCTTCCTCACCGCCAAGTTTGCCTGATTTCATTTCCTCAGCAGAGGTTTTCAGAATTGATGGTGACAAAGATTGTCGATGGGGTCTTTCTTTCATTGAGGGAGAGGGACCTTTCCTTTGCGCCCGACCATCAGATATTTTCAGTAGTGGTGACGGTGGATTTGAATTGGTAGTTACTGGTAGTCATCAACGTGATTATCGCCAACGAGATGGAATTGAAATCCATAATGCTAGATATCCAATGCAGGAGCCTCTCAATCCAAGTGCCATTACTATTCCTCTTGATGCAATCCTAATTGAAGATAGAATATCTCGCCAACCAAGAATTGGTAGTGAGGAACAACCCTATCTTAATAGTGATAGAAACGGTGAGATTGTAACCGTTGATGAATTGAAAATGACACCAACTTCTAGAGGTCCAAAGGTAGAACCACCACGCCTTCATCCTTCTTGGCCAACTATCGGTTTGAAGGTTGGCTCAAGCAAGGCGATGACGATTGATCCTCGCCCACTGTTGCCAAATTCAACTGGCATTAATGACCACGATTTACGGCATGGATTTATTGGAGGCCCATCTAGGAAAACCAATATTTGGTCCCCAAGTAGACTTTCCCAATGGTTATCTTGCCCACGAAAAGGATGGCTTTCAACAAGACTTCGTGCTGAAGGTGAAGATGACGAGGACGATGATGTTGATGTACGTACTCGGGGTTTGCTCATTCACGAAGTGTGGGCAGACTTCATTTGTGAATTCTTAGGAATGGAAGTTGAGATTGAACGTGATAATCTCACTCCACATTCACTTGGAGCGGCTGGAATTGATGAGGCTACTTTACGCCGACGGATATTGGAAATGGTCGATGAAAAAGCACCCTGGCTACGCCATTCTGATGCAATTGCAACAGTGCGCCGCCTTGACCTTGTTGGGCTTAATCTTGAACCTTACAAAGCGGCTCTTGATGAGGGTGGGGATGCAACTACAAGCGGCCGATTTGGTCGCTTGTTAGAATCAGAATTAGCGGCAAATGCAAGTGCATTACTAGCAATTGAATGGCCGCTGACGAGTGGTGATAAGAAGGGAGGAATCATGTTGGAATTACCTGAGTCAGGTGAAGCAGTGCCTTCCGGAATTCGTTTGAGGGGAACGATTGACCGAGTGGAAATAATCCCATTCCCCGAATTAGGTGGTGGATTTGTCAATGAATCTGGAGAAGATTCAGAATGTCCCCTTGACCTTAACTTGGATGAATCTTGGAATGCGCAACGCCTAGTGGTAATTCGAGACCTGAAATCACTCGAAGGCCCAGGAAAAGGAAAATCAGGAGACCGCCATCTGAGAGAACTTCTAGAAGGAGTGCAACTCGCTTTGTACGCACGAGCGTGGGAGGTGACACACCCTGGTGACCGAGTAATCGGTGTTGGTATCTCTGAGGTTGGTGAAGAAAGCGGTCTTTACATTGAGGCTGACCCAGAGTTCCAAACTCACCTTTCTAGTCTCGGAATAGGAAACGTAGAGTGTAGCACACAAACTCTCTATCGCCGGCCGAATGAGATTAGCGAACCTCCGACTAGTAATCCATTTAGAGCATGGATGCGGCACCGTTTGACCGCTGCATTACGTATTGGGGAAATGTCGGAAAATGGCAGAGTAATTCCTACCCCAAGCGGTCTAACATGCACATATTGTCCGGTAAAAGAAGCGTGTGGTTTAGCTCCGACTGTAGGGGGTGACCGCAAATGGAATTGAATCGTGGCCAGACACTCGGGTTAAATCTAGACATGCACATAGTCCTAGACGCTGGAGCTGGAACCGGAAAAACCGCTACAATTGTTCAACGGGTTCTAGAGCATTATCTTTCAGAAGACCAAAGGGCAACGAGACTTCTGCCCCCTGGTCCTCGCGAGGTTGACTTTAGCGGTGGATTGCTCCAATCTGCTTCAAAAGATAGGGAAGATATGGTGATGTGGCGTGGTTTGTTACCAACTGAAGTTGTGGTATTGACTTTCACCGTCAAAGCGGCAGAAGAAATGCGCGACCGAATGCGTACCGAACTTTCGCGCTTACGCGCAGGTCCTAGAGGTGAAAGAGATGGATTGCGCTATGAGCCACGTATACGTAACGAAGGTTTGGTAGAGCAGTTGACGATGCTTCTAGACGAGGCTCCAATTGGTACTATTGATTCATTTCTCAACCGTTTGGTGTCTTCCCACCGTAGTCTGTTAGGTGACAGACCAACTCATCAGCAGATGTCTGATGCCCAGCGAGCATTGTTGATGGAGCGGGCAATGAGTTCGCTTTGGCGGATTCGTAATGAGAAACATGCTGGAGATTTACGAATCCATTCAGTCACCCCAACCGAATTCCTTGCGGCTCGCAACCGACTTTCACACCAAATGGGTGGTCGCTCCCGCAGTCAAAAAATAGTCTCTAAATTACTCCACAATTCAATTTTCGTAGATTCTGTGCGTAGGTCATTGGAATCACATTCCGGCGTTGTCAATGCAGATGCACTCCGCCACAGCTTCCTTTCACATATTGAGGAACAGGAGATTAGTAATTTTGCTCAAAACCTCCATGCCATTGGTGATGATTGGATGGCTGCTGCAAAAGAGCGCTCTGCAGACCTAGGGTTGGTTGAAGCACTGCAAAATGAAACTAGGGTAAATGCTCTAGATACTCTGATTGCGGCAGGAGTACCTGATGATTTGTGGGACCAATTATTGTGGATTCGTCACTTTACTTTAGCAACATGTAGCATGGCCTCAATTGAAAAAATCGTCCCATCGGTGTTCTCTAGGAATCTATTGCCAAAAGGAGATGGTTGGCCATCGGGCGTGAATCCACTTGGTTCAATCAAAGACAAAGCAATTCGTGATGATGTCAAAAAGAGCATGGTTGATGCACAGAATCGGGCGAAAGCACTCTATGGTTCAATTGAAGGGATGAGGGTGCGCGCTTGCGCAGCTATTGCAGATTTACTAGACCCTAGAGCAGGTCCACCTTGTTGCCCCGCAGATTCAGATGTTCATCTACAAAGAATCTCAGATCCATTCCCAGCCTACGTTGGTGATGCACCGTTGGCTCTTGACGCTGATTGCGATGCACGGATTATTTCAGACCTACTTATTGTTCACAAGGCATCTCAAGATGTGTTGACTGAACTACGCCTTTTAGAGGGTTTACACGACCATTCTGACGTGTCAGAAGCGGCTGAGGATTTGCTCCTTGCCCGCTGTCCAAGGATTTGTGCAAAATGGTATCCCCGAGATATTGTCGCTGCACTAAATGCCATTGATGATGGTCAACCTTGGCGCGATGAGCATATTCATGCGGCACTAAACTTGTGTGGTAATCCAGAGCATGATGAAATTTCAGAAAACCATCAAGAATACTCAATGAAACTTGTAAAGGAGGATTTGGAAAGGCGCTACGCGGTTCTGAAAACAGTACGTAGACGATTCCGTGCATTCATTATTGATGAAGCCCAAGACAATTCAAATCAACAGTGGCGTCTATTATCACGATTGTGGGGGGAGAGGGAGCAGAAAGAAGGTGACCCTGACCCACCTAATTCGCCGTGGCAACCTACTGTTTGTTGGGTTGGTGACCAAAAGCAGAGCATCTACGGATTCCGTCAAGCTCAAGTGAGTGGCATGGCAAGATATACAGTACATCTGAGGGCTATCAATGAACACGAATATGCTACTGAATCAAGATTATTGATGAAACCATCTTTACGCCGACGAGATTCTGCTAGAGACCCGAGATTAGTGGATATCAGCAGCTTTGTCACCGGTCTTGAGTATGTCAATCATCGCCCGATTCCAGAAGAAGCATGGATAAAGTTTGATCGTGGAGATGACGATAGAAGGTTAGAGCATACAGATGTTATTCGCCGCACTCAAGGCCATGTTGACCTAGTCACAAACTACCGAACTTGTCGGGATTTACTGTTGACTATGAATGAGTGGTGGATTGACCTTTTCGATGGTCGGCACAATCTGTTCCCCGGTGATTGGTATGCTTCAGCCAAGGATTTACTGGCTCACAGAGTTGAAGAAAACGGCGGGCTTGAATGGTTGTTACCAATTGCTACTGAAGAAGCAAGCGACCCCAGTTCAGACTTGACAGTTCCACTAGACCCATTTGAGTTAGGTGCAGATGCAAAGCAAGTTCACCTTGAACACGAGTTGGTTGCGGCTCGAATTCGGGCTATGATAGATGGTGTATCTCCTTCAGTTTTGACAACTCAGAACGCTGATTCAGAGGCGTCTGAAGAAGGTAGTTTAACTCAAATGAATGATGTTGAGCCAATTGAACCTCGAGATATCATGGTATTAATGCCTGCAAGAACCCACATGTATGACCTCATTCGCCGACTTGATGACCTTGGAATACCAGCTTTAGCAGACCAAGACGGTGGTCTACTTGAGCAACCTGTGGTGAGTTCATTATCGGCCCTTCTACACCTGTCTGCTAGGCGAGGTGATGTAAGCCGAGCAGCAACACTTGCTAGAACACCCCTAGTTGGATTCAATGATTCCCAATTAGAGAATTTCATTACAGACCGTACAGGCTCTTCTGATTTGTTAGAACGACTACAATCTCATGCAGTAAGCGATCCGCAAAGAGCACTTTTTGAGCGCTGGAAACAGCTCGCTGATTGTAATAGAATAGTTCGAATGTTAGAAGAAACAGTTGACCACTCAGACCTTTTGATTGCATACCCTGGTCAAGTGGATAGACAATATGCAGAGCAATTTTTGGCTCTTATTCGTTCACAAATGGCAGAAGCAGGAGGTGACTCAGTACTCTTGGCAGAACGAATCCGTTTGCTATCATCAATCAAAGGAAAACTGATTCTTGGCGAAGCGATGCCTGCTTCAAATGCCGTACGAGTAATGACGATTCATGGTTCCAAAGGATTGCAATCCAAAGTAGTAATTGTTTGCGGGTTATTCTCTGAAAACCAGAGTAATCTCGGCCAATCAAGACGCGATAACATCTTGGTATCTGAACAGATGTTTTCACCACGTCCTAAACCATGGAAAAGTAGGGACGCAATAGATAGTGGAAGTTGGCGTCTTTCAAGCGAAGTTCTCACTTCTCAAGTGCAGGCAGAAGCCCGTCGTTTACTCTATGTTGCTTGTACGAGGGTGAAGGATTTACTGATTCTATCAGGTGCACCGAAGAATTCTACAATCAACCAAGAGGAAGGTGAAATTACCATCTCATGGGGTCACAAGCCAACTCCAAGATTTGGTTGGATGTGGCTTGAAGCGATTCGCCAAGCCGCTAGACGGGATGGTTTGCTAACCGCTCCTTGGTTAATCGATGACGACGACACTCTTCCAGTGCCTTTGCCATTCCGAGCCAAGGGCAAGGTGATAATTTCACCCAGTGAGATGATGGCCATGCCATATTTGGCACCTAATGTACTACCATCATTGAAAATCTACCACCATCCAGATTACATTTTACCTCAGCGAGAACACATCTCGCCATTAGTCAAGTACACCCGTCTCCAACAGAGCGCCCGCTTAGTGAATCCTGTGACTATTGACCTCGCTCCTCCTAGAAGAGCACAACGAAAGTTGCGACTTGCACCACATACACTTGATTCGGCAAAGTCGTGCAAACGTCGTCATTGGCTCAGCCAATATGTAGGGATTTCAAGCGAGCCGGTGAAGTTACCATTTGTTCCTAAAGACAATGCAGAGACATCAGATGATTATACTCCACTTGCTGCAAACGAACTTGGTTCCCTTTTCCATCGCTTGGTTGAACTTGGTTTGCCTAACCCTGGTATCTCAGGCGATAAACCTTCAACTCCACTTTCTGAACAATGGGTCTCTCCAACACCAAATCTGATGCTTGACCCCAGTCTGATTTCTCAGGTGCTTGACGAACTACTCCCAACCTCTGCGAATAGAGATTTAGCGTCAGGAATGTTGAAGAAAATGGCGGAAATTCTACTTGATGGTAAATTAGGAAGACTCGTTCAAGGTACAACAATTGATGGATTATATGTTGAAGGCTTGAGGACAGAGTGGCCTTTCTTAGTAAATATTGAACAACCACTCAGCGATGTGATGGAAAATCGCTGGAGTCCTTTTGGCAACCAAATAGTAGAGGAAATAACCTCATTGACATTCGAGTTGGATGGAATTGCTGATTTGGTTCTGTGTCAAACTGATGGTCAATCCTACAACACGATTCGAGCGATTGACTTGAAAACGACTGGAGGCCTCTCAATTCTCAACCCTCCAGATGATATTGAAGGAACAATCTTTGAGATTCCTTCAGACCCTGATGATGAAATCATTCGCACCTCGGCTGAACTAGAATTATTGGATCATTACAGGATGCAACTCTATCTCTATCATCTATGCTTAGTGCGCCAAGAAGCGATGAGAGAAACACTTGGAATGGCTACTAGAGAGGTGCTACGCCCAGCCATTCTAGTTGCTTCAACCGGTAGACTAATCTCATGGACAGAAGAAGAATTTGAGCAAATTGGCCAAGAATTTGATGACCTCATCAAACAGTTGGCGTTGGTTGAAGTTAAGGAGAGAGGCGATGAAGCCAACTTCCCTAGATTACCGATTGAAGAGGAGCAAACATGCCGTCAATGCCCATACTATCGCGGCAACATTCGTCTCTGCGCCCCAATTGGTATTGCTTTAGGGGCGGCAGAAGCAGATGAAATTGAATTGGAATAATTGCTGAATATCAATTACACCACCCAACTTTTGAAAGTTTTTTCAACCGATGATTCAATGGGTATCACCCTTTGGCCGAAGGCATGAGCGTGACCGATGCGATTGATTGGGATAAGATGGCGGAGTTCACTGAAACAGTGTGGGAGGAATCAGCACTACCGAGTTTAGAAGAATTCATCAAGATTCCAGCGCTTTCACCTGCATTTGACTCAGAATGGCAAGCAAACGGCCATTTAGACAAGACAATTGACCATTTTCTTAGTTGGCTTGAATCTATCAAAATTGACGGTTTAACAGCAACAGTTCACAGTTTAGAAGGCAGAACTCCCGTGTTACTGCTCAAAGTCGCCGGTACTGGAGACGGCGAAGTTCTGTTCTATTCTCACTTAGATAAACAACCAGAATTCACTGGCTGGTCAGAAGGGAAAGGGCCCTGGATTCCAGTTCGTGAAGACCCTTGGCTGTTTGGGCGAGGTTCAGTAGACGATGGCTATGGTGGATACTGTGGCCTCATTTCGTTGATGGCATTGCAAAACCAAGGTCTTGCCCACCCTAGTTGCACATTTCTAATCGAAACCTGTGAAGAGAGTGGTTCACCTGACTTACCCTACTACCTAGACGAATTACGAGATGACCTTGGAACACCAGATTTGGTGGTGGTTCTTGACTCGGGGCTGGGCGACTATGACCGTATTTGGGTCACTGAGAGCCTGCGTGGATTGGTAGGCGGTACTCTGACAGTTAGAGTGACTTCAGAAGGTGTGCATTCTGGTATGGCGAGCGGAGTGATTCCATCGTCGTTTAGGCTCACTCGCCAACTGCTTTCACGTTTAGAAGATGAGGAAACTGGTGAATTAATTCCGGAATGGCTACACATTGACATATCAGACCAGTTGCGCTCAGATTCTGCCGAAATTGTAAGCGTTTTAGGCGAAGCTTTGGTTACAGATTTCCCATTTTTAGATGGTGTGCGGCCCCAACATGAAGATTTGGTTGAAGCACTGTTGGCGCAAAATTGGAAGCCAACACTTTCGATAACTGGTGCAGAAGGAATGCCAACGCTTGCAAATGCTGGAAATGTCCTTCGTACTCATACATCTCTAAAATTAAGCGTACGAATTCCACCTGGAGTTGAATCTGAAATGGCATCTGCTAAATTACAAGAATTGATGGAGTCAAATCCACCATTTGGTGCACATGTCACTTTTGAGCCTGAGACGGCAGCAAATGGGTTCGCTGCGCCGCCAATGCCTGCTGAAATTGATGCGGCGTTTAGTGAAGCGAGTTTGAAGACCTTCGGTGCTAGTTCAATGCCATTTTACGAAGGGGGAACAATTCCATTTTTGGCGATGATGCAAGAGTCCTATCCAAGCGCTCGTTTCTTAGTCACGGGATGCGCAGGTCCGGGTAACAATGCCCATGGTCCTGACGAGAAGTTACACATCCCAACAGTCAAACATCTAACTCAATGTGTTGCTGCCGCTATAGCATCAATGTCAAATTAGTGAATTAGCCAATATTTGGTATCTTTACAGCCAACACTTAGCCGCCCCTATGGGGCGGCGGATATATCAAGGGCAAGCGAGTGGGGGTGGTTAGTGGTCAACATGTCAGAAGACAACGAAGGTACGATTACTCCAGAAGTTCGCATCCGCCAACTGGATGAGGAATTGTTGCAACAGACAGAACGTGTCACTAAGGTGTTTAGCGCCTTTGAACAGGCAGAAAAGGAGATTGTTCAACTCAAAGCTGAGATTGAAGTCCTTGAAAAAGAAGTCATTGACAAGGAAATTGAACGTGAGGGAATTGAGCAATTACTTGGTGAAAAAGACCACCGAATTCGTGATTTGGAGTTGACTGGCGCCAAGAGAGGAAAGCAAGTCGATCATCTTGAGCCTGAACTTGAGATGATGGAAGAGAAATTCACCAGGGAAAAAGAACGTCTTACAAGAGTATTCGAAATCGCTGAAGAGTTGGATAACGACCTTCGTTTAGCAGTTGCAGAACTCAAAGCTCGTGACGATTGGTACGTTGACCACATGCGTGTTTTTGAGGACCTCAACAAGGCTATCAAGAACCGTTACGAAATGATTGAAAACGCTGTAGAAGCAGAGCGCAAGAGTCAGCATATGCAGAGGGCAATCAATGAAAAATTGCAGGAAGCAATGGATGCTCGCAGTGAAGAGGCAGAGGAAGATGCAGCTGCAGCAGACGCAGCAGCAGAGGTTGAAGCCGCAGTTGAAGTCAGCGAAGAAGAATGATTCTTCTCAATTTTTTGATAGCATAGGCTATTCAGAGTGAGTTCGATTTACATCAACATTTTCATTCTACTGGGATTTCTCCATTAGCGCGTGCATCCTCTTCTTCAGCGACACGAATTCCTTCCTCAAGGTCAATCCTACTGGTTAGATAAGTACCCATGAGAATGACGACGGTAACCGTCAAAATCGCTACACGACTTCCGGCAGCAGTACTGGCAATACCGTAGAGGAATGTCCCAATCATTGCCGCAGATTTACCTAAGAACCCAAAGAATCCGAAGAACTCAGATGTGCGTGATTTCGGGGTAAGTTGTGAGAACATGGAACGAGCCTGGGCTCCTGCAGATCCCATTGCACAACCGACAAACAATCCGAGGATAATCCATTGCTTTGCAACGCCTAGCCCTAATGGAGCCCAGACATAATTACGCATTGTAGTGGCCCACCAATCAACTGGGTCCCCTCGTTCGGTGATTGACGGATGTGTATCTCCAACTTCTGAAGAACCAGCAATTGCCTCATGTCCACCAACTACAATGATTGAGAATCGGTGGTCGCTTGTATCATCAAAAGCAGCGACTAGTGCAATAGCATCCTCTTCTGTAATTGTCTTGACATCTTTTTCTGAAACTGTTGCTTGACCTGCAAGGAAAGAAGCCCCAAAAATCCCGGCCCCAACTAGGAGTAATGCTGCAATAACTCCCATCCACCCCATGTCTCTTCCTTGTAACCACGTGATACCACCACCCAGTAGAACAACCATAACTAAGATGAATAAACAGACCATTAACCCAGTACCTAGGGTACTTTCTCCAGCATCTTGTACACTGTAATCAGGTTCTGGAAAGTGTTCTTGGAAGGCATCACGGAAGGGGGCATCTCCTTCTGATTTTTCACCAATCCAATTTTCATACCCTCGGTCATAGAGCGTGGTCATCTCGTAGAGCCCGGTTTCTTCATTCCAGTTAAATTGGAAATCGTAGCGCTCTGCATCTTCTTCACCCTCTAACTCTAGTGGGGCAAATCCTGCTGCAGTGACTGCAACTGCACAATAGATGAGTAGTGCTACCATCAATGCAAATTTTGTTCCTTTTACATTGGCTAGTTTACCAAAAACGAAGGTCATTGGAATAGCGACAATGTTGACTGTGAGAAGTAACATGATATTCATACTCTGATTGATGCGTAATACTGATTCTCCGAAAGCACTCGCCATGCTGGCAATAGTATTCACACCATCATAGAATAACAGGTAAGCGATTAGAAACATTGCAAGAACCTTGAATTTCTTAATTTCTCTTGCTGTTGTTGCAACCTGTCCATAAGCAATCTTTGCTGCCCCTATAAATCGTGAAAAGTTGTTTTTCCCCAAACTGTTCCACTCCAAATCAGAGGAGATTTCCGGTTCTGGCGTCCACTTGAACATCAATGCTCCAAAGCCCCACCACCACAATGAGGATGTGACGAAAATTACTGCGAGTTTGAAGTTGGTGTCCCAATTCAATTGTGGTAACATTAGGATAGCAAGATGGAATATGAGTAAAATTGAACCGCCCATGAATCCATACATGTAGCCCCAAGTTGAGACTTGGTCTTGGTGTTCTCTCTCACTTAGATAGGGCATGAATGAGTAATAGATGACATTACCACCTGTGAATCCGATGGTACCGATAGTGTACATCATCGCTAGAATGATGTATCCTTGTGAACCAAAATAGGGCGCTGCACCCATCAATGCAGTGAATCCTATACCGGCAACAGTATACCATTTCAGCAACTTCTTTTTGATTGGCATCCGATCCGCAATTACACCCAATGCAGGAGCGGTAAGGACAACAAATATCATTGAAAATGTCAGTACGAATGCATAAAACGAATCACCAGATTGAGTTCCAGTGGCCAAGTTGTACAAACTAGCCATCAATGCTGGTGCGATGACCGTCATCACAGTGAGTGCATAGGCTTGATTTGCCCAGTCAAAGAAATACCATCCCTTCAGTGCCTTCTTATCGTCGTCACTCATATCTGCAAGACTTTGTTTACCAACTGTAGGTTCAGTGTCGCTTTTTGATACAGATACACTATCAGTCATGCTACCGCACATGCGAGCCTCCCTCTTAGCATTACACCCTGCATTGAATTCTGTATTGTATGTAATAATGTCAATCCGCTACTATAGGGCAGATTGATGAGGGGGTGGTGTGCCGCTTGGCTTGAGTAACATGGCTGACCAATCCTCACCCTGCTCGGCTGGAATCATGCCGAGTTCTACTGAGGCTGTCAAAATCCATCATCTTGTGAAGGCTCCAGAAAATACTCCTGGTTCAATTCGCAAGCGAGAATCTTGGGATGCTGACGAATTAGCTACAGTTTACACAACTCCAGAATGCTTACCTGACGGGACAATATGTCAAGCGACTACGGTTATTTTCCGCACCCGAGGGTGCGTCTGGTGGTGGAATTCAGGTTGCACATTTTGCGGTTATTTCAACGATGTAAGAGATGATGTTACCTATGACAATTTGATGGCACAATGGCAATCTGCCAAAGACCAAACTAACGATTTTGAGGGCTCAGAAGTCATCAAAGTCTACACATCGGGTACATTTTTTGAGGACCGTGAAAATCCTCCTGAGTGGCAAGAGGCAATACTTCGAGAGACCAATGAGAGGGGTCTGCGCCTAATAGTTGAAGCACGAGCTGAGATGTGCACTCCAGAAAAAATGTCGTGGGTGGCGAACTTGCACCCAGGGTGTGTTGTCGCCATTGGGTTAGAAGCAATGGACGATGAAGTTCTCAAATTCCATTGCAATAAGGGATTTTCAACAAAACAATGGCTCAAAGCCGTGAAAACTCTTCGGGCTAATGAATTAGAAGTCAAGACATATTTGCTGTTCAAACCACCATTCATGTCTGAGGGTGATGCATTGAAACATTGTATTGAATGGATACGTGAAGCCGGCCCTCTTTCTGATGAGGTCAGCGTCAATCCAATGAATATCCAGCGTGGTACAATTGTTGAGAGACTTTTCCGCCACCGTGAATACCGGCCTCCATGGCTTTGGTCTCTAGTTGAGATGATTCGTCAAGTTGACTCAGTTCCCGGTCGATTGATAGTTCATCCAACTGCAGCTGGACGCGTTCGTGGTGCACATAATTGCGGCAAATGTGACAAGCATGTTGCTGCCGCAATTGAGCGATATTCGGTTTCAGGAGACTTGCAAGAGTTTGCCGGCCTAACCTGTGAATGTGAGAAAATTTGGGCTGCTGAAATCGAGTTGGATTGCACGATTCCATCTCCATTCGGGGTCGGTTTAGACCGTCGAATGCCTGCTGAAGAATCTCTAATGTCACCTTGATTTTCACGCCGTTTCTCTCCTAATGCTTAAGGACAACTTTCGTTTCGGAAAGATTGCCTAAAGGCAATCTGTGGTGAAGTGATGAGTGAACTACCCGAAATGACGCAGGGGCGAGAAGAGCCCGCTGCTTCTACAGCTGTTTGGACATTGAGTTTAGTTGGTGCTTTTGCGTTTATGATTTTGTACGGGGTACTCTACCCAAATCATCCATTCCCTGGTCTTGGGGATATACTCCCATTGTTCAGTGAATTAGGCAGCAGTGTTGTTTGGTTCTTTATCGCAGGGATTATCCTCGGCTTGTCGATGTTACTAGCGATGCTAGTTGGGGAGTCCATTGCAGAATGAGGTGATTTTATGGAGATTAGAACATTATTCATTTCATACGTTATTTGGCTATTTTTCGTCAGGTATCTAACTATTACAGGTCTTGGACCATTTGGCTCATTCGCTCGCGACATTTCTACATTCATGCTTGGAAAGGGACTTGGCCCAGCCGCTGACTTGATGGAAGATCGTGCTGGTGGAGCGGCAAAAACTTGGTTCGCTCATGGTATCTTTTGGTTCATCATCGCTGCAACCCTGTCATTTTTGAGTATGTGGACAGCATACGAACCAAATGCATTACACTCACTTGGAGCAATTGGATATTCTCCAAGCGCGGCTCAGGCTACTGCTGCTATTCATGTTGTAACTGCCTTTGGCGCATTATCAATGATGTTAATGGCTGCAGGATTTGCTATGCAAGGCCGCCTCGCTGGGGGCCGAATGGCCAATGAAGCGACAACTGCTCTAATCGCTTTTGCATGGAGCGCAGTAGTTGCAGTAGGCCTAATTCTTTCACACACTGATTTAATCGGTACAAGCAGTTGGTTTGAATTACCACCAGTTTACTACATTTTACTGACATTCTTGGCATTACCACTATTTGTCAATCACTTGTTGACAATGGCGAACTCAGGTTCCCCGGTAATGATTTCACAGTGGTTTATCGTGATGGGTTACGCTGCATTCATTTGGCTAGGTGCTGTTTCGATGTTCTTACTTTCAGGAGAAAATCACACTCTTTCGTGGTTACTAGTCAAGGTACTGTTCGGTGGTTGGTTACTCTCACAAGCACTAGGTATTGCTCATCATGTGATACCATCAGCACTAGGGGTTCCACTTTGGAGTCGTTCTCTTGCTACTCTAACCTTGTTTGGTACATTCCTAACATTCTCTCCACTCGGTGCTGTGGCATCCGTCCCTACAATGGGGTATTTCATGCAAGCAATGGTGGCAATTCTATTATCACTCTCATTAGTGCCACTCATCGCTACTGTAGTTAATTTGACCAAGACTGCAAGTGGTCGGGTGATGGAATCTTATGGGGTCAAGTTCACAATTCTAGGTATTATTTTATTGATTCCAATTTCGTTTGGTAGTTTATTCGCCTCTGTCTCAGCATTTGGAGGAGGCAACGAGTTAGCTCACATTGCCCCCACTCTAGACACTCTTGCACTTTGGGGTGTTTTCGGTATGATAGCACTAGGAAGTGTCCACCTGCTCTTCCCACAAGTGACAGGACGTGAGTTGTTCAGTTGTGCCAGGACAAAGATGACCTTCTGGTTTGCAACTGTTGGAATAGTTGGATTTGGCACTTCACAATTTATCGTTGATTATGTGAATAATTCAATTGGTGCTGCTGATGTTTCTCTGGCACTAGAAGAGGCCGGCGTGAGTGCTGTCGGAGCAGGGGATGTGCAGGCTTTCGCAGCCATCATGTTCTATGGTGTTGCTTTAGCAGGCGTTTTTGCTGCTCAAAATATGTTGCAGGGTTCATTCCGTGGCGCTGTGCTTTCAGATGGCGCTCCAGCCCCGAATGTAATTACAGCACAGATGGCAATTAGTGGAACCACTTCAATCCGAAACCTGCTTTCAGCAGGTGCAGGTGTTGACACTGTTCTTACTGTAGATGGAGGTTCTTCTGAAGGTCGAATCTCATTAGCAGATATTTCTCCAGCAGAAGAGCCATCCGAAGAAGCAGATGCAGAGCCAGAAGAGGAAGAAGTAGAACATCCAGTGGTTGAAATCCCTGATAATCTCTCAAAGATGTTGAAGGCAGAATTAGTTGAGTTGGCAAAGGCAGCAGGTGTCTCTACTACAGGAACCAAGTCTGACTTGATTGACCGCCTTAGTGCTTGATTGAAGGATTGGGAAACCGCCATAGCGAATACCCTTACTCCGCTAACAAGGGGAATTGCGATGCGTATTGGCTTAGTCGGAAAACCAAACGTTGGTAAATCAACGACTTTTGCCGCTTTAACAGAAACTACAGTAGAAATCGCAAACTATCCATTCACAACAATTGAGGCAAATGTTGGTGTCACTTACATTCCAGCAACATCACCATGTGCTTGCAAGGAACTTTCAATCCAGATAGTAGAAAGTGGTAGGTCTGTTGAATTAAATGAGGATAGGGAAGGCAGTATCTGTCAACCAAGAACCGGTGCTTGTAACGGGTATACAAGATTAGTTCCAGTCACTCTAGTGGATGTAGCGGGATTAGTCCCTGGTGCACATGAAGGCCGTGGTAGGGGAAACCAGTTTCTTTCTGATTTGGCTAGTTGTGATGCCCTGATCCAAGTTGTTGATGCCTCTGGAGGTACAGATATTGAGGGAAACCCGACAGGTCCTGGTGGTTGCTCACCAAATGATGAGCACGATTTTTTGATAGAAGAATTAGCGGCATGGATTGATGGAATAATCTCCAATGGTTGGGCTAAGGCGGTACGCCGCATTCAATCTGAAGGTGAGGCAGGATTGACAAATTTTCTCCATGACCAATTAACTGGAATTGGTGCTACTCATAGTGATATTACAATCGGACTAGATGTTTTCAGGCGTGAAAACCCCGATATACCAACAATTAATGTGTGGGGTGATGAAGAAAAAAGGCTTCTTTCTGATGTTCTTCGCCGTCAACTGTTTCCACTGTATATTTCCGCTAATAAATCAGATTTAGCAGACGAAGAGACTTATTCAAGCCTGCAGGCACAGGTAAAATCTTCTGGCGGTTTATTTGTTCCGTGTAGTGGCGAAACAGAACTAGCCTTACGACGGGCTAGTAAGGCAGGAGCCATTTTCTATTCGCCTGGTGAATCAAGTTTTGAAGTAAATCCAGATGCTACTCTGAATGACGCACAGAAGAGAGGACTTTCTGAACTTCATGATAGGATTTCCAAAATGGGCGGTACAGGTTTGAACGAATTACTCAGAAAGGTAGTGTTTGAGAGATTGGAACAAATTGTTGCTTATCCAGTCCAAGATGAGACACACTGGACGGATGGTGATGGCCGAGTACTCCCAGATGCCCTGTTAATCTCTTCAGGAACTACCGCTAAAGGGTTGGCCTACGCAGTTCACACAGACTTGGGGGATGGCTTCATTCGCGCATCTGATGCACGAAATGGCAGAATCATTGGGTCAGATCACGAACTTTCTGACAACGATGTTATCAAAATCCATGCAAAAACCTGACATCAATAACACATGTGCCGCAACATGGGATTGAACTCTAGTTTCAAGCGTCTTCTTCATCACCGAAGTCTGGTGCTGCTGGCAGATTATCAGATTCTAGAGCGGGTGCTTCATCCACTACTGGTGGTGATGCATCCTCAGTTTTATCAGATTCAATAACATCACTTAATTTGGCATCTGTATTCATTAAATCGTCAGCATCAATGGTCTTTAGTGTCGCAAGGAACGCCTCATTATCTTCTACAGTGAATGACTCTTTACCTTTACCAACTCCGCCTAACTTTCCATAATCATATGGTAACACTAGAGTAATGAGTGTATGTTGTTCCATACCCAATTCTCCTACTGTTTGTAGACGGCGCAGTTCCAAAAGTTCAGGGTGCTGAGCCATTGTGTTAGCTGCGTGAGCGAGGTTCTTGACCGCTTCAACTTCTCCTTCAGCACGTCGTAGTCTAGCTCGGCGTTCTCTTTGTGCTTCTGCTTCACGAGCAATTGCTCTTTGCATATCTGTTGGGATAACCACATCTGTGATATCAATTCTAGTAACATCTATTCCAAGTGGAAGTGAAAAGGTGTCAAGAATATCCTCCATCCTGTTGGCGATGGTTTCTCTCTTGGAAAGTAATTCGTCCAAGGTAAATTCGCCAATTACTACTCGCAGAGTAGACATAGTTGCTTGGCGAATTACCATTGCAGGGTCTGAAACAGCCAATACAGAAGTCATTGGGTCAATGACTTTCCAATAAACGACTCCATCCACTTTGATACTAACATTGTCTCTGGTAATACAGACTTGACCAGGGATATTTTCTGGACGGTCGCGTATATCAACTGCTAGGAACATATCAATTATTGGCCATCGGAATGCTAAACCAACCCCATTCAATTTTATTGGCTTTCCAAATCGGAATTTGATCGCTCGTTCGTATTGGTCAAGAATGGTTATCCATCCTCGTCTTGGCCATGTACCCCTAGGTGGATATGCCGTTGGCTCACCTCCAGCAGCAGTAAACATCCCTCCCGCTGCCTTTAGTGCAAGCAATAAGCCTGCAGCGATTAATCCAACTGTGATGCCACATAATAGTTCAAACAAGACAGCCATCACTTATCACCTCCTGAAAATAGTTCACCAAGTGGTCCATTACTAATGTCAAGAAGGGTGTCAGGTAACATCATAATACGTGTAGCATTATTTTCTGCTCCAACTTCAGAAAGGACTTGTAATCGGCGCAATTCCATTAGTGCTGGGAATCGAGCAAACAACTCTTGTGCCTCTGCCAGCTTGCTTGCAGACTCGCGCTCAGCACTTGCCTTGATGACTCTTGAGCGAGCCTCCCTGTCAGCCTCAGCCTCCTTTGCCATGGCTCTAGTCAAATCATGTGGCAGTTGCATATCAGTTAATTCGACGTGTCTGACATCAATTCCCCATGGATCAGTCGCATCATCTAAATTGATTCGAATTCTTTCAGCAACGGCTTCTCTTTGCTGAAGAATTTCGTCAAGAGGAACAGAACCGAACACATCTCGTAGAGCACCCATTGCCGCCATTCCAATTGACGCCCGAGCATTAGTAACCTTGTTTACCGCATCACCGGGGTCTCTAACACGGTAGAAAATAACGGCATCAATTGTCAGTGAAATATTGTCTTTTGTGACCACAGATTGACCCGGCACGTCATTGATGAGAAGACGTAAATCCCATCTTACCATACGGTCTACCCATGGAATTACAATCCTAATTCCTGGTGATAACACACCTCTATAGGAACCAAGTCGAAAGACGACAGCCCCTTCCCAATGCCGAATAATTTTCAAAAAGCTCCCTATTAAGAGCACCAAAACAAAAGTCACCATCCCTATAATCAAAAATACGGCTACCATGTTTTACCGGCGAAAGTAATACACTATTAGGTTTAGTCCGGTATTTTCAATAAGAAAATTATGAAAAATCAAATATTAAATGACAACCATTCAATTGCTTGTTGCACAAATAATAAATTATCACCTTGCTCAATGTAACCATTAGCGGCAATATTGCTATCTCCTACCACGACTAGGCGACCATTCATTTCACTCACAGCAGCGATTGGTAATTCCCCTTGAATTTCACCTTCGTCAAGAACAGAATCTAGGTCAATATCTCCAAACGACGATGCAGAAGTAGATGCTAATGCGGTAGCACCCTCACTAACTCTGAGAGAGCACCCTGAGAAGTAAATTAGTTCACTAATCCCCTTTGTGATTGGATGGTCAGCAAAGTTTTGCACACGAACAAAGTGTGGGATTGATTCTTCACCAAGCACAACCCCTGCCAACTCAACTTTCTGAGTTACATGTTCTTCATGGTCTGTAACTCTGTCTTTTTGAATCTCGATACCACAAGGAGTTGTAAGTTCATTTAGGAAATCAACATGACCGAATAAGTCACCCCATTCTGCTAGAAGGAGGATTGATTTTCCGTTTTCCAAATGAGATTGTAATGAAGTCATTTCATCTCCTGAGAATTGATTTTTTGGAAATGGAATTATTATTACATCCCAAGGGAGATTATCTACAGCATCTAATGATGTATTGATAAATTCTAAATTGTGATCATTTTTTTCTAGTAATTCTGCCAGTGCTGTTAATCCATCTGCCTCTGGGTTTGCCATAGAAGAACCCATGTGGAATTCATCGAATCCGATGAGCGCCATCTGCATCCACCTTCAAAGGTCCTCGGCTACCGCTGTAATTTCTAGTGAGTAGACCGCTACTCGCCATGATACGGTTACATCTTCATCTTCGTCGCCAATAGGATTGATTCCGCCAATAATTGGTTCTGTATTTACATTCATTGTGACAGAAGTCAGCCATTCGCCAGTTCCATTACCGCCATCATTCCATTGTGCTTCAATGTCATTCTTACTAACGCCGTCTGCGATATAGGAGGAACCATCCCACTCAGGGGTTATTTGAATTGTGAATGTAACAGCATCTCCGAAACAAGAACCACTACCTG
>JYMV01036712.1_pt1 | contig 33295 bp, 25 predicted proteins | sample 338911 | NCBI WGS metagenome assembly JYMV01 (sample SAMN03354496, study PRJNA234377) | hydrothermal vent metagenome | biome: Deep sea; feature: Hydrothermal plumes at the Eastern Lau Spreading Center, Western Pacific Ocean; material: Seawater | place: Tonga | collected 2009 | depth 2000 m m
GTGCGGTTCACGTGACAAAAGCATCCATGCAGAATTCTTCTGAAAATTCAGCCAATCAAACGTCCACAGGTCGAAAAATTCTGGCGTTGGATTCTCAAATCGATTGCATTCAGCCTGGGGGTGGCGTTTGTATGCGTATCGAGTTAGCGTGGGGCGTTTGCCGCAGATTTTATTTACGGTTGTTTCGACGCGGGTATCTAAAACGGATGGCGGAGTCACGCCGGGGCAGTGAAAATCAATGCCCGTGGGACGTATTAGACCCCAGAGATTTGAAATTCTACGTAAACCAAGAGGGATATTCTTGGGATGCTGGCGACGATCCGTTTACCTGGCGAGACCGGTTACCGTTTGTCCGTGTCGGATTAGCGGAGATGATTATTTTTTCGTCCGTGTTGATTCCACTGTCGTGCTTTTTCGTGACACTGGCTTGTCACCATTCAAGCTGGTGGGTTGCCGCAGCATTGTTTCCGATATTGTTGCAGGCTGAGATTATTTGGTTTTTCAGAAATCCACGGCGTGAAGTCCCAGCGGATCCTGGTTTAGTGGTTAGCCCAGCGGACGGACGCGTCGATTTGATTGAAGAAATTGAGCATGACGAGATCTTAGATGGACCGGCTATCAAAATCGCAATTTTCCTCTCGGTCTTTAATGTTCATATAAATCGCATGCCGATTGCAGCGACCGTATTTGGCTCCGGTTACCGCCAAGGGAAGTTCCTCAGTGCACTAAAACCTGCATCCGCGTGGGAAAACGAGCGGCTGGAGTTATGGATTGAGGGTATCGAGGCTCCTCATCGCGTGATGCGGGTGCGGCAAATTACGGGGCAACTGGCACGACGAATTGTCTGTCGCGCCAATACGGGTGATAGCTATCAGCGGGGTGAGCAATTCGGCATGATTAAACTAGGATCTCGTACGGAGCTGATTCTTCCCAGAGAAGACGGACTGGAGTTGGCTGTGGAGATCGGTACCAAAGTTCAAGCAGGTAGTTCGATTTTGGCTCGGTATGTTGATGAGGGCGCCGGTGGGCAACATCAAGCTGACAATAAGCGTGCATGAAATCGAAAAACAAACCGTTTTATTGTTGACGTCCCCGCCTGCGCTGCGGCGGGTAAACTTACACGGCGACGGGTTCCTGTCTTTCGTTTATTGATGCGTTCTGGGAGCTTTATTGAATAAGGCACGCTATAATCAAACCCATGATTAACGATGAACTAATTAATGACGATGACCAAACCGAAGAATCGGAGGATTCGCGGTTTCCTATATATCCAACATTGATGACGTTGGGAAACGCCATATGTGGATTAATTGCGATTGGTTTTTCCACTAAGTTCCTCGGCGTACTGGCAGAAGCCGAAGGGTATCGAGCGTTAGATCCTGAGTATTACCAATGGCTACAATGGGCAGGGATGTTGATTTTTCTCGGCATGTTGTTTGATACACTCGATGGTCAAGTTGCCCGCTGGACGAATCAAGTCAGTCGTTTTGGATTGCATCTAGATAGTTTGTGCGATGTCATTACATTCGGTGTCGCGCCGGCGTTTATTATGCTCTCTTTTTCTGAAGTACTGCCCGCGCGTTTTATTCAAGGTATCGCGGGCATTTACACGTTGTGTGCCATCATGCGACTAGCACGTTATAACGTGGAAGCGGAGACTGAAAGTGGAGTCGGGAATTTTTTCCGTGGATTGCCGTCGCCCGCTGCCGCCGGAGCGATTGCAACTTTTGCCATTGCCATGCCAGACGTGATGTTTCTGGTAAATAATACGGATCCGCAGCAACAGAAAATCGGGAATTTCATCTGTGACGTTTCGATGGTATTGGTGCCACTTTTAACATTTGTACTTGCCTATTTAATGGTCTCACGTGTCCCCTACCCGCATCTAGGCAAGCAGCTTGCAAGTCGACGCAAGAGTCGTAAAAACTTTGTTCGCCTTGTGCAGATACTGTTCGCTGTTGTTGGTATTTTAATGTTCCGAGAATTGGCATTGCCAGTCATCTTCCTGTATTACCTTTGTGCGTCGCCTTGTACAATCTTATGGCACAAGATCACGAAACATCGACGACGTGCTGCATCTGACGAAGTTGCTGCAGCTGACGAAGTTGCTTAAGCGAACCTACTTAGGCCGCGAAGGCATGGATGACAGCGATGAAAACGATGTTGAGACAGTTGATTCCAGTAGTTGTCGTCCTCGCGGTACCCATCATTCCCTTATTGTTTATGGGCGACTTGATGAAGCAGTGGGTCAGCGGCCTAGAAAATTCCCAATATTTGCCATGGATTGTGATTGCGCTACTTTCCGGCGATCTTATATTGCCCATTCCATCGAGTGTTGTCACGACTTACATCGGTGGTCAAATGCACTGGGTCACCGGAACACTGGTCTCGTGGGTAGGTATGTCACTAGGCGCGGTGATTGGATTTACCCTGGCTCGGAAATACGGCCCGCAGTTTGCCTTACGGTTTTCCAGTGCTGCTCAATTAGAAAATGCGGGAGATTTGGCGGGTCGTTTTGGGCCGATTTTTCTGGTGCTAGCTCGCGGAGTACCCGTGGTAGCAGAAGCCAGTGTTTTGTTAATGGGGATTCACCGCTTATCGTGGCGACGATTTCTAATACCCGTTTTATTAAGTAATCTCGGTATCTCACTTGGTTACACTTTGTTTGGCGCGGTTGCCCAGCAGCAGCAGTGGTTGCCGGTAGCATTAGGAGTCAGTATTTGTGTCCCAATTGGGTTAACATTAATTGCACAACGTGTTTTGCAATCTAAAGAAAAAAATTTCGAATCCGGCTTGAACGAAGCTGGCATCAAGGACAAACAAGATGACTGAAGATACTGATTCCTTACAGCACTTAAAATCACTGATGGAATCGTCCGAAAAATCGGTTTGGAATATTCAAACGACTGCGGCTGGTCCCGGTGGAGCGTTACCGTTAACGGATGAAATGCTCACGACATGGTCGAGCGGCGATCTCTTTGGAATGACTCAAAATGCGGGGATGGGATGGACGGCAGAAGAGTTATTGGGACCGCAATATTTAGTGTTGAGTACACAAGGCGGTGTACGAGCGGATGATGGAACGCCCATTGCGCTGGGATATCACACTGGGCATTGGGAGGTCGGGTTGTTGGTTCAAGCAGCTGCGAAGACGATTCGTGCTGCTGGTGGAATCCCATTTGCAGCGTATTGTAGTGATCCCTGTGATGGACGGACTCAGGGTACCACCGGAATGTTCGACAGCCTGCCGTATCGTAACGACGCGGCGATTGTCTTGCGTCGCCTGATTCGTTCGCTGCCTACAAGACGCGGCGTGCTGGGCATAGCGACGTGCGATAAAGGTCTGCCAGCGATGATGGTTGCCTTGGCTGGCATGAAAAATCTGCCGTCGATCATTGTGCCCGGTGGGGTGACATTACCACCAGAAGACGGAGAAGACGCGGGGCAAGTGCAATCGATCGGAGCACGGTATGTCCACGGTGAGATCACATTAGAAGACGCCGCGGTCGCCGGGTGTCGCGCTTGTGCAACAGCCGGTGGTGGTTGCCAGTTTCTGGGGACGGCCGCGACAAGTCAGGTTGTAGCAGAAGCTATGGGAATGACGTTGCCACATGCGGCACTGGCCCCAAGTGGACAAGCAATCTGGCTAGAGGTAGCCACGCGCAGCGCAACCGCGATACAGCGGTTAGCCGAACGGGGTCTTACCACTGCTGATATTCTTACTGATGCAAGTATTCGCAATGCGATGGTTGTACATGCAGCTTGTGGTGGTTCGACCAATTTGTTGCTGCACATTCCAGCTATAGCTCATGCCGCAGGTTTACAGCGTCCAAGTGTGGAGCAATGGAGCGAGGTTAATAGACAGGTGTCCCGGTTTGTTGATGTGCTGCCAAATGGCCCGTCAAACCATCCGACGATTCAGTTCTTTTTGGCAGGTGGTGTACCGGAAGTCATGTTGCATTTGCGTCAAAAAAACCTGTTAGATACGACTGTTATGACTGTGAGTGGATGTACGCTTGATGAAGTGCTGAATTGGTGGGAGCAATCTGAGCGTCGGCAAGTATTACGCGATCGACTACGGGAATATGATGGCATCGATCCAGATGATGTTATTTTGTCGCCGACTGTTGCCAAAGAAAAAGGGTTGACCAGTACCGTTTGTTTTCCAAAGGGAAATATCTGTCCGGCTGGTTCTGTTATTAAGGCGACCTCGCTGGATCCGAGTGTGTACCAGCGAACGAGCGGCCATCGAAGCGATCAAGGGGCAACGCGAACCAGCACTCAAAGCAGGCGATATCCTCATATTGATTGGCCGCGGTCCGCTGGGGTCTGGGATGGAGGAAACCTATCAGTTGACCTCCGCTTTAAAGTTCCTTAGTTGGGGTAAAGACGTGGCGATTATTACCGATGCTCGTTTTTCCGGAGTCAGTACCGGCGCCTGCATTGGACATGTCGGTCCGGAAGCACTAGCCGGTGGGCCGATTGGTAAGGTTCGAGATGGCGATCGAATTCGTATTATTGTAGATCGTAATCAACTCACGGGCTCTATTGATTTAGTCGGCGATGAGCAACAGGAATTGTCGGAGTTTGAAGTGGAACAATTGTTGCAAACACGTCCAATATTTCCCGAGCTATGTCCAGATGAAAACTTGCCAGATGACACACGATTGTGGGCGGCATTGCAAAATGTGGGTGGGGGAACGTGGGGCGGCTGTGTCTATGACGTTGATCGGATTATAGAAGTACTCCAAGCAGGTGAACAAGCGTTGCGTGCGAGTGATGCAGAAGACGGCGATTGATGTGTCGGCGGAGTAAACTCCTACGAATTGCAATTTAACTAAAAACTGGTAGCTTCAGCGTGAAGTGTTCAATATATATTAGGTCATTAATTTACTGCAGGAAAAAAGATCAATGTCGTCAATTTTGAAACAAACGTTTAGTCGCTGCGCAACTGCTTTGCTATTGGTTTGCCTCACGGTACAACTTACGGCTGCAGATTCGTCTCACATTGATCCCACTGGTGCTCTCGGGAAATTGGTCATTGGCGGAGGTGGTAGTTTACCGCCCGCCGTACGTCGAGTGTTTGTGACTTGGGCAGGCGGCAAAGATGCGCGGTTAGTAATTGTGCCGACCGCGTCCGTTCGAGCGGACGACGCAGAGGCCAGTGCGGTGATCTTACAGGATTGGCAAGACGAAGAAATTGCAGATGCTGTGCTAATGCATACGCGTAGCCGTGACGAAGCAAATAGTGCTGAATTCGTTGCCGCTCTGGAAAAAGCGACTGGTGTGTGGTTTGTCGGCGGGTCACAACAGAAAATCGCAGATGCATATGTAGGAACTTTGTTTGAAGAAGGTGTGCTGGCTTTGCTCGGGCGAGGTGGTGTTGTAGGTGGTAGTAGCGCCGGCGCGGCGATTCAATCGCGAATGATGATTCAAGGTGGAAAAACGGAAGCAAACATTGGGCAGGGATTTGATTTCTTGCCCAGCACAATTATCGATCAACACTTTACCGCGCGCAATCGATTGACGCGGTTAATGGGCGCCGTAGATCAACATCCACTAAAAGTAGGACTGGGGATTGATGAGCAAACAGCATTGCTTGTGGAGGGACGGATAATGCGTGTGGTTGGCGTCGGCAAAGTCACAGTTTGTTATGGAAAATCGGATAAGTACGGTCTCCAGGCACAACAAAAAACTTATGAACATGGTGCTACGTTGGATTTAACGTCGCTACGGAGGGTAGCGCGAGCTCGCCAAGAAGAACCGTTTCCGCCTCAGAAGACTCCGACGATTGAGGTTAAACGCGGGGCGTTGATGATTGTCGGTGGCGGTGGGATGTCGCTTGAGCTGGTCAAGGAATTTGTAAAACTTGCGGGCGGAAACGATGCCAAAATTGTTGTATTGCCTACCGCGATGCCAGATCCATTGCCGGGCACGACCGGCAAAAGAATGTTCGCAAAGGTCGGAGTGACAAATGTCACTGTGTTGACGCAACGTAAATTGGAGGACGTCGAATCCCACGAGATGCTGCGAGCGTTGAAAAAAGCGACGGGTGTGTGGTTTGGTGGCGGGCGGCAATGGAGATTTGTCGATGCGTATGAACACACAAAAGCGTTTCCGCTGATTCTGGCTGTTTTGAAGCGCGGTGGAGTGATAGGTGGCAGCAGCGCGGGGGCATCGATTCAAGGTGATTACTTGGCGCGGGGAAACCCATTGGGGAATTTGGACATCATGGCTGCTGGGTATGATCGTGGATTTGGATTCTTGCCCGGTGTGGCGATCGATCAACACTTTGCTCAGCGAAACCGCTTTGCGGATATGGCGAGTTTGGTGAAGAGGTATCCTCAAGTGCTGGGGGTCGGTATTGATGAAGCCACAGCGTTGATTGTCAAAGGCAATGTTGCTGAGGTTCGAGGACCTGGCAAAGTTCACTTTTTCGATCGGTCTCCTGATGCGGTGAAGACGGATTTAGGGTATTTATCGGTACCGTCTGGCAAAGCGTTTGACTTCGACAAACGCAGTGTATTAGAACAAGAAAACTAGTTGTGACTGAAAGATATTCGTCTGTCAAAAGCTCGGTAAATGTCTAGTTTTGCGGTGTTTGAGGTCGTTGTACCTGTTGCGTATTGTCGAATATATAGATAGGATTAGTTTTTCTACAGAAGTAGTTTGAAGGTAGAAATTTAGACAAGAATCAACACGGACTAACAAATAAAGAAAATTGGAGGGTTTCCTGTGGGAAGCAAACGAACTGGTAAAGGCCGCCGTAAAATTGGACGAAAGAAACGTCGCATGCGTGCGAAGATCCGTCACCGCAAGAAATAAACTCGCCTAAGAATTATCATCAAAACAATGAACGACGTCTGTATAAGACAGGCGTCGTTTCTTCATGCGCATTGCCGAGTGAACCTCACCCTGCGAAAGATGCTAGAATGGAGGATTCGATTAGGTTTTGCTGTTATTCAAACAAGGATCCACTTTGTGTCAATCTCTGCCGTCCGTGTTGTTATTACTTTATTCTGTTGCCTGTTACCACTTTCGATTGTCGCACAAAGTCCTTACAAGTACGGCTCAGATTCGCAGCGGCAAGAAGGTGTACCTCGAGGTGTTGTGACCAAGCACGTCTGGGACCAAAGCAAAGTCTATCCAGGAACGGTTCGAGATTATTGGATTTATGTACCAGCACAATACGATAAATCCAAGCCAGCTTGTTTGATGATTTTCAATGATGGTGGCGGTTATGTTCGGGAAAACGGACATTCGCGAGTACCCATCGTCTTTGATAATTTGATTCACAAAAAAGAAATGCCTGTGACGATCGGGTTGTTTATTAATCCTGGAGTCATTCCCGCATCTGCCGCAGGTGCCCAGGCCCGACGAAATCGCAGCTTTGAATATGATAGTCTTGGTGATCAATACGCTAGATTTCTAATCGAAGAAATGTTGCCCGCTGTGGGGAAGCAATACAACTTAATGAATGACGCCGAGGGCCGCGCTGTTTGTGGAATTAGCAGCGGAGGGATCTGTGCTTTTACCACCGCCTGGGAGCGTCCAGACGTATTTTCAAAAGTACTGTCCTACGTCGGTAGCTTTACCAATATCCGCGGTGGTCACGTCTATCCTGCATTGATTCGGAAAACTGAACGGAAGCCGATTAGAGTATTTTTGCAGGAGGGTGAAGGCGACTTGGATAATCTGTTTGGAAACTGGCCGCTATCAAATTTGCAAATGGAAGCAGCTCTCAAATACTCAAAATATGATGTCAAGTTAGTAATGGGCGTCGAAGGGCACAGTGGCCGCCATGGCGGAACGATTCTACCCGATGCATTGCGTTGGCTTTGGAAAGATGTGGCTGCAGAGTAAAGTTACGTTATTGAGAACTGGTGGTCTAAATAATCAGGTTTGTTAAAGACAAAGGTTGTTTGATGAAAATTAGTAAAACCATAGCGCGGTTGGTCGTAGTTGTAATCGCACTTTTAGGAGCGTATGAAACGGTCCAATCGCAAGATTTACCGCTGTCGTTGATCCTGATTGATGGAGAAAATTGGGAATTGGTGTCAGCCGAGCACGCGTTCACGGAAGGTCCGGCTGTGAATGCTGCCGGCGAAGTGTTTTTCACAGATGTCCCGAAATCGGAAATTTATAAAGTTGATTTAGCTGGAAAAGTCACTTTGTGGAGTGACCAGACGAATCGAACGGCCGGCGCCATTATGGGCCCAGAAGATGTGCTGTATGGTGCGAGTATCGGAGGCGGAGCGATTGTGAAATTTGACGCGGCAGGAAAACCAACTCCGATCGTGTCAGACATTGTTTGTAACGACTTGGTCGTAAATGCTGCTGGTGGAATCTATTTTACAGATCACAAAAATAAAAAGGTGTGGCACGTGTCCCCCCAGGGGAAGCTGCAGCAAGTCGATCAAAACATGACTTCACCGAACGGCATTATTCTTTGGCCCGATCAAAAACAACTAATCGTCTCGAACACCAAAGGCAGCGAACTGTGGACGTATCGCATCGAAGCTGACGGGAGTTTGTCCCATAAACAGGCCTACAGTACGATGCGTTTACCTGTCGGGGAAACCGAGAGTGGGGCAGATGGCATGACAGTCGACGTTGTGGGCCGTTTGTACGTGTGTACGCATGAAGGTGTGCAAGTCTTCGATACCCAAGGGCGTCTCAGTGGCATCATCGCCAAACCCCAACAACAGTTTTTATCCAATATTTGCTTTGGCGGTAAAAACTTGGACACGCTGTACGTGACAACGGTGGACAAGGTCTATCGTCGCAAACTCAATACGCAAGGCGTACGTTATTCAAAATAGGCATGGATTGTTGGTTGGGTCTAAGCTGTAGTTTTTTACGGTCGCTAATCTATTTCCATTCGACGCCAGACATCGATGCTAATGCGAGTTGTAACGCTTGTGTGCCATCGCGCCCGTGGCCTTGAGATTTTAGTCCTTCGTAGAGTTGTTTCGCCAACGCGAGGCCTGGCAGACAGAGACCCATCTTGTTTGCTTCGTCGATTGCAATCCCCATGTCTTTGATAAAGTGTTCTACGAAGAAACCAGGATCAAAGTCCTTGTCGATGATACGTGGCCCGAGGTTTGCGAGCGACCAACTACCGGCTGCTCCAGAACCGACAGATTTCATGACTGTTGGAAGATCTAAGCCAGCTTTGTATCCATACAGCAATGCTTCACAGACGCCAATCATGTTGGTGGCGATCAGTGTTTGGTTTACCATTTTCGTGTGTTGCCCAGCGCCGGCTGCCCCTTGGTGAACAATTGTCTTGCCCATCGCGTCCCACATCGGTTGCAGTGCATCGACGACATCTTTATCGCCACCGATCATAATTGAAAGCGTACCGTTGCTGGCACCAACATCGCCACCGGAAACGGGAGCATCGACACTGTGAATTCCTTTTTCAGCAGCGGCCTGATAAATTTCAACCGCGAGTGATGGCTCGCTGGTGGTCATGTCCACTAGGATGTTACCAGCCGTACTGCCAGCGATCGCTCCATTTTCACCCAAAAAAACTTCTCGTACATCAGCTGGGAAACCAACGATCGCAAACGTAACATCGCTGTTTTCGGCCACTGCTTTAGGGCTGTCTACCCAAGTTGCACCTTGGTCGATTAGGGTTTGCGCTTTTTCAGGGCTCCGTGTGTAAATCGTTGCTTGAAATCCTTGGTTCATGAGGTGAGCGCACATACTAGAGCCCATGACACCTGTGCCGATCCAGCCAATTTTTGTCGTGCCGGGTTCAATGCTAGGGATTTGTGTGTCATTCATGAGTGTGTTCCTGAAGCAAATGAAATTAGAGAATATGGAGAAGGGTATTTTACCATTCGGATCGAACTTGTGTTATTGGTCGCATCAATTTACTAACACAAAACCAAATTCGTGCAGATGCACGGACGCTTGCACATTATCCCCAGCGATGTTCAGGGCGCCTAAAGATCTCATTGAGGATGAAGGCGTCGCGCGGTCCGTTGGGTTGCGATAAAATCCTCAATGCATGGGGGGCTAGCGGGATTTGATGAGTCCGATCAGATTCGAACGATGATTTACTGAGAACCGCTGACAAATCGACAGTATCGACGATCTCGTCTGCCGGATCATGGTGTTCAGCAACATATTCATCGAAAACGTTTTCATCCCCATAATTTTCGATTCTGCTATGTACATGATGAGCAGCCACTGGCGGGTTTGTGGCATGTTGTTCCCCGAGTTGAAGAGGTGCAGCGGCACCTTCTTCAACGGACTGCCGTGCAGCCGTGCGGCGATTACGAGCGGCTTGGCGGGTGGCCAGTTGTCGGGCCGCTTGCTCAGCTTGCTGTCGCTCCATTTCTTCAACGGCTTTAGCAATGCCTTTGAATATCTTATCGATGAACAGTAGCACGCTTAGTTGTCTCCTGCATCTACAGCGGGGTGATCTGTCACCGTTGTGGAAAACGAAGTCCGCATTTTTGTATCAGCTTGAATATTGCGAATGCGGTAATAATCCATGATTGAAAGTCTGCCGGAATTGAGTGCCGCGGCAATTGATTCGGGAACCGTCGCTTCGGCTTTCACTAATTCCGCTTCGCTTTCGGCGATGGCTGCAATTTGTTCTTGTTCAGCAGCCACAGCCATCGCGCGACGGCCTTCGGCTCTTGCGCGAGCGACTCGCATGTCCGCTTCTGCTTGGTCCGCCTGCAAGCGCGCTCCAATATTCGTACCGACATCAATGTCGGCGATATCGATGGATACAATTTCGAATGCGGTTTGTGAGTCGAGATTTTTAGCGAGTACAGTTCGAGAAATTAAGTCAGGGTTTTCGAGTACTTTTGAGTAGGTGTCGACTGAACCAATGGCGCTGACAATTCCTTCACCAACGCGTGCCATGATTGTTTCCTCGGAGGCACCACCAATGAGTTGTTGCAGGTTGGATCGTACCGTAACGCGTGCTTTGACTCGCAATTGAATACCGTCCTTGGCCACGGCGTCGAGCGTTTTCTTTCCGGAACTTGGTGATGGGCAGTCGATAACTTTGGGGTATACACTGGTTTGCACGGATTCGAGCACATTCCGCCCTGCGCGGTCGATCGCCATGGCTTCAATAAACGAGAGTTTAACGATTTTGGCTTTGCGAGCTGCAATCAGCGAGCGGATAACGACGGAAACGTTTCCACCGGCAAGGTGATGTGAGCAGAGGGCATCGACTGTGATGCCTTGTTCTTCGGTGAGGTCAGCTTTGACCGCCATGATTTTACTTTGCACAAGCATGTTTACCGGAATCTTCTTGAATGTCATGCTCAAGAGGTCCATGAAGCCGATGCCCGCGCGCGTCAGTTTACATTGAATGTAGAGGCGGAAGTACGAGAAAAAGATGTAGGCAACGACCAGCAGTATTACGAGGGCAGCAATGGTCAATCCCAAACCGAGTTCAGTAGAAATTGCGGATAGAATTAGATGTGGCATGATGAGTAGCTAACCTAAAAAATAAATCAAGGACAAATGCGGTTCGTCGAACAGACAACATACTGTTTTTCCGACCGCTGATGCAGTTTACCAAACATACCGACGTCTTTCACCTATAAGTCAGAAAAAATTAGCATGTTCGATTTTCAACTAAATTGTATCTGAATCGGTGCCATCAAGGTTTTCCTCAAATGCTGAATAGTCGATGGCAGCGGCTTCACTATCTTTCTGACTATCGTTGTTTTGCGTTACAGCAATCGCCTGTTGGATGTCTACCGCCTGAACCAATAGTCGATTACCTCGCACATCGGTAACTTGCACTGCACTTCCCCTAGCGATAAACGTTCCAGAACTCACCGCGTCATAGTGTTTTCCATCGATATCAACTTCACCATTAGGCATTAAGTCAGAACGACTAATTCCTTGGGTTCCCTGCAGGTGTTCTAGATTGCCTACAACGGCCTCGGACACTCGCAGGTCAGGTGGCAATGCGCGGCTACCAATAGGCGTATGATGCCAATATTTAATAATCAAGGCGACCATAAGTCCGGATGTCAAAAGTGCACTGCCAAGAATCGCAAGCCCAGTGTTATTGTCTATTTGAAACCCCATGATGACAGCGGCGATAAATGACGCTGCGGACAAGAACCCGATGATTCCGCCGGAGGGAATGAATAGTTCGAGAACAATCAGCGAAGCGCCAACAACGATTAAGATAATCGCCCAAGTTATTGGTTCCATCAGTCTAGTTCCTCGTAGGGATTGTAAAAATTGTGATGATTGTGGGTTGGCAACATTCCGGAGGGTTATGAAATGTCAGTCGATACTACCATGCGACTTCCAGTCACTTCAACCACTTCAATTAAGCTTCCCGAATCGACGTGTTTTCCGTCGCTGATCACATCGTAAATGGCACCTTCAATTTGTATTTTACCAGCCGGCGATAAGGGGGTGATTGTCACTCCCTGACTTCCCATTAAGTGGTCCCAGTGCACCAATGATTCGTTCCATTGAGTGTCAGCTTGTTGTTGTTGATCGGAGCGGGCAGGGGCGAGCATGTGACCCAAGCGAGTGTCACTAAGTGTTCTTGTCAATCCGATGTACAAAACAATCACTCCCAACACCGAGAAGATGACGGTGGCAACGGAATCGACCATCGAATCTATCTGAAAACTGTTTTGGGGGATGATAAACGTTTGACTTGCCAACACCAGTCCAACGAAGATTAGCCCCAGACCACTAAACCCAAATATGCCAAACCCAGGAATGATAAATATCTCAACGGCGAGGCACAATATACCGACGACGATGAGCACGACTTCTAGTGCGTCAACTGTGCCGTTGAGTTCTTTAGACCAGAGGAATAGTGCAAAACAAAGCAGGGCAACAATTCCAGGAATGCTCAAACCCGGAGTTCCCATTTCGATAAAAAGGCCGTACATGCCGATGGTCAGCATCACGCTAGCAAACCAAGGATTCATCGCGAAACGTTCGATCGCGGCGATCCAAGGTCGCTTGGAATGTGGTTCCAGCGTGGGGTTTAGTCCAAAATGATCGAGCACTTCGGCCATACTCGCTAGCGGTTGATTGGTCAGTCCAAGTTGCTGTACTTCGCTTTGTGTAAAGCCATCGGAACCGTCAATAAGTGTTTGCTTTTTCCAGTTTTCGAGTTCTGTTTGCTGATTGTATTGGTCCATGCAGAATATTTGTTGTACACCCGTCAATCGATGACGATAAACGTGAACTGGAAGACTTGGATCTATCATTGCTGCAAAAATAGACCAGGTGAGATGTTTGTCTTCACTGATTTTTTTTAGAGGCGGTAGAATGTCGATTAATTCGTCGGCAGATAATGGTTGATTGCCTGGGCCTCCGATGACGGCCTGTTTACTCAGAAATATCTCATCGCAGGCTAACGCAATTAATGCTGCCGACTCTAACGCTTGGTTTTGGATAAAAGCAACGGTCCGTACATCTCGACCACGTTGATTTAACTCGGCAATCGTATTACACAATTCTAGGATTGAAGGGTAATCTCCCCCGCTGCAATCGATATTGAAGCCAATCCAATTATGTCCCGTTTCGGATAAGTATTTTACCAGTTTAGTTTTTTCGTTAATGTCCGCCGCAGTCAGATGTCCAGCAGTGCTGCGTGAGACTAAGTCGACCAAGGCTGGGCGGATTTCGCCAACCGTTGTGGCACCTTTGAAAAACAAGTCGGCAGCGATATTCAATTTTGCTTTGAGAGCCGCATCCGATTGCTCAAGAACGCGAGTGTTGATGCTATTATCAAGCTGGCGTGTTGAGAGTTCAAATGGTGAACCAGGCTCCGAAAGAGTTTGCTCTTTGGTGAAACCAGCGGATTGTGAAAGTTCATCTCGCTCTTGTTGTGTCGCGTAGGTGATGCCCTGGTCTGTGGTTAGCTTGTAGACACCTTGAGCGGGATCTAAAAGTCCCAGCACGATTGCTTTTGGTAACAGTTGATTTGCAGCGGTAAATCTCAAGTAATCGTCGAGCATGGCTTGGCTAAGTGTTTGCTGGTCAGATTTGGAGGTTGCTATGGGACCCAATGTTGTGGCCGGGGCGAGATAGATTTGTTGTGATGCAAGTGCTACCAGCAATACATGGTCTTGAATTGAGCCGGAAAGCAAGGTGACTGTTTCACAGGATGTGGTGACATCACGATGGGCTAGCCGCTGGGCCAATACATTACATGCTTCGTAAGCACTAGCGCGATCTGCGTTATTGATAAATCTGAGGATTAGATAGGGTCGCTGGCCGTTTTCCGCAGTTGCGGGAATCTTTTGTAGTTGTTCGACGGCATGGTTGACAGATTGTACTAGGTCGTCAATTGACCGTAGCTCGATGGGCAACTGCACTTGCAGCAGGAGTGCTCCGCGACGGTCATCTTCGTTAGGTTGTCCCTGAAGCGGTGTTGAAAGTAGAGCCAAGCTACTGATCAAACAGAGCAATGTATGGAGTCTGCGGCTTGTTAGAATTCCGGTCATGGACGCTGGACACTGTACTAGGGGAGATAAAGTCATTATCCAGATTATACAGAAACGGGCCACAAAATGACTATGAAACCATTAGCGAGGAGTAATTGGATTTTGCGTCGCTTGGCGAGTGGTCGGCCGTGTTGGAGGAGCGGCATGGACTACTTTTTGCCAGCCAGCAGGAAGCGTTGGCTCGTAAAAATTGCGAAAAAAAGGATTCAGCTTATCAAACGGACTCGCAAAATTGACATCACGGTCTTGGAAACTAAAAACAGTTCTTGAGTGATTCTTACCTTTGACGTAACTACGATCAAAAATAACTAGGCCCTTAGGCAGAAAATCTTCGGTGCTGATGATGATATGAATGCGTTGATAATTGCTCGCATCTTGTGCAGATTTGGGATAAGCTTCGAGCCAGATTTCTTTCTTGGCTGTGGGGGATGTTATCGCGCGCACCCAAAAGCGTCTTTTGATATCAGCCGCGTTCGCGCCGAAAAGAAAAGGTAGCGGTCCGTTGATGATGTTCTTACCTTGCAGTTCGGCTGGTAAAACTTGTTGAATTAATTTTTGATTGTTGTAGTCATATTCGAAGATACTCTTTCCGTCACATACCCAGTATTCTCCGTGTACTCCAGGGATCGCCTTGTACGAAGGTTTGGCTGCTGCACTGACAGGAGCGTGATATGAGAGAACTTCTTCGACCTTGAAAAGCCCCTTATCTGGTTCTGCGTATTGTATTTTTCCGGTACTGAATGTTTTAAAGGTATTGGCTGGTCCATAGACGGTATCGAACTGCCAGCGTTGGAATTTGGTGCGGTAGAGATGTACCTTTTCTGTGCGTTGTTGCCAGTACGACAGAACTTTGTCGACGTAAGCAACATGGTCAGCTGCCAAGGGTATGAAACTCGGTGCTTGAATCTGCCGCGGCTGTGGGGTTGTCGCTGGTGGTGCGGTTTGCAAAGGCGTCTGAGCGGGAACCGTTTGTGCTTGCAGATTGTTACCGTGTGTTGCAGTGAGGACGGCAACAGCGGCAATCAATAAAAGGACGAAACGAAAATTATGCATTGGGTGATTCGATGATCTAACACAAAGGTGTAAGCGGGCGACTGAAACTTAGATTAGTTGCCCCGAATTTTAACAGGAAATCATTTTCTAGGGCTAGATAGGTTTCGGATCGGGGGGCTGCGGACAAATCCAACCGTAAATTTACGCCAATGGGAAAAACGGGAAGTCATCCTCCTGCGGCGGATCCTACAGATATTTTTTTGGGATTTTGAGGCCCATGTCTTTCATCAAAAACTTGATATCTTCCCAGACGTCGCGTTTTTTGCTGGGGTTACGTAAGATGTAGGCTGGGTGATAGGTACAGAGGACCTTGATTTTACCTTGCGTATGAAACTTCCCACGTAACTCACCAATAGGAGTGGTCACCTTGAGAAACGATCGAGCGGCAATTGCACCGAGACAAACGATGTAATCGGGTTTGATGATTTCGAGTTGTCGCTGGAGAAAGCCACTGCAGTTCGCTTGTTCTTCAGGGCTGGGGTTGCGATTTCCGGGCGGTCGACACTTGATAGTATTTAGAATGTAAATGTCTTTGCGCTGGATCCCCATCGCTTCAATGATCTCATTCAACTTCTTGCCCGCGCGACCCACAAACGGCTCACCTTGTCGATCTTCATCCGCTCCGGGGGCTTCACCATAAAAAACGAGTTTTGCGTTAGGATTGCCAACACCGAAAACAGTTTTGTTACGAGTGGCTGCGAGTTCGTCACAGGCGGTACATTGGGCAACCTCTTGGCAAACGACATCAAGTTGTATTTGCTTTTTCGACGGCATAGGTTTTTCAGGGCTTTCGGGAGTGGTTGTTTCTTGAGTCGTAGAGTTCGCAGGAATATTAGTCGGGTCAGGCGGCGGGTCCGGTGTGGCAAGTGTGGCGGGTGTTTCTGCTTGAGCAAGCGTGTTTGGTAGCTTGCTCGGGTCCCAATCGACGTCAACCGGCGGATTGAGATGCGTTAGCCCAGCTCGTTTTAAGCTCTGCAGTCGTTGGCGGACTGCTTTGTGAAGTCTAGCGAGGTTCACACTTTGGGTTGGTGTGGATGGAGATTCGGGCGTCATGTTAGCTTAGCGGTGTGGAAAATGTATCGATATTACGTCTTCAAATAGTCGAATTATAACGGTTTAACAGGCTATAGGAACTCTCATTTTAGAGACAAGTGTAAATCTCTCAAAGCAAGTGGTTTGAGCTGTCGACGGTCTAGCTTCTTAGTACTATCATTAAACGGCTATGGCACTTCCAAAAGTAGTAATTATAGGTCGCCCGAATGTCGGGAAATCCAGCATTTTTAATTGGCTGGCCGGTCGCCGGCTAGCGATTGTCGACGATGTAGCTGGAGTTACGCGCGATCGCATGATCTACTTGATACGGCACAACGAAGTGTTCTTTGAGATTGTGGATACCGGTGGGATAGGAATTAATGACGTCGACGATTTGAGCGACGAAATTGAAGATCAAATTCAACTTGCCATGGACTCAGCCGATGTTATTCTGTTTGTCGTCGACACACGCAGTGGGATGCTGGCTTCCGACCGAGAAGTCGCTAAGCGTTTGCGGTATATCGATAAACCGATCATCTGTGTCGCCAACAAAACCGATGAACCAGAGATGGATCCTGAGGCTGACGAATTCTACGGTTTAGGTCGCGGGAAATTGATTCGAGTCAGTGCTCTGCAAAATCGCAACCGTGATTTGTTGCTCGACATGATTTCTAAACGCGTGCCACAGTTGACCGAAGAAGAGTTGATGAATGAGAATATTGAGCCAAGCGAAATGAAAGTAGCTCTCGTTGGTCGGCGTAATGTTGGTAAGAGCACGTTTATCAACTCGCTTACGCAAGCCGATCGTATGATCGTCAGCGAGGTTGCCGGTACGACACGCGATAGCGTCGATGTGCATTTCGAGCTCGATGGTAAATCTTTCATTGCAATTGATACAGCTGGAATTCGAAAACGTAAAAGTGTGCGTACTGATGTGGAGTTTTATAGTACACACCGAGCCCAACGCAGTATCCGACGAGCGGATGTGACGTTGATGTTTTTTGATTGTTCACAGCGCATTAGCCAAGTCGATAAACAACTCTGTAAATATATTGCGGACAATTACAAAGCGTGTATTTTTGTTGTCAATAAATGGGACTTGATGGTCGAGCATATGCCGACGGAACGCTGGGTCACGTATTTGCGAGATACGTTTCAAACCATGTGGCATGTTCCGATCGCTTTCATAACTGGCCAAACAGGTAAGAATATGAAAGCCTTACTCAACCATTCTCAGATGTTGTTCAAGCAATCGCGGCAACGCGTATCGACAAGCTATCTTAATCGCTTGATTCGTGGGGCGGTTGAGCGACAACCACCACCAATATTCAAAAATCGCCGACCCAAAATCTACTATTGCACGCAAGTGAGCACAGAACCGCCAACGATCGTCATCAAATGCAACAATCCAAAAGCCTTTGCGCCGGATTATCGCAGGTACTTACTAAGTGTTTTGCGAGATCAACTAGAATTCGGCGAAGTCCCAATTAAGATGTATCTACAGCGTCGTGAACAGTCAGATGAACGCAATGAGATGGGGAAGATTGGCTAGCAGAGCTCTTTCTCTCGGTCGCTCAATGACCGCAGTCGTAAAGTTTTTAAATTCAAGTCAATGGATTGGCACCAGTTAAGGGAATCCAATGCACATTGCAGGTGAAACGAGCGAAGCAAACCGCCCCGCATCGACCGCCGCTCGTCTTTGTGGCTTGTGCAAGTTGATACGTCCCCACCAGTGGGTCAAGAACTTAGTGCTGATGTTACCTGCATTGTTGGCACACAAGCTGTTTACGGGTGACATTTGGCAGCAAGTTGCCTGGGCGTTTGTGAGCCTCAGTTTGTCTGCTTCGGCTGTTTACGTTTTAAATGATCGTATGGATTATCTGGCAGATCGCGAACATCCCAAGAAAAAATACCGAGGCTTTGCAAGTTCATTGGTGCCATTGTCTTGGGCCCCGGCGACCGTGGCTTTGCTGAGTATCAGTGGGTCGTTGATTGCTTGGTTCTTTTTGCCGCTCTCGTTTTTATATGGTTTGTTGTTCTATCTATTGCTAACGACGCTCTATACATTTTGGCTGAAACGGTTGGTAATTGTTGATGTCCTCGTCTTGGGCGGTTTGTATACACTGCGGATCATCATCGGTGGCCTGGCAACTGATATTACAGTAAGTACTTGGCTGTTGGCATTTTCGATGTTTGTGTTTTCTAGCATGGCATTTGGGAAACGATATAGCGAGTTGTTGAGAAACCAAAAGATTGCCACTGAAAACGATGCCCCGCTAAAACGCAGAGGCTATCACGTTAAGGATTTAGCGTTAGTGCAGACGCTTGGTATCTGCACCGGCATGATGTCTGTATTAGTGTTGTCACTCTATGTGGACTCGACTGCCGCGAATAAATATTACGAATGTCCTCAAGCACTATGGGGAGTTTGCATTGCTGTGTTTTACTGGATATGCAATTTTTGGCTGATGGCACACCGTGGTCGCATGAATGAAGACATCGTGAAATTTGTTTTCTTGGATTGGTCAACGTTAGTTGGTGCCGTCATCGTTATTGCCTGCAGTATAATCGCAATATGGCCCTTTGGTTAAGATGACGGAGTGCTTGACCATGAATGACCATCACGACACATCGCTAGAGCCTGCGAATTCAAACTCCGCTCCGGCAAAAGAACTACTCGCGGGATGGGGGAATGTAAATCCACGACGAGCGACGTTGTTGTCAGTCTTTAATACGGCGAATCTTACAAGGGCTGTAACTAACAGTGATCAAGTCGGTGGAGCAATTGCGCGGGGCTTAGGCCGCAGTTATGGTGATTCCGCCGTCAATTATGAAGGTTTCGTGCTGTCACAGATTTCGCGGAATCGAATGTTGTGTTTTGATTCTGAAGCGGGGTTGTTGACTTGCGAAGCGGGAGTCTCCTTAGCAGACATTATCCAGTGCTTATTGCCGCGCGGTTGGTTTTTACCCACCACCCCCGGTACAAAATTTGTCACCGTGGGAGGTGCAATTGCCGCGGATGTACATGGAAAGAATCACCACGTGGATGGCAGTTGGGGAACCTTCGTCACGCGCTTTAGTCTATTGACGGCGACTGGGGAAATTGTGGAGTGCTCGCGCGAGGAAAACAGCAAACTATTTCGGGCAACACTGGGCGGTATGGGATTAACAGGAATTATAATTGACGCCACGATTCAGTTGACGAAAGTTACCACGGCATTTGTTAATCGACATCAGCAACGCGCTAGGAATTTGGATGAAGCATTAGACATGTTTATGGAGACGGATAACCAATATCAGTACAGCGTAGCATGGATTGATTGCTTGAGCCGTGGTGCAAAAATGGGACGTAGCGTCTTGATGTTGGCCAACGATGCGTGTCCGGAACAAGTTGCTAGTCTGCAGCGACAGGGTCCTTTCTTTCAGCCGCGCCGTAAATCGCGAACGGTTCCATTTAATTTTCCAGCACTCGCATTAAATAAATTGTCGATTAAGGCCTTCAATAGTCTGTACTACCGAACACACGGTACGGGTGACGCTGTTGTTGACTACGACAGCTTTTTCTATCCGCTCGACAGCATTGGTCATTGGAACCGCATTTACGGACGGCGCGGTTTTGTGCAATACCAAGCACTGTTGCCGACAGAATCCTCGCGACGGGGTATGCGAGAATTGATGGAAGCGATCACCGAGTCTGGGCAGGGATCGTTTTTGGCAGTGTTGAAGAGCAGTGGTCCGCAGGGAATTGGTACTTTGTCCTATTTATTCTCCGGTCATACGTTAGCGCTGGATTTTCCCTATCGCGGTAAAAAGACCGAGCAGCTATGTGCTAAACTCGATCAGATTTTGTTAGAACATGGTGGTCGCGTTTACTTGGCAAAAGATGCATTAGTACAACAAGCGACGTTTGAGGCAATGTATCCCACGCTTGACGAGTTCAAGCAAATCAAGGCACAGTGGGATCCACAGCAGGTTTTTCGTTCAGCGCAGTCCGATCGACTCGGAATTACTGGTTGATAGCGAAGTAAGGTAAGCAGAACCCATGGCACGACGCACGACATTTTCACAGCGTAGTTCTGAGAAAACGAAACCCGCTGCGCCTCGGATTTGGCTAGCGGTGCCTAAACGTAAGTCGCGGATTATGGTTTCTATTTTGCTGGGCACCTTGGTTGCTGCGATTGCGCTAAAGTCTTACGAAACGCCGCGAGTCGAAGCTGGTCAAGTCATTAAAGATAATGTAGCGGTCGTGGGAATTGACGACGCGAATATCTTTTTCACCTATGCTCGTAATATCGCAAACGGTCATGGTGCGGTTTATAACGTGGGTGGAGAGCGAGTGGAGGGGTTTTCATCTCCGTTGTTCACACTCTTGTGTACAGGTATTTTGTTTTTTACCGATCACGTGGAAATCGCGGTGCTGTTACTTAACACGGCGCTGCTGGTCGTCGTGTTAATCGTAGTACAGGAATTTCTGCATACGACGCTTTGTGTTGATGGTGCTCAGGTTGCTGTGGTCGAGCAAACTGAAGATAGAATCACCGCGCGGCAATACGCATTTCTGAATTGGTCGACAAGTGTGTTGTTGTGGGCCTGGATTTTAGGAAGTCCGCAATACGTCATTTGGACGACCATTACGTTAATGGATGTGGGACTGTGGGCTGCCGTGTTTGTAGTAGGCACGTTGGAGGTTGTCAAAGCAACGCAATATCAGCCTCAGCGAATGTTGCAAGATTGGCGCGTCATGGTTTGTGTTGTGTTGATGTTATGCACGCGATCCGAGGGAATGTACTTTTGCTTAGTTTGGATATTGATGCTGGGATGGGTTCGTCGAAGGCGGTTTGCACCGACAGGAGGCAACGTGCGGGCTTGCATGGTAAGTGTGGCGGGACCGCTGTTAGTATATTGCTTGATTAACGCGGCGGTTATTGGCGGACGGTATCTCTATTTTGGTTATCCCTTTCCCAATACATATTACGCAAAAGTATCCCCCGAGTTGTTCTATAATTTGAAGCTGGGATTAGGCTACGCACTGTTGTTTGTGATTACTCAGCCGTGGGTTATCCCCGTAGTATTAATAGTTCTGTGGTGGAGCGTGCGGTTGGTACGAGGTCAGGGTTACGATGAAACAGGGGCGCGGTATTTGTCCTCGCCAGCGATGACAACGGCAAGTTTAGCAGCGATTTGTTTGTTAGCGCTGGTCTGCCCGGTTTTGACTGGAGGGGATCATTTTGATTATGCGAGGTTCTTCCAGCCGATGTGGCCTGTGCTTGGTCTTGTTGGCGTAGTGACGTATCGAGGTTTGTCATTGCGGCAACGTTTTGCGAGTGCTTTAGCTCCGTGGCGGATCGTGTTTTTGGTGGTTTTGCTTGGCGGTACCATCTTGTTTGCGCAGCAACCGACGTGGCTTAATTTGTTGCAAACACGTGGTCATGACACTCAGATGCGACATGATTTTACATTGGCTATTCGTGGACGGGCATTAGGCGATTTGTTAAATGGGTTTATGCAGCGGCTTGAACTCAATGCTGACGCTGTGTCTGCTTCACCGGCTCTTTCCAACCAGGTTCTGAGAGACCGCGACCGGCCGATGTCGCTCGGTACGCTTACTACCGGCGGAGTAGGATATGCCTATGCGGGCAGGAAACTCGACATGTTGGGTCTTAACAATGTATCAATGGCTCACAGCGCGGGCGACCGTCGCGGCAACAAAAATCATGCGGCATTCAATAAAGATGTGTTTTTCGAATTGCTGCCGGATATGTTTGCCGCTCAATTCTCCGCTGTTGGTGATCAGATCCCCGAGCAAGCCGCGAATATATTTCCCTTTAACTATAGTTTCTGGCAGGCGTCATTGCAGCATTTGGATCAGGATCAACGATTTGTGGATGCCTATTCGCCGGTCGCCATAACATTGTTTGTCCAGGATGCAACGACAAAAAAACAATCAACTCGTATCATCACAGCGTGGATGCGCAAGGAAGTTCTTGCCAATATCAAATTGCGAACAACGAGTTACCGAGTTGAGGTTATCTCCAATCAGCTCGGTGAATGAACCAAGAGACTCTCAATTGTTAGCCATCGCCGCAGGTGGTACACCGAGGCTTTTGCCGCCGTCGATGGCGATGCTGGTCCCAGTCACCATTAGCGATGCATCGCTTGCTAAGTAAAGCACAGCAGCCGCAACTTCATCGACATGAATCATGCGGCCTGCTGCTCGAGCGATAGGACTGGCATCCACAGTCGCTTGGTAGGCCGCCGCTGGGTCGCCTGTTGCTTGGAGCCCTTGATCCATCATGACGGTTTCACCGACAGGCCCTGGGCAGACAGCGTTGACTCGAATTTGATCAACGCTATGGCACAGCGCTAAGCTACGCGTCAGGGCGATCAATGCTCCTTTGCTGGTCGAGTATACGGGGTCGTGAGCTCGTGGCAGCAGTCCAGCATTGCTCGATATGTTAATGATCGACCCGCCGTTACTCATGTAACTTATGGCATGCTTGCTGCAAAGAAATGGACCCTTCACATTCACACCCATGCAATAATCCCAATCTTCTTCGCTGACATCAGGGATTTGTTTAACCATCCCGACACCTGCATTGTTGACGAGGATATCGATTTTGCCTGTTTGTGCCGCAGCCATTTCGATCAAGTGAATGACGTCTTGTTCAGCAGTGACGTCACATTTTGTCGTCGTGACGTTGAGTTCAGGGAAAGTTGTATCGTCGGCCGTAGCAGGTGCAATATCACCACCGAATACCGTAGCACCGTTGTTGGCCAACATAATGGCGACGGCTCGGCCAATACCTGACGCTGTGCCCGTTACCACAGCTGTCTTACCGCGTAGTGAGTTTGCGTTCATTGTGATAGTGCTTCAAGACTATTTAGGAAACAGCGCTGAGTTGTTGCCACTATTGGAAGGAATTGGTACTGAGACAGAAGCGGGTTGAATCGGGCGCATGTAATTAATGATGTTGGCCGAATCTCGGATTGCATCAAACTTAGTCGTCATGGCGGCATGCAGTTTGCGTTCTAGCAGATAGGAATCCAGTTCGTTGCGGACATCTTCCAGCTCATCAACTACTGGTACAGTACGCCCGAGGCATCGCATGATGATATACTTGCCGCCGACTGCTACGATCCCCGATAGTTCACCTGTTGCTAGGCTGAATGCTTCTTCTTCGAGCACAGGTTGTCCACCGTGCATACGAATCGGCGGAACTTTTCCTTGATTGGCACGTGACACGGGTTCAATCGAATATTGTGTCGCAAGTTCTCCAAAGAAATAGTTCGTGGAATTGTTGTTTGCTAGTGCCCAAACCATGTTCGCTCGACGTTGGTTATTCAACACGATTGCTAGGATTTCCACTCGTTCGCCATAATTCGCTTCAAAGGCCTTTTGACGGTCGGCATCTGTAATGCTGATCGAATCGTGTACTAATTTCTTCAAAGCTACGGAAGGCCAAACAGCGTCCTTCACGTAAATACTGACGGTCACTCCGTCTTGTTTGGTGACATCGTTGAGCCAGGCATTAACGTCTGCTTTACCATCAACGGTTTCATATCCACGAGAAACAGCAGCTCGAGCGATTTCATCGTGCAGATCTTGTTGCTCGACGGTTTTATTCGCTGAGGCGAGGTGTTGTTCGAGTAGCTTGCGGTTGATTTCACCTTCGAGTACATCGGTGCCGTAACGCTTGATGCATTCTTCGGCTAGATCGCGAACCGTTATCTGTTGACCATTGAGCAGAGCGATGATCCCTGGGTGAGAATCTTTCATACTTGGTTTCTCATAGAGCGTTATGATTGTTGCTGCGTCTCGGAGTTCTTTGAAAATCGATGCCGAGTAGGATTGTAAATGGCGTTCCCTGATTTGATCGCGCAATCGTGATTCGGCATCTTTGCGGAACTGGGGAGCAACGTAAGTTGAGGAGATGCGTTTCTCACATTTGACAAAAACGTACTGATTACCAATTTCGATGATCTTGGAAATATCACCTTCTGCTAGGCTATAAACTTCGACCTCTAAGCTGGGGTCACCAACGTGCTTGCGAATTGGCGGAATGAGACCGCGGGCACTGGCACTGGCTTGATCCTCGGAGTGATCTTTGGCTAACGTCCCAAATGTACTCGGATCCGCGATAGCCTGTTCTCGTAGAGCAGTGGCACGTTGTAAGTTTGAATGAGCAATGATGCGGACCTTTACTTTAGGACCGAATTCAGATTCAAACGCTTCGTCGAGTTGTTCTTGGGTAACTTGGATTTTTTCAGAAGCAAGTTGGCGTAGTGCGAGGGTTGGCCAAATGATTTCGTTGCGATATTGAGTGGGGTCTATCTCGCGTTCTTGCTTTAGCATGAGCAACCAGCGTTCGGTCGATAGCCCGAATTTTTTTGCCATGCGAGCGATTTCTGCCATGACATCTTGTTCGGATATTTCAATATTGTGTTGCTGACAAGCTTGTTGGATTAGTTTCTTATTGAGGAAACTCTCGAGCACCTCTTTGCCGTAACGGTCCAGGCATGCTTGTGCTAGTTGATTGCGTTTGATTTGCTGGTTGTTGACTTCCGCTACGATCTTGAGCTTGCTGGATTGCCCGACGGTCCGCGAGGCCACGGATTGTGTCGTTGGTTTTGTAATCGCCGCAGGTTTTGCCGACGGGTTTTGCGTGATGGCATTGGCTGATTTTGGAGCCGGTGTTTGTTCAGCGGTAGCCTCTTCCGAAGCAAGCCAGTAGACGCGCGCGGTAATGGTTAAACCTAACAACAGGATGGCCGCTACAACGACGATCCAGCGTTTGTTTGATTTGTGGTGATTTGTAGTCTTTTTCGCATCCTTGCGTGTCATACCGATGGCTCCTAAACCAACTCGAATTAGTGTTTCGATTAGTGGTGGAGTATAGGTCGTTTACGCAAAAACGGTCAAGATTGATCGGTTTCACAAAAGTCCAGCAAAGACGAAAGGTAGCGGGGAAATCCCCTACGATGGTGTTAACACAATTTTTCCGGCTGTGCCGCCAGATTGGTTCAGCGTACTGTCTTCTTGCATTTGGTGCGCAGCAGCTGCCTCGGACATAGGTAACACTTGGCTGATATTAGCCTTGAGTGAACCGTCGCTAAGCCATTGATTGATATCATCGGCGCAGGCCCGCAGAGCTTCATCATTCGCTTTGAACATCACAAAACCCATTAGTTTCAGGCATTTGACGTAGAATGGACCAACGGGGAATTCAGGACGAGCGTCGCGGCCTGCCATAATGACGATCCGCCCATATTCTTTCATGACTGAGATGATGCCTTCCAGGTTTGGTTCGCGGAGCGTTTCCCAGAACACATCTACACCATCGGGGGCGGCTGCCAAGATCGCTTCCAACTCGTCTTCGGTGTTATAGTTGATCACGACATCGGCTCCAAGTTCTCGACAGCGATCAGCTTTTTCTTCATTCCCGGCGGTGGTAATAACCGTTGCGCCACAGCGTTTCGCCATTTGTAGTACCATCGCTCCGACACCTCCGGTACCGCCATGCACAAAGATTGTTTCACCCGCTTGGAGTTGTGCGTCGCGAAATAGCCCTAGATGTGCCGTAACACCTACCAAAGAGCAAGCAGCGGCGTCGTTGTCGCTGACGTTGCTCGGAGTCGCATAGAGTTCGTCTTGCTCAACCGCACAAAATTCAGCAAACGTGCCTTGCTTGCCCAACAGTCCCTGATTTGTCCCCCAGACACGCTCACCAACTTTGAATCGCGTAACCTCATCGCCAATCGCTTCGACGGTACCCGCTAAATCGCAACCAACGACGAACGGTTGTGGTAGCTCCCAATAGTTAGCACCGTTGCGAATATATGTATCGACTGGGTTCAGCGATACAGCGCCCACTCGGACTAAAACCTCAGTGCCACGAGCTACGGGCGCGTCAATGTCTCCGAATTGAATGTTACTGGCGGGACCACATTCGGTAATATATGCTGCTTTCATCGTATTTGATGTCCTTGCGTAAACGTACATTAAATTAAGACGGTGCTTTGTGCTATTTTAGCGACTACCGAGGCTACGTAAACATGCGGTAATTCAGTAATGCCTCGGCTGCTATCTTAGTCGTGAGTTTAAATATCTGCAGGGAGTTGCAACTGTGACTAGGATTTCATGTCCGAAATATGAATGCGATAACTGCCCAATTTAGATTGAGCGGCGTATAATCGAGGCTTCGTTGTTTTACCCGAACAGATTCTAAGTTGATATTAAATTCTGATGGACAAACCAGATAAAATAGATACAACAGAATTGGTTAACCGCTCACAAGCCGCTGCGCATGCGGGTTTACTCTCAGATTCTGCACTTAACAACTTAACACTATGGTTAACGCAATCGCGTTATGCTGAATACGTCTCGGCGATTGGTATGGCTATCGGCGAAGAAAGTTGGCAGGAGTTGGATGACGTGTTTTGGACGGTAATTCCATTCGGCACTGGTGGGCGCCGCGGGCGGATGCATCCATTCGGCTCAAATGCAATCAACGACCGTACAATTGGTGAAAGCGCCCAAGGCTTGGCAAATTACGTGCTCAATACATCAGCCACGCCAGCGACTGCAAACGAGCGATTATCATGTGCAATCGGCTATGACACGCGACATCAATCACGTCATTTCGCAGAACTCTGTGCCGGAATCATGATCGCCAACGGGTTTCATGTTTACTTTTTAGATGAGTATCGCGCTACACCACAAGTATCATTTTTGGTGCGGCAAAAGCAATGTGCCTGCGGCATCATGGTTACCGCGAGTCACAATCCCCCGAGTGATAACGCGGTAAAAATATATTGGAATGATGGTGGTCAAATATTACCTCCACACGATGCCGGTATTATTGAGCAGGTGATGGAACAAGTTGAAAATATAGAGGTTCGTGATTTTGACGAAGCAGTCAGATCCGGTGACGTGACGATTTGTACCGCGGAGATTGATGAGCTTTATCGAGCTGCCGTTGTCGAACATTGCAGCCCTCCGCGCCTTTCCTCAAACGGTCAGGTTTCTCGGGGATTAAAGGTGATCTATTCGCCGCTGCACGGAGTTGGTGGGTTTGTCGTACCAGCAGTCTTACAGGCTTGTCAGTTTGATAACGTGGTTGTTTTTCCTGACCACGCTGAGCCCGACCCCAATTTTACAAATGTGCCTAACCATGTTTCAAATCCGGAAGACCCAGCGGTGTTTGATTCAATCATTAAATATGCTCAACAAGCAGGTGCAGATATTGTCTTAGCGACTGATCCTGATGCGGACCGGATGGGATGTGCGGCGGCGGTGAATTTATCTGACGAAAGCGGATGGAAGACGTTCAACGGCAACCAACTCTGTGCGATGCTAGCTGCCTATCGAATGCAGTCGTTGCAGGATCAAGATCTACTAACCTCAAAGAGTTTCCAGGTCACTACTTTGGTGACAACTTCGCTAGTACGGCGGATTGGCGAGCACTATGGTGTTCAGACACGCGATGATTTATTGGTTGGGTTTAAGTGGATTGCCTCAGCGATCGATGAAGGAGGGCCCCACGATTTCATCTATGGCACGGAAGAGTCGCATGGATTCATGATTGGCGATTATTGCCGCGACAAGGATGGTGCAGCAGCTTGCATGTTGCTGTGTGAGTTAGCGGATGATCTAAAACAACAGGGGAAAACGTTACATGATTTTCTTGATTCACTTTACAGACAATTCGGAGTGTATCAAGAAAGTTTGAAGACCATCGACATGCAGGGAAGCAGCGGAATGCAGCGGATGCAACAAGTGATGGATCAACTACGCAACGCAAGCCCTCGCGAACTTGGCGGGCAGCAGGTAATTCGGATACGTGATTACTTAACCCACCAGATAACAACCGCCGCTGGAAGTGTGACCGTATTCAGTGGGCCGACTGATAACTTGCTATTCTTTGAGTTAGCCACCGTTGGACATTATGTTGCTATCCGTCCTTCAGGCACCGAACCCAAAATAAAATTCTATACGTTTACCAGGGCCGACATGGAAACAGGTTGCAGCGTCGAAAAAACTCAGGGTATTCTTAACGCGGTGATTCAGTTGATTGAAGATGATCTGCAGCGTTTCGTGGATGCTGAATGATCACTGGGAACAGCCCCTACGGCATGGTTTATGATGCCGTTTGTTCGTCGGTGACGCGTGCGAGGAAGGAAGCGTAGATTCCGATATTGCGGGAGTAAATGGTCAGGCAAACCCAAATGGTGGTGATGCCGATCGCTTTGACGATGAAACTATCGGCTAGTAGCGCAACTGGAAATGCCAGCATAGATACGACGATCATGGGTATCGAGGTAAAGGCGAATTTAACGAGCAGTTCTGGAAATCGCATGATGCGCTGCTGCAGCATTCTTGAAAATGGCAAGTAAAAGCGATTGTTCTCGAAAATCGACATTAGGGTGAAGGGAAAGATGACCGCCGTTACTAAAATGGCAAGCCCTAACGGTATGAATATCATCGACTCAGGAAGGATTGCTGAAAGTAGTCCGTATAACAATGCTGCTGGGATGGCCGCGGTTCCCATCGCAACATAAATAATGAGAGATTCAAGAAGCCAGTCCACTAAGTCAAATGGTGGCCATTGTGTTATTTCTAAATCGCCATAAGCCGTTTGTCTGACGATGTTAATCAAGGTTGTGAACGCAAAAATGCTGATTACAAAAGCGATGAGAAATGAAATCATGCTAACGAAAAAACTTATGTAGTCTTGGGGCTGATCCCCGCCCGCTGCGGCCATTTGCAAAATGCCAACGTTTACGATCCAAGCAGCAGTCAGCAGTGCAACGCGAGATAATACGGACGCGTTGGTCCCCATCATCAATAGCATTTGCAGCCACGATATTTCAGCAAACTTATTTTCCGCGGAGACAAGTTGCTCGTGCTCTTGTTCTGCTTGCTCAAGTATCACATTGTCGACATCTTCGGGGGAGCGGCCAATTTTTTCACGTAGATTCGGAGATGCTGAAAGGTCAAAATCAGATTGTTCAGTGATTAATTCTAATCCCGGGCCATGTTTCATTCTTTTGACTGGAGCTGGCATTGGGTTTGGACGTTCGATGTCCATTGACTTAAAACAGTCGGGACAGGCAACTGTGGAATCAATGTCTTCCGGCGTTGCTGCGACGGCAGTATTGCATACCGGGCAAACAACAGCCCATTCGATTACCATTTCATACTCGACTTCGGGCTTCGCTGCCACAGGCTGTTCCATGGCCTTGGTTGCAATCTTGGTTCCAGCACTATTTGCTCCATGACCAGAATTGACGGTTACATCAATCCGGCGGCGCGTAGGTATCGGTAGTTTAGCAGGCGCGTCGACTGTTACTGGACCCGAACAGTCTGGACATTGTACGGTATCGCCAATGTCCTCGAGATTTACCGTCAAATGTGTGTTGCAGGTCTGACAAGCGATATCCCATTGGACGACTAATTCAAAATCGCCAGTAGGGACTGGTGATGTTGTCTGTGTCTGTTGAGTTGTTGGACCAGCGGCAGCAGGATCTACGTTGTAATTCTCGTATCCTCCAAGGTCATCAATCGGTTCAAGATCAATGATCTCTTCGGCGGGCTCTATGGCTGCTGTGGGCTCAGGAAGAGATGGCGTTTGTGGCGTTTGAGCTTGTTCAGTCGTTGGTTCTTCTATTTGTTCCGCAGGTTGTTCTCGTGGTTGTTTTTGCTGTGCAATTGGTGCTTTGACCGGCGGTTCGACCGGTGCTTCAACAACGACCGTTTCTAAGCAATTCTCGCATAACATCTCTTGACCAATTTGGTCGGCCTGCGCAAATAGCTGAGTTTGACAGACGGGACAACTTAGGACGATTGAGCCAGCTACATTCTGGTGGCTACTTTTCGACGAGGACGAGTGAGCATTCGGCGTTTGTGATTCGGGGACGTATGAGGGTAGCCGAATTGTCTTGCCGCACTCTGAACAAGGTTGACGATTGCCGGCGAATTCCACGGGTGCTCGGTGCTGTGCATCGCAATGAGGGCACTGAAATTGAATTTCATTTGCTACCAAAGCAGGGTAATTCCTCTAGTGGAAGGGAGTCGGGCTGTTATTGATTACTTCGTCAAATTCAAAACGCTACGGATTTGTTTAGGTGTGTCCGTAATAATACCGTCGATGCCCGCCGTGACAAGTTTTGAAGCTTCTGCCGGGTCGTTCACTGTGTACACCCATAGTTTCCAACCTTGTGCATGAACCAGCTTGATCATCTCCGGCGTCACGTCCTTATAACTCCAACCGACCACCTGTGCGCCGGTGAGTTTGATCTTGGAAATATCGGACTGCGCAAATTCATCTCCACCCAATGCACCTAAAATTAAATCCGGGCAAAGTTTGTGGCAGGTCGTTAAGTAGTCCCAATCAAATGCTTGAACGACGACATCTGCCACGAGTTTATGTTTTTGTAGCAAGGCAACTGCGGTTTTAGCATCGCCTTTTTTCCGCTCAATCAACGTGACGGAACCTTGCTGGATTGTATCGAGGCTTTCAAGAAGTGTGGGGATCTTCGTGCCTTGGAATTGTTTGTTTTTCCACAGACCGGCATCAAGCGTCTTCAATTCGTTCCAGGTGAGTGAACCCGCTGGGACTTTGGTGAGTCCAAGCTTCTGCGTAATGTTGGTCGTGCGATCGAGGGTCGAATCATGAAAAGTAAAGGGAATCCCATCGCGGCTGTGATAATAGTCTAGTTCGATCATATCCGCTTTGGCTTCAATCGCTGAGCGAAACGCCGGCAGAGTATTCTCGGGATGCGTCGCACTGTCTCCACGGTGTGCGATCACAATAGGCGAGTCTTGAAACACAACCTGCTGCGCGCGTCCTTTGGTAGCGGCTCTAAGTGCGGATGCTCGCTCCAACGAGATAGTTAAAAAACAACTGAAGCTAAACAAAAAAAGGGGGGTTATCAAAAGGAGTCGTCGGTTTTGAGTCATGAAATGCGCAAACCTTGGGAAGGCAAGAATGAAAAATAGCGGGTGTTTGAATTTTGCTTAGTTAAGCCCTGTTTGCATTTACTAGCTAGATTCCATAACTTCTGTCTCGCGATTTTGAGCAGAATCGTTCACACTGGTTTCATATTTTTTCGTCAGTTCTTGAATCTCGTTTTTGAGGTCATCTCGCAAGTCTTCGTTTAGATTCTTGTCTTTTTCAGCTTGATCCGCAGCTTTGTTTCCATCACGTCGAACATTACGAATCGAGACACGAGTTTCTTCGGCTAGTTCCTTGATTCGTGAAACCATCTTCTGTCGTACTTCGCCAGACAAGGCAGGAATGTTGATGCGGACTACATTACCGTCACCTTGAGGATTGAATCCAAGGTCACTAGCGATCAATGCCTTTTCAATGTCTTTGATGACACTGGGGTCATACGGACGAATGACGATTTGTTGCGGTTCCGGGCAACCAACACTGGCGAGTTGCTTTAGCGGAGTTTGTGAACCATAGCAGTCGACCTTGATGGAATCCACCAACCCGGGGTTCGCTCGTCCTGTGCGAATGCCGGCTAGGTTGCTCCGTAAATGTTCTACGGCTTTGTCCATTCGTTCTTCGGTGTCCATTAGAATTTGGTCGTACATTTGAGAATTCTTTTCGTCGAAATTGTGAATGTTCTTATTTTGGATACGCTAGGAATATGATTTACAATAGTAATTATCACTGATGCAAATGGTCGTTGTCTAGTGTTTGTGCTATCGAAAACCTGACCACTATTTGGCAAGTCTATAGTTTAACTAATGCGAGTGCCGAGCTTTTCGCCTTGAACAGCCCTTACAATATTACCGTTCGTCTTGTAGTTGAACACTAATACGGGCATTTTGTTTTCCATGCAATGTGAAATGGCGGTACTGTCCATCACTCGCAAACCCTGTTCGATCACCGTCTGGAAATCCAACTCGGGATAAAATACCGCATGTGGGTTCTTTTCAGGGTCTTCGCTGTAAACACCGTCGACACGAGTTGCTTTCAGGAGAATATCTGCTTCTAACTCCATCGCACGTTGAGCGGCTGCGGTGTCCGTGGTGACGTACGGGCTGCCTGTTCCAGCAGCTAAAATAACGATACGCCCCTTTTCCAAGTGTCTGCTTGCGCGACGACGAATATAGGGCTCAGCCACTCCGTCCATCCGAATTGCTGACATAACGCGGGTTTGACAGCCGATGCATTCCAGAGCATCTTGCAAGGCTAATGCGTTGATGACCGTCGCTAGCATTCCCATGTAATGTGCAGTAGCTTCGTGGATGGCCACGTTTTTTTCTTTGAATTGAGCACCACGCAGGATGTTACCACCTCCGCAGACGACCGCAACTTGGCAACCTTGCTCTACGGCAAGTTTGATTTGTCGAGAAATATCGGCAACTTCTTCCATGTTGATACCATGCTCGCCAGCACGACTTAGACTTTCGCCGGAAAGCTTGAGGACAACACGACGATAGATTGGATTGGTTTCGGCTGCTGCGGCAGTCATACTCGGAGTCCTTCAAAAGTGAATTATTAGTGTCTGTTTGCTTTGGATTAGGGTAGCAGTAAAAGTGCAAAAAGTAAGCCCCGATTTTACTCGGGGCTTACAAATTCCGCTATTGCATTTCGACTATTCCCCAGCGTCTTCTGACCCAGCAGAGTTAGATTCTTCAGCATCATCACCGAGTTGGTTGCCGTTGAACGTCTTCCATCCGCTTTCGCCAGATAAAGTCACCGCCGCCGCACATCCCATCCGGT
>JYMV01041001.1_pt1 | contig 33265 bp, 38 predicted proteins | sample 338911 | NCBI WGS metagenome assembly JYMV01 (sample SAMN03354496, study PRJNA234377) | hydrothermal vent metagenome | biome: Deep sea; feature: Hydrothermal plumes at the Eastern Lau Spreading Center, Western Pacific Ocean; material: Seawater | place: Tonga | collected 2009 | depth 2000 m m
TATCGTTCACGCAAATATCGTAAATTTCACGCGCTCCAACGTCTCTCGGCACCAAATTTCCAAAAAGCGGATAGCGCTCTTCAAGAAAATAAAAACGTTCTTTTTCCGGAATTTCTTTGGGCTTACGTGAATCCCCGGCTTTTCGCGGAACCCAGACTCTGCCGCCTTCTCCGCGTGCGGATTCACTCATCAAACGTAATTTGTCACGACCGGGAATGGCTGATGGATGAATTTGGATAAATTCACCGTTCCCATATTTTGCGCCCTGTAAATATGCAGAAGTAACTGCAGTTCCTGTGCAAACCATGGAATTGGTGGAACGTCCGTAAACCAGTCCCGGACCTCCGGTGGCTAAAATAACGGCATCGCCTTTTTCTGTGCTAATTTCGCCTGAACGCAAATTGTGGATGACCGCACCAACGCAGCGTCCATCACCGTTTAGTACAGCGCCGAGATATTCATGCCACTCCATTTTTTCGACCAGGCCCTGTACTTCGTAATGGCGTACCTGTTCGTCGAGTGCATACAAAAGCTGCTGGCCTGTAGTTGCACCGGCGAATGCAGTGCGGTGATAGAGCGTTCCTCCAAATCTACGAAAATCAAGATTGCCTTCAGGAGTTCGGTTGAAAGTTACTCCGAGCCTGTCCATCAGGTTGATGATATACGGTGCATGATGGCACATATCTTTGCAAAGCGGCTGGTGTGCTAAAAAATCACCGCCCTTCACGGTATCATAAAAATGAATGTCCGGAGAATCTCCCTCGCCTTTGATATTGACTGCCCCGTTGATGCCTCCCTGGGCACAAACTGAATGCGAGCGTTTTACCGGTAGAAACGAAACCAGCAAAACTGACATGCCCAGTTCCGCCATTTTCATGGTTGCGGCCAATCCGGCTAAACCTCCTCCAATTACAATTACTCGTTGTTTGCTCATCTGAAAAGATCTGTTTACCAAATTGCAGACAGTGCATACAGGGCACTTGCCGATAAAATCAAGAAAAGAAGAATGCTAAAAATACGAACCCGTATTTGGGATTTTGGAGTGAGGGCGATACCCCAGGTCATGCAAAAGGTGTTGAAGCCGTTTGCAAAATGAAAGACTGCTCCCAGGACACCAAGCAGGTAAACCGTCTTGGTTATTATACCCGATTCAGGATCACTAAATCCGCTGGAAAGATGCTCAAAATGGGTCCCCCAGGTCCCGGATATCCAAGGCCCAAACTGGGTGTTCCAAACATGTGCGAGAATGAAAAGGAGTACGCCGATGCCGCTGATTCGCTGCAGCCAATACAACAGGTGTGAAAAATATGTGTAAGAAGGTTGTACGGTGGATTCAAAAATCAGGCGAACACCAAGGAAGGCATGAAAGAAGAGCGGAATATAAACAACTATGACTAGGGTCCAAATCGCCAAGGGACTGTCATAGAAACTGTTGACTGCAGTATTGTATGTTTCTGCCCCTGAATGCAGATACAATTGCAAATAGAGATGATACACCAAAAACAGGCCCACCGGCACAACACCCGTCAAACTGTGAATGCGCCGCATTAGAAAATGTGAGTCCATAAATCACCCTTAACTAAAATACATACGTTAAATAAACCGCAGAAAACTCTGCATTTATTTTAGCACGAAAGGCAGCAAATTAGAAAGTGGTTATTTCTGTGACTATCGGATCAGAACGATCTAATGCAATTATGAAAGCGACAGAAATGTCAGCTTGCGACAGTTTTTGAAAGGGACAGTGCAAGGCGCGACTTGTAGCGTGCGCCGGTACGTTTGTGCAGGATTCCTTTAGTGACAGCTTTATCGATATTTTTTTGAACTCCGGAATAAGCTTCACGTGCCTGATCCATATTTCCTCCATCCAGTATCAGGCGGAATTTTTTGATGACTGTGCGCAGATCTGCCCGCTGAGAACGCTTCTGTGCAGTACGTTTTATTGTTTGTCGAACACGCTTAAGCGCTGACTTGTGATGAGCCATAAGTGTTTTTCTTTTTTCTTAAAAAGCGTTGATAAAATGATCAATGTTCGGCGGTTTTCCATCCGCCAGTTGTACAGCAATCACGTCAAAACGCGGTTGCAGGTACGTTAGATGCTTCCGGCTGAGATAAAGCTCACCCAGTTGGCGCAACTTTCCAATTTTTTTCGCAGTTACCGATAAAGACGGATGCGGTCCACTGCTGCCCCTGCGGGTTTTTACTTCACAAAATATAAGGAACTCCCCGTAAGCTGCAATAATATCAAGTTCACCAAGTCTGGAACGGTGATTCCGTTCAATAATACGATATCCTTGCTCTTGCAAAAAATTACAGGCAATTTGCTCTCCTGCTGCTCCAGTCTGCTGTCGTGCCTTTGTCACAGCAAATTCAATTGAGCAGTAGACGATCTGTCCAGCTTTGACAGGGATTTGAGCCTGAAAGATCGTCTATGTAAGGGTGACAATCCATATTTCTCAATGGCTGCCCTATGTTGTTTTGTCGGATATCCTTTGTGACCTTCAAAGCCCCATTCCGGATAACGTTTTGCATTTTCGACCATTACTCGGTCCCGTGTCACTTTGGCCAAAATTGAAGCTGCAGCAATGCTTTTGGAACGAGCATCTCCCTTAACTACTGCTTCACCCCGAATTGTAGTTTGCGGGAACCTGTTTCCGTCAACAAGAGCATAATCCGGAGCAGGTTCTATTTCAGTCAGGCAGCGTAACATTCCATGAAGCGTAGCCTGCAAAATATTCAGCCTGTCAATTTCTTCTGCAGAAATTGAGACGATTTTAAATGCCAGAGCCTCAGAACAAATAACTTCAAATAACTGTTCCCGTTTTGTTGAAGAAAGCTTTTTAGAATCGTTCAGAGGATGCTCGGCATTCCAATCTTTTCCTAAAATAACTGCTGCAACCATCACTGGTCCGGCCAGTGGGCCTCGTCCTGCTTCATCTACACCAGCAACTTGCTGAAAACCACGGCCTTGAGCCGCTGTTTCAAGTTCAAGTGTTGGACTGAAGTTATGCTGATGGCCGTGCCGTGATGCGTTCTTTGATCCGGGCTGCTTTTCCACGACGTGCTCTCAGGTAATAAAGTTTTGCCTGGCGCACTTTCCCGACTTTAATGACATCAATACTATCAATCCGGGGAGAGTGCAGCGGAAAAATTCGTTCAACACCATACCCCTGGGTTACTTTTCGTACAGTGAAAGTGGCTTTGTTGTTACGTGCACTGCAGTGCTTGCCAATGATGACACCCTCAAATGCCTGTATGCGTTCTTTGTTTCCTTCAGTAATTCGGTAATTAACCCGGACGCTGGATCCGACTCTTAGCTCCGGCAACCCGCTGCGTAATTGCGATTGCTCAATCTTTTCCATTACAGTAGACATTTTTTCTCGTTTGCTAAGGTGAATAATTAGTTGTCTGTATTATTTAATTTTAACTTTTAGTTTTGCATTGAAGCAAGTCCGGACGGCGATTTTTTGTCCGTTCTAAAGCTTGTTCTTCACGCCACTGGGCGATAATTTTATGGTTTCCTGACTTTAATTCTTCCGGAACTTCCATACCCTCAAAACTTGCAGGTCGTGTGTATTGCGGAAATTCCAGCATGGGCTGCGTGAAAGATTCATGTACAGCTGATTCTTGGTTACCAAGAACGTCGGGTACAAGTCGACTGATGGTTTCAATCATTGTCATAGTAATGACCTCACCTCCCATACAGATGAAATCTCCACCTGAAATTTCCTCATCCACCAAACTGCGTAACCGTTCGTCGAATCCTTCGTAACGGCCGCAGATCAGTGTCAAGACTGCTTTTTTCCTACTTAACTCTCTTGCTTTTTCCTGTGAAAAAGGTCGTCCCTGCGGAGTCACTAAAATTGTGTGAGTTTCCCGGCCACTGCTGCGGTGAAACTCTTTTTGCTCCTTAAGTGTCTGAGCAATCGGCTCAATCCGCAAGACCATTCCCGGTCCGCCTCCGTAAGGTGTATCATCTACCTGTAGATGTTTCCCGTGTCCGTGCTTGCGAAAATTGACCAGACTTACATTCAGGTACTGCTTCTCAATTGCCCGTTTAATCAGGCTTTCTTCCAGAAAAGAAGTAAAAATATCCGGAAATAATGTTAAAACTTCAAAGCGTAACATTACTCTCCGGTGCTGTTTCTTCAATCAATCCAGGTAACGGGTCAATTTTCATCCGCCGGGACTCAACATCCAGTTCAAGTACTACATGCGGAACATCCGGAATCATGAAACTGCTTTTACCGTTACGCACCTCATAAACGTTGTTTGCTCCGGTTTCCAGAACATCTGAAATTTCTCCCAAAAAACGTCCGTTTTTATCTTCTACACTGCACCCTATAAGCTGATGCACGAAGACTTCGCTGGATTCCAAAGGCCTTAACTGATCATCCGGCAATAATAAGCGGCAGCTTTTAAGCTTTTCAGCAGCAGTACGGGAATCAATTTCTTCAAAGAGAACGATCCAGCCACTTTTTGTCGGTCGAATCTGCAGAACTTTTAAGCTTTGTAACTGTCTTTCAGATTCTAAAAAGAAAAGCTCTACATTCAGATAATAATCAGGAGTATCTGTAAAGTATTTTACTCTAACTGCTCCTTTGATCCCGTGAGCACCAACAATTGTGGCAACCCAAGTCAGCTCATCATAATCATTAAAAACACTCATCGCGGTACTTATCGAAAAAAACGATTAACCCCGAAAGCTTATCAGACTTTGATTTTTGCCTGCTTCATCAATTTGCTGACTCGTTCCGTCGGTTGTGCACCCACGGAAAGCCAGTGCTTGACTCGCTCTTCATCAATTCCAAAGCGGTTTTCTGAGACCATTGGATTGTAAAATCCAATGCGTTCAAGATAACGACCGTCGCGTTTACAACGTTGATCTGCAACTACAACACGGTAGTAAGGTTTCTTTTTTGTACCACCCCTGGCGAGACGTATTTTAACCATAATAATAAGTTTTCAGTTTTCAGTTTGACCTGCCGGTGCCCTGAATCCAGCACCCGGACCCTTCAATTAGGCATCATATCCTGCATCATGCGCATGGCTTTGCCCGGATTGGAAACTTTTGTGAGCTTTTGCATCATTTTACGCATTTGGATAAATTGCTTAAGCAGTCTATTTATTTCGCTGACGGTTGTGCCGCTGCCTTTTGCGATCCTTATTCTCCGCGAGCCATTCATCAGTTTGTGGTTATTTCTTTCTTTAATAGTCATCGATGAAATGATGGCATCAATATGAATCAGTTTTTTGTCGTCAATATTTGCATCGTTAACAGAAGAAGCATTCATGCCGGGCAGCATTCCAATTACGTCTTTTATTGATCCCATTTTTCGCATCGAACGCAACTGATTTCTAAAATCCTCAAGCGTAAATTCGTTGCGCCTCAGCTTTTTCTGTATCTGCAGGGCTTCACGTTCACTGAAAGAGTCTTCAACCTTTTCGATCAGTGAGAGCATATCGCCCATGCCTAAAATTCTGGAAGCAATTCTTTCTGGATGGAATGCTTCCAAATTTTCGAGTTTTTCACCTACCGCAATAAACTTAATCGGTTTTTGCGTAATGGCCCGGATAGAAAGTGCTGCGCCACCGCGGGCGTCTCCATCCATTTTCGTCAACATCACACCCGTAATGTCAAGCAAATCATTGAAGCCTTTTGCCACACTGACTGCTTCCTGACCTGTCATTGCATCAGCGACAAAAAGAATTTCATGAGGCATGACGGAATCTTTGATCCGACTCAATTCCTCCATCAATTCCTGGTCTATGTGCAACCGACCTGCAGTGTCGATAAAGACGGCATCGGCTTCTTCCTGCTTTGCAGCCTCGAGTCCATTCTGGACTATATCCAGTGGATTTTGATCTGTACGGGAAGGGTAGCATGAAATTCCCAATGTGTCCGCCAAGACTTGCAGTTGCTGGATAGCAGCCGGTCGGTAGATATCAGCGGGAATTAAATAAGGGCGCTTCCCTTCAGTTTTGTAAAGTCGTGCTAACTTTCCTGCGGATGAGGTTTTACCTGATCCCTGGAGGCCAACCAGCATTGTGACCAATGGAGCAGTTTCCGGTTCGGTTAATCCAGAATTAGCTCCGCCCATCATCTCTGTCAGTTCCTCGTTGACAATTTTAATGAACTGCTGACCCGGAGTAAGACTGCCCTGTACCTCTTCACCAACCGCTCTGGACTTAACTGAGCGTAAAAAAGCCTTAACAACTCTAAAATTAACATCCGCCTCCAAAAGGGCCATTTTGACCTCATTTAGAGTTTTACTCACATTTTCTTCCGTCAAACGACCCCGTCCACGTACCTTACGTAACGAACCGCTTAATTTGTCTGACAGGGTCTCAAACATAGGCTTATTGAAAAGTGATTAACATAATATTAGATCAAATTAATGGTGTTTTTGTCAAGCTGTTTTGCAGTTTATGCTTGGGGATCAACAAATATACTGTCCGGGCTGGCGCAAGGAATTCCTTTTTTTACTCAACTTTCTGCTTCTATTGCCTGCAAATAAATGATACAAGTTTAGTATATCAAACTGGTAGCAATTTTATTTGTGGCAGTTATATTTGCTTTTTTAGAAGTTTGGATGAGTTGTTTTATTCCCAAAAATCGGTACGGATTTTCTTTTTCTTGTGACGGGGCCGTTTAAGCTTTCGTTCCGATGATTCCGGAGGTGTGTCCGTGGATTGTTTTTCAGGATCCGGATTCTCGGTGGGAGGTTGGTAAGCTGTTTCCAAAAAAGTTGGACCAGTCCCTGCGTTGCGGGTTTCAGACATGGAGAGATCGTAACGTGGAATGACGGTTTGAAATTGTGTGCTGTGTGTCGCAGCAGCAGGAGTGACCTTGTCAAGGTTCCCGTCAACATAAGTGGGATAAAAATTGGTGGTACCTTTCAAGCGCTTCCAGCTCGCCTTGCGGCGTTTATCTTCTTCACTCATGACTTGGATTTCGTTCTGGTGGTATTCTCAGTTTTTACAGAAAGATTGAAATGTTGTCAGTACCCTTATAAACTAATTAGAGCAAAATGCAAACCATCTTCATAATTTTACTTTGTCTATGAATACAAACAGCGCAGGTGCTCCACTTAACCTGGTATTGGCCAGTCCTCGCGGATTTTGTGCCGGAGTAGATCGTGCGATCACTATTGTTGAAAAAGCTTTGGAAATGTATGGTGCTCCGATTTATGTTCAGCACGAAATTGTCCATAACAAGCATGTTGTTCAGCGCCTTCGGAACGATGGTGCCGTTTTTGTGGAAAATATTGATGAAATCCCTGAAGGTTCACATGCAATTTTTTCTGCTCATGGAGTTTCTCCGGAAGTTCGAAAAAGAGCAGAGAAACGTAAATTACAGGTACTGGATGCGACCTGTCCTCTGGTTACAAAAGTTCATAGAGAAGCTCAGCGCTATGCCCAAAAAGAGCACACCATTATCCTTATAGGACATCATAACCATGTTGAGGTTAAAGGGACTGTTGGAGAAGCTCCCGAACATATTTTTGTAGTTGGAACAGTAGAAGAAGTATCGGATCTGAAGATTCCGGATGAGAAAAAGGTAGGTTATATCACTCAAACCACTTTATCTTTGGATGATACTGCAGAAATTATCACTGCGCTTAAAGAGCGCTTCCCGGAAATAAAGGGTCCGGCTAAAGATGATATTTGTTATGCTACACAAAATCGCCAAAATGCAGTGAAGGCTTTGAGTAAGGAAGTTGATTTGGTACTGGTAGTGGGGGCACAGAACAGCTCAAATTCGGTGCGTTTACTGGAAGTTGCGGAAACAACAGGAGTTAAGGCCCGCCGCATTGAATCTGCAGCAGAATTGGATCCGGAATGGTTGGAAGAGGTCCGGAACGTTGGTATTACTGCAGGAGCATCCGCGCCTGAGGATATCGTGCAGGGCATAGTTGCAGAAATCAGTAAGATGTCATCTTCAAGCAGTGTCCGTGATCTTGAAATAGTTCAAGAGGATGTTACGTTTGCTTTGCCGACTGTGTTAAGAAATGCTTAAATTTGGTGGCCGCTTTTCCCCGAGGTGAAATGCGATTTTTATCTTCCGGATCCATTTCACCAAAAGTCTGCTCATGCTCTGAAGGCTGAAAAATTGCGTCCCAACCAAAATTAAGTGAGCCTCTTGGTTTGACGATTACACCTTTCACTTTTCCTTCAAACAAATACATAGATTTACCATTATTGGTATATCCTAAACAACAAACGGCCTGAGCGGACTTATCTTTAAATTGAGATAAAGCACTTACCATTCCCGCCAAACCAAGGTTCTCTATAAACCACTTGACGAGTGGTCCGGGAAGTTCATTCCATGCTTTAAAATACAGTGATGTGTCTTCAACGATCACTGGAGCATGAATGTGTTCGTATGCCTGCTTCAGTTTATGTTTTACCAGTTCCTGGAGATCAGTAGTTTGGATTTCCTGTAAATCCAGCTCTAATGGAGTTAACCGGTATTCCAATAACTCAGATAACTCACTTAGTTTATTGGGATTTGAGGTTGCAAAGTGGAGATTCAAGAGAAAATCAGGCCAGAGCGGTGTAACGGACGATTCGTTTGTATTTAAACTGAGAAATGAATTCTTTGACAGATTTACTGCAAATAATGGATTCTACAAACAAGCATTTAGAGGTGCGAGGTTTGCGTTTTTAATGGTTTTTGCATTTGACAAAGCACGGGGTAGAACACTCCAAACATAAAATTCGGTGGTACGCAGCTTATTCCAGTAAAACTGAGCTTCTTCATTTTCCTCCAGCAATTCTGCCTGAGAAGTTGCTTCAGCAAGCAAGGCTTTCCATTTTTGCTGAGCTGAATCAGCCTGTTTGAGCAGATAAAAACAACACAGTACATCGCCCATCAAATCCAGCATATTGACTGCATAAAGGACATAACCGTCTTTTCCCTGTTCTTCTCCAATTTTTTTCAAACCGGCAATGCTTTCCTGCATCAATGTCCGGTAACTTTCCCATTCTGCAACCCAGCCGGCGAGTTCATCTTCTGGAGCATGATTGTCAAACCAGCTCAATTCCTGTTCAAGAACTTTGAGCAACTGTCCTTTTTTGGCAGTAAATTTTCTGCTAACAAGATCAAGAGCCTGAATTCCATTTGTGCCTTCATAAATCGAGGCGATTTTCTGGTCACGTGCATTTTGCTCAAGCGGAAAATCCTGTGTAAATCCAACACCACCCAAAACCTGAATGCCGATCCGCGCCACGTCAAATCCCTGATCAGTACCGAATGCTTTGCAGACTGGAATATGTAGGTCAAGCAAGTCTTGATATTTTTCGCGTGATTCATCCGGACCATGATGCGCCATGTCCGTGTACCATGCTGTCGTGTACATCAGGGCACGCAGTCCTTCCGTTACGGCTTTCATCTGCATCAGCATTCTGCGCACATCCGGGAACTCAATGATTGCAGCTTTTTCACCAGGATGAATTGCAGATGGTCCCTGAGTACGTTCTTTTGCATATGCCCATGCATTTTGCACAGCTGCACCTGCTCCGGCAAGTCCCTGCAAACCGACGAGTAAGCGGGCTTCATTCATCAGCTGGAACATTTGCGCCATACCGATATTTTCGGCTTTCAGCAAATAGCCGTGACAACTTGCATTATCTCCAAATGAGAGTAAGCAAGTTGGTGATCCGTTGATCCCCATTTTATGTTCAATGCTGATCACCTTCACATCATTCGGTGTTCCATCCATTCGAATTTTAGGAACTATAAAAAGGCTGATGCCTTTAGTTCCTTCAGGGGCATCTGTGGTGCGTGCCAGCAGCAGATGGATGATGTTTTCCGCCATATCATGGTCACCGTTTGTGATAAACTGTTTTGTACCTTTTATCAGGTAGTGTCCAGCTTCCTGTTTTGTAGCACTGGTGGCAGCATCGCCGACTGCACTTCCGGCCTGAGGTTCTGTCAGACACATCGATCCGGACCACTTGCCGCCGAACATTTTTTCGCAAAAGGTGATTTTTTGTTCTTCTGAACCAAAAGTGTAAATCAGGTTTGCCGAACCGGATGTGAGTGATGCGCCGATGGTAAATCCCTGGTTTGCCGCCAATTGGGTTTCTTTAGCAATCATAGAAATTACTTCCGGAAGTCCTTGTCCTCCATATTCGGGAGGCATATTCATGCTCAACCAACCACCCTCGCCAAGTTGTTTCCAGGCATTTGCAAAACCATCTGGAGTTACCACAGAGCCATTTTCTATTCTACAACCCTGGCGGTCTCCATTTTCGTTGAGGGGGCCAAGTACCTGTTCCGAAAAAGTACTGGCCTCGTTGATAATCATTGTAAACATCTCTTCGTCAAATTCAGCAAAGTCCGGAAGTTCACACAATTTTCCGGCTTTCAAAGTTTCGTTAACCACGAATTGAAGCTCTCTGCGGTCGACTTGATATTCGGTGCTGCTCATGATGTTTTTTGAGTTTAAAAGAGGATAGGATTGGTTTTGAGATTCATATTTTGATCTGCCTAATGTTCCGGTTATTGACTGACTAAAACTGACTAAAAAGGAATCAGTCTATTTTCTGAAATATAATTGAGGCATTTGTACCACCGAAACCAAAGGCATTTGACATTGCAACGCGCATTTCTTTTGACTTTCCGGTATTCGGTGTCACGTCCAAATCACATTCCGGATCCAAATTTTCGATATTGATAGTTGGCGGAATAAAATTATGGTGTAAAGCTTTAATGGAAAAGATTGCTTCAATTGCTGCTGCAGCTCCGAGAAGATGTCCGGTCATGGATTTGGTTGAACTGATAGAAAGTTGCTGGGCAACTTTTTCTCCCAAGGCCATTTTTATGGCTCTTAGTTCGTTAAGGTCACCGACTGGGGTTGATGTACCGTGAGCATTGACATAATCAATTTCCTCTGGAGCCAAACCGGAATCTTTAAGGGTCATTTTCATGGCTCGCGTGGGGCCTTCTGATGAGGGAGATGTCACATGGTGTGCGTCTGAACTGAAACCGTATCCTGTTATTTCACAGTAAATACGTGCTCCCCGTGCTTTGGCAAATTCGTAGTCTTCAAGAATTAGCATCCCTGAACCTTCGCCCATGACGAACCCGTCACGGTCTTTGTCGAAAGGCCGGCTTGCTTTCTGTGGATCATCATTTCTGGTACTTAAAGCATGCATTGACGCAAAACCCGCAATGCCGAGTGGTGTCACACTTGATTCCGCACCGCCTGAAATTACAACTTTTGCATCACCACGTTCAATAGTTCGGGCTGCAGTGCCAATTGCGTGATTGGAAGATGCACAAGCTGAAACGGTGCAGGCGGTGTAACTTTTGGCTCGAAAAAGAAGTGAGACATATCCCGGTGCCAAATTACTTAAAGTCATCGGGATAAAAAACGGGCTGACACGTTTGGGGCCGTGCTCTTCAATAATTTTGGAGTATCGTTCTATACAGCCCAGTCCACCAATTCCGACGCCCATTGAAACACCTACTTCTTCTTCAAGATCTTCAGTGATCTCCAAGTTTGCGTCAAGCAAAGCTTCCTGTGTGGCACCAATTGAATACTGAATGAACAGATCCATTTTTTTGGCTTCTTTGATCGGAATGATTTCAGGCAGCTGGAAATTTTTTATTTCACCTGCAATCTGACAACGGAATAATTCAGGATCAAAATGAGTGATCCGGTCTATTCCAGATTGTCCAGTGGTGCAGGCCTCCCAGGAAGAGGAGACATCATTTCCGAGAGGGGACATGCACCCGAGTCCCGTCACTACAACGCGGTTTCCCATGCTCTTTCAGATTGATTACGTGAAATGATGACAAGCACGATTATTTGTTAACTGTGCCACGTCTTCATTTAAAGTTTTTTATCGTTACTCAGGCTTTGGATTCAGCTATGAAATCCACTGCAGACTGAACGGTGGTAATTTTTTCTGCAGCCTCATCAGGAATATCTACCTCAAACTCCTCCTCCAGAGCCATCACCAGTTCTACAGTATCCAATGAGTCTGCATCTAAATCTTCAATGAAATGTGAACTCATTTTGATTTCTGATTCATCCTTACCTAATTGCTCACTTATGATTTGGATGACCTTAGCTTGTATTTCTTCCATTATATTTTTTGATTAAAGGTTTGAAAAATTAATTAAACGAGGTTTATTTTTTGTCAGATATGAAAAAAAATCAACCTTGTTTTTGCAAGTACTAATGTTTAGTACATTCCTCCATTCACATGCAGAATAGTTCCGGTAATGTACGAAGCCTCTTTTGAGGCCAAAAAACCATCCGGCCCAAAGGAATTTGCTGCAGGATTACTTCCTGCTGACTTTCATTGAGAGCTTGCGTCATTGCTGTATCTATAAATCCCGGGGCAACAGCATTGACTGTAATTCCCCGGACACCAACTTCACGGGCCAGTGACTTGGTAAAACCAACCAGAGCAGATTTAGTTGAACTATAATTGACTTGTCCCGGATTTCCAGTAAAGCCGACCACAGAAGAAATATTAATAATTTTCCCAGTACGCTGCTTTACCATTAGCCGGATCACTGCTTTGGTAACATTGAACACTCCATTGAGATTGACATCAATTACTTTTGACCACTGCTCCGATTTCATGCGCAGAAACAGATTGTCCTGCGTTATTCCTGCATTGTTGACTAAAATATGAATTCCACTCAGTTCATCGGTTATATTTTTAACCATCGCATCAATGGTTTCAATATTTGTTACATCTACCTCAAAAGTCATGCATTTACGGCCCAATGCTTCCACTTCTCCACGCACTTCCGCAACATCCGGACTCATATCCGCCAACACGATATCTGCTCCGGACCCTGCTAATCTTAAGGCAATAGTTTTACCAATACCCCTTCCAGCTCCAGTTATAAGTGCAGTCTGGCCTTCAAAATTCATGGCAGTTTCTGTAGTTTTATTGACAGTTAAACTCTTCTGTTGAGCAGATGTAATTGTTGCAGATTTTCTTTCTGACAAAGATACATCAGCGGATTTTAAAATAAATAATCAGCGTAAATACAAACAGCCAAATTGATTTGAGATGCATGTGCCAAATAACGCGGCTGTTAACTTCCTGAGGATTTAACAGCTTATTCTCTTCAGGAACAGGATCTATTCCAAGTTTATTCTGCAACATTATCCAAACAGAGACAACTTCTTGTTTCTTTTCAGAATAAGTCCACAGGCGTTGAAGATGATGATGGTATGGTGAGCGTAAAAAAAAGCGATATCGCTCAGCAGTAGGCCTGCCTTTCCGCCACACTATGAACCTGAAAAATGTACGTTGAATGATAGAGGAAAGTACTGAAAATACAAAAACTCCACCTACAATCGGTAAAAATAATTCTGCTTTTACAAAAATAAACATAGCTGAAACCATGCTGCCCAATGCAAGTGCCCCCAAGTCGCCCATGTAAATCAATGCTGGCGGAGAATTGTATTTTAGAAAAGCAACACCTGCACTAATGACCAGGGCAGAGAGAACTGCTAATTCCTTGATATCATGTGAAAGACTTGGGATCTTCAGCCTTGCCGCAAATTCTGGGTCTCCTCCTATGTAGGCCACAAGTCCGACAAACATGGCACAAGTCATCAAGGGTACAGTTGCCAGAGAGTCCATGCCGTCTGTCAAGTTAACTGCATTTGCTCCACCAACGATGATGATGGTCATGAATGGAATAAAAAGATATTTTGGCAAGTAAGGATATGCTGTTTTCAGCGGTACGAGTGGTACTACTAAATGTCCATCAATATCGACAAACAAATATAAACCGGTAACTACCAGCAGTGAAACAGCAAATTGAGCAGTCAGTCGCCATCGTCCGCTAATTCCATCTGCTTTTTCACTAAATGCTTTTCTGGTTTCATGTCCGGACTCAACGCGCCGCTTGTTGATGACTTTTGCTATATCGTCAACTGCTCCGATAATGCCAAACGAAAGCATGATCACCAACAGAGCCAGAACGTATTGATTCAGATTGCACCAGAGTAATGCTCCAAGCAAAATGCCCATAATCAAAACGCCGCCGCCCATGATGGGAGGTGCTCCCGTGTAAGGCTTTATATCAGCAGGAGTTGTGATAAAATCAGAAGTAATTCCTCGTTTCCTGAAAGCCCTGATTACACTCGGCATCACCCACACTATTAAAAAATAGGCAGTCAAAAAAGCCATACCACCGCGAAAAACGACAGACTTAAAAATCTGATATTGCCAAATTGAATGCAGAAGTGCAGCCAGCATTTCAGTCCTAAAATTTCATAAGTTCTTTTTCCTTTGCAGTGACTAACTCATCTACCATGTTAGTATGCTTATCTGTAACTTTCTGGACGTGATCCTGCGCCACTTTTTCTTCGTCCTGTGAAATGAGCTTATCCTTTTCCATTTGTTTCAAGTTGTCATTCCCTTCTCTGCGAACATTGCGTACTGCAATTTTCGAGTCCTCTCCAATTTTTTTGATCTGTTTTACGTAATCCTTTCGTCTCTCTTCAGTGAAAGGTGGAGTAACCGCACGAATGATATTTCCATCATTGGAGATACTGAAACCAAGGTTTGCGGCCTGCAAACTACGCTCAATTTCTTTGATCATAGTTTTTTCCCAGGGACTGATTGCCAACATCTGTGGTTCAGGAGTAGATATGTTTGCCACCTGATTAACAGGAGTTGGATTTCCGTAATATTCAACCTTGACTGCATCTAACATTGCAGGTGAAACACGTCCTGCATGAATACCGCTGAGATCCACTTTAAGACTCTCAATGGTAATATCCATCTTATGATCAACCATTTCTTCAACTTCCTGTGTGTTTTCCATAGTCATGAGCCTCTTTGCTTGATCAGTGTTCCAACGGTTTCTCCACAAACAGCCCTGAGGATTGCGTCAGGTTCCTGGTAGTCCAGGACCAAAATGGGGAGTTGATTATCTCTGCAAAAAGCAATGGCCGTTGCGTCCATCACTTTCAGATGTTTTTTGAGAACTTCGTCGTAATTTAACACATCGTAACGAACCGCATCAGAGTGGAGCTTGGGATCTTTGTCATAAACTCCATCAATTTTTGTTGCTTTTATGACAATTTCGGCACCCACCTCAGAAGCACGTAATACTGCAGCTGTATCTGTAGTAAAAAATGGATTTCCCGTTCCGGCGGCAAAAATCACTACTCGTTTTTTTTCCAAATGCCGGTCAGCTCTGCGTTTGATGTAAGGTTCCGCAATTGCGTTCAGCTCAATGGCTGATAAGACGCGAGTTAAAATACCTCGCTGTTCCAGCATTTCCTGCAGGCAGATACTGTTGATCACTGTAGCCAGCATTCCCATATGATCTCCGGCAACTCGGCCAACATTACCTTCAGCAGATTTGGATCCACGAAAAATGTTTCCTCCCCCAATCACAATCCCAACTTCTACACCAAGGTTGTGAATGGAGATTACACTTTCAGCCAGTGCCCTAATAGTATCATAATCAAACCCGGTACCGCGTTTCCCACCCAGAGTTTCTCCGCTCAGTTTAAGTAGAATACGTTTGTATTTAGGACTCATACAGGTAGTCTAGAACTGGAATTTAGCAAAGCTGTTGAAGTTAATTTTAACTCCAAGTTCCTTTGCAGTATTTTCAACCAATTGACTCACAGAAAGTTGCGGATCTTTGACAAAAGGTTGACTTTCAACACAAATTTCTTTGAGGAATTTTTTTAACCGTCCTTCAATCATTTTTTCAATGATATTTTCAGGTTTTCCGGATTCTCGTGCCTGGGCCGTAAAAACCTCTTTTTCTTTTTCAAGCACCTCTTTTGAAACCTGATCAGCATTTACTGCTTCTGCAGGAAATGCTGCAATGTGCATGGCAATGTCACGGGCCAATGTCTTCAGGCGTTCATCGTCACAAGGTTTGTCCGTTTCCAGTGGTACCGCAACTCCGATCTTGCCATTGCTGTGGATATATCCTCCATGAACACCATTACTTATTTCCATTTTTCTGCAGTCAAGAATCTGCATGTTCTCACCTAATTCAGCAATTTTTTCTGTCAACAAACTTTCAACACTGCCTTCACCTTCGACTAATGTCTGTTGTAAAACATTTTCCCCGCCTTGCTCAGACACTTGATTTGCAAGTTTGCTGATAAAATCCTGAAATATGTCGTTACGTGCTACAAAATCAGTTTCGCAGGCAACTTTTACCAAACCGGCACGTTTCCCATCTGTACTGACTGTAAAGCTTACCGCACCTTCACTGGTTTCCCGTGAAGATTTTTTCAGGGCTTTTGCCTGTCCTTTTTTCCGCAGATAATCTTGTGCTGCTTCCAGATCTCCGTCTGCTTCAACGAGGGCCTTCTTGCAATCCATCATTGCAACTCCGGTGATTTCCCGTAACTCTTTTACTGCTGCTGCTGTAATCGCTGCCATCTTGTTTATACTTCCAATGCTTATTAAGTTTTTATGTGGTTTCCGGACTTACAAGTTGTAAATCCGGAAAGATTATCTGGTAGGTACTGTTTATTTTTTTGTTTCCGATTTTTTAGCCTTAGTCGCTTTTGCTGCGGGAACTTTTTTCCCGGAAGCAGTTTCGGCTTTTTTTGCAGTAGCAGCAGTTTTTTTAGCTGGTGTTTTTTCCACTGCAGATTTGGCTTCGGTAACAACCTCAGCTTTTTTCTCCTTTGCTTTCGCTTCAGACTTTGCTTTCACTTCAGGCTTTGCTTTCACTTCAGGCTTTGCTTTCACTTCAGGCTTTGCTTTCACTTCAGGCTTTGCTTTTTCGGCAGCCACTTTTGTTTCAGCAGACTTTGGTCCCGGAGCAGCTTCGGTCTTCTCCTCTTTTATTTTGGCAGGAGTTTCTTCAGCTTTTTTCTCCTTTGCTTTTGCTTCAGGTTTTTTCTCTTCTTCAGCTTTTGCCTCAGAAACAACATCAGTTTCTTTCTCCTTTGCTTTCGCTGCAGGTTTTGCTTTTTTAGCAGCAGCTTTTTCTTCAGTAATCGATTCTATTCTAGTTTGTTTTCGAGCAGCAAGACCTTCCATGACTGCAGTAGCAATTACGTTTGCATAAAGGGCAACTGCACGTGGGGAATCGTCATTCCCAGGAATAACGAAGTCTATACCGGTAGGATCACAATTTGTATCAGCAATACCAACAACTGGTATTCCCAACTTTTGTGCCTCTTTCAATGCAAGCTGTTCTTTATGACAATCTGTAATGAAAAGCATCGATGGTACACTTTTCATATTCCGTACTCCGCCGAGTGAACGCTCTAACTTCACGCGTTTTCGCTCCATCATCAGAGCTTCTTTTTTGATCACACCCTCGTAACTGCCGTCTTCTCCAGCAACTTCTTCAAAGGTTTTCATTCGTGCGATTGACTGCTTTACAGTACCAAAGTTTGTTAACAAACCTCCCAGCCAGCGAAAATTGATGTAGGGGCACCCACACCGGTCGGCTTCTTCTTTAACGATACGTTGTATTTGGATTTTTGTGCCGACAAATAGTGGTACCCGTCCTTCTTCTGCAGAGGCTTTAACGTATTCGTAAGCTTCTTTGAGCTTGGTCAGTGTCTGACGCAGATCGATGACGTGAACACCGTTTTTTATGCCGTAGATGTACGGCGCCATGTTGGGATGCCAACGTTTTGTCTGGTGCCCGAAGTGGACTCCAGCTGCTAAAAATTGCTTCATTGAAATGACAGCCATAAAATCTCCTTATGATGGCTTGGTTAAATGTCCGCGGGATGTAATCGGACGAACTGGCTCTGAAGTGAATCATAAAGAATCGGCTCTGTTGTCCTCATCCCCTGACAGACAGATCCCTCTTCTCTTTAATAAAATTCTAAATTAAACCTATATTTATAGCTAATCATCTGGTAGTTTACAAGTTATTTTTCAAGAAAATAGTAGAAGAAGTGATGATTCCGTCTTCAGCTCATCATGTCCAGGGCATCAGTTTTTGTTTGCAGCCTTCGCCAAAAGAAATGATGAAAATGGACTCTCTCTGCTTCAGTGCTGCATGGAGTGAACAAGATTATCGGGAAATGCAGGAGCAGCCTACTTTCTCAAATTGGCTGCTGCAAGTTCCAACTGCAGCTCAAGTAGGAATGCTGTCTTTCCAGTCAGTACCTCCGGAACTGCAAATCCTCAGATTAGCAGTTCTGCCGGATTGGAGGAAACAAGGGTTGGCTCAATTTATGTTAGAGCAGTTGGAAATAGTAGCGAAATCAGCTAATCTGGAATCACTCTGGCTCGAAGTCAATTCTGCAAACAAAGCTGCAACTGCATTGTATTACAAACAAGGTTATCAAGAAACAGGCATCCGAAAAAATTATTTTATAAATCCTTTGGGAGATGCACTTTTACTAAAAAAAATCTTGAAGTATGATGACAAACAGGCCGCGCAATAAACGGAGTGTACGATAATACTATAATCAAATAACTATAACTGATGAACCTGTAATAAGTTCTAAATCCTTGTCATTTTGAGCGAAGTGAGAAATCTTGCATATGCTACTACGCTAATATCATTGAGTTTTATCCCTACGGTTGAAACGACAAATTGTGGATTTAAGACTTATAACGAAACCATCATAACTCTTATTTAAAAAGATTTCCCTTGAAAGAAGAAGCAATTATTCTCACCAGTGGATTGTTTGATTCTCATAACGCAAAGACTGCATTTGGTCTGATTCGTAATTCAGAACAATATGAAATTCTTGCAGTCATCGATCAAAACTTTGCCGGACAGGATGCAGGAAAACTCGTTGACGGTCAGGTGCTAGACATCCCAATTCATGCAACCATTAATGAATTTTTAAGAGCCAGAAGTTCAAGAAACAAACTGGCTTTGGAAGAAAGCGGACGTGGTGTATACGCAATTATTGGGATTGCAACTCAAGGCGGGGTAATCCCCGAGGGACTTCGTATAGAGTTACTGGAAGCACTGTCCAGTGGTATGCATGTTGTAAACGGTCTGCACCACTATCTGAGCGATGATCCTGAATTAGTACAAAGAGCTGAGAAAAATCAGGCCAAATTGCTTGATATTCGAAAACCCAAAAGTGCAAAGGATCACGCATTTTGGACAGGAAATATCCTGAATGTCCGTGCTCCAAGAATTGCCATGTTTGGAATGGACTGTGCCTTGGGTAAGCGCACTTCCAGTCTTTGGCTCAGAGATGCCTGTCGTAAGCAGGGCATTCGCACCGAAATGATTTACACCGGGCAGACCGGGAAACTGCAAGGTGGACGCTATGGATTTATTCTTGATTCAACCCTCAATGATTTTGTCAGCGGAGAACTGGAAGAGGCAATTTTTCGTTGTGATCAGGAGGAAAATCCTGACTTGATGCTGCTTGAAGGTCAGTCTTCTTTACGCAATCCTTCCGGACCATGCGGTTCAGAATATCTTTGCAGTGCACTGGCCAAAGGTGTGATTTTACAATATGCGCCAAAGCAGAAATATTACCTGACTGATGATGATCGAAAACTTTGGCCGATGCCGCCGATTGAGGAAGAATTGGAACTGATTCGTTTATATGGTTCTCAAACTTTGGCTATAACACTGAACAGTTACGAACTCACTAAAAAAGAACTGGAGTCAGAACAGCAAAAACTGGAAGAGCGTTTGGGCTTACCGGTTGTCTGTCCTATGGAAGAAGGGATGGAGCGACTTGTTCCTGTGGTACAGGAGTTTATTGCATCAGAAGCAGAAAATTAGAATCTACAGAGTGAGCTGTTGACTCATTGAAAGAAGTCTTTCAGTATTTTAAAAGTGTTAAGCTTGATAACTGACAACTGAGCCTATTTACTATTTTTCAGTCAATCTTGGAATTAATTCTGCGAAGTTACAGGGTCGACTGCGGATATCAAGTTGAGTTGCTAGTATTTTGTCCCAACCTGTTCGACAAGCTCCGGAAGAACCCGGCAAACAAAAAATATAAGTTCCGTTGGCAACTCCAGCTGTGACTCTTGACTGGATAGTTGAGGTGGAGATTTCATCATATGATATCCGGCGGAACAATTCACCGAAGCCCTCGATTACTTTGTCAAATAAAGGGAATACTGCTTCAGGAGTGCCGTCACGTCCGGTGAGTCCGGTGCCACCGGTGCTAAGGATAATGTCTACTGCCGGATCAACAATCCAGCGGGACAGTACTGCACGAATCTGATAAATATCATCAGGCACAATGCATTTTTCCGCCAGAATGTGCCCTTCTTCTGTGAGACGTTCAGTAAGTATTTTCCCGGAAGTATCGGTTTCTTCAGTTCGAGAATCAGAAACCACCAGAATTGAGATCCGGAGAGGTAGAAAATCAAGTTGTTTCATGTGCTAAACCTGTAATCGGTTTTTAATTTCAATAATTTTGAAAGACCATAGTGGACGGTTTCATTATTGGATTGTTGTCCATTGTCAGTTTATTAGTGTTAATTGTCAATTTAACTCATGACTGGCATTGTTCGACATTTGTGATAGATTGTCTGCAGTTTTGGAAATAAATACGGAACGGTTCCTAAAACAAGTTATGAGTGAAAACCTGCAGACAGGCAACTGAATGTGCAGTTAAGGAAACAAATTTGAGATGTTTTATCCATGAAATCTGCAAAGATAGCTAGTCTTTTCCGGAAGTTGAGCGACTCAATTCCGAATCCGAAGACGGAGCTTTGCTACCGGAATCCTTTCGAGTTATTGATTTCCGTAATTCTCAGTGCGCAGGCTACAGACGTTTCTGTAAACAAAGTTACTCCGGAATTATTTTCCGCATTTCCTACGCCTGAAGAAATGTTTGAGGCTGGTTCAGAAAAAGTATTTGCGCACATTCGGAGTATTGGACTTGCACCGACAAAATCAAAAAATATTGCTGCAACTTGTGGACAACTGGTGAAGTTGCACAAAGGGGAGGTTCCGGACAAAAGAGAGGATTTAGAGGCACTTCCGGGAGTGGGACGAAAAACGGCGAATGTGATTTTAAACACTGCATTTGGGGTGCCTGTGATTGCAGTTGATACTCACATCTTTCGGCTTTCAAACCGTACCGGGCTTGCACCAGGAGAAACTGTCATAAAAGTTGAACAAAAATTGATGTCAGTAGTTCCTGCAAAATGGAAAAAAGACGCACATCACTTGTTAATTCTGCATGGACGTTATGTCTGCAGGGCACGAAAACCTGATTGTGAACATTGTGTGATTTCCCAAGAATGCGAACATCCGGATAAAATAGTAACTTAAATCTTTGATCTTAACATAACCTACACTTAATGATTTGTTAGCCATAGTATGAGCAGTTTTATCTTTATGGAAAATATTGGTGGGATCTTCTTAGTTTTCCTCAATGTTGTCACACCAGTTTTTATTCTTGTTGTTATAGGTTATTTTGTTGGCCCACGTCTAAAAATTGATGCACGTTCACTTTCAAGAACAGCCTATTTTGTGTTCATTCCGGCATTTGTATTTAATATTATCAGTGAGGCGAAAATTGATTCTGAATTGGCTTTACAGATGCTCAGCTTTATTCTTGTTGCCCAAATTGCGGTTGCTTTGCCTGCGCCAGTCCAGGGAAATTACAGCCGCTTTCGTGCTGATTGCAACGTTTGGCAATGTTGGTAATTTTGGCCTGCCGTTAATTGTGTTTCGATTGGGAGAGACAGCCCGGACCTTTGCCACTGTTTATTTTGTGGCGACTGTCTTTATTTCTTTTGTAATTTGTGTTGGTGTGGCAAGTTGGGCCCGCAGCGGAGGTGTGACAGCTGTCTTTTCTGTTTTTAAAACACCGGCTTTAATAGCCCTGATTCCGGCTCTTGTTTTCAATATTACTGATGTAGAAGTACCAATTTTTCTGTCACGTTTGAGTGGACTCTTGGGGCAGGCAATGATCCCTGTGATGCTGATTACACTTGGGGTTCAAATGGGAGAGATTCCAAAAATAAAGATTAACTTCAACGTTTTTGCTGCAAGTACAGTACGTTTGATAGGAGGTCCTGTTTTGGCGCTTCTTATTGTACCCTATTTTGGGCTGGAAGGTCTGGAACGCAGTACCGGCATTCTTCAGGCAGCAATGCCCGCAGCTGTACTGGCTTCAATCATTGCATTGGAATACAAACTGCTTCCTGAATTTGTTACAACGACGGTACTCTTTTCAACGCTTTACAGCATTCTAACTTTGACAGTTATTCTGACTTTTATCTGATTCAGAGTGTTATGAATAATTTGTGGTGTGCTGAACAACAAGTAACAGCTGACCTTTTTTCAGAGTTACTGATACAGGATTGCTGATTACAAGATTTGAGACTCCGGAAGGTGTTTTTCCTGGAAGCAAATCATGACCGTCCAGAGAAAATTCTAATCCGTGTGTGACGACACCTTGAGCACCGCCGAAAAGCGGCAGCAGAGAAAGAATTGTTCCTGGCGGAAGATTCTCTTTCCAGTTGTCAAGAATAAACTCCATGCGTTCCAGCGGAGTCCACAAAATGAGGCGTACATTTGGGGTGTATTTAAATAGAATTTCCAGACTTGAAAGGAACTGATCATTACGACTACCTTCTGCTCCAAGAATGTGTATTTCTGTGCATTCGCGTTTCAAGCAATGTCGAACTGCTTTGTCGGCATCGTTGGTGTCTTGTTCTTTAACATGAAATAGCTTAGAGTTTGGCAATTTCTTCCGGACTTCCGGCTTAATTGAATCAAAATCACCAACCACTGCATCCGGGATCAGATTATAGCAGTACAGCTGATTTGCACCCCCATCGGCTGCTACCCGATAATCTGCTTCTTGCCATAACTGGTGCAACAGCTTTTCCGGAGGCGGATTACCATTGCAGATAATCAAGGCTATTTTTTGGGGCAGGCCCTCTTTTTGTTTATTAATTTCACTCATTGAGAAAATTTATGAAAGAACTCTTAAAAACTTTTCCTGTTGTCACAAAAATTCCAGTAATTTGGGGAGATATGGATTCATTTCAGCACGTAAATAATGTGATCTATTTTCGTTATTTTGAGAGTGCCCGAATCCAGTATTTTGAGACTTTAGGCTGGCTGAAAATAATTGAAAAAATGGGCATTGGTCCAATATTAGGCTCCACTTCCTGCCGCTATCGGATTCCCCTCACTTATCCGGACACTGTATTTGCGGGTGCAAAAATAACAGAATTGCACGAAAAACGTTTCACAATGGAGTATCTGCTCGTCAGTGAGAAGCATGCGGATCCGGTTGCAGAAGGTACTGGAATTGTGGTGTGCTACAACTATCAAAAAAATCAGACAACCCCTATTCCGGAAGTCATTCAACAATCTATTGAAAAACTTGAAGACCGCATTTTTTAGATTAATTAAAAATCGGTGCGGGAGGAATCTTTGGCTGAAGGAGGGAGATAATAAATCAGCTCGGTGGAATGCACTAAGCCCAACTCTTTGCGTGCAATCAATTCAATATATTCCTGACTGGTTTTCAGTGCAAAAACTTCTTCTTGCATCAAAGTTTTCTCAACCTTCATCGATTCTAGCTCTTGAATAAGCCTTTGTTCATGTGCTTCCAGTCGGCTGGTGGCTAATATTCCATAACTCCCAATCACTGAGATTATGAGCATAACCACACCAAACCCTGCAATTAAGACCAGTGAGAACAACGAGCGCCACTCTTCAGTTTCTTTTGCCATGCCAACAACAGGAGTCTCTTGTACCTTTGGTGGAGAAAACAGTCCGCTAACATACAGAATTCTGTCATGATTCTTAAGCAGTTTTGACTGTTCAACTGGCTTGTTTTGCTGTTTAAGACTATTTTTTGAAGTTGGGTATTGCATTATTGAAAATTAAAAATAATCATCTGCTGGACACAGAAGTTTCGTTGCTCAAAGTAAATCAGGTGGATGCTTGTCTGTCTTAAGTTTTGTCGTAGAGAATGGTGCATTGAGCATCCAGTTTAGCTCCTTCCTGAATTAATAGTTTTCCGGAAGGAACTTGTACCTCACCTTTAATATTTGCAGTTACATTCACCTCAAGGCGTTCATGGACCAGCAAATCACCATTGATTTTTCCTGCAACCAGTACTATATTACCTTCAATCTTTCCTTTGACTTGTCCAGTTTCCGAAACAACAATCTCCTGGTCGCAAAATACGGATCCATCTACTGTTCCACTCACAACCATTTTCTTTTGTGAGTGGATGGTACCCTCTACATATAGATCCTCACCCAGGAATCCAAGTCCTTTGTTTGCTGCAGTATTTTGGTTCGGCATGTTAATTTTTCAGCTTTCCACTCAATTTCGATAAAGACGCTGGTCCGGATTAAACCTGGAAATTGGAAACAGAGGGTTTGTACGTCGTCCGTTAATAATTATTTCATAGTGTAAATGTGGACCAGTACTGCGTCCAGTGCTTCCTACTAATCCAAGCAAGTCTCCACGTTTAATTTTCTGACCGCGTCTTACCTTTATTTTAGAAAGATGAGCAAAACGTGTTCTGTAGCGAACAGAATTTTTCTTTCCGGGAAAGAAACCTCTTCCATGTTGTAGTTCCACAAGCAGTCCAAATCCTGATTTGCGGTCTGCAATCCGGACAGTGCCATCTGCAGGAGCGTGAACTGGGGTGCCTCTTTTTGCTCTGAAATCAATGCCAGCATGATACTCACGTTTCTTGGTGAACGGATCCTTTCGCATTCCATAACGATCAGATAATGCTCTGCTTCGAACTGGAATCACGGTCGGAGTATGCCTCCAGAAACTTTGATTTCGTTCAATCAACTGGCTTAAATCCTCCAGTTGGGCAACGGTTTCGTAGTAGTTATCAGAATTATTGTAAAGAAAACTACGCAAACTTCCGGAACTTAACAAAGTTTGCGGTGAGTCGAGTGACAAGCTATCCAAAATTGTAGGACCTCCGCGCCCAGTTTTAGCTTTTACTCGTTTGGTTTTTCCGGTTTTGCTGAGTCTTATTCCAGTAGTTTTACTGATCTTTTTTGTTAGCCGGATGACCGTCGCCTGATTAACTTTGAGGAACTCCATATGTTCAGACAAATCCTGTTCTGTTTCAACGAGTTGTCCTCGTAACTGCTGAATGGTATTTGCCTGTTCTTCAAAACTTCTACGATTTGAAGCAAATTCCTGCAAAGACTGATTAAAGAGCAGAAAATCCTGATATATCTGATCCAGCCACTGCACGGTCTGTTGAGGATTTGTTTGATCCTTGAGTTTTGGTGTACATTGAGCCTCCAATGTCTGGCACATGTAATCATGCAATTCATCCAACTTATGTGTGTTGGAACGGAATAGTGCCAAATGTTTCTTAAACATTACGTCACTGTTATGTGAAGACTGCTTCAATTCTTCAACATAATTTTCAAGAAACGAAATTCTGGACTCCCGGCCGTCATAGAGATCAATCCGCTGCTGAAATGCTATCTGAGTATTTTCCTGCTTTTCAAGTAACTGGGCCTGCTTCAAGATTGTCTGGTGCTGGTCGAAAAATTTCCAACCTAAAGCTCCAGCGCCAACCAATATCAAGGTCAACAAAAAAAACATAAACTTTGCCCCAAAATGATACTGGCTTACTCCAAAGTTACTATCTTTAAGCAGAAGGATTGAAAAGTTTTTCATACACACATTTACATAGAAAATGGCCGAAAATAACTCTTAATAATAACACTATAATAACTTAACTACAACCAATTTGAGAATAGCTTTAAACAGATCTGCCGAATAACATCAGTCTGCCGCGGTTGCCGTAACAGACCAGTTATATTCAAATTCTTCCTGCACCAGCACGATCGGTACTAACATATACAATAGGTTTCAGTTAATCGGCTCTTACGGATAGAGTTTGTTTATTTTACCAAAAAACGCCCCCCAAAGACTTTCCTGCCAAAATCGTGCAAAAGTTATGCATATTTAATCTCACACAGTAGTTATGTTGTGAAAGGCTTTCAGCGACGAGACAGGTTTAGAGTTAGTGCATTGTTTCCGCCAACGTGATTTGGTGTTGCAGCTATGAGGGAGTAACATGAAGTTGTTTGATCAAGGGATTCAATTGCTTTTCCACAAATCTAAGATCTCTGTCCAGAAAGAACTGATTAACATCTTCAATTATTATTATAGCCTAAAGTCTCAAAACTTCTTTCAATACTTAAACATTCAGTAACAGCGGCTGTACTTCTTTCCAGTCAGTCAAACCCTCTTTGGTCAGGCGTTGAGCAGTTTGTTCCATTGTGTGAAAGTAAAGTTCAGGTTCTGGGCGTATCAATTTCCTTCCTGTGTCACCAGCCTGAATCCGGTCCCGTACCAGAGAATTCACCTTCAGAATTTCGTAGACAGGAATGCGGCCGGAGTAGCCCGTACCCCTGCACCTCAAGCAGTTTTTGTCCGAAGTATGAGGATTTGACTTGTTTCCGTTCTGGTGTGAACAGAGGCGGCGCACTAATCTTTGGGAAACGATTACTGTCAGTGTTTCTGCTAATAAATCCGGAGCAATCCCGAGGTTCAACAGACGCTGAATTGCAGTTACAGCATCGCTGCTGTGAAGTGTTGAGAGTACCAAATGTCCCGTAAGCGCAGCTTTGACAGCAATGTTTGCAGTCTCTTCATCTCTTATTTCTCCGATCAACAGAACATCCGGATCCTGACGCAGTGCCGCTCTTAGTGTATCCGCAAAACCCAAACCTTGCTCCGGTTTGACTGAAACCTGGGTGATGCCTTCTATGTGATATTCAACAGGATTTTCGATTGTAAGTATATTCTTTTCTTGTGAATTCAGTGCATTGAGGATTGCATAGAGTGTAGTTGTTTTGCCGCTGCCGGTTGGCCCAACCATTAGTATCAAGCCGCTTGGAGCCTGGCTTGCCTGATAAAGCATTTCCAAGTCATTTTTGAAAAAACCGATTGCTTCCAATTTGTGTTGTACCGGTGTCTGATCCAAAAGCCGCAGCACCATTTTTTCCCCAAATTGACCCGGCAAAGTGGAAACTCTAACGTCAAAAATGCGATTACTGTTGGAGTTGTATGTGTAGTGTCCGTCTTGAGGACGGCGCCTGACAGCGATGTCCATTCCGGCCAATAATTTAATGCGTGAGAAAATAAGCGGGTGGAAACTCATCGGCATTGGAGCGGAGTCCTGGAGGTAGCCGTCAATCCTGAATCGGACTCTCAGCTGATTTTTTTCAGGTTCAAGATGAATATCTGATCCTCTTCGGGAAACAGCTTCTTCAAACAAATGATGAATTCTGTCGGTTGCAGAAATATCAGCATCTTCAATCTGCAAATGGGAAGTTTCAAGCAGTGCTTCAATTTGCTGCTGTTGTGCTAAATACCAATAAATCGGTTCGCCGAGATGAAAGGCAACCTGATTCATCTTCAACCAGTTTGACTGAACTGACAACAGGCAGGCACACTTTGATCCCAGACGCATCGGTAAAATGCCGGTGCGTTCATAAAGTTGCTTTGACAAAGGAAGGTTTTCGTAATTTTGGACTTCATCAAGTGTTGTTGAAAGCAGCGGGAGGTTATAACGGTCTGACATATTCCGGAGAAGGTGAGGTTCTTCCAGCAAATCCATCTGAATCAGACGCCTTATTTTCTCAAGCTCCGGGAGGTTCTTGAAAGCGCTGCTGGTCTGCCCCATCACTTCCGGGTCCAAATCTTCTTCCTGCACCAGTTCATCCAACAAGGCCATTGTCATGCTCCATTAAATGCCGGCAGACAAAATGTCTACGTTCCAGTATTTTTGTTTTGAATTTAGATCAGGGTACTAGCATTACCCTATTTTTGTAGCGCAGGTCAATACTTTTTAATCCCGGATGCTGTTTACCCAATACAGGATAAATGTTTTGGAAGGTGCGTAAGCGTTCGCCGAAATCACGACTTCCCATTTGGATCGTCAGCGGAACGGTACGCAAAGGCTCCGGAGAACCAGGTTGAAGCTCAGATGAATTCAGTGGCCAGTTAATTTTCAGGTTTAGCGGATCAGAAATATCAATGTGAATTGGCTGAGAAGACCAGTCAACTATTCTGAATTGACCTTCAAGTTTTATCTGTGTATTTTGCAGTTCAGCTTTTTGAGCTGCAGCCATTGTTTGAAATGTTTCCAGAAATCTTAAACCTCTTTCAAGAACCGGTGAATCTAAACTGGAACCAAGTGTTACGGACGGTACTGTCAGTCCGTTGATCAGCGGCAGGTTTTTATACGGTGAGTCCCGCAGTTCATCAAAGGTTAATAGTTTGAGCAGGCGCTGATTGTTTCCAATGAGGACGTACTTTGTTTTCGATAAGGACGCAGATGAAAAAACGTTCGTCTGTTGTGAAAGCTGAAGCAAAGCAACAGGCTGATGTTCACTTATAATCAGGTGAATTTCGTCCGGAAATTTTCTACGTATGTCGGTTTTTTGTACAATGGGATGTGTCTGAAGACGTGCTGCAACCTGATATGGATTGAGATCGATCAAACGTTGTCCTTGACGCAGGCCGCTTGCAAAAAGCACATCGGCATCTTTCAGCAACAGGTTACCTTTGATATTGACCCTTGAAAGTGGTTGTTGAAAAAACCATTGACCAACCCAAACACTGCCTCCAACCAGCCATAAAATAAAAATCAGTCCACAGAATCCAATAAATTTTTGAATCAGCCAGCGCATTTTCATACGCAAAAATGCGGGTTCATTTTCGACAAAATACGGCGGCAGCCAGGAATTGCTGTAACCAGGTTCGGTATTGGGTTTGCGGAGTTTAACGGAAAGACCCGGGATTGGATTGCTGTGATTTTTCCGGACTCTCATTGATGAAGTCCGGAGCTTTCGCACAACAGGGCGTCGATTTGATTGTCGTTTGAGATCCTGCATGGAAAACAAGGCTTTCAGTAAATGTTTGGCAGTATATGGTTTTCAGACAGGATTGAAAACGGATGTTAGCAATCCGTTTACAGTAAACTGCTGAAAGTTATCCGTATACTGAACTCTGCAGGATTTGAACCTCAGGCTCCAAATTAATGGAATGCTTGCTAAAAACTGTTTCCCGGACGGTATCAATCAACGATAAAATATCTGTTGAAGAGGCTTTTCCAAGGTTAACAATAAAATTAGCATGTATTGGACTGATTTGAGCACCACCCCTGATTTTACCTTTCAATCCGGAGGCTTCTATTAAGCGGGCAGCAAAATCTCCAGGAGGATTTTTGAAGACTGAACCACAGCTGGGTTGATTGTAAGGTTGTTTTTCCATCCGGAACTGTTGACATTCAAGCAGTTTTTTTTCTACAGTTTCCGGATCAGATTCCTGGAATTCAAAAACTGCACTGGTAATAATCCGTCCATAATTTCCCATAAGATCAGAATATCGGTAGCGGAATTCCAGGTTTTGTCTGGCTGAGGTATGTAAATTCCCTTCCATGTCCATCCACTCTGCTTCCTGCAAAAAATCTGCAGTTTCTCCACCGTGTGCACCGGCATTCATGGCAACAGCGCCGCCAATCGTTCCGGGAATGCCGATCAAGAATTCCATACCTCCCCATCCCTGAGCCACACAGCGTTGAGCAAATGTCACATCGGCCAGTGCCGCTCCCGCAGTGACTCTATTTTTGCAGGCGGAGGAATTATTTTCTTCGAGAGGAACCCAACTTTTAAACTCTCCGCTTAAATGCAAAATTATTCCGGGCCAGGCAGTATCGGGAATAAACAGGTTGGAACCTTTGCCAAGGATGAACCAGGGAATGCGGTGTTTGCTTATGAAGGGTAGTAAGAGGCTCAGGTCTTCAGCATTGACAACGTCAATCAAACACTCTGCAACTCCGCCGATACGCCATGTATTGAAGCGTTTCAGGGATTCTTTTCTGCGTAATCGTGAGGTCAGGGGGGCTTTCTCCAATTCCTCCAACCATTCCGGTTTTTCTTTGTTTGACATTATTTGACCTTAAATTATTCTGAGGTCATGGACATTTTGGTGCTGTTTTGGCCTGGCCCCTGCTCATAAAGCTCTTCTAATCTGTAATACTTTCGTATTTCCGGATGGAAAACATGGAGGATAATATTTCCATAATCTAAAAGTACCCAGTTCCCTTCACGCTCACCTTCAATGCCTAAAGAAGCCTCCCCTTCCCGCTTCAAATTATGTTCTACATTTTCTGCAATCCCTCTGCAGTGCAACTGCGAACGACCTTCACAAATCAGCAGATAATCCGCCAGACTTGAACGATGCTGTGCATCAATCAAAACAATTTCTTCGGCCTTTGCATCCTCCAGCAGTTCCAGGATCCGCTTTATTAAAGCTCGGTCCGAATCATCAGCAATTGCCTTGTCCAAATTATTTCCATAATTTAATTCATAAGCCACTTTATTATCTGAATTTTTCAAAACAGTATCTTTTTCAGCAACCAAGTTTCTTTTATATGAAAGGATTAAGTGGTAAAAAGTTTGAATGCCACACTTATCTGTCATCCAGACGAAGCTTCATGTGAATGACAAGCTGTTACTACTTTTCCCAAAAGTTTAAATATTTATTTAATAAAAATTTCAATGCAGAAAAAATCAGGGACGTTACTTATATTCTCAAAGCCCAAATTTCAAACCTTAAACCTCAAAACAGCGTCCCTGCCATGTTTCTTTTGCAGCCAGAAAATCATCAATAAATTGAGTGGTTTTCATTTTTTCGCGGGTCCATTGCGGTGCGACTAACTCATCCCAGCGCGAAGCAACTGCAGCCAAGCGGTGAACAGCAATTTTTGGAGAAAGATTTTCAAGAAACAATGCAACTTTACGACTATATTCTTCCAGATCAACCGGTTTAAAATGGGATTCGCGATACAACTTTTCCAGCGGGGTATTGCGGAGAACATGCAGGTTGTGTAATTTTACTCCGTCAACTTTTTGTTCAGACAGAATTTCTGCAGTTTTGCGAATTTGTGCATCAGTTTCGTCCGGAAGCCCAAACATCAAATGAACACACAAATTAATGTCCGGAAGTGTTTTTAATTTACGGATTGCCTTTAAAGAGGAAGCGCTGTCATGTCCACGTGAAAGAAACCGCAGCTGGGCATCGTCAAAAGTTTGTACACCCAGTTCAACGGACAGATAGTTCTCTCGCGCGATTTCTGAAAATTTCTGCAAAACTCTTTTGGGAAGGCAATCAGGACGGGTTCCCACTACAATTCCGACCACATCCTTTTCCTTCAAAGCCTCCTTGTAAAAGTATTCCAATTCCCTGAAACGTCCAAATGTGTTGGTGTAAGCTTGAAAATAGATCAAAAATTTTTCGGCTCGATAACGCTTCCGGATAGCTTCTCGGTTAATTTGGATTTGTTCGCGGACAGGTTTTTCTCGTTGCTGGTGATAGGCGGCGGATCCCCATTCATCGCAAAAGATGCAGACTGCCGCCCCATTGTGACCTTCTCTGTTTGGACATGATTCTGCGACAGAAATACTCACCTTAAATACTTTTTCGCCAAATCGCTCCAGATAGTGCTGACTAAGCGGACGGTAGCGCTTACCGTGTTCAAACACTCGGAATTGCTGCATGTAATATTTGGCTTTCAAGAAATCTACGGTAACAAACTTGCGTCGATTACCCAGTCTGTGAGCAACTGATGAGCGCGGTTAGTTTCTATTTCTCTTCCATTCAACAAAACCCGTACAGCATGAGTATTTCCCAGTGTCAGCAGATACTGTTTTTTTGCTTCCCACTGCTGAATTTTGTCAGCTTCCAGGAGAACATCTTTAGTTTCTTTTTTATCTACTGCAATACTAATCCAAGTGTCTTCAGAGGCTTCCACCTCAAGAACAAGTGGCTCCACAGTGTTTTGAACCGCTACCGGTCGAATTATTTGTGTATTCTCAGTTTGTTTTTTTTCTACAAGAGTAATCTCCGTTGATACTTCAGGTATTTCAGGAGATGGCTCTGCAGGACTGACAGATTCCTGAATGGCTGGAGTACTTTTCTGTACCGGTTCGATTATAGGTTCAACTTCAACTACCAGGGGTTCTGTTATTGTTTCATTGTCTCCGTTGAAAGAAAAAGGCGTCTGCAAAAAGTAGAAGGAATAGACAAAGAATCCTCCAACAATAAGGACCAAAACTGTCAAAATTATTCCAATTGGCTTTGATTCCCTGTTTTCATAAACCGGCCTAAGCGATTTTAGGTTCAACTGTTCATTTTCATCATCGGATTTCAAAAGCCGGTCTGTTTTGTCAATAATGCCTGTATTTTCCAACCCCAAAAACAGGCAGTATGAGCGGACCAAACCACGTAAAAATACTGGAGGTAGTACATTGCCCTTACACCCGTCTTCGATAGACTGTAGAGTGTTGAGGGGAATATGTAAATGTCCGGAAACGCTTTCTAGTGAAAGATTTATTGTAATTCGTGCTTCACGAATTTGTTGTCCCAGTAACTGAAGAGACTCTTCTTCCTCTGGAATTATTTCTTCCTCCGGAACAACTTCTTCCTCTGAAATTATTTCGTCTTCCAGGGGAATGAACTTTTCTTTCTTTGGACCTGTCTTTACGACTTTTTTTCTAGGCATTCGTTATCTCAAAGTAAACTGTATCCAAAACGGGATAAAAAAGCATCGAAGGTCATGGATTTTCTGTAATTGTGCTGATAGAGCAAGTGCATTGCGGTGCTGACAATTTCTTCAGGGTATTTGCGAATGGAAAAGCCCGATGCATCCTCCGCAAGACTTTTAGTTATTATATCATGATATGGAAGAGGATTTGAATTAGAATTTGTCCGCAAATAGGTTTCCACTTCAACACAAATTTGATCATACTGCATGTCAGAAATAATTGACTCACCCAATTGATAGTAAAGGAAAGAATGAACCAGATACTGACGGACTTTTTGTTGACTAAACTCAATCATGTAATATTGATTGTAAATGAAAAGAGCGCAGTCTGCATTTTAAACTTGATAGCATGGGGTAGTTGCAAATCATTTTCTCTTGTTTCAAATTAGAAGATTTTTATTATTTAGCAAGATTTTTCGGGTAATTTCTAACTCAAAACCATTTTAATCTTTAATCTCAACAATAATTATTAAAGTGTTTTTGGGGCAGAATCTCTATGATCTCAGGAAAGAACTTGCATTTCTCATGTTTATTTGGCACAATTATCTGTTCCAGTAAATGTATTTTACAGAAAAAATTCTGTTAATACATGCATTTTCCAGACTCAAATCATTACCCTAGCAGGAGCAATATATGGCAAGTGACCAGGTAATCCACCTTGAGGATTCCAATTTTGAAGAAGAAACTAAATCGGGCTATGCGCTCATTGATTTTTGGGCAGCATGGTGTGGTCCGTGTGTGTCATTAGCACCATTGAT
>JYMV01023981.1_pt1 | contig 33195 bp, 27 predicted proteins | sample 338911 | NCBI WGS metagenome assembly JYMV01 (sample SAMN03354496, study PRJNA234377) | hydrothermal vent metagenome | biome: Deep sea; feature: Hydrothermal plumes at the Eastern Lau Spreading Center, Western Pacific Ocean; material: Seawater | place: Tonga | collected 2009 | depth 2000 m m
CGTTATGGCTCGGCTAATATCGACCACCTGGTCTGATGTCGTTTCAACCACACGGCGGAATCGAAGGAATCAATGGAAAGATCCATACGGAGTTACTCTCCCAAGGACACACACAAGATCGGCAGGCGGATTGGAACGAAAGCTCAATCCGGCGATGTTTTGTTGCTGGTTGGCGATCTGGGAGCGGGCAAGACTACGCTCACGCAGGGAATTCTTTGGGGGTTGGGAGGAACAGAATATGCTCGAAGTCCGACGTTTGTACTGGTGAATGAGTACCCTGCCCGATTGACGCTGTACCACATGGACTTGTATCGACTGAACTCGATTGAAGAAATCGAGGACTTGGGATTGGATGACTATCTTTACGGCAACGACCTATGTGTCGTCGAGTGGGCTGACAAGGCGCCGGGATATTTTCCGGTGAATCATGCGGTGGTCCAGTTGGAAGTGATAGACGACCAGACAAGGCGCGTCACCGTCTCATCTGAGACAGCACATCTGGACCGATTGGTCATGGCGATCGCAGGCGGCGCTGATGAGTGATCAGGATATTGCCCTGGCGATAGACACATCGACCAGATACGCTGTCGTCGGTGTATCGAGGGACGGCCAGTCGATTGCCGAATTGTCATGGCGGTCCGACCGGAATCACAGCGTAGAGCTTGTTCCGGCGATACAGCGAACGTTGGCTCAAGCTCACGTTGGCATCGACGATATAACAGCGATCCACATTGCAATTGGGCCTGGAGCATTCAGCGCCCTGCGGGTCGGGATGAGCACTGCGATGGCGATGGCGATGGGACGAGACATTCCGATAACTACGATCGGAACGCTGGAGATCGAGGTTCATCCTTACCTCGATCTAGGGCAGGATGTGACCGCGATCATCGGAGCGGGTCGAACTCGGCTGTATATCGGAACTTTCAAGAGAGAAGATTCGTTGAGTAACGGTCATGTGTATCTCGAAGATCGAGATAAATTCTTAGAAAACCTGCCCGTCGATTCAATTTTCTGCGGAGAAGCTGTGGCTGAACTCCGCAGCGAACTTAAAGGTCGGTTGGGACCCGATTGCAAAATTCTCTTGGCGCCTCCACCGACACGGTCTGCCAGTGTCATGGCTGAAATTGGGCACGCGAAGCTAAAATCAGGAGACACAACCGATCTTGCTGATATTGAGCCGATTTACCTGCGAAGCTCTCAGGTCGCGTCTGCGGCTCGCCGATGGCCGAATACCACAACCGAATGACATTATGCCCAAGTTTAATTATTCACGGAGACGAAAAACATGGATCGAACACTGGTGTTGGTCAAACCCGACGGAGTGCAGAGGGGTCTCATAGGCGAGATCATCTCGCGTCTGGAACGCAGAGGGTTGAAAATAGTCGGAATGAAGCTCATGCAGGTGTCTGGGGAGCTTGCGAACCGCCACTATGGCGAGCACGAAGGCAAACCTTTCTTCGCTGGGCTGGTCGGGTTTATAACATCCGGGCCTATCGTCGCGATGGCGATCGAAGGGAATAATGTCGTTGGACTGGTCCGGACTACCGTCGGACCAATCCAGCAGACTCAGCGCCAGGGACAATTCGAGGCGACCTGGGCGTGGACATCGGGCGCAATCTGATCCACGGTTCTGATTCAGATGAGTCCGCTAAACGAGAACTATCGCTGTTCTTCAACGAGGGAGAGCTTTTGGACTATTCGCGGGATACTGATCCGTGGATTATTGAAGCCTGAGCAGTTCTAACGCCGCGGGCCATACTCCCTCGAGGTCGTAAAACTCTCGCTCGTCTGGCCCCATTAAATGTGCGATAACATCGCCGAAGTCCAACAAAATCCAACCGCTGTCCCGTGTTCCCTCCACATGATGAGGCGGCAATCCGTTGAGTTTCATCGCCTGTTGGATGTCGTCCTGCAATGCGCGTATCTGACGGGATGACTCGGCGGTCATAATCACGAAATAGTCGGTGAAATCACACGCTTCGTGGACGTCCAAAAGCACAATGTCGGACGCCTGCATCTCAGATGCTGCCTCGACGATTTCGTGGGCGTAGTCTATGGGTTGGAGCGCCAGTTGTTCGGCCATGCAGTTATTATATTGAAGGCATATGCCACGGTCAACGGAATTGACTGCGGCTGGATATGTTGAAGGCGTCTTTGAGCCTATGTTACGCTGTCTGTTATGAGTAAAGGTCGCGTAATTGTAGCCATGAGTGGTGGTGTCGATTCGTCCGTCGCGGCGCTGTTGTTGAAGCGCGAGGGGTATGAAGTCATCGGCGTCACCATGCGCCTGTGGGCTCTCGAACGAGAGGATGTTCCTCAGGCCAATAAACGATGTTGCAGCGTAGAGGATGTCGAGGATGCCCGTCGCGTGTGCAGCGTCATCGGAGCTCCTCACTACTTCCAAAACTTCGAGCGTGAGTTTCAGACTCACGTTGTCGATTACTTCGTCCAAGAGTATGAACGTGGGCGCACGCCCCACCCTTGCCTTGCCTGCAACGACAAGATGAAATTCGACTTTCTACTGCGCCGAGCAATGTTCCTCGACGCCGACTATATCGCGACCGGACATTACGCGCGGATTCGTCATACCGGAAGCCAGTTCGAGCTGCTGAAAGGCATCGATGGCGACAAGGACCAGTCATACGTGCTGTTTACGCTCAAACAACAGGAGCTTGCCCGATTGCTGTTGCCAATCGGCGAATATCCCAAGAGCGAAATCCGTGAGATTGCAGCCGAGGCTGGCCTGCCCGTGGCTGACAAACCTGACAGCCAGGAAATCTGTTTCATTCCAGATGGAGACTACCGGAAATTCGTCGGAGAGCGCACGAAGCCTACGCCTGGCGACTTTATTGACTCAGACGGAAACGTTCTCGGCCAGCATCCGGGGATTCAATTCTTCACGGTCGGCCAGCGGAGGCGGTTAGGTCTCAACGGAAACACAGGAAAGCCGTTGTTTGTCATCCGGATAATTCCAGAGACTCACCAGATCGTCCTGGGCTCAGTCAGAGACCTCGACGAGCGCCAGTTATGGGCGTCCAGGGTTACATTCGTGGGTGAAAAACCTCCTAGCGAGCCTGTAACCGTCGACGCGAAGATTCGTTATAACGCAGGCGTGTCGACGGCGACCCTGATGCCACGCGGCGATTGGGCGGAAATACGATTTGACGAACCACAGAGGGCCGTCACGCCGGGACAGGCTGTGGTTTTCTATCAAGGCGATGTGGTGCTTGGCGGCGGAATAATCGAGCGCGAGGCGCCTATGCTACAGGAAATTGCGGGAGGCTGATTCTCAGATGGATTTCAAAGACATTGTGCATAAAGGATTTGACCAATTTCTGGAAGAGCTAAAGAAATCTCTTGAGACTCTCACGCCTGAGGAACGTAGATTCCAGCCTTCGCCCGACTCCCATCACATCGACTTCGTCGTCTGGCACATGGCTCGAGTGGAAGACGATTGGGTCCAGCGATTTGCCCAGCAGAATCCGACCGTATGGCAACGAGACGATTGGCACACTCGGTTTGGCATGCCAGAGCGCGAAAGCGGATTCGGATATTCCTCAGAGCAAGTCCGGGACCTGCCGACCTTCGATATGGATCAGATGCTGGAGTATTTCGACGCGGTCAGAGTCGACACGAACGCCTTCCTCGATGCAATGTCGGAGTCGGATCTTTCCACCGAGCCTCATCCCCGCAGACCCGGCGTGACTTTGATGGATATGTGGGGTCATGTGATGATCGAGGAAGCCGAGCACCTCGGCCAGGTGGCCTACATTCGAGGAATACAGCGCGGACTCGACAAATGATTCCCGACCGGCCTCACTTCGATCTGGAGCGCCGGTTACATTCCCAGGGTTACGCGTTGGTTGCAGGCATTGATGAGGCAGGACGTGGACCGCTCGCAGGCCCGGTCAGCGCAGGGATCGCCATTCTTCCTCAAAAGCTCTCTGGCGACTGGGTAGGTCTTGTCAACGACAGCAAAAAACTGAGTCCGGCCCAGCGCGAATTGGCATATCATCAACTCCAGACCGAAGCGGTGGCGTTGAGCGTCGGCTTCAGTTCATCTCAGGAAATTGACTCCCTGGGCATCTCCTCTGCCACTCGGTTGGCGATTCGGCGGGCTTTGGAGAAGATTCCTTCGCGGCCACATTACCTGCTTTTGGACGCGTTCTCGATTCCAGAGATCAACCTTCCTCAAATGGCCATCAAAAAGGGCGACGCCATTTCCCTGTCAATCGCGGCGGCGTCAATCGCGGCGAAAGTTGAACGCGATCGACTTATGGTTCGATACGCCTCTGCATATCCGCAGTACGATTTCGCGAACAATAAAGGCTATGGGACGCCCGCGCATTTGACCGCCATCACCAAGTTCGGGCCGACGCCGGTCCACAGACTCACCTTCAAGCGCGTGCGCGAGTCAGCATCGGGCGAATCTTCTGACGCTGCGACAATCGGGCGCCATGCCGAGCAGATCGTCGCCACACACTTGAGATTTCACGGATACCGGGTCATCGAGACCAACTACTCGACACGACTTGGCGAGATTGACATAATTGCGTCTCAGGACGAAACGCTGGTGTTTGTTGAGGTTCGCGCTCGTCAACGAGGCGGCATGGTCGGCCCCGTCGAGTCACTGACCCGCTCTAAACAACAGAAAATGATTGCAACAGCCCAGCAGTATCTTCAGGATTGTGAGGCCACATGGACCGATTGGCGCATGGACCTAGCGGCTGTAGAATTGGATAGATCCGGTCTGGTCAAACGGTTGCGGATCCTGGAAAATGTGGTGGAAGAGTAACCAAGCGCTTCGCATCGATTTCTCATCTTTTAGTTTTTGGCAGCTGTCTCTCTCGATTAGTTATGATTGCCGCTCCCGACCTCCCCTGTTACAGAACCAGACAAATCCAAAACTTTGGCGCTATAATCGTCCTCACCGATTGATCACTCCTTTTCGATGCGGAGGCCGAAATGCCCGAAGGTAAAGAACTGTACATGCTCCAGTTGCGGCGAATGATGCTAATTCGCCGATTCGACGAAACGGTCCAAACCATGGTCCAGAGCGCTGAATTGGTAGGAATGGCCCACGTTTACATCGGCGAAGAAGCTGTAGCTGTCGGGGCATGCACTGCGTTGCGCGACGACGATTACATCACCGGCAACCACCGTTCGCATGGTCACCCGATCTCAAAGGGCGGCGACGTTCGACGAGCAATGGCGGAACTCCTTGGCAAAGCGACGGGATACTGCAAAGGCAAAGGCGGTTCGATGCACCTTGCCGACTTCGACATCGGCATCCTCGGAGAATCTGGGATTCTTGCGTCGGCTCTTCCAGTGGCTGTCGGCGCGGCGCTGGGAAGCAAAATGCAAAACAACGACAGAGTTGTCGTTTCGTTCTTCGGAGACGGAGCAAGCAACCAGGGAGCATGCCACGAGGCGATGAATCTCGCCTCAGTCTGGAAACTCCCCGTCATATTTTTGTGCGAGAACAATCAGTACGCGGTGACAACGTCGTACCGGGACACAGTGGCAGTTGAAAACATTGCGGATCGGGCTGTCGCCTACGACATGCCTGGAGTTCTGGTCGATGGCCAGGACGTTATGGCGGTTTATGAGGCGACAGTACAGGCCGTCCAACGGGCCAGGGACGGCGGTGGACCGACTCTCCTGGAAGCCCGAACATACCGCTACGAGGACCATTCAGAAGGTTTGAACCGCATCTTACGAGAACCGTACAGGACAGAGGAAGAAGTGGCGCGATGGAAAGAACGCGACCCCATCAAACTCCACTCCGAATGGCTAATCGAACAAGAAGTGGCGACACAAGAAGAGATCGAGGCAGTCAGGAACGATGTAAGACAGGCCATTGAGGACGCGTTGGAATTTGCCCGTCAGAGCCCATATCCTGAACCCGAAGACCTATTCACCGATCTCTATGCCGACCCACTGCCAGCCCGCTAATCGCGAGGATTTCGTTATTACACTCAACTCAAAACATTCTCACGCTTAGGGGCACATCATGACCGAAATGACATACAGCGACGCGTTGAATCTCGCGATCAAAGAAGAGATGAGAAGAGACGACAAAGTCTTCTTAATGGGCGAGAGCATTCGCGGCGGAATATATGGCGTCACAGGCGGACTTTCTCAGGAATTTGACGATCGAGTCATTGACACCCCGCTTTCAGAAGCCGGGTTCATGGGTGCGGCAGTTGGCGCGGCGGCGGTTGGCATGAGGCCCATAGTCACGTCGCTCGCCAGTTTCGCGTACGTGGCAATGGACCAATTGATAAGTCAGGCCGCGAAGATGAGGTATATGTTTGGCGGTCAGGTTAGCCTGCCAATCGTGTACAGGTGGGGTATGATTTACGGAAATAATGTCGCCGCGCATCACGCTGATCGGCCATATCCTCTGTTCATGGGGATCCCTGGTCTGAAAATAGCGATTCCTGCTTCGCCCGCCGATGCTAGAGGATTGCTCAAGACTGCCATTCGCGACAACGACCCGGTGATGTTCTTCGAGGATAACAACCTCGCCGGTTGGCGGGGCGAAGTCCCGGATGATGATGTTTGCGTGCCGTTCGGGCAGGCGTCGGTAATCCGTGAAGGAACCGACGTCACCGTCGTGAGCATCGCAGGCAGCGTCAGGCCAACTATTACCGTGGCTGAGGAAATGGAGGCCGATGGAGTATCCGTGGAGGTCATCGACCCTCGAACCATCGTTCCTCTGGACACCAAAACGATTTTGGATTCGGTGGAGAAGACCGGAAGGCTCGTCGTCGTGGACCCCGCGCACCAAAGTTGCAGTGTCGCATCGGAAATTTCCAGCATTGTCGCCCAAGAGGGGTTCTGGAGCTTGCAGGCGCCCATCCAACGTGTCACAAGCCTGGACGTTCACTTCCCGTTCAGCCCGGCGCTGGAGCATTTGGTGTATCCCAACGAAGACAAGATCGCCGACGCGATCAACGCTGCTCTTGAATGATCGAGTAACTCTATGAGGCATAAAATAATCGTGACCCCCAAGGAGTGACTCATGGCTACAAACGTACTGCTCCCGCAATGGGGCATGAACATGGATGATGGCACGTTAGTCAAATGGCTGGTGAAGGAAGGCGACGAGGTCCAGCCAGGTCAACCTCTTGTCGAAATCGAGACCGCTAAGATCAACTCTGAGCTTGAATCCCCGACCGCCGGAGTGGTTGCCCACATCATGTCCGAGGAAGGCACTGTCGTGAAGGTCGGCGACATCGTTGTTGTGATCGGGGCGCCGGACGAAAATCCCCCAAAACCCGAATCGGCTTCGCCCAGGGCTGGCGGTTCAGGCAGGCGTCGTGCTGCCGCTCCACAGGAGACCAAAGGGGGCGGTTCAAAAGCGCAGGTGACGCCAATCGCGCGCCGCCTGGCAAAAGACAATGACATCGATCTTGATAACGTGACTGGCACCGGGCCGCGAGGTCGCATTACCGAGGACGATATTAGGGCGGCGATGGCCGCGCGTGACACACAGTCCTCAGCAGAAAATCGCCAGGTTGTCCCCAAAGCCCGGCAATTGGCTCGACAACACAACATTGATCTTGCCGATGTGATAGGCACAGGTCCAGGCGGTCGCGTGCTGGTAGCTGACGTGGAAAATGCGCTGAGCGCCTCAGACCCTGCCAGCGCATACGGTGACGCTGTGGCTGAGTCTACTCCTCTCACCGGCCTTCGCAAGATCATTTCAGACCGGATGTCACTTAGTGTTCGCTCTATGGCGCAGGTGACGTTGACGACAGAGATCGACGCCACCGAACTTGTGAAGCTACGCGAAACCTTGGTTTCGAAGTGGAGATCCGATAGATTGCGCCCGATGGACCAGGATATGATTGTCGCCGCAACCGGCGATGCGCTGAAACAGCATCCGCGTCTCAACGCGTACCTTCAGGACGACACCGTGATGCTTCTGAAAAACGTGAATATCGGCGTTGCAATGGCCGTGCCTGACGGACTGGTTGTCCCGGTAGTTGACTGTGTTGACCAGGCCAGCCTTCTGGACATCGCCAAACGACTCCGCGAACTTGCCGGCAAGACCCGCGACAATTCGCTAACGATCGAGGACATGGCCGGCGCAGGTTTTACGATAACATCGTTGTCGAACTACGATATAGACGTGTTCACGCCCTTGGTTGATCCGCCTCAAGTGGCGATTTTGGGTATCGGACGAATATCTCAAAAACCTGTCGCTGTTGATGGCGAGATCGTCGTGCGCTCAACCATGCACGCCAGCGTTACTTTTGATCATCGAGCGCTGGACGGCGTCCCCGTGGCCGAATTTATGCGGACTCTGAAGTCCAGCTTGGAGTCCGCGGAATGGCTGGCTGCTAGAGCGCTGGAGGCCTGACGCTTGGCCTCAGTGGGTATAATCGCCAACCCCGCCGCCGGCAAGGACATTCGCAGAATTGTCGCTCAGGGTCGTTTTGTTCCTAACAACGAAAAGATTAACATTCTCAAGCGCGTTCTCGCCGGGCTGGATGCTGTTGGCGTTGAAAGCGTCTTGTTCATGCCGGACTCTGGGATGTTGGGCCGTGGCGCTTTGGATGGCTCAAATTTCAAATTCGAAACTGAATTTATCGACATACCGGTATTCCACGCCGAAGAAGACTCGACACGTGCGGCAGCACATATGCGCGATCGTGGCGTCGGTTGCGTGATAACTCTCGGAGGCGACGGCACTAATCGCGCTGTAGCTAAAGACTTGGCCGAAGTTCCGATATTGCCGATCTCTACAGGCACGAACAACGTATTTCCGTCGATGATCGAAGGCACGGTTGCGGGGATGGCGGCAGGGCTGGTCAGCCAGGGCGTGGTCGATGTCCGAGTTGCTGCCACGCGTTCCAACAAGCTGGAACTCAAACTAAACGGTGACGTCAAAGACATCGCGCTGGTTGACCTGGCTGTGTCCTACGAGAGGTTCGTCGGGGCGCGAGCGATATGGGATATGAGCACGCTACACGAGGTGTTCCTGTGCCGCGCCGAACCATCGAGCATCGGCTTGTCGGCTATCGGAGCGCAGCTAAAACCGATTTCACTCGGAGATGGAGGCGGTGTTCACATTGAGTTCGGCGATGGCGATGGTTCGGTATTGGCGCCGGTGGCTCCTGGGATGGTTCTGCCTGTGAAAATCAAGTCTTGGCAGGCTCTAAATGCCGGGGACAGCGCCATCGTAACCTTGAGACCTTCAACAATCGCGCTCGATGGCGAACGAACGCTAAGCCTAAAACCCAGTGATTCTGCCAGCGTCACGCTGTCGTCTGACGGGCCTCTGGTGGTTGATGTTAACAAGACACTCAGGGCCGCGGCGGAGCTTGGACATATGCGCGACTGAGGGAATATTCTCGAATCCAGCATTCTTGAAAATTAAGGACAAAATGAAATTTGATTCACGGCGATCTCCGGTCATGGCACGAAACGGGATGGTCTCGACAACCCAACCTCTGGGGGCCATGGCTGGAATCCGTGTTCTCATGGGAGGCGGCAACGCCGTCGATGCGGCAGTGGCGACCGCCGCCGCGCTGAACGTGGTGGAGCCATTATCCACCGGAGTCGGCGGTGATATGTTTGCTCTGGTTCGGATGGCTCATGACGGGCAGGTGACGGCCCTTAATGCCAGCGGCCGTTCGGCTGCGGCCGCGTCGTTGGATGAATTGGTCAATCAAGGCATGGATGTCATCTCAGACCAGAGTCCTTATGCGATCACCGTGCCCGGCGCGGTCAGCGGGTGGCAGGCCATCATAGACCGTTACGGGAATATGGGACTGGCTGACGTTTTGAAGCCTGCCATCGAATACGCGGAGGACGGATTCCCGGTCTCAGAGATCATCTCGCGGCACTGGGATTTCTCGGCATACCGTCTGGAAGGAGGGCCAGGTGGCCCTGAGATGCTGCTCAACGGCAAGTCTCCGAAACCCGGAGACGTGTTCCAGAATCCGACGCTGGCAGAGACTCTGCGAACAGTCGCTGAAGGCGGAGCGAAAGCCTTTTACAATGGCCCTATCGCTGAGAAGATAGCTAATTTCGTCCAGAAAATGGGCGGTTGGATCACGACCGAGGACATGGCCGACCACTATGCCGAATGGGTCGAGCCAAGTTGCACGTCCTATCGCGGATTCGACTGCTGGCAAGTCCCGCCTCCCACCCAGGGCTTGAACACCCTGATGGCGCTCAATATCGCCGAGGGATTCGATCTGGCGGACATGGGGTACCAGAGCGTTGACGCATACCACCATCTCATCGAGGCGACGCCATGCAATACATCGCGGATCCGGCGCACATGAACGTCGCTTCGACGGAGTTGCTGTCCAAGCAGTATGCCGCCACGCGAAGGGCCATGATTGACCCCAACCGCGCGCAGGCGGCAATCACTTCCGGCAAGCCGCCATCCCATCCAGACACCGTGTATCTGACTTGTGTCGACGGCGACGGCAACGCTTGCTCATTCATCAACAGTGTTTACATGGGATTCGGCACGGGCCTGGTCGTTCCGACCACAGGGATTGCCCTGCACAATCGCGGTTCGTCGTTTGTTTTGGACCCAGAACATGCCAACGCATTAGCCCCCCGGAAACGGCCTTTCCACACGCTGATTCCAGGCATGGTCACTCGCAACGACGAGCTTTGGGCTTCGTATGGCGTCATGGGTTCGATGCAGCAGGCTCAGGGACACCTTCAGGTCATCTCGAATATGGTCGACTTCGACAAAAATCCACAAGAAGCGCTGAACGCCCCTAGATTCAGTGTCCGGTTCGAGGAAGGCATATTCCTCGAAGACCTGGTCACCACCGAAGTTGTGAAAGGGTTGCAAGCCAAAGGCCATCCGATTACCGTACGCGAGCCTCACGGCATCGTTTTTGGCAGTGGACAGATAATCCGGCGTGACCCAGAATCTGGCGTGCTGACCGGCGGAAGCGAGCCACGTGCCGACGGCGCGGCCATAGGCTGGTAGGTTCAGGACCGCGTTGCATCTTCCGGATTCTCTAGCAAGGTTTTGACAAGCATCAACTCTCGTTGAAGCTGTCTGGCCATAAATGGACGAATCATCACTCCAAACAGCGTGAACCACAATCCCAATCCCCAATTGGTAGCTTTGGCGTTCAGTGTGTTCGTGATTCGAGTCTTGTCATCAATTGACTCCAAAGAGACCTCTGAGTCGAAAGGGAACGGGCCACTGGTTGATCTCGTCGCCATGAGCCTGGGAGTTTCAAGAGCCGTTATCTCATATGCGATCTCGTGAGTTTTGCCGCCATAGGTGTACATACTTTGAAATGTCGCGCCGGTTTCCATGACCGATACGGAGGTCCAAGCTGGCTCCGTCACGCCGTTGATCCACTGATCGTTGTTCTCGATATTCGCTATGAAATCGAAGACCTGGTCGATTGGCGCATAAATCGTCACCGTGGCTGACGCCTTCATGACAAACCCTCCTACAAACCAAATTGGTCTATCTCCCCGCCTTTGAGAAAGAAGGGAGATAGACGATGAGGGGAGAGGAGTTGACTTGGCTCCTCGTCCGGGGGGACTAACTTACGGTCTCTCCGGTGAACAGACCCACTGAGTTACCATCTGGGTCGCTGAAAACGGCCGCAGAACCGACGCCTGGAATTTCCCTTGGCGGCATCATCGTTTTTCCGCCGAGTGATTCGATCTTGTCGAGATACTGCTGGATGTCGTCGACATGGACATAAAACATGGTGTACGGGGCGGCGCCGTTGGGTGGAGCGAATATGCCGCCGTCGATCCCGCCTTGCCCTCGTGTTTCGACGATGCCGTAATTCAATGCCTCGTCAACATTGACCTTCCAGTCAAAAATACCGCTGTAAAACTCCTGAAGCTTCGCGGCGTCCTTGCCCGCAATTTCCCAATGCACCACCGGTTGTCCCATTCTCGGTACTCCTCAAATCTTGAAATTGGCTTGGAATTCCACTATTCTCTGGTTCGAGGATAAGAATAAAACAGTACATATGTTCGTGTCAAGGTGTTTGACAACGATTTTACTAGTGTTTAGAACAATTGGTCTTCAAACAAAACGAGAAGGATTATGCGACGTTCACCAACTGATAGAATCTTGCAGATTCGAATGCAGGATTGTTTGGACTGCGGCAGCTAAGGTTTCTTGCCTAGGGCCAGTTTAGAAGCTAGCGCGTAGTCCCGTTCGGCCTCGGCCCTTCTCCCCAACTTCCAAAAAACCATCCCACGTTGGCCGTAGGCGTGCCAGAAGCCTGGGTCCAACCGAATTGCCGTCGAGAAATCCTCTATCGCTGCTTCAAGGTCGTCCTTGTCAGCCTCAGCGATGCCTCGGTTGTTATAGGCGTCGCGGTAGTTGGCGTCCAACTCCAGCGCTCGGTCGTAGTCGTCGATCGCGGCGTCGGGATTTCCCAGCCCCCGGTGTGCGATGCCTCGGTTGTTCATGGCAATTCTGTCGGTTGGGTCTAGCTCTATGACGCGGGAATAATCAGAAATGGCGGAGTGGAAGTCGCCAATGTCCAGATAGGCGTTTCCTCGCAAGAACCATGCACGTCGGTCGTCGGGGTTGCCGTGGATGACGTCTGAGAGATGCAAAATTGTGTTTGTGACGTAATCGCGGTCGCTGGTGGGGCTGAGGTCTGGGTCTGGAAAAGGCCGTTCCAAATTACTCGCTCATACCCATTGTGAGTATGACCTTCCACTCCTTCGGTGTCACCGGTTGCACCGAAAGACGGGAGTTTTTAGCTAACACCATATCTTTCAATTCGTTATCGAATTTCACCTGTGTGAGGCTGATGGGACTGCGGAACAACGCTTCGGCTTTTATGTCCACCATGTACCATATCGGATCTTCAGGCGTGCTTTTTAGGTCAGGATGTTCAGATTTTGGATCCCACGCTGTATGGTCTGGATAACCAGAGCGGGACACAACGGCGTAACCCACAATGGCGTTCGGTTTAGAGTTGGAGTGGTAGAACAGCACGCCGTCGCCCACCTGCATATCGTCGCGCATTGTGTTACGCGCCGCATAGTTGCGGACGCCATCCCACTCGGCTTCCCCGCCCTCCTCCGCCTGTAGCTCTTGGAATGAATAGACGCTAGGTTCGGATTTTACGAGCCAATATCGACGTGCTGGCATTCGGCGCTCCTCCGAAGAGACGTTTCATATTTAGTGTTCTCAATATCGACGATTCGTCAGATTGATTGCTAGCAGAAGTTTTGCTCGATTGCGCGCAATATCAGAAAATAGTGAATCTTGGACATGGCGAGGCGAGCGGCATCACGCTCTCGGCTCCGCTCTAGAGTATGCTACGATTCAAGAAGACAAGCAGATGCGCGCCTCACGCCTATGAACATTATGCGGCCCACGTAGATGATTTCGCAAGCCTACAGCTTTCTGATCGTCGGCACGCTGATGCCCACGATTGCCACAATGCCAAGGCAAACGCCTCCAAGCATCGCCATCCCCACAGACACTCCATAGGCGTCACTTACGACACCAGCCAAAATTGCGGCGATTGACTGCACGCCCATATCAAGGAACGTGATGCTCACGACCCGACCCTGAAGACGTTGCGGCGTGATTTCCAGCAGAGTGCTATTGTTGGCGGCTCGGAATATTGTCTGGCAGCCGCCTATCACGACGGCCACGGCGAACGCGGCCAACAGCCAATTCGCGCTGCCCAGGAGAATAACCGCGCATCCATATGCCAGGCCGGTTGACAGCATGATCCAACCTTTGCGTCGAACTTTGTGGGATGCCGCTAGCCAGAATCCTCCGGCCAATGCTCCGATGGCTCCGACCGACTGGATCGCTCCGAAACTAGACGAACTGGCGTTCAATACCTCAGTCACCAAGACTGGCAGGAGCGTTATGTAACTGAAGCCAAATGCCAGTGGCCCGATGGCGAGAATCACCAGAGTCAGCGCAGTCCGGTTCTCCACCAGCAGGTATCGGAACCCTTCAACAAACTCGGATCTGAATGAAAATGATTTCTGACTAGAAGCGACGGATACGTGGTCTATCATGATGGTGGCGCCGATTATCAACACATAGACGACCACTGCGATGATGTACGCCGGCGCGACATTATCCCCTGCCACCGCGATCAGGAAACCGACTCCCGCAGGCCCGATTAGCTTGGACACGTTTATGGCTATCGAGTTCAACGACAGCGCGTTGAGCAGCAATTCGCCTCCCAGCAACTGAGGGATCAACGATGTCCTGACCGGTTGATTCATCGACATGCCAATGCCGAGGAGAAACGCGGTGAGATATACGTGCCACAATTCGATCCAACCGCCAAGCAGCAGGGCCGCCATCGCGATGTAAATGCAAAGGCTCCATGTTTGGATCACTATTAGGATAGTGCGCTTGTCGAATCTGTCAGCGATTACGCCGCCGACAAGGCCGACGGTTATAAGCGGCAGCGCGCGAAATACGTTGACCAGGCCGATGGCGGTTGCGGACTCTGTAAGCTGCCATGTGAGCCAGCTACGAGCTACCTGGTCTGCCCACATCGCTGAAGATTGACCCATATCGCTAAACCACAACAGTCGGAAGTTGCGGTTTTCAAGCGAAGCGAACGGGATCAGAAACTTCTGTAGCCAGGCGCTTTTGGGCGCCGATTCCACCAGACCGGGGGAAGGCGACGGAGGTTCCTCGTTTCGATGGTCAGTGTTCGCCAATGATGGTGTATCCTATCCTGTGGACGCAAGCCCGGTGTGTCACCGCCAATTTATGTCGAGTGGAGAAGCGTGTCAAGAGAATCGTCAAACACTGGAGGCCTCGAAGTTACGACGCCCAGCGAATTTCTGGGCTTTGCCGTCGGTGACGACCATCGACTGGCTGACTGGCCGCAAGTAGTCGACTACATGCGCCTGCTCGATCAGGAATCCGACAGAGTTTCGACAATCGAAATCGGCAAAACTACCGAAGGCAACCCTTTCCTCCTCACGTTCATCAGCTCTCCGGGCAACATCGCGAATCTCGATTCGCACATGGAAACTCAGCGCCGGCTCGCTGACCCTGACAAAATATCCGACAGCGAAGCAAATGAGTTGATCGCTGACGCGCGATCGGTCGTCGCAATTACATGCAGCATCCACGCAACCGAGGTCGGCGGGACGCAGATGTCGTTGGCGCTGGCTCATCAACTGGCATCAGAGGATGATTCTCGTGTTCGAAGGATCCTCGACAACGTCATATTGATTCTCGTGCCCAGTTTGAATCCCGACGGCCTGATAAAAGTGAAACGTTGGTACGACGCGACCCGCGACACGCACTACGAAGGCTCCATACCACCCTACCTGTACAACAAATACACCGGCCACGATAACAACCGTGATTGGTTCATGTTCACACAGGCCGAGACTCGCCTGGTCGTAGACCGCTTGTATAACCGGTGGCGCCCACACATCATCTTCGACATTCATCAGACCCGTTCCGACGGGATGCGTATGATTCTGCCTCCGTTCGTCGACCCCGTTGGTCCCAATGTTGATCCGGTGTTGCAGAGCGAGCTTGCCGCGTTAGGGACCCATATGGCATCTGAATTGACGGCTGCCGGAAAATCCGGTGTTGCGGTCAACGTTGTCTATGACTCGTATAGCCCCAGCAGGTCGTATTCTCACTACCACGGCGGCATACGAGTGCTGTCTGAAGCCGCCAGCGTGAGAATCGCGTCGCCTATCTCGATTGATCGCACCCAATTGAAGAGTGACCGAGGCGAACGCCCAACTGCGAAATCTTGGAACCACACCATGCCTTGGACTGGCGGGAAATGGAGCCTCAAGGACATCGTGGAATATGATCTGATAGCTTCTCTCGCATGTCTGGACAGCGCCGCGCGAAACAGGGACACCTGGGTCGGAAATTCGTTCAAAGTGTTGCGTCGGGCTGTGACTAAGCAGGGCAACCCATACGGCTACGTGATCCCAAAAGAACAGCACGATACCGGCGCCGCGCAGGAATTGATAGAGGTGTTGGAGTTTGCCGATGTCGAAGTTCAAGAATTGACCAAGGAAGTGCAGCATGAGGGCCTGGCGCTCAAGCCGGGCGATCATCTAGTGTTGACACTTCAACGATTTGGAACATTCGCGCAGACGATGCTGGAAACTCAAAAGTATCCCGACATCAGGCATTATCCTGGTGGCCCTCCCAAACACCCATACGATTCGACCGCCCACAGCTTGCCTCTAGCGATGGGAGTCACCGCGCATGAGCTAAATAAACCAATCGAACCGTTGCCACGGTTGACCGATCGCAGGAAACAAGCCTCATTTTGCTACGATCAAGTGTTTCCTGAAGCGTCGGCTTACGCGATAAATCCCAAATCGAACGCGTCCGCAAAAATCGTCAATCATCTTTTGGCTGCCGGATTTCAGGTCTCAAGAGTTTCGCATTCGCTGCACAACGGAAGCGAATTGCTACCGCCTGGAGCATTTGTGGTTGAATCGAGCCAGCAGTTGATTGAATCCTTGCGGGATGCTTGTGATGGAAAATTTGCTGATATTTCGGGAACAGATTTCAAGCCTGTCGCCAACGCCATCGAACTGAGGACTCCGAAAATAGGCGTCTACCAGAGTTACGTGCCTGCCACGGAAGAAGGGTGGACCAGATTCATCCTCGACGAATACGGATTTCAGCATGAACCGGTTTGGGACTGGGCCATTCGAGAAACTGACCTGTCCCGACGTTTCGACGCTATCATCATTCCACATCAGACAGTGAGGCAGATACAAAGAGGCTTCAATCAGGCTTCGTATTCAAAACGCTATTCAGGGGGTCTCGGGGACGCTGGGGCCGCAAGGCTGAAACAATTCGCCGAAGCCGGCGGCACGCTGATCGCATGGGATGGAGCAGCCAGATGGGCGACCCGGCATTTCGACCTCCCGGTGGTCAACTTGCTGGCCGGGCTGACCCACTCAGATTTTTTTGTTCCGGGCAGTTTATTGGACATCCGAGTCGACACCCAGCATCCGATCGGATACGGCATGCCAAGCAATGCGGCGGCGTTGTTCATGAACGGCCCGGCTTGGCGTGTGAACATTGGCAAGTCGATAGCAACGTATTCTAAGGAAAAACCGCTATTGAGTGGTCTGTTAATCGGGTCCAAAAAAATAGCTGGGACAACGGCAGTCGCGGCTGTGCCGCTCGGCAAAGGCCAGATCGTAATTTTCGGATTCAGGCCACATTTCCGAGCGCAGGCGCGTGGAACTTACAAGCTGTTTTTCAACGCGATATATTCCAGTGTTATGAGTAATCATCAAGGGGATTGATATGACCACGACCCTAATTTGGGGCAAGCAGGTTGTGACCCGCATAACCGGAACGTCCAGCGCAGAGGTAATTACTGACGGGGCAGTTGTCCAGCGAGACGGCGAGATAATTGAGATTGGCAGTTACCGCGACATGAGAGCCAAATACGAGGTTGACGAGGAGATCGGCGGCTCGAATCAAGTGGTGATCCCCGGCCTCATCAATGCTCACCACCATGTCGGGTTGACCCCGTTCCAGTTAGGAGCCCTCGATGCTCCGCTAGAAGCTTGGATTATCTCCCGGTGGGCGATGCGGGACGTTGATCCATACCTGGACACCTTGTATTGCGCCATCCAGATGATTGAGTCGGGAATCACAACCGTGATGCACAACCATATGGCCGCAAGACTTCCTGCCGATGTTGGTCTGTTCGATGCGGCCTCTCAGATTGTTGACGCCTACGAAGACTCTGGAATGCGGGTGGCGTTCTCCCTGTCCCACCGCGACCAGAACCATCTGGTTTATGAAGATGACGAGAAATTCCTGGCTACCCTGCCGTCAGAATTGGCGAGCGGAGTCCGCGATCACATCAATGCCCGCCCAATAACACTGGAGGATTACCTGACCGCGAATGCGGAATTGCTGGACAAGAAACAGTCAGACAGGACGAACATTTTCATCAGTCCGCACAACGTTCACTGGTGCTCTGACGACATGCTGAGAGCGATGAGCGACTTCGCTCGCCGCAATAACACGGGACTGCACATCCATCTCCAGGAGACGATCTATCAAAAGATGTATGGCAGTCGTCATTGGAGCAAAACTCCGTTGGGCCATCTGCTGGAACTTGGCGTTCTTGGCCCGGAAGTTTCGTGCGCTCATGGTGTCTGGCTCACAGAATCGGACGTCGATATTCTGGCTGAGACTGGGACGGCGATCTGCCACAATCCAAGCTCAAACCTGCGTCTCAAGAGCGGCGTCGCGCCGATAAATCGACTGATGGACAGGAACGTCACCGTCGCTATTGGAATCGATGAAGCTGGCATCAACGACGATAACGACATCATCCAAGAGATGCGCCTGGCTCAGAAGATTCATCGTGAACCGGGCATATCGTCCAGGTCTCCGACTTCTCATCAGGTATTCGAATTGAACACTGTGAACGGCTCGAAAATCACGTTCTTCGAAGACCAGATAGGCACTCTGGAACCCGGGAAAAGGGCCGATCTCGTTCTGATCAACATGGACCGTATCGAGGAGCCGTATCTTCATCCTGACACAGACATCGTCGACGCTTTGGTGTTCCGGGGCAAAGGTCTTGACGTTGACACCGTGATCGTCGACGGTGAGGCGCTGTTGCGAAACAAGGTCTTCGAACGTCTCGACAAAGCCGACGTGATTGCTCGATTCAAAGATTCATTGGCCCGGCCACTCACCGAGCGCGAAATCAGCCGTGGCGCGTTGTCCAAACAATTGATGCCCAGCATCGAAAAATGGTTCTCTGCATGGCCGCTGGAGACTGGCGACCCGCATTATACATACAACCTGGCAGACTGAGCGCCGCTGGACACAGATCAACGAGGATCAGTCTGGCGGGTTTGTAGCTCGGATACAGCCTCTTCCTCTGGGGCTTTGACGGTTCTGAAAGTCATGTATAGCGCAGCGTTATAGGCTAATTTGATGAGAGCCCCCGTAATCATCGGCGCGCCGATGAATGTGGCCTGGGCGACCACCCCGGCTAACGCGGGGCTTATCGTTTGGGCGAAGGTGCGTCCCAGATTAGTCATCCCGGCCGTCGCAGTTCGTGCCTCCGGTGGCACAATTGCCATCGAGTACGACTGGCGGGTCGGGACATCCATTTCGTTGGACAATTCGCGAAGCATGAAGAAACCGACTGCCAGCCAATAGTTGCCCGTCAGAGCCATAAATATCATGAAAGAATTCGATATCACTTGAGTGGATGCCATCGTGGCTATTAGCCCGATGCGCCCAGCAAGCGGAGTGGCAAGCGCTAACGACACACTGTTCAAAATCTGACCGGCGAAGAATATCAAAGCGATCGACTCAAGACTGACGCCGAATCTTGATGTGAACCAAAAAGAGATGAACGCGTTGACCATGAACCCTCCGCCCAGCGCGTCCATGGAGAACAATGCTGTGAGTCGGATCATCATACTACGCGTCTCTCGAGGCATCGTTCTCTGCACATCGCTGGCGGCCATTTTCTTGCGCTCTGCCATTGGCGTCAGCAACCAGTAAACCCCAACTCCGGAAAATGCGACTCCGGCGTACGCCCAGAACATCATTTTGAAGGAGTCAAGTTCTCCAATGCCGAACCAGGCCTGCAAAACGGCGGGGACTGCAATCACCAGCGAGCCGAGGGCCTTGGTGAGGCGACCGATGATGTTGTACCAGGAGAACGCCGCCGTCCGACTCCTCGGCTCGACTGCCTGGGCCAGAATCGACATATCAAGTGACAAAAACGCGGTGCGATCCCCGCCAGTAGACGTGGTCATCGCGATGAGCGAGATCAGAACCAGTCCAGTTACGTTAGATGCGAAGGGGTACAGCAAGCCTCCAATGCCCATGAGAACAGCCATGACCAACAGCATGCGTTTTCTGCCGATGGTGTCCCCGCGCCAACTGGCGATGGCGTTGGAAAGCGTTCCGCCACCCATTATCGCGCTGAACACCAGTCCCGCCTGCAGCACGCTGAAATCCAATATGCTCAGGTAAACACCAAGAAAAACGCTTAGAAAACCGTAGTCCAACGACCTCAGCGCCGAGGCGGCAATCACCACGGCGCCGTCCCTGTCCATCGAAGGAAAGATTCGTGAACTTATTCGGACTGCCATTCACTAATGCCTGCCAAGCCGATAGCGCGAATTGCGAAATTGAGATTCGCGCTGACGACTTCGGAGGTTACGCCGATAGCCGATCTAGGATGTCGGTAAGCCTGTCAGCGCGAGCGTCGGCGTCATCCAATCGCTCGCGGTCCTTGTCCACAACTTCCTGAGGAGCCTTGGATAGGAACTGATCGTTGGAGAGGCGCCCTGCAATCTTGCGGCGATAACCAGTCAGTTCGTTCAACTCGTCCTTCAGGCGCGTCTTTTCTTTTTCGATGTCCACGAGGTCTCCAATGGACATGGCAAGCGTTCCGGTGGTTATCACCTGGGAGGCTTCGTTGCCTGTGTTTCCTGCTCCGTTGGCGCTGGACGACAGCGTTAACGTGATTCCTGATTCGGACTCGATGAACCGCGTGGAGTCAGTGAAAACTTTGGCAAACTGCTCAGACGTGTTGACCGTCGCAGGTATTTTCTCATTGTTCTGAATACGGAACACCGCCCTGAGGTTCCTTGCGGCGCGTGTCAACTCAACGACCGCTTCGATTTCGCGCTCGGCAGCATCGTCGAATTTTCCGGCATCCGGTTTCGGATATTCCGCCACTATGAGCGCTCCGGAATTTTCGCCCTGTTGAGGCAAAATGTTGCTGAGAGCTTGCCAAATCTCCTCGGTCACAAATGGCAGGAATGGATGTAGCAGTCTTAGAACCCGCTCAAGCACATGGGCCAACACTGGCAATGGCGATGGAGACTCCCCTGCCCTTATGCGAATCTTGGACATCTCGATGTACCAATCGCAATACTCGTTCCACAGGAAGTCGTGGATTGCAGTTTGCGCTTCGCCGAACTGGTATTCCTGCATGTGCTGGTCGACCTGCTCAGCCACCCGATTCAGGCGACTGACGATCCAGCGGTCTTCTCGATGTTGAAGATCGGCGACGTCTTCCCAACCTTCAAGAGAATCCGCTTTTTGCAGGTTGGTCATCACGTATCGGGAAGCGTTCCACAGTTTGTTGGCGAAGTTTCGGCTAGCCTCCAGCTTGCCCTCGTTCATCCTCATGTTGTTGCCAGGGGCTGTGCCGGTGGTCAATGCGAATCTGACCGCATCCGCGCCATACAGGTCGATAATCTCCAGAGGATCGAGGACATTGCCCTTAACTTTGCTCATCTTGACACCGTCCGGGTCCAGCACCATTCCATGGAGATACACCGTGTGGAACGGCTCTTCGCCCATGTTGAAAAGGCCGCTGAAGATCATCCGCGCCACCCAGAAAAACAGGATGTCGTGGCCCGTCTCCATGACCGCGGTTGGGTAGAAATAATCTAAATCCTCGGTCTGTTCCGGCCATCCCAAAGTCGAGTGGGTCCACAGCGCAGAGCTAAACCAGGTGTCAAGCACGTCAGGATCGCGGTGGAGGCTGGATGAGGCGCAATTTGGACACTCGGTCGGGTCCTCTATCTCGACGATGTGTTCTCCGCAATCATCGCAGTAGCAAACAGGAATACGATGGCCCCACCAGAGCTGGCGACTAATGCACCAGTCCCGGATGTTGTCGAGCCAGTTGAAATAGATTTTGTCGAACCTCTCAGGCACGATCTTGATGCGGCCCTCGTCCACCGACGCCCTTGCCGGTTTCGCAAGAGGCTCCATTCGTACGTACCATTGTTCAGACACCAAAGGTTCGACGACTTCATCGCAGCGCTCGCAGTGACCCACCGAATGGCTGTAAGGTTCGATCTTTTCTAGCGCAAATTCTCGGTCCAAATGATCGACTATCGGCGCGCGTGCTTCAAGGCGGTCCTGGCCTTCGTATGTTCCACCATTCTCGTTGATCGTTCCGTCATTATTGAGGATGTTGATCGTCTCAAGACTATGACGCTGGCCGATCTCAAAGTCCGCAGGGTCATGTCCGGGCGTGACTTTCAGAGCGCCTGTGCCGAACTCCATGTCCACAGCTTCGTCGCCGATTATGGGAATTAACCGCCCGACAATTGGCAGCTTCACGCTTTTGCCAATCAGGTGTTTGAATCGGTCGTCATTAGGATTCACTGCAACCGCGGTGTCTCCCAACATCGTTTCGGGTCGCGTTGTGGCAATCGTCACATGACCATTGCCATCTGCTAACGGGTAGTTGAGGTAATAGAGATTGCCCTGCTCCTCTCGATGCTTGACCTCTAGATCAGACAACGCGGTCCGGCACCGAGGGCACCAGTTGGTGATCCGGTTGCCCTTGTAGATCAGCCCTTTTTTGTACAGGTTCACGAACGTCGTCCGCACCGCGAGGCTGGGGACACCGTCAAGAGTGAACTTGCGACGGCTCCAATCGCATGAAGCGCCGAGCCGTTCCAACTGAGTGTAGATTCGGTCTCCGTAGTCGTCCACCCAGCTCCAAATGCGTTCCACGAATTTGTCTCGTCCCAGGTCATGGCGAGTTATGCCGTCGGACGCCAAAAGCCTCTCGACAACCACCTGAGTCGCGATTCCCGCGTGGTCCGTTCCCGGAAGGTAGAGCGTCGGCTCGCCTTGCATCCGGTGCCAGCGCACCATCAGGTCTTCAAGCGCGATTGTGAGGGCGTGTCCCATGTGAAGTTCGCCCGTAACGTTGGGAGGAGGCATGATGAGTGTGAACGGTTTCTTGGACCTATCGATCTCAGGCGTGAAATATCCGCCTTCAGTCCAGAAATCGTATATGCGCCCTTCGACTGCGCCAGGCTCATAGGCTCTTGGAATTTCGTTCGGTTGCTGAGTCTGGGTCATGGTTTCCCCTGTGTTGATATTCGAGGATCAAGAATAGTTAATTCTAATCGCCGTTCGGGATTAGCGTCAACGGCACCATAGCTAATGTATTATGGTTGCAGCATGAATCGAATTCGCCAACTCGGACCAGGACCGCCCATCGGATTCATCACAACCCTGGCGGCTCTTGGATTGTACCTACTGACAGTCGCCCCAACGTTGAGCTGGGGATGGCGCGATATTGGCGTTGACGGCGGCGATTTACTGGCGTCAGCCTACACCCTGGGAGTACCCCATCCCTCTGGATATCCGACGTTTATGCTGTTGCTGAAAGCGTTCGGCACGCTGGTTCCCGTGGGCGACTTCGCATTTAGAGGTAACCTGCTGTCCGCGCTGTTAGCAGCTGCATCGGCAGGTTTCCTGTACTGGTTCGTCTATCGAATTTCATCGAAGCTCGACACCGAATTGCCGTTGATGGTTCGGGCGGTTGTGGCATCGTTCGCCGCGTTCACATTCGCGACGGCGCCGCTGTTCTGGTCCCAAGCAGTTATTACCGAAGTTTACACACTGAACACATTTTTTGTAGGAGCATTGTGTGTTCAAGCAAGTTATCTTACCGACCGAAATCGGGACCGCGTTAGACTGATGGTGATTACCGGCCTGACTCTGGGAATGGGACTAGGGAATCATCTGACCCTGTTGGCGGTCGCGGTTCCGTTGGGTTTCTGGGTGATTGTGCGAGGGAGCATTTCGCGATCATCTGGCGTGAATTTTATCATTGGTTTGCTAGTCGGTCTATCGGTGTACATTTATCTGCCGATTCGCGCTGCAGCCAATCCGCCGGTTAACTGGGGTGACGCAGCATCGTTGTCAGGACTGTTCTGGGTCGTCAGCGGCCAGGCTTACCAAGACCTTGTATTTGGATCGCCGATTGATTCGCTCGGCCAGAAACTAATCTCGTGGCTGGAGTTGGTATTCGAGCAGTTGAACCCGCTTGGCTTGTTCTTAGCCTTCGGCGGAACATCGGCGCTGTGGAAATCTGAACGATGGTTGATGGGCGCGACCGCGATTTCCGCGGCGGGTCTGCTGGCATACAGTATTTTTTACAACACCTTCGATTCGCAAGTCCTCACGATTCCGGCTTTCTTTATCATATCCGCGTACTCTGGCTTGGGACTATTTAGCATATTGGCGAGCGTCTCGAAATGGGCAGACGAAAATATCAATAGCGACAGCCCAGATTCTTTGAAACGCAACCTACCAGTCGTGGTTCTGACCCTGGTTGCTTTCGTGGCTGTTCCTACGATCGCGATATATCTGAATTACGGCTCACAGGATCGGAGCGAGGACAGGCGAGCGTCCGCATATGCCGAGCGGGTTCTGGACACAGTGTCTCCGGGAGCAATCGTGTTGAGCGATACTGAGGACCGAACATTCGCGTTGTGGTACTACGGGTTCGTCGAACAAAACGAAAAAGAAATCATCCCTGTGTCATCACGCCTGCTCCAATTCGACTGGTATTGGCAAAGCCTGAATGAGCGGCATCCCGCCATCTTCCCTGCCCAGATACCGAAAGATGTCGGCGAGGCGCTGGTGACAATCGTTGGAACGGCTTCAGATGATCCCGGAGTGTATTTCACGTTCTTCCATACATTTTTGGTGGACAATTTTGAATTGACATCCTACATCCCCGGTCTCTTTAAAGCGAATCCCAAGTGAGCGCACTCCTTTTGCAATCCATTTGACCCTCTTGATGCAACCGCATAAACTTCCCGATGCTAAAACGACAATTTCAAGAACTGAAGCCAGGGAGACAAGAATGACTGAATCTGCTTCGTTGGAATACGGCCCCATCCAGCCGGATGAAGCCCAACCCCTGTGGACATTGATCGATCAGGCTCTGCATCGGGCGATGCAACCGGGCTGGGCGGAACACGTTGGAGCCGAAAATTTCCGGGCCATTCGGCAAAATGGCAAGCTCGCTGGCGGCATGGGCATCATGAACATGGGCCAGTGGTTCGGAGGAAGAATCGTCCCAACTGCTGGAGTCACCGCTGTCGGAGTCGCACCTGAGTTTCGAGGCGGCGGCGCGGCTTCAGCGTTGCTAAAAAACGCTTTGGAGGAGATGCACGAAAACAGAACTCCGATTTCTACACTCTTCCCTTCGACGCTCACTGTCTATCGCCGTTCTGGCTACGAACGCGCAGGTGTGAGCACGGTTTACCAACTCCCAACCCAGGAGATCGACGTCCGATCTCGTGATCTGGATATCGTGGAGGCCGACGAATCACACCGAGAAGACATCTTTTTGACGTATAATGCTCGCGCCGAAATCACATCGGGCAACCTAGATCGTCACTCATTGATGTGGGACCCTATCCTCGGTTTTGGCGGACGGCGGGTGTTCACCTATTTGATCACGAACGACGGCGAGACCGAAGGCTACATAATTTTCCAGCAGTCAAGAGGCGCAGATCATATTAGGGTTCGGGACCTTTGCGTCCTGACACAGGGCGCCGCGTTGCGACTTCTCAGGTTCTTCGCAGACCACCGCTCGACTATCGACACTGTGTCCTGGAACGGCTCTCCTGCGGATCCGCTTGTTCACCTTCTTGGCGAGCAGATTGCTCAACCCACTCGCACCAGGGATTGGGTATTGCGGATAATCGACGTCCAAGACGCTCTCTCAGCCAGAGGTTACCCTCGAAACTACGAAGGCGAGTTGCACATCGCCGTCGCCGACGAATTATTGCCCTGGAACGATGGAAATTTCGTTCTCAAAGTCGCTGATGGCAAAGGCCAGGTTTACAAAGGCGGACGCGGCGACCTGAAAATCGGTGTCCGAGGGCTGGCGTCGTTGTTCTCAGGCCATCTGACACCCTCCGAAATCAAGACACTTGGAGGCTTGGAGGGGACAGAATCGGCGACGGGAGACGCATCCCTGATGTTCGCGAGTCCTCGTCCGTGGATGGCCGACCATTTCTAGTCTGCGATTGGGATAGAGAGGCTACACTCGGCCGGCGATAACGCTTCCCATCCGCACTGTGTCCGTCAACTCGCCGCCATCGCCCGCGATATCTGCGGTGCGGTATCCTTCCGCCAGCACCCCTTCCACCGCTTCTTCAACGGCTGTGGCCTCCTCGTCAAGGCCTAATGAAAGCCGGAGCATTGATGCGGCGCTGAGTATTGTGCCAATTGGGTTGGCGATTCCCTGCCCCGCAATGTCAGGGGCCGAGCCGTGAATCGGTTCGTAGAGGCTGATAGGCTGCTTCTTCCGGCTCGACGGATCAGGAAGCCCCGCAAGGCTGGCAGATGGCAACATGCCCATCGAACCCGCCAACACCGAGGCTTCGTCCGTCAAAATGTCGCCAAACATATTTTCCGCGACGATTACATCGTAGTGACTGGGATTGCTGATCAACTGCATCGCGGCGGCATCTACTAGGATGTGCTCAAGTTCGACATCCGGGTAGTCGGCAGATACCTCGACTGCTATTTCGCGCCAAAGTCTTGACGATTCCAACACGTTAGCCTTGTCGACAGATGTAAGCAGTTTGCGACGCCCTCGCGCCAACTCGAAGCCAACCCGCAATATTCGGACGATCTCCTTTTCTGTGTACTTGAGTGTATCGACGCCCCGCCTTCCTCTGGACGTGTTCCAACGCTTCTTTGGTTGAGCGAAGTAGAGGCCGCCCGTCAGCTCGCGAACCACGATCATGTCCACACCTTCAAGCAGTTCCGGTTTGACCGGACTGGCGTTGATTAGCGTGGGATAGACTTTTACCGGGCGAAGGTTCGCAAATAGTCCCAACTGCTTGCGGATTGCGAGAATACCGTCTTCGGGCCGCACCTTGGCTTGTGGATCGTCCCACTTCGGCCCCCCGACGGCGCCAAACAGCACGGCGTCGGAGTTCAGGCACATCTCGATTGTCTCATCGGGCAAAGCTGATCCTGTCGCGTCGATAGCTCCGCCTCCTACGATTCCGTATGCGAGGTCGAAATCGTGGCCAAATCTTCTGCCAACGGCTTCCAAAACCTTCACCGATTCGTCAATGACCTCCGGCCCAATGCCATCCCCTGGCAGGACAGTGATTTTGTATTCCATACCCAGCGCTCCTGGTTGTTGTTATTTTGCAAAGTCTCTAATGCGGGGCGTATTATATGCGAAATTGATTCACAGCGCAGGCATAGAGGCAAGCACATGACCGTAACTACCGAAGCCGTAATCATCGGTGGCGGAGTAATGGGAACCAGCATCCTGTATAACCTGGTTTCAAGGGGCGTTAAATCTCCGATTCTATTAGAGCGCGACACGCTCGGTTCAGGCTCCACGGGCCGGTCCTCTGGTGCCATCAGGATGCACTATTCAACCGAGGTGAACGCGCGGTTGGCGTGGGAGTCTTTGAAGATTTTTCGAGACTGGGACTCGGTGGTCGGAGGTGGCCAAGTTGGATTCGTGAAGACTGGCTATATGGTTTTTGTGCCTGACGATGCCAAAGACGCATTTCGGCAGAACATCGAGATGCAACAGAAAGTTGGGATCGCCACGGAGATCGTCTCGATGCAGGAAGCGCGAGAATTGGCCCCCGCATTTCGCCTGGACGAGTCAGAAGCGTTCGCCTGGGAATCTGAATCTGGTCACGGCGACCCGTCCGCGACTGCGTTGGCGTACTCGACCCGCGCAAGAGAGTCAGGCGCCCGCGTGATTTTGGAATCGCCTGCCACACGAGTTGAAATTACCGCTGGTCGCGTGTCAGCAGTGGAGACCGCCAACGAGCGATACGAAACCAGTACCGCGGTCATAGCCACCGGCCCGTGGTCGAGTAGATTCCTGACACATCTGGGGATCAAACTGCCGCTGAAACCGACCCGTCACGAGGTCATCCTCCTGAGACGCACAACAGACGCAATTCCCAACCATCCGGGCGGCGGAGACATGAGCAATCTCATATATTTCCGGCCCGAAGGCCCCGACCTCACGTTGGTCGGCAACGGCAACCGCGAGGAAGAGGCCAACCCAGACGCCTACAACCCCAGAGCGACTATGGACTTTGTTCAGGACATCTGGGGCCGTCTCGCCAAGCGCCTGCCTGGCATCGAGGACGCCGAACTATTCACAGGCTATGCAGGTCTCTATACCACAACACCCGACCTCCACCAGGTCGTAGACAAAGTAGACGGCATCGAGGGCCTGTACATCTGCACAGGATTCAGCGGACACGGATTCAAACTGGCCCCTGCCATCGGCGTCGCCGTGTCCGAGTTAATCCTGGAAGGCGATGCAAAACTTTTGGACATTTCATCGTTGAGAATGAGCCGATTCGCCGAGGGCGATCTGAACTCGACGCGGTACTCGTTCAAAGTGATTGCGTAGCGGTCTAGATTCTAGCCAGCCACGATGTTCACCAACCGGCCTGGCACATATATGACTTTCGACACGTCTTTGCCCTGGATATGAGGCTGGATTTTCGGGCTGGACAGAGCGGTCTCCTTGGCGGTGTCTTCCTCGATTCCGACCGGAACTTCGATTCGGTCTCTCAGCCGACCGTTGACCTGAACCACCAACGTGATCGTCTCGTCGGCGGCCAGGGATTCGTCCCATTCGGGCCATGATTGGGTATGAACGCTGGATTCGTGGCCCGTCGCCTCCCAAAGTTCTTCTGACAGGTATGGGGTAATAGGCGCCATCATTGCCACCAGATTGCTGACGGCTTCGTTCCAGGCGTCTGACGTCAGGTCCGAGCGCTCCCATGCTTGAGTCAGTGTGTTAGTTAACTCCATCAACGAAGCGATGGCGGTGTTGAACTTGAAGCTGTCCATGTCGTCGGAGACTTTCTTGATTGTCTTGTGCAGGGCACGCTGAACGTCGCGTACAGAGTTTTCGTTAACAGGGCTGTGGTCCAACTCTGATGAGTCACGATTCGCGACCTCCCAGACTCGATTCGCCCAGCGCGCGACCCCATTGATGCCCGAATCGCTCCAGTCGCCGCCAGCCTCCCACGGACCGAGGAACATCAGGTACGAACGCACCACGTCCGCGCCGACCTCGCTCACGTAGTCGTCGGGAGCGATAACATTGCCCCTCGACTTGCTCATCTTCTGGTGCTGGTAGATGATCGTCCCCTGGTTGAATAGCCGAACGAACGGCTCGTCAAAATCAATCAAACCCAGGTCTCGCAGCGCTTTTGTGAAGAAACGAGCGTAGAGCAGGTGCATCACGGCGTGCTCGACGCCGCCCGTGTACTGGTCAACGGGGTTCCATTTTTTGATCGCTTCGGGGTCGAATGGCCCATCCTGGAACCCGGCGCTGGCGTATCTCAGGAAATACCACGATGAGTCCACGAAGGTGTCCATCGTGTCCGTCTCCCGCTTGGATGGCCGTCCACAATCTGGGCATGGAACATTGACGAACCCTTCGTGTAAAGCCAGAGGAGACTCACCCGTCGGCAAAAATTCAGCGTCTTCTGGCAGCACAACAGGCAATTCATCATCTGGAACCGGAACTTCTCCGCACTCCGGGCAGTAGATGATCGGTATGGGCGTGCCCCAGTATCGCTGACGGGAGACAAGCCAGTCTCGCATTCGGTAGTTGACCTTGCGCTCGCCCCAGCCTTGCGCTTCGATATGGTCGGCTATTTTCTGCAATCCTTCAGAGCTAGACAGGCCGTCAAATTCTCCTGAGTTAACCTGTGTCCCTTCTGCGAGATACGCATCTTCGAGGTCGCCACCGTCCCAATCCGGCGGCGCCACAACCACCCGAATTGGCAGTCCATATTTTTTTGCGAAAATGAAATCACGGGCGTCATGAGCAGGCACGCCCATGACCACACCAGTCCCGTAGGTGTGCAAAACGTAATCGGCAGTCAGAATCGGCACCCTCTCGCCGTTCAATCGATTGATGCAATAGGCGCCAGTGAAAACGCCGGTCTTTTCCTTTTCAGTGGATAATCGTTCGATCTCTGTTTCCAGACTTGCCTGGTGAATGTAGTCCGCCACCTCTGCTTTTTGTTCCTTGATTGTCAACTCAGGAACAAGCGGATGCTCCGGCGCCAAAACCACGAACGTCACGCCGAACACAGTGTCGATCCGCGTAGTGAACGTTCGGAGCGTCTTTTGTTCGAGTCCGTATTCCGAAATATCGAACTCTACCTCGACGCCTTCGCTTCGGCCAACCCAATTAGTCTGCATTGTGTTGATTCGCTCCGGCCAATCGATCTTGGACTGGTCGAGAAGCTCTTCAGCGTAATCAGTGATTTTGAAGAACCACTGGTTCATGTCCCGTTGCTCAACGGGTGTATCGCTCCTTTCGCACATACCGTCGATTACCTGTTCATTAGCGAGCACGGTTTTGCATGAAGGACACCAGTTCACCGGGGCGAACCCACGATAGGCCAGCCCTTTTTTGTAGAACTGGAGGAAGAACCACTGGTTCCACTTGTAGTAATCGGGAGTGCAGGTGATGATCTCCCGGTCCCAGTCATACATCGGCCCCATTGAACGCAACTGCAGTCGCATGTTCTCGATGTTGCTCATGGTCCATTTGAACGGGTGGATACCGCGTTGAATAGCGGCGTTCTCAGCGTTCAAACCGAAGGCGTCGAACCCCATAGGATGCAAGACATTAAAACCCGACATACGCTTGAAACGGGCATGCAGGTCAGCGCCCGACATGGCGTACCAGTGACCGATATGGAGGTCTCCAGACGGGTACGGGTACATATGAAGCTCGTACCAGTTAGGTCGAGAGTCGTCATCGTCCACGCGGTAGATGCCGTCTTTCTCCCAACGTTCGCGCCACTTGGCTTCGATAGCCTGATGATCGTATCTGGTCGATGTAGTTCTGACTGATGTCATCCTTAACTCCGTCGTGTGTAAACCAAAAACTGAATATAAACAAACATCCCGTCCCGGATTAAGGGACGGGATGTTTGGCATCAAAATTCCCGCGGTACCACCCTAATTGTCTGAACGCTTGATCCAGACCACTTTGATCTGCGATAACGGTGCGACCGTCCGGCCCTATTGTGCGAATATATTCAGGCCGGAAGCTCCGAGGCGAGTTCAAGGCAGTCCTCGCATCAGCTTCCACCAACCGCTGGCTCTCTTGAGCGGGACTGTCCCTTACTACTCCCAATCAACGCCTAACCGTGCGTCTACCTCAGCAGCCGCACACAAAAACCGTAGCATAGCCAATTCAAGCGAGTCAAGATTCGAAGCGTTCAGCACACGGGACGACTGCCGACCGAAGGATCTATACTCCGGTTCACCAGGTTGCCGTCACCCGCTGAGCCGACAAGGTTGCCGTCCTCGACCATCACTTTGCCTCTGAGAATTGTCGTGGCAGGCCAACCGTGTGCGTGCCAACCAGCCCAGATGCTGTAATCCTCCATGTGGAGATCGTCTAGCGTCAGCGGCCGGTCGAACAAGGGGTCGATTATTGTGATATCTGCGTCGCTGCCGGCCGCGATGGCGCCTTTTTTCGGATACATGCCGAATATCTTGGCGGCGTTGGCTGAGGTGATGTCGACCATCCGCTCCAAGGACATGCCCAAATCAACGACGCCAACTGAATAGGCGATGCCCACACGAGTCTCGATGCCATTGTGCCCACCAGTCACATCGGCGGTCGTCCTGAACCTGATCTTCTCTTCCCAGGTCGTCGAAACCAAGTCCGTAGCGACTGTCGATAGCCGGCCATCAAGCAGTCCGGCCCAGAGCGCCTGCCGATCATCCTCTGATTTCAAGGAAGGATAGGTATGGTACTTCATGCCGTTGTCTTCACGATAATTCTCGGCACTGAAGCAGGCGTAATTGTGAAGCGTCTCGCCGTAGATAGCCTGACCGCGGCTCCGAGCCTCGCCCACTGCCTCGACACCCTCCAATGCGCTGACGTGGACGAAATATACTGGACAGTTTTTCTGTTCGGCCAGCCTTATTACCCGTCGGAAAGAAACGTCTTCAGAGAGTTTGGTGTGAATCTGGTGCATCTGCCACCATTCGACGTTGCCCTGATCCTCCGCGTTGTCGTAGTTGTAATGGACCATGTCGTCGTCCTCGGAATGGACCAGAAGCATGCCTCCGGCCTCGGCGACTTGCTCCATGATTAGGGAAAGCCTGCCGAAGTCGGTCTTGTTGTTTTGCAATTGCGCGCTTGGAGGCCGAATGCTTGTCGTGAATATCTTGAAGCTGGGAAACCCTGCTTCGACAAGCTCGCCTATCTGGTGGATTGAGGCATTATCAGCGCCGCTGGTGAATATCGGATGGTAGGAATAGTCGGTGTAGCCTTGGCCCTCCCATCGTTCGGCCGCTTCGCCCATTGCATGCAGCAGATCGTGGCCGGCGACCTGAGTGGCGAAGTCCAGAACCGTGGTCGTTCCGCCGTAGATAGCCGCCTTGGACACAGGCTCCGCCGCTGAGCGTTCGGGTTGGCGCGGCCCACCGATGTGCGCGTGGGGTTCTATGCCTCCAGGGATAACGATCTTGCCGGTGCCGTCAATTACTCGCGCTCCATCGGGAGAAATGGTTCCTGGCTGAGCGACGGCGACAATCTGCTCTCCTTCGACTGCGACATCCAGGTTTCCGACTCCAGCAGGGGTGACCACCTGTCCGCCCTTGATGATCAGATCTACCATAACTAACCTCTTTCACTTTTTGTTAATACTAACCAAGAGCCGACACAACGGCATCGCCTACCTGTTCGGTAGTGGATGAGCCTCCCAGATCGGGGGTCAGGGTTTCGCCTAACTCAACGATCTTCAGCGCCGCATTGTCAACCGAGTCCGCCGCTTCGTCTTCGCCCAGGTGTCTCAGCATCATGGATCCTGACATGATCGCCGCCAGAGGATTTGCCTTGCCGGTTCCCACGATGTCGGGGGCTGTGCCATGCACTGGCTCGAACATTGACGGGAACCGGCGTTCCGGGTCGATATTCCCGCTGGGAGCCATGCCCATGCTCCCGGTGACGATTGCGCCAATATCTGTGAGAATATCGCCGAACAAATTGCTTGCCACCACGACATCGAACACTTCCGGTTTTCTGATGAAATCCATGCACGCGGCATCTACCAGGAGGGATTGCGTTTCGATATCTGGATAGTTCCCGGCTATCCGGTCGAAAGCCCTGTCCCACACCAGCATCCCATACCCTAAAGCGTTGGACTTTGTCACGGACGTGACGTGCCTGTCCTTGTCTCGACGACGGGCTAGTTCGAAAGCGTGTTTGATAACCCGTTCGCAACCCCTACGGGTGAAAATACCAGACTGCACACCTATCTCTTCATCAAAGCCCGCGTACTGAAAGCCGCCGACGTCGGCATATTCTCCCTCGGTGTTTTCACGCACGACTACCATGTCGATATCGCCAG
>JYMV01047071.1_pt1 | contig 33192 bp, 18 predicted proteins | sample 338911 | NCBI WGS metagenome assembly JYMV01 (sample SAMN03354496, study PRJNA234377) | hydrothermal vent metagenome | biome: Deep sea; feature: Hydrothermal plumes at the Eastern Lau Spreading Center, Western Pacific Ocean; material: Seawater | place: Tonga | collected 2009 | depth 2000 m m
TGGCGCAGTTGGTTTATTAACCACAATATATGAGGTAATAGTAAAGGAATCACTTCCGTAATTATTGGTTACGGTGAGTTGTACAGTATAAGTGCCATTATTAGCATAAATGTGGACTGGGTTTTCTTGAGTAGAAGTATTCCCATCTCCAAAGTCCCATAACCATGAAGAAGGTGCATTGCCTGAGAGGTCTGTAAATTGTACTTCACCAGTGCAGGTGATGGTTACATCAGATTCAAAATTGGCAATAGGAGGGGCTGCAAGTGGCGTACATCCCAGGGAAGAGGCTAGAGCCTCTCTGGTTCCACCTGAACTGAATAATGCTTGCATCCTGGTTTTTTGTCCTTGTGTATAGATGTTCATGCAATCATCATCAGTATAATCCATATAGTTTTCAACCATATCAGTAGAGCTACATGCAACACTACCGGTTGGGCAACCGAAATTAGATCCGTCAGATATAGGTGTATCGCTCACAAAATCATCTTGGCTACAACCGCCATCCCCCCAGATATGTCTTAAGTTTAACCAATGGCCAACTTCATGGGTGGCAGTTCTGCCCAAATTATAAGGCCCTGGGAAAGGGTTATCTGGAGGTTTTCCTACGGAAGTATACAAACAAACAACCCCATCAGTATTACAAGAGCCACCGGGGAATTGAGCATATCCCAATAACCCCCCACTAAAATTGCAAATCCAGAAGTTAAGGTATTCGTCACATGGCCATGCATCCTTACCACCTGAACTGTTAAATTTAACATTATCATTGGTTGAAAATCCACTAGTTGAGGTAGAAGTTCTTGTAATTCCAGTTGTGGGATTACCACTTGGGTCTCTTATGGCCAGGCAAAATTCAATTTCGGTATCAGCTGCAACACCTAGAAATGCACTGGGTGTATTAACAGTATCAGCATTAAGTCTCCTGAAATCTTCATTCAACACATCAAGCTGTGACATTATTTGTGCATCAGGTATGTTTTGGTTGGAATTGTTATAAACTACATGGAATACAACTGGAATTGTAATAATTGCTTTTTTATTTCCATTTGAATTGTTGAGCGATTGATTTGAAATATAATTTTGGGTATGCGCTTCAATCATCTGCATGCGATTCTCCAAGTTTAGATCTTGTAGTTTGCGCATTTCAAGGTTTTCCATTACCCCACATTTTTCTTGATGGTGTAATGTAGTAGGCACTTGTTTTTGTGCATAGACTAACTGGCTGATGAATATAGCCAAGAGGAAGGTAGTATTGAACAATAGTTTTGATGTCATAATAGAAAAGGCTAAAAGAAATTCACCACTAAACTAAATAAAATCAACTCACATAAATTATAGCTATACGTTATAATAAAATACAGACGAAGTATATTAGAAAGGGGTTGCCACAACACAAAATCATCTTATTTATTTTATATACAAGGGTACAAGAACATAGTATTGCCTAAGGCAAGCCTTTAAATGACGATAGGCATAATTTGTTTTTTATCTTATAATAGTCACATATCCATATAGCACACTTCCTTCTTCAATAAATTTTGATTCTACATTTTCTATAACATAATAATATACCGCTGTTGGCAGATCAGCATTTGTTGTTCTATGCTTGCCATCCCATGGTATCTCATATCCCTCAGATTTAAACACTACATCGCCCCATCTGTTGTATATTTTCATTCTGCTGTCAGGAAAAAATTCCAGGTTTTCTATTTGCCATACATCATTTTCGCCATTTCCATTAGGTGTAAATGCGGTTGGTATCATTAGCGTACACGGTAAAAAATCAATATCACGTATTGCTGGAGGGCAGTCGTTAATGTCAGTAATTGTTACTGAATAATTCCCTGTGTCAAGTCCTAACTCAGCATCCGTTATTCCACCATTTGACCAGGAATAAGTATATGGGGAGGTTCCGCCTTCAGTGATGGCATATAAATCTCCATAACCATTCAAGCATTCTGACGTCAAAGTGGCTGTAATTAGTGCTGGTTCAGTAATGGTAATTGAACTGACAGTTTCCGGGCATTCATTTATATCTGTTACAGAGACAGTATAGGTGCCGGCAGGTAAGCCTGTTGCAATGGAATCAATCTGAATAGGATCAGTATCCCAGGTAAAGGTGTAAGGAGCAGCTCCTCCGCTCGCTACACTTAGGTTTGCGACACCATCAGAATAGTCAAAACAGCTTGCATTTATTACTGGAATAACAACTTCAATTCTAGGTTGATCTATTAGTGTAAAAGAAGTAGAGTCAGATGGACAACCATAAGCATCTGATATATTTACGGAATAAGTTCCGAAACCAAGGTTGTTCAAATCTTCTGTTGTTTCTCCTCCTGGATTCCATACAAAAGTATAGGGTGACCTGCCACCAGAAGGTGTTAAATCAATGGAACCATCTAAAGAATTACAGCTTGTTTCATCCAATCCGGAAATAGAAGACGATATGAGATCTGGGTCTAATAATATGATAGATGCGTATCCAGGACAGCCTGTGACATCAGTAGTTGCAACGAAAATTGTGTCAGTACATAAATTAGATATGGTGTCATTACTGCTTCCCAAACTCCATGAGTAGAGATAAGGGGGTATTCCATCTGTTACCTGAACAGTTATTTTCCCATCGCAAGAGCCATTACAGGAAATTGAATCAATTACTTCGATGATTGCTGTATTGCTATCAATATAGCCAAGATCAATTACAGCAATATTTGCGCAACCTACTGAATCTATAGTGGTACATGTGAATGTGCCAACAGTCAACCCAGTTAGACCGCTATTAGTAGATCCATTACTCCAGGAATAAACATAAGGTAAAGTTCCTCCTGAAACTTGAACAGAGGCTTCTCCATTTTGCACATCACAGTCTGTATGTTTTACCGTTGTTGAAGATATTAATTCGGGATTTGTATCTAGTTGTACATTATCAGTAACACTTGGGCATCCTTCGGAATCCGTACAGGTTACTGAATAATTTCCCTGGCATAAGCCTGTTATAATAGCAGTAGTCTGTAAATTAGGATCATCCCAAGTGTATACATAAGGGGTTGTCCCTCCAGAAGCTGTTAGCGTAGCACTGCCATCACATACACCAAAACATGCATCTTTATATGCCGTGATACTTGCTGTAATTGCAGCTGGTTCTGGCACACTTGCATTCGCTGTCTTTATGCAAGGAGGAGACAAATCATTATTTGTGATCTCTACAGAATATTCACCAGCACAAATAAAGCCAGTTAATATAGAATCCGTTTGTCCAGACATTGCAGCCCCAAGTGAATCAAACCATTGATAGGTGTTTAAGATGCTTCCAAGCATTGGTATTGCTATAGCAGAACCATCACAGCTATCCAGGCAAGAAGTTGGGATAGGATTTGTGCCTATAACAGGTTCTATAATTGTAAAAGTAGTAGTGTCAACACAAAAAGGTGTTTGGCCCTGGTCAATAGTAATACAATAATAGGAGCCAACACATAAATTTGTACACGGAATAAGGGGAGCTGATGAACAATATAAAGTGTCAAAGGTAAGATTCCAGTATTCACATAAAAAAGGGCCAGCCCCTCCAGTTACTTGGGCAGTTGCTTTTGCATCACAGGTGGTTTCATCACAAGATACCATATCTGTTCCTACTGCAACGCTTGGCTCTCCAATAGTGATGGTTCCTGTTCCACTACATCCCGTGGCATCCAGTACCTGGACTACATAATTGCCACCTGACAAGCCAGTTGCTGATGAGGAAGTCTGTACAGGATTTGTACTCCAAATATATGTGTAAGGTGGTACGCCTCCAGAAATAGAGATGGTAGCGGATCCATCATTTCCATCAAAACATTCTACATCAGTGATAAGGTCTTGAATTACCTCCAAACCCTGGCCTACAAATGAATAGCAACCAGACGAAGTGTTGTTGCCACATTGGTCTGAGAAGCCACCAGCATTATTGGTGACACATAAATTAAAAGTAGCTCCAGCAGTAATAGCGGGCGTAATAGTCATTGTGAAGGTAGAATCTTGTTCAAGACAGGGAGGTGATGCCAAACCAGAAAGTGTATAGGGGCCACCACTACTTGCAGTAAGCTCAAAATCTGAATCTTCTATTTCACTGCAAAGCACATTTTCTGAGAGATTAATTGTAATGGTAGAAGTGCCACAGGATAATGCAGATGCAAATGCGATAAAAGGAGCAGTATTGTCAGCAATCACTGCTGAGGAACTGGAAAAATCGATGCTAAAACCAAAAGTTGATGGAGCATAATTAACGGCATAGATCATATAGGTCTCTCCTGTTTGAACAGGGAGGCAATCACCAGTAGATTGACCGGCCTGGGTAAGCGTACTGTATTCGCATTTTACTTCAAGGGCTGCAGCATTAGTCAATAAATCAGAGCAGATTGCATTGGTTAAGTTAAATACAGAATAATTATAATCATCACCACCAGATATAGGTGTAATGCTGAAGCAAAGATTACCCGAAGATTTTATAAAAACCTTCATCCAATATGAAACTTTGTTGTCTGCCCCTTGGCATGTACCACTGCCAATTTCTGGATGAAAATTACCAAAGCTATTTGTGGGGAGTTGTGATACTGTGAAGCTAGATTGACATACTGACACTGCACCCAAGCAATCTTGCACAGTAGGTTGGGCTTTTAGCTGCAAAACGAGGAGAAGAATAAAAAGAATAAATAAACTGCAAATACGCAACATCTAACAAAGATAACTATTATGAAAGCTACTAATATACTTATATAAATTTGTTGAATCCTAAATATGCCATTATAATTTGTTTTTATTTGGTTAATTTTATCTTCTTTAATAGTGCTGTGATTTTGTAAAACAAAGAAATTCATATATCTTGTATCTGATTTAATATTTGGACATAATGTTTTTGCGCAAAAAGAATGGCTGAAAATTTGAATGTAATTTCATTATTGCGTAAGTATTTTGAGAATGACAGGATCAGTATGTATTACCATGGAGAATTTGATGATACCTTTACTGATAAATTGATAAGTCTTGCTGAGTATGATGTGACTAAAAAGGCCCAAAGGAGAATGTCTTTTTTAATGGCCGAAAGTTTTCAAAATATTGTGCGTCATGGAGATGAAACCCTGGATAGTAAGATAACCAGTTTATTTGGCATAAGAGGTGTTGATCCATATTTGCACATTTTTTCTTCTAATCCTGTAAAGGAGGATGCTAAATTGTTCTTGGAGGATAAGCTCAGTGTTATTAATACCCTAAATAAGGATCAGATAAAAGAGTATTATACCAAGGCATTAAATGAAGGTTCTTTCAGCCAAAAGGGTGGTGCTGGATTAGGATTGATTGAAATGGCTAAAAAATCTCAAAGGCCTATTCAGACTTGTTTTAAGCTAATTGATGAAGATGTTTTTGCTTTTGGTATGCAGATCGATCTTTTGGTGGACTATGATGCTGATCCTGAAGAACAGATAGAGCCAATAGGAATCCAGGAAAACACAAACCTGCATGATCTGATTCTTGAAAACAAAATTGTCTTCTTATACAAAGGTGGTTTCAATAATGATATTATTTCACCCATGCTAAATATCCTTGAGCACAATACTGATTCGCATGATTCTACAGCAGAATTTAAAGCTTTCCATACAGCAGTAGAGTTGATGCAAAACGTTTCTCGCCATGGAAAGAAAAAAGACGGTGTAAGTAATGGGATCTTTTCTCTGGCTAAAACAAAGGCTGGTTACTACCTTTGTACAGGAAACATGATTGATAATACAGGTGAGGAATTGCAAAACTATGTTGAGATGCTCAACGGTTTAGGAAAAAATAATTTAGATGAACTGTACAGGAAAGGGCTAAAGAAAAGTGTGAAAATCGTTGGAGATTTTGCTGGTGTGGGCCTAATAGATTTAAGAAGGACCCTAATGACACCACTCGATATAAAAATAGTGAAAGACGCTATTTGTACCTATTTGTTGATTGGAATTAAAATTCCAAATCAATAATGGAAGATCTAACGATAAGTGCAACGGAATTATGTCCTGAAATTATCCTTAAAACAACAGGACTGGTGTTTATTTCAGGCAGATCGATGGCTGAAGATGCATCAGCGTATTATAAGCAGGTACATGAATGGGTCCAGCATTATATTGAGGAACTTGGAAGTGAAAGCATTGCTGTTGAAATAGATCTGAGTTATTTCAATTCATCATCAGCAAAGCAGCTTTTAAAATTGCTCATGTCAATTAAGAATTCCTGTTTATCGGTTAAAGTAAATTGGTATTATCCTGAAAGCAACCTAATATTACTAGACCGTGGGAAAGAGCTTTCGGATATTTCGGAACTGGATTTTGAATACTTCACCAAATAATTATACAAATAACCTTATCCGTTGTTTTTTCGTATGTACTATTTTTAATCTACCAAAAACACACTAGAAATGAATAGATTATATACTCTTTCTTCCACCCTAACTCTCTTTCTTATATTGTCGTGTCAGGCATATTCTCAATGTGATTCTGCTGTAATCAGCGGAAACCTCTATTTTGGTTCAGATACTATTCTAAGTGGAGCTTATAATGTCTCTGGCAGCTTTACCATCCCAGCCGGCGTAACTATAACAGTTGAGCCATTTGCCATAGGAAATTGTGGTAACCTTAAAATATATGCAGCAAAAATATTTATAGAAGGGACGATTAATGGGGATTATGCCGGTAATCCAGGTGGTTCTAATGGAATCGGTGGTGCCTTGGTAAGTAGTTCTACTGGCGATGCTACAGGTTTAGATGGTTGCAGCAATAGTGGTGATCCAGGCCATATTGTAGTAGAAGGTGGTAAAGCTGGTGGTAATGGGCAAGGAACGGGAAGTGGTGATGGTGGCAAAGATGGTCGTGATGGTTCTGGTCCTAAACAAGAATGTTTCAATACTGTAGATTATGCAGGCATGATAGGCGGATCATCTGGCGGTAGTGGTGGTGGTGGTGCTGGTTATGGAGGCAATGGTACTTCAGGGGGAAGTGGTGGAAACGGTTCAGATGGTTATACATCAGATGTTACTATTTCTCCAGACTTTACAGTTGTTGCAGGGATCGGTAAATCTGGAGGTAATACAGGCCTTGTTTATGGTACTGATAATGGAATAGAGATTGATCTGGGTTCTGGTGGAGGTGGTTCTGCTGGTGGTGGAAGGTCATTTGATCTTGGTGGGGCTGGAGTAAGTGGTGGAGATGGTGGTGGAATGGTAAAACTTGTGGCTTCAGATAGCCTTGTGATTTCTGGTTCAATTCAAGTAAATGGAGAAAGTGGTGGTTCAGGTGGTTTTGGTGGAGATGGTGGTGCCTCTCCAAAATGCTGTTCAGATTTGTGTGACGATTGCGGAGAATTGACAGTATCCTGTGGTGCAGGTGGAGGTTCTGGAGGAGGAGGAGGTTCCGGAGGAGGTGTTTTTATTAAAGGAACTTCAATAATGATTATAACAGGTTCCTTAAATACAGATGGAGGTAACGGAGGCTCATCTGGTAGTTACGGTAGTGGCAGCGGTTGTACTTATTCTGGTTGTTCTAACCAGTCTATTGTAAGTGATCCGGGATTTACAGGAAACCTTGGTGGTGCAGGTGGAGGTGGGAGAATAAAAATATTTGCATCTGATTGTCAAACCAATAATATTGTTCCTATTGTTTCTTATTCAGGTGGGTATGGCAATTCTGGTAATGCTGCTCAGGGTACCTATTATTTATTGGAAACCCTCCCTTGTGGTGGAACAGGTGGTTCCTTAGCAGTAAGTGTTACAACAACAAGTACGAGCTGCACCGGTAACAATGACGGAACTGCTACAGCAAATGCCTCCGGTGGCGTTCCTCCTTATACCTATTTGTGGAATGACCCAAATTCTCAAACTACACAAATCGCTATAGGTCTTGGTGCTGGTAATTACACCGTAAATGTAACTGAAGTATTTGGTGCGATAGCAACAGGAAATGGAAATGTCTCAAGCAGTTCTTCCGGGCCACAGACTGGGAATATTTATGGGCTTACTCAGGTATCCCCAATATCTACTGAAACTTATACTGTTCCCAATACAAGTGGAAGCACCTATAGCTGGGTTGTATTGGGAGGATCTGTTTTTTCAGGGCAAGGCAGCAATAGTGTTCAGGTATTGTGGGGGAATGCAGGTCCAGGACAGGTAAGTGTGATTGAGACTGATGGAAATGGCTGTATGGGAAACACTGTTTATCTCGCTGTTCAAATTGGTAGCGGATCCGGTTTTGCGATATTTATTAATGAGATTCATTATGAGAATGACGGTGCAGATGCATCTGAAGGAGTTGAAATAGCAGGAACTGCAGGCACTGATCTCGCTTGTTATCAATTGGTTTTATATAATGGAAATGATAACAGCCCTTATAATACTGTACAGCTTTCAGGTACCATTCCAGACCAGCAATGTGGTTATGGCACAGTTTGGTTCGATATATCAGGAATGCAAAATGGTTCTCCTGATGGGGTAGCGCTATTTGATACCTGTAATACAAGTATCATACAGTTTTTAAGCTACGAGGGAAGCATGACGGCTACGAGTGGACCTGCAAATGGACAAACCTCATCTGACATCGGCGTTGACGAACAATCGGCTACGGCAAGCCAGTCGTTGCAGTTGGTAGGAACAGGTAATAATTATGCTGCATTTTCTTGGGCTGGATCTATGAATAGCACCCATGATCTGGTTAATACCAACCAATATTTTTGTGTTCCAACTTCAGGCAGTAATTGCACAGGAGATTCAAGTGAAATAAAAATTGTGCTGACAACTGCAGTATATGGATTTGAAATTTCCTGGAGTATAACAGATGCATTGGGTACTCAAGCGGATACTGGATCTGGATATTCTTCGAATACGATCAATTACGATACTGTATGCATAGCCAATTGTGAGTCCTACAATTTTAACATGTACGATAGTTATGGGGATGGTTGGAACGGAGGCTCCTATGCTCTATTGGTTCTGCCTGGTTTGGACACAATTTCTTCTGGTGAATTAACAGATCCTCCAGGGGCTTATGGTTTTAATGTATTTCAAAACTGCTCTTCTATAGGCATTCCGAAAATTAAATCTAGTAAAAGCATGTTGATATATCCCAACCCTTTTACTGAATCAACTACCATAGAGTTTGATAATGCAGGCGAACAGGATTTCGTGCTTAGAATATATAATAGCATGGGTAAAATGGTAAGAGACTTGCATGCTGTTCAAAGTAATCGCATAACAATTTATAAAAATGAATTAAAAGCTGGGCTTTACATCGTAGAGCTAAGCAATGAAACTAAGCAATTTAGGGAGCGAGTTATTATAAAATAACCGCACTAAGCCTATTCTCCTGGCAACTTTTGCATAATAGCCTTCACCATAAAACAAATTCCAAAGGCTAGGTCAATTTGTCCATACCTTCATTTAGAAGATTTAATTTTTTCTTTGTTTGACACTATTTAACTATTTGATTTGAATAGCGAGATTTAATTAATAATATTTGCACGGTCTTTACTACTTTGCCAATTAAACATATAATAAATCAAGACCTTGAAATAGTGCTATTATTTTGGTCAAACACTTAGAATATTGAACGGAGGAACACTTATTGCTAAAGAATTAACTGCACAAGGAGTTAAGTTTATCTTCACCTTATGTGGAGGCCATATATCACCAATCCTCAGTGGTTGTAAAAGTGAAGGTATTAGGGTCATTGATGTTCGTAATGAAGCCAACGCAGTATTTGCTGCTGATGCAGTATCCAGGTGCTCCGGAATACCTGGTGTTGCGGCTGTAACAGCTGGCCCTGGAGTTACGAATACCATTACTGCCGTGAAAAATGCAAGCATGGCTCAGTCTCCATTGATCTTAATTGGAGGGGCTACGGCTACTGCGTTAAGGGGTAGGGGAGCACTTCAGGATATTGATCAGATGAAACTGATGAAACCACATGTTAAATGGGCAATCTCAGTGAAACATGTAAGAGACCTGGTGCCAGCAGTTAAAAGGGGTTTCAGGATAGCACAAGATAAAGTACCAGGGCCTGTATTTATAGAGTGCCCTGTTGACTTACTTTATGATGAAGACTTAGTAAGGGAATGGTATGGAGCTAAAGCTGATGATACTCCTGCAAAGAGCTTTGCTGACAAAATGCTCAAAATATATCTGAGACGACACGTCAAGAAACTTTTCAAAAATAAAGACCAGGTAAACTTCTCAGAATCTGTTAGTGGCATCGGTTTTACTAATCATAGTGCATCTGATGTTAAAAAAGTTCAAAAACGGTTGAAGAAATCAGAAAAGCCTGTTATGCTGATTGGAAGTCAGGCAGTTCTTAATCCGAAAATGGCCGAAGGATTGGCAAAGGCCATCAGCGCCATGAATATTCCAGTGTATTTGTCAGGTATGGCAAGAGGCCTGCTGGGTGCAGATCATCCTTTGCAGGTAAGACACAAGAGAAGGTTGGCACTAAAGGAGGCAGACCTCATTTTATTAGCCGGTGTTCCCTGCGATTTCAGGTTAGATTATGGTCGGCATATTCGGCCATCTGCATACTATATTAGCATCAATAGAAGCCGAAAAGATCTCAATAAAAATAAAAGGCCCAATACCGGTGTGCATAGTGACCCCGGTACTTTCTTAACGGATCTTAGTTCAGTATTTATTCCTGATGAGAATAAATTACATGGATGGATCGACCACTTAAAGAAGAGGGATGGAGAGAGGGAAGCTGAAATATCACAAAAAGCTGAGGAAAAACTTCAGGGTATCAACCCTATTGAATTGTTCAGGGAAATGGATAAGATACTGGGTGATAATTCAATACTTATTGCTGATGGAGGAGACTTTGTTGCAACTTCAGCATATACCCTGAAACCACGCAAGCCTCTCAGCTGGTTAGATCCGGGAGTATTTGGCACCCTGGGTGTTGGAGCTGGGTTTGCTCTTGGAGCAAAATTATGTAATCCGGATTCGGAAGTATGGATCATCTATGGGGATGGCTCAAGTGCTTATAGTTTAGCCGAATATGATACTTTCCACCGACATGAAATACCAGTTATTTCTGTTGTTGGCAATGACGCTTCCTGGGCACAAATTGCAAGGGAACAGATAGAAATACTTCATGATGATGTTGCTACTGTTTTAGCTTATTCTGATTATGATAAGGTAGCAGTTGGTTATGGTGGAGAAGGAGAAAAGGTTAATACTATTAACGAGTTTCAGGATGCTATTGAGAAAGCCAGGCTTGCAAATAGCCAGAAGAAACCCTATCTCATCAACGCTATAATAAGTAAAACGGACTTCCGGAAAGGCTCTATATCAATGTAAATTCTTGCAATAAATGGAAAACAGTGTAGGCCTCATAGATAAAAGCAAAGCCGTATTGATGGTAATTGATTACCAGGAATCGCTTATGTCATTGATTTATGAAAATGAGGCGATTATTGCCAATGCAAATAAGCTCATTAAAGGTGCAAAAATCCTGGGTGTTCCAACCCTTGTTACGGAACAGTATCCAAAAGGACTTGGCCATACCTGCACGGAGATAGAACTTCCATCTGATCAAGAGATTATTGAAAAGATCAGCTTTAGTTGCATGCTCTCAAACAAGGTGACTGCTGCTTTGAAAGACTTGGAAACTAAAACATTGATTCTTGCAGGAATAGAGGCGCATATATGCGTTTTGAAAACTGCCCTGGATGCAAAAGCTGCAGGCTATGACGTGCATGTAGTAGCAGATGCTATTTCTTCCAGAACCGAGGCTAACAGAAAGGCTGCCATACGCAGGATGGAACAGGTGGGAATTTTTATTGTATCGACAGAAATGTTGCTCTTTCAACTAATGGATGAGGCGGGAAGTTCTTCATTTAAGCAAATAAGCCAGCTTGTTAAATAAGACATATTAGATAACTTGGTAATATGCAAGACTGCCAAAGACTATTTGACATCATTTATTCACGGAATGAACTGGGCCCAAATCAAATTGCCTATGCCGAGAAGGACCCATCTAATGCTGCAAATTCCTGGGAAAAATATACAGTTAAGCATACTATCGAAATGATAAACAAGGTGAGCAATGCGCTGTTAAACCTTGGCATTAAGAAAGATGATAATATTGCCCTGATCTCCAATAATAGGCCTGAGTGGAATTTTATAGATTATGGAGTTCAGCAGATTGGAGCTGTATTAGTTCCTGTTTATCCTACAATTTCTGAATCTGAATATAAATTCATTTTTAATGATGCGGAAGTAAAACTATGCTTTGTATCAGATGTAGAATTGTATCAAAAGGTTGTAAGGATAAAAGATGATGTTCCTTCGTTAAAGGTAGTTTTTACCATAGATGAAGTACCCAATGCCAGGAATTTTCGAGAAATATTAGCAGATCCTAGCAAGGAAGAAATTTTACAAATTGAAAGTCATAAAAAAGAGGTGGATGTTAGTGATGTAGCAACTATCATATATACGTCTGGCACAACTGGTACACCTAAAGGTGTTATGCTTACACATGGTAATTTGATTTCTAATGTAAAAGCCATCTCAGAAGTGCTTTCCATAGATGGAGGTGCAGCATTAAGTTTTTTACCGCTCTGTCATAGTTTTGAAAGAACTGTAAGCTATGTTTATCAGGCAAATGGGATCTCTGCATATTATGCAGAAAGTGTTGATACTGTTGGACAGAATTTGCTAGAAGTAAAACCTGATTATTTTACTACAGTCCCCAGATTACTTGAAAAAGTTTATGAGAAAATAATGGCCAAGGGCAGCGAATTGAAAGGGATCAAGAAAAAACTATTTAACTGGGCACTGGATCTTGGTCATCGATATGAATTAGATACTGACCAGGGCTTTTGGTTCGATCTTCAATTGGGTATAGCGAGGAAATTGATTTTTTCAAAATGGAAAGAAGCCTTAGGTGGAAATGTTAAGGCCATCGTTACAGGTGCAGCAGCTTTACAACCTAGATTAGGCAGGGTATTCACTGCTGCAGGCATCCCTGTTGTTGAGGGTTACGGACTTACTGAGACTTCTCCAGTAGTTACCTGTAATTTGCTAGATGAGAAGGATCGGCGCATAGGCACTGTTGGAATTGCAATTCCCGGCGTAAATGTTAAAATAGCTGAAGATGGCGAGATCCTGACCAAGGGTCCCCATATTATGGCAGGCTATTATAAAAGACAAGATTTAACAGATGAAGTAATAGATAGTGATGGCTGGTTTCATACAGGAGATATAGGAACCTTTGTAGAAGGACGATTTTTGAAGATCACAGATCGTAAAAAGGAGATATTTAAAACATCAGGAGGTAAATATGTTGCCCCTCAACCTATTGAGAATACCTATAAGGAATCTGACATGATTGAACAAATAATGATAATAGGAGAATATAGAAAGTTTGTCTCTGCATTGATCGTTCCATCATTTGCTAACCTAAGTCAATGGTGTAATGAAAGATCGCTGGGAAACGATTCAAATGAAGAAATGATAAGCCATCCAGAATTTTTTTTATATGTCGAAGGGGAACTCGAGAGACTTAATACTGATATAAATCATGTAGAACAGGTGAAAAAGTTCGTCTTATTAAGCGAAGAATGGTCAATTGAATCAGGCGAGCTTACACCTACACTAAAACTTAAAAGACGAGTAATTCTAGAAAGGTATAATGGCCAAATTGAAAGACTATACGCTGAAATTGATTAATGCTACACATACTATTATATTATAATTGGGAGTTAAATATTTAAAGCAAATCAAAACAGGTGTAAATTTTTAAGGAATGATACGGACTTTGTTTATTATGTTATTCTGTTTCGGATTATCCATTGGCTTCTCCCAAACAAATTCAAAATTCAAAAAGTACAAGCCAGAAGAAATATGCGTTTCTGCAGAAGAATTGCAATTATATGATCTTCTTAATGAATACCGAAAAAAACACAGTCTTCCTTCAATTTCTTTATCTAAAGCTCTTTGTTATATTGCACAAATCCATGCTGAAGACCTGGAGCTTAATGTGAAAGCTCTAACACATGCTTGGAGCACTTGTAAATATAATGCTCAAGTTTCAAAGACATATGGTTGTATGTGGGATAAGCCTAAAGAATTAACCACTTATAAAGGCACAGGTTATGAATGTGCTCATGGTGGTACAGGTGATTATAAAGCTACAGCACAGAGTGCCCTTGAAGGATGGCAAAACAGTAAATCTCACAATGATGTTATCTTAAATAAAGACATTTGGAAAGGAGATACATGGAACGCCATTGGCGTTGGAATTTATGGGAGTTTTGCTACGATCTGGTTTGGGACCCAGAAAGATGAGGATGGTATAACAGTTAGATGTCCTTAAAATATAAAATGAGGGGTAAAGTTATAGGCTTCTTGCAGCATAGGCAACAAGTTTTAATAATTGCTCAATTCCTTCAGGCTACTGTTAATTAATAACATGGGGTTCCTTCTTTGTTAAATGGTTTGCAAGCCTAAGGGATAAGGCCATTATGGTTATCTGGGGATTTACTCCTGGCGAGTTCGGCAGAACGGAAGCATCTGATATATATATTCTATCAGAGCCGATTAACTTTTGATTAACATCAACAATCTTACCCATACCTGCTGTTCCCATGGGATGAAAACCACTAATCATTAGATTTTCTCCCTTAATACTATTCCAATCAAATTTTTTCATTTCTTCCACACTGCTAAATTCTTTTTTTTGCTCACCTGAAAAGGGGAGGAGCACTTTTTCTGCTCCAGCGGCAAAGAATGCTTCTGCAATCAGGATTAAGCCCGATTGAATATCTGTTACATCTGATGGATGTAGCTTATAATTAATCCAGGGAAATGAATTGACCTCTCTAACAGAGCCAGTTCCTCTGTCTTGGATCATTAATCCGAAACTAGATAGGTAATCAATACGTTCCATCCACCAGTTAAAGGCATCTCCTCCAGCAGAAAGGATTTGTCCAACCATACTTTTAGGAGTATGTATACCCTCTAAGGTAATTCTGGGAATTTTTGAAGGCCTGAAGCCTATTCCCTGAGGAATTCCATGAGGTCCGTGGTAGTGATCAGGAAAATAAGCAAACACCTTTGTTGCCGGATGGATCTTCATATTTTTACCCACATGCTTAAATTGTGAACCTAATTTGTTCCTTCTAATTAGGTCTGGTGTATAAAGTGCTCCACATGAGATAATGAGTTTATTAGCCATAATGGATTTTACTCCATTACTATCTTGCAACTCAACCTTTATCCCCATTTTATTTTCCAAAATTTTAGTTGCTTGGGTATTGGCAAATAATTTTGCGCCATTTTTTAAAGCGCTTGGCAGAAATGCATAATCAGTACTTTGTTTAATACCCATTGGGCATCCGAAACAACAACGGCCAGATCCTTTGCAATTTCCAATATTTCTTGGCAATATGTACGATTGTGTAAACCCTAATTTATTTAAGCCTTTTACAAATAATTCAGCAGATTTACTTTGGATCGTTTTTGGAGGCACACAAACAGATGTTTGCAGTTCAATCTTTTCTATATAGGGATCTAAAGTTCCAGAAGAAAAATCAGTCCCAAGGTCCTGATCCCATATTTTTAAGCAAGAGTTAAGAGGCCGTAGACAAGTGCCGGAATTAATAGCGGTTGTACCTCCAATTGTTGATCCAGCCAATACCAATGCCATGCCTCCTGTCATGGACATCGTTAAACCCTGTCCTACGTAATATTTTTCTATCATTTGAGGTGCAGGTTTTGGATCTATTAGCCCACCTTTCTCAACTATTGCAACCGTGTAGCCGTTTTTTGTTAATTGATCGGCTATTGGGGCACCTCCTGCACCTGTTCCAATTATTATAAAATCAAAGGTGTCCTTATTCTCAAATTTTTGATCGCGTAATAGTAATTTCAACGGATGCTCTGGATATTTTGTTTTATCAATATCTTCATCAAATAATGTTTCTATTAAAGGCACAAAAGCAAAGAATGCACTCATTCTAACAAGTCTCCATCGGTTTTCTTTAAGTTTTTTGATAAGAATAGAGAATAGTACATTATTTAGCTTTCCAGATTTAGTAGGCCTAAAAAGAAATAGTAAAGGAGATAGCCATTCTATGAACCAGATAGTAAGAAAGTATATCCAGCGATGAGGCTTGGGAAATCTTTTGGCTCTCTCAAGAGCAATGAGGTTTTTTGCCCTTACATCATTTTCAGGGACACCTGCGTATAGCAACCATCTTTCAGTAAAAGAATAACTCAAAGATTGCTTTTATGCCATTTGTATAGTACTCGCATTTTCGGTTTTGTACATTGGTACATTCGCTTCTCGGTTGCTTAAATGCCGCAGCATTTTTATGTGGTTTCGAAATGCCTGTCCAAATGTTTTGAATTCCATATATTCTATTCCAAATTCTTTTGCAGTTTGTATTAATATGGGTGTGATTTTTGGGTAGTGAACATGACATATCTCAGGAAAAATATGATGTATTACATGAATATTTATACCACCAATTAGCCAGGAACCTATCCTGCTTTCTCTTGAAAAATCTGCAGTAGTAGCCAATACATGCAAAGCGTAATTGTTTTCAATATTTCCTTCCTCATCAGGCATTGGATAGGTGGTTCCATCACAAATGTGAGTGCATTGAAAGACCAGGGCAAATGTAAGGCCAGATAAAATATGAATAGAGACCCAGCCAATAAGAATCAACCACCATGATGCACTTAGAAAAATAAGCGGCAATACCAGGGTAAGTGTATAATACAAGCCTTTTGAGAGGAAAAGAATAAAGTATTCACTTATTGGATGTTTTATATTTTTTATATTACCAATATGGCTTTCTCCAAAGAACCATTTAAAATCTTTAAATATAATCCATTGTAGTTGGGCCATTGAATAAAGGAAAGGGATATAAATATGTTGAAATTTATGCAGTGGTTTCCAGGGTTGATGGGGCGTAAACCGAAATAATCCGTGAGTTTCAAGTGTTACATCAATACCATGGATATTAACCCACTTGTGGTGTTCACCATGCATTTGCCTTAGCAAGTATGAGCTTGCACCTACAAAATCCATTCCTCTTGCAAGTAATTGGTTGACCCATTTTTTTGGTGAAATTGCATCATGAACTGAATCATGAACAGAAGAAAATGTGATAAAAATATTTGCAAAACCAAGCAAGGAAAACGCAGCTATTAACAATATTGGGTTATCACTTAGCCAATCGGACATTATTAGTGAATAGATTGAAATCCAGAAGAGGTAAGCCACGGCTATTTTAAGCCATAGCTCCGTGTTTGCGTGCTTTGAGATATTATTCTCTACAAAATAGTTGTTAATGTTTTTTCGCAGGACCTTAATGAATTCATCCTTTTGAGGGGTACTCCTAAACTTTACCCTTTTTTCAGAGATGGTTTTTTGTAACATCTGATTTAATTTTAATAGTACCTCAAGTATAGGGTACTAAAACCAATTTGACCTGCAAATTTAAAAAAATCCTGATGATTTATTGTTTCAATTAAATGCTATTCCAATATTTGCCTTTGGATTAGGTTTTATTTGCTATTTATTCTTTGGATATGTGGCAAGAAGTGTAAATGCAACAGATGCATCTGCCATAGCACAGACCAGCCATGCCGTGCCCAGATTATAGGTGAGCCATATAAATCCGAAGACACTTATGCTCTTGGCGAGGAGAAGGGCAACAAATAAGTTCTTTTGCTGAGGGTTCTGGGCACTCTGAAATGCTAAATAAACTAATAGGCCCATTAAAGAAATAGTAAGCACATGCCATAAAGTACCTGATGGTGCATGGATTTCACCATTTAGCATTAAAACCTGAGCAAGATCATTAAGATGTTCGGTTAAAACATTAGGGATAATAAGAAATAACATACCTGCTATGAGGAATACCATACCCCAAATAAATGCCACTTTTGCATATAGCGGCTTTAAACTATTAAGTTTATAATTCATCTAGATAAAACTTGGTTTCCTGGGAAGGCAATTTTGATTATTCAATTTTTAAAAGTACTTTTTATTACGTATTTATTTTTGAGTTTTCGTGAATATTTATTAATAATTGCAGTTTATTAGTTTAATTCAGGATTTAACACTTCTTCCTTTTTAATGGGCTTCCTCAGTACGATTTTGTCATCAAATACGTCTAAAACCAGGCTGGTATTTTGTTGAACATCCCCTGCAAGGAGTTTCTTGGAAAGCTCATTCAAAATGGTTTTTTGCATAACTCTTTTCACTGGCCTGGCGCCAAAAGCAGAGTCAAATCCTTGTTCTGTCATCCATTCAATGGCCTCTTTGGATGCACTTAGATGTACTTTTTCTTTTGCCATTTTCTTAACTACATCTTTAAATTGAAGTTTAACAATTTTCTTTATCTCATTAATGCTCAATGGGGAGAACATAATTATTTCATCTACTCGATTTAAAAATTCCGGCCTAATTGTTTGTCTCAATAATTGGTTGACTTCAACTTTTGTCCTATTGAGAATTTCCTGTCTATTCTCTCCATTCATCTTTTCAAAATTTTCCTGGATAATGTGGGAACCCAGGTTAGATGTCATGATGATGATGGTGTTTTTAAAATTTGCTGTTCTTCCTTTATTATCTGTTAATCTACCATCGTCCAATACTTGCAAGAGGATATTGAACACATCCGGATGTGCTTTTTCAATTTCATCGAGTAGAATTACCGAGTAAGGCTTCCTTCTCACTGCCTCTGTTAGCTGGCCTCCCTCATCATAACCAATATAGCCTGGAGGTGCACCAACTAACCTCGAAACAGAATGCTGTTCCTGGTATTCACTCATATCAATTCTTGTTATACAGGTATCAGAATTAAACAGAAATTCAGAAAGTGCTTTACCGAGCTCTGTTTTCCCCACTCCAGTAGGCCCAAGAAAGATAAACGATCCAATAGGTTTGGTTTCATCTTGTAATCCGGCTCTGCTTCTGCGAACTGCATCAGCTACTGCAATGATTGCTTCATCCTGGCCAACTACTCTTTTATGTAGCTGTTTTTCCAGCTCAAGCAGCTTTTCTTTTTCACTCTGCATCATTCTTGTAACAGGAATTCCAGTCCAAACTGATACAACCTGTGCAATATCCTCTGCATCTACTTCTTCCTTTATCATTTGAGAACCATCAGCTTGCATTTCTTTTAACTTTTCTCCAAATACTTCAAGCTGGTTTTCAGCTTCTTTGATCTTGCTATAGCGAAGTTCAGCAACTTTTTCATAGTTGCCATTTCTTTCTTCTTGATCTGCCTGGAATTTGAAGTTCTCAATATCTTCTTTTGCTTTTTGGATTCCTTCAACCACCTCTTTTTCGCTTTCCCATTGTGCTTTTAGATCTGATCGCTCATCATTGAGATTTGCAATTTGTTTCGTGAGCTTGGTCAGTTTTTTTGTATCCTTTTCTCTTTTGATCGCTTCTCGCTCGATCTCCAATTGCCTGATCTTCCTTTCAACTTCATCCAACTCAGCAGGCATTGAATTTATTTCCATTCTAAGCTTTGATGCTGACTCATCTATAAGGTCAATGGCCTTGTCGGGTAAATGTCTGTCGGATATATACCGTTGTGAAAACTCAACTGCCGCTATTACTGCTTCATCCTTAATTCTAACCTTATGATGGCTTTCATACTTTTCTTTTATACCTCTTAAAATAGAGATAGCGTCTTCTGTGCTAGGCTCATCAATAAATACCTTTTGGAATCTTCTTTCCAGAGCTTTATCCTTTTCAACATATTTCTGGTACTCATTCAAGGTAGTTGCCCCAACAGCCCGTAAGTCTCCTCTGGCTAATGCAGGTTTTAGAATATTTGCGGCATCCATAGCTCCTTCGCCACCACTTCCTGGATAATCTCACCGTCTGCTGAGATGACCTCTTTAATTACAGATTTAAGGCGTTCTTCAAATTCACCCTTGAATTTCGCACCTGCTATCAACGCACCCATATCCAAAGAGTAGATTTGTTTTGATTTTAGATTTTCTGGAACGTCTCCATTGATAATCCTATGTGCCAACCCTTCCGCAATAGCAGTTTTACCCACCCCTGGCTCTCCGATTAGGACAGGGTTGTTCTTGGTTCGTCTTGATAAAATTTGCAATACCCTTCGGATTTCTTCATCCCTTCCAATTACAGGGTCTAGTTTTCCTTTTTTTGCCAGCTCATTGAGATGCAGGGCATATTTGGAAAGAGAATTATATGTTTCTTCTGAATTCTGGCTGGTTACTTTCTCTCCTTTTCTCAAATCCTTGATGGCCAGTTTTAGGTCCTTTTCATTAACGCCGGCATCTGCTATCATTTGTCCTGCCGGCCCTTTAGCAGTGGACAGGCCAAGCAGTATATGTTCAATGGATACAAACTCATCACCCATTTCACTGGCTGAAGCCGATGCTCTTAGCAGGGTTGCATTTGCTTCTTGTGACAAGTAGTTGTTAGCTCCGGATACTTTTGAAAATGATTCTAATATTTTGTCTAGTGCAAGTTTAGATATGTTGAGGTTTACTCCAAGCTTTTTAAAGAGAAAAGGTGTAACGTTCTCATCTACTAATAAGATTCCCTTAAGTAAGTGAGCATTTTTCACTGCCTGATGCTGCATTCCAACAGCAATTTCCTGAGCCTTTTGTAAAGCTTCCTGAGATTTTATTGTAAATTTATTTAAGTCCATAATCATCCTTTTTCTTTCACTATAACTATGAACAAAGTACTTGCCATTGGACTAATTGTAAAAAAACCGGTAATTATGGCATAAAAACTACAAAATATATGTCTTTGTGGCACAATAGTTACAGATTCAACAAGAAACAGAGAATCTGTGAATCTTGTTTCAAATATTTGTAGATCTTATTCTGAATAGCAATTTATCAATCAGCTATTCTCCTGATGGTCACCAGGTTATGAGAATATTCCTCTTTTTCTCTGTTAAAGATGCCATGGTCATCAAAATCATCAACTCTTACTTTTCCTGAAGCGTGGATTATCTGTTTTTTTTCAGATTGATCATCTGATAAAATGATTCCAACATGACTTATCTTAGCATTGTCACTGGCAAAAAAGGCCAAATCTCCTTCAACTGCCTCTTCGACCAGCTCAATGAGCACACCTTCATCAGCTTGTTCTCGGCTATCACGTGGTAATGCAAAGCCACACATTCGGTAGACCATCTGTGTAAAACCTGAGCAGTCAATGCCAAAAGGTGTTCGTCCACCCCAGAGGTAAGGTGTATTGAGGTATAGAAATGCGTAGCTTGCTATCTGATCGCTCTGTACTTCATCAAAATTAACCACTCCTCCCTCATACTTATATTTGTTTTCTCCTATAATAAATTGAGTGCCAACTAGTGGGGGTAGGAGGGAGCCAAGAACCACATTGAGGTCATTGTTTGTTGCCAGGTCTTCTATTGCAAAAGAGAGCTCGTCTACTAAATACTCATCTTTCTCGTCTTGCTCATCCTCTTCAGATAATAATTTAACCTGGTATTTGTCAACCCAGCATTCGTAACCATCATGATCAAGTTTGATTCTATACCATTTTTCATTTTCATCAACAATATCAAAATGTTCTCCGAACAGCACTTGATTGATCATCTCTGCTTTGTCCGACGGTTCTGAACGGCCAGGAATTACCGATAGATTGCAATAACCGAAACTCATTTTAGATTAATTGTGGATGAGTACGAATGTACGAATTAGGTAATAGAAGTTCCATTCTACAAGCGGAAAAATAAATGAAATATGGGGAGCTTGTTACGATTTTTCTATAACAATTGCAGAGGCTCCACCTCCACCATTGCATATGCCAGCTGCACCAAGCTTAGCATCATTTTGAGAAAGTACAGAGATAAGAGTGACGACAATTCTCGCTCCTGAACATCCCAGCGGATGTCCTAACGAAACTGCTCCCCCATTTACATTGACCTTTTCAGGATCTAATTTCATCTCTCTGACGTTTACCAGGCCAACGACAGAAAAGGCTTCATTCAATTCAAAATATTCTATGTCATTTAAAGAGAGACCAGCTTTCTCAACAGCTTTGGGTAAAGCTTCAGATGGAGCTGTGGTAAACCATTCAGGTGCTTTAGCAGCATCTGCATAGCCTTTTATTGAAGCTAAGGGTTTAAGTCCCAATTCTGTTGCTTTTTCCCTGCTCATTAATACTAATGCTGCCGCTCCGTCATTTATGGTAGAAGCATTCGCAGCTGTTACAGTACCATCTTTTTGGAAAACGGGCTTAAGCTGCGGGATCTTATCTATCTTCACATTGGTGTATTCTTCGTCCTCATCAACCAAAATAGGATCTCCTCTTCGTTGTGGAACCTCAACCGGAACAACCTCCTCTTTGAACTTCCCATTTTCCCATGAATTTGCTGAACGTTCATAAGATTGAATCGCAAATTTATCCTGATCTTCTCTTGAGATATTACACTCTGAAGCACACAATTCAGCTGCATTCCCCATATGGTATTTATTGTATACATCAGTTAAGCCATCCAGAACCAAGCCATCCAGAACCAACCCATCACCAAGGCGATATCCTGTACGGGCTTTCGGAAGATAATAAGGTACATTAGACATACTCTCCATTCCTCCGGCTATAACTATATCATTATCACCACATTGAATCGTTTGGGCAGCAAGCGTAATAGATTTCATTCCCGAAGCACAAACTTTGTTGACCGTTGTACAAGGCACATTATTACTCAATCCAGCGAAGATGGCTGCTTGCCGCGCTGGTGCTTGTCCTTCCCCAGCTTGCAAAACATTCCCCATAAAAACTTCTTGAACTGATTCAGCACTAATGCCAGCTCTTGAAACGGCTTCTTTTATGGCTGCAGCACCAAGCTGGGTAGCAGATAGGGATGCCAGACATCCACCGAAGCTCCCCATTGGGGTTCTAACAGCCGAAATAATTACAACTTCTCTCATTCTTAATTATAAGTTGGAAGGAATGAATAGTTTTCAGCGTAATACATCATCTGTTCAGAGAAATCTCCTGGGTATTCGATTAGGACATCTATAACTTTATCACCTTCCATTACTGGTTTAAGTACAGGGTTTATAAAGCCTGCATAAGGAGCAATGCCTAATTTCTCATATCGTGCAAGAACCTCTTTATGAAGTTCAGGGTCTACCTGAACACCATAGGTTTCCACAAGGTTTTTTCCTGCTTCGTAATCGCCTTCAGATTTTATTCTTTGGATTTCTTTAAGAAGTTCTCCAAAAATAACTTTCAATTTTTCATAATCTCTAACTACCATATAGGTTTTGCCCTCTTTAATTACTCGCTCAATAACATTTTCTTCTTTACCTTTTTCATAAGACCATTTAGCGACGAGCTGTCGGTTTCTCATATGAGATTCTTGAATAGTTTCACCCTCTTCCAAGCGAACCAACTGCATCATCATTCCGTTTCGGATATAACTATTGTATTCAGTTTTGCCGACATCCAGGGTCGTCATTATCCCTAAGTCAATTAGTTTTGGGTCCATCAGATAATAGAGTGCAACAAGATCAGCTCGCGCCTCTTCCAAAGTAGAGGAATAACTTTTCAAGGTCTCCTTGGGTGTCCCAATGCCGTCATTGAGCTTCCCTGAGGCGTGTCCGATTACTTCATGCATATCGGTATGCAGGTCACCGGCTAATGCGCCGTGTTCCTTGGCCAGGGCGATCTCTTCTTCTGAAAAAGCAAATTCTTCAAGCATACCACCTTGTTTTTTTGCTTCATTATAGGCTTTTACAATGTTACCTAGATTTACTGACTTAGAACCATGGTTGGAACGAATCCAGTTGGCATTTGGAAGGTTGATCCCAATAGGTGTTGATGGTGATGCATCACCACTTTCAGCCACTACATTAATCACTTTTGCTGAAATTCCAACCACTTTTTCTTTTTTATGTTCATCTGAGATCGAAGAATTATCTTCAAACCATTGTGCTTCGTCTCCTATAGCAGCAATTCTTTTTGAAGCTTCCACGTCTCTTACCGATACTACAGACTCATAGGCCCCCCTATATCCGATAGCATCACCGTAAACTTCAATGAAACCGTTAACTACATCTACCTTTGAATCAGCATCATTAACCCAGGCAATGCTATATGCATCAAAAGTGGCCAGATCACCAGTTTCATAATATTTGATTAACAGGTCCAGTGCTTTTTTCTGTGGCTCACTTTCAGCAACACCGCTGGCCTTCTTTAGCCAATAGACAACCTGTTCAATGGCTTCAGTGTACATGCCACCCACTTTCCAAACCTTTTCTTCCAAACCACTTTCGGTCATGATCAGCTTTGAGTTCAAACCATAAGAGATCGGCTCCGGATCATTCTTTTTCTTCATGTTTGCATAGAATTCCTCTGCTTGAACTTGAGTCACCCCTTCGTAATAGTTGTTAGCTGATCCTGCAACAGGGTCCGCATTAGGGTCTTTGTTTACCCTTTTCATATCAACCGTTGGGTCAAATAGAATCTTAGTCAGCTTTTCAACCAGTGCATCTACTGTTTCATTATCTTGCAAAGGAAATCCTGACTGTTCAGAGCCAGCTACTAGTGCCTTGAAATACTCCTTTGAAAACTCAGGGATCATTTTCTTAGTAGCGTAATGATGATGAATACCGTTTGCGAACCATACTCTTTTGAGGTACACGACAAAGTTCTCATAGTCTTCGCCCTCTCTTGCACCGCTATAGGTACGATAGATATTTTCCAGGGTTCTTTTTACACAAAGGTTGTGCTTGTAGTTTTGGTCATAAGTAATTTCTTTTCCGGCGTTGGCCGCTTCATAGAGATAGTATAGCAGTTCCTTAGTTTGAAGATCCAATTCCTCGAATCCAGGCACTCTGTATCTCAATATTCTCAAGTCTGCGAACTGCTCTGCCAGGTATTCAAATTTGTCAGCAGCAGCTGTTGAATCCACTTCCTCTATTACTTCGGTTTCTGTATTCCCTCCACAGCCTATTAGAAGGCTTGAAACAGCTAAAATCCAAACGAAACTATTCTTTCTCATATTTCTTTTTATTATGTCTTTAAAACTTCAGGGCGCAAATATAGTAATCCATTCTAAAATATTGCTAAATGGGGGCTAATTTGGATAACCTATTGAAAGAATACGACAGAAATGTTAAAGTTTCTTAAAATAAGTAAAAGAAAATAATCTCTATTAATCTACTGCGTTTCCATAGGAGCTTGTGTGAAGATGTATTATGCAAATCAGATAGTGATGTGGCAATATTGAAATTGTTTTATGGAAAACCTGAATGTTCTGCATCCTATATATAAAATTAATCAAGTCCGGTATTTTGTGCAGCAGGATCAAATAAGATCCTAATTGTAGAAAATGAAATTGAGGAACTGCCTGGCTAAGGACAGGAGCAAAGGCAGTTATTAATATTCCGGATAAAGGTTGGGGCTTAGGCCCCAGCCTTTTTTACATTATATATTCCGTTAAACATTTGTTTGCTGGTCAATAAACCAAGAATTACCAATTACTTCACCAGGATCTTTGTGGAACGCTCTTGATCATCTGCCGCAAAATGAAGTATATACATTCCACTTGCCAGGTCTATTGATCTTAGGTCAAGCTTATGGTGATAGTTCCCAGGGGTTTTTGAGCCAGCAACTTCAGCAAAATCAGCAATTTCCTCTCCAAATAAAGAGTACAAGCTGATCTCTACGTTCATCGCTTTATCAAGGCTATAGTCAATGTTTAGATAATCTGTAACAATTGCAGGGTAAACAGAGAATGAATAGCTGTCCTGGAGGTTTTCAATTCCTACCATAGGTGTGAATACAGCAACCAAAGTATCTGCTTGGGTTAGCCGGATACTTGCATCAGCACTGTCCGTATTTGGAGATATCACATTACCAGACTTTGTCTCCCATCTGATAAAGGAGTTAGACCCAGCAGGTTTCGCTTGAATCAGGTTGTCCATATTTCCAAAGTAATTTCCTGTCCATGGGAAAGAAGTTAATTTCAATGTGTTAAGGTCTATTGTCCCCGCACCTGCAGGTTGTACCTCCAGGGTTAAAGGATATGGGCCAGTTAGACTAAAGCAATTGATCATGCCACTTACAAGGAGTGTGCATCTTTGTTCAATAAAGTTTCTTAAGGTCGTTACGTTTTGTTGCCATATTGCCATTGAGCCTCCCCAACGACTGATCTGGCGTGGCATTTCAGGTTCTATGGTTGCCACCATACTGTCAAGGGTATTCAACATATTGTCACAGGTATAAACAGTATTCATCAGATCTGCTTGTCGAGAATAATAAAGCTGAAGAAACTCGGGGCTTTCCGCTTGTAACTCGAGGAAGATTTGCTCATGTTTTCCTTTATCAGGCGGATCCCACCACCACCATGTGCTTAAAAAATCCGCTATATCATCAATATCGCAGGGTTCTGCATCAGGGTCAGTATTTGGTACACCTGAGTAATTAATGTAATAATCAAAGGTCGCATCGTTATCCCATAGGACATACCCCCATTTTTTATGATTTCCAGCAGGATCCATGCCTCTCCACCATCCTGTATTATAATTGAGCCAGTCAGAAGCTACAGCATTTAGGTTAGCAATCATGTAATCTATGAGGCTGGTGAGACGGATATTGTCCTTGACAACCTGATAGTTTGCTGCAATGCCCATATTGTTGTTCAAGATAAAATCACGTAATATTCCCCAGTCTGTGAATGCCTGTGTTCCCCCATATTCAGCTTCTGTACCGCCCCATGTAGAAAGAAATTGTATGTCCAATTTACTCTGGTTGTAATATTCATTTGTGTAATCATGGTCAACGGGCCGCTCTCTCAAGCCATAAACCCCCCAATACTGGCCATTTAAGAAAACAACCACGCGCTCTACAGCTCGTACATCCAGCTTCATTCCACCCTCCAATGCCAAGGTGTGTACGTATTCATCCCTTATATGACAAGATCCTACATGAGAGTTGCTAGGAGTTGTAGCAGGAGCTTCAAGTGCCGGATAATTATCATCACCTGATGCACGCATAATAATTCTTTGGTATTCGTTTCTTGTTGAATAGTGAAATAATTCTGTAAGAATTGCATGATTGTGGCCCATTTCATCCCTGGAAACCCAATCAATACTACGTTGGTCAAGCACCCAGGAATCCTGGCCATGCTTGTTAAGTTCTCCATATGAAGCTGCAAGCCTCTGGCCTGAGGTGTCAAAGTATTCTATAGATCCTATGGGCTCAAGTGAATTATCGCCGTTGGCCAGATCAAGGAGCTCATCAGCGCCGACCGATAAAACTGCCAGGCTAATATTTTCATTAATAAAATAGGTATTGGTGCTTATTTTCCCTGGTAACACCTGTGCATCATTGGAGATCGCTATTGCTTTCAGGATTGTCGTGGCTGTAATGTTGATAGGGCTGCTGTACTGTGTTGATGTGCTTGTAGGGGCAGTTCCGTCTGTTGTATAATAAATATTGGCATTAGGTTCCGTTGTGGTAATAATTACAGATTGGGTTGCTGAATAAAAACCTGCTGCAACGGAAAGGGTAGGCTGGGCAGCATAATGTGTAAACTGTGAAGTGCCATTATTGGAGCTTCCCAGGCTTGGGTTGCTGCAAATTTTCCAGGAGCTAGCCCCATCGGATATCCTGGCTCTTGAATGCGATAATAGCGTAATATCTAGTGGGTATGCTTCTGAAATTACGCCGTTTGTTAAACTGAGTCCTACCGAATCTTTCCCTTTAGTTTGTGAAAGCTTAAAGCTGGTATGATAATCCGTGCCAATGGCTGTATCTTTTCCTGAACACCAGAATTTTATAAATCCATTAGGACCAAGTGTTGTTCCCGTTGGAATACGCCACTTTGTTGGTTTTTTGGGTCTATCGGTAAGGTACATTCCACCTATGTCTACAGTGTTTCCCGTAGTGTTATAAAGCTCAATCCAATCCTCATACTTTCCGTAATTGTCAATAAATGAGTTTAAGTTAGATGCTGAATATTCATTGATTACAACCTGGCCAAATGACATGGTTGGTAGCGAAAAAACCAAGATTGGCAGTAAGCATAGGTAGCTAAAAGTCCGGACAAACATCATGCAAGTATTAATTAAGAAATTTATTTTCTTTCTGAAATTGGCTACCAAATGTAAATTATGTTGATGAAAATTGCAAATGAGTTTAAGACAAGGATAAATAAACTATTTTGATAACGATATTAATATCCTGCCGCTTTATCATCTCCGCGCGGATCGGCTCCTCCTTCAATCCTATTATCTGGAAGAACCAGAATGGCTTCTACCTTACCAATTATTGGTGCTCTTTTATGGTCAATAAGATATCCTAGTTTTGTTAATTCCTGTATGGTTTTTTTGTTGAATCCATTGTCTTCCATCATAATTGCATCTGGAAGCCATTGATGGTGGAATCGGACTTGACTAACCGCTTCTTGCGCTCCCATGCCAAACTCATATATGTTAAGGATAGTTTGGAGAACAGAGGTGATAATTGTAGAGCCTCCAGGGGTTCCCAGTACCAACCACAGCTTACCATCTTTCTCCACAATAGTCGGCGTCATGGAGCTTAACATGCGCTTTTCAGGTTTTATAGCATTGGCTTCAGCACCAACAAGCCCAAACATATTTGGAGTTCCTGGCTTGGAGCTAAAGTCGTCCATCTCATTATTAAAAAAGAACCCTAATTCATTACTATAAAGCTTAGAACCATAGGCTCCGTTGATGGTTGTTGTCGCTGAGACAGCATTGCCATATGCATCAACAATCGCGTAATGTGTAGTTTCATCACTTTCAATTATCTGAACATTTCCATGACTCACGTCGCTTGATTTTGTTGGATATTCGAATGAAAAATCTTTCATCCTATCCTTAAGGTATTTTGCAGAGATTAGTTCCTCCACAGGAATATTTACAAATTCTGGGTCACCTAAATAGAAGCTTCTATCAGCATAAGACCTGCGCTCCGCTTCAGTCAGAACTTGTATCATCCTGGTGCTGTTGTGACCCAGGACCTTTAAATCATAGGGTTCTATCATTTTCATGATTTGGGCCAAGCATATTCCCCCACTGGAGGGAGGCGACATAGAGATGATTCTCAGATTATCATATGAAAAAGTAATTGGATCTCTCCACTTCACCTCATATTTCTCCAAATCTTCCATGGTAATAATGCCATCATTTTCCTGAATAAATTGGACGATTTTTTTGGCAGTTTCACCTTTATAGAATTCATCCCTACCATTTTTCTGGATGCGCTCGAGGGTGTTAGCCAGGTTTTTGTAGAAAATGACATCATTTTCCTTCCAATTGTATGCAAATAGAATACTATCCTTATTTGCTTTAATAAATTGTGCCCGATACTTTTTTAGTTGCCCTTCCTGATGTTGCGTTACGACAACCCCTTGTCTCGCTAAATCAATTACGGGCTGGATGATTTCTTGTGCGGAGAGCGTACCAAATTTTTCATGCACTGCAAAGACACCTGCAACTGTTCCAGGCACACCGATAGCCATGCCACCCAAGGTGCTTTTCCCAGGTACAATGTTGCCTGCTTCATCCAGATACATGTCTTTATATGCTGCTAAAGGTGCTTTTTCTCGGTAATCCAGAGCCCCAATAGCTCCATCTGCTTTTCTGTACACCATAAAACCGCCACCTCCCAAATTCCCTGCAAAGGGATGCGCCACGGCCAAGGCCAATTCTGTAGCTATCATGGCATCAAAAGCATTGCCGCCTTTTTTAAGGATTTCCACTCCTATTCTTGAGGCTTCCTCTCTGGCAGATACCACCATGGCTTTCTCTGCAATTGTGCCAATAAGCTTCTCATTCTTTTCTTCATGCTTGCAGGATGCTAATGATAGGAGGAGAAAGGTTACAAGAAGTACATTCTTCATTTTATTTTGCTTTTAGCTAACATTACTTGTTATTAACCCAATCTTCATAATAAGAAAGTTTATTGAGGATTAACTGGCAAGCAACTAAATTTCCATAATCCGACCAATGATCATCACATTCCAAATATAATTTATGCCAATACTCTTTTGGATGCTGATGCATAAGTGGTAGCAGATCTAAATATTCGATATTATTATTTTTACAGAAAGTGCTTAATTCACTATTTAATAATGGTAATTTATTCATTTTATCAAATTTCATAATATCTGCCAGATTTGGTATGGTTATAACCATAACAGATTTATCTTTTGCGATTTTTTTTATTGCTTTAATTGAATACTTCATTCTATTAAATTGTTCTGTTGTGAAGTTGAAGTAGTCAGGTAACATAGCCCCAAGGCTCGATGTTTTACTTTCTTTGATATTTGATTGCAGGTAAGCATATTTGACATAACTAATTGTGTTATAGGTATATGTGAAGTTTTTTAAAGTAATTCTTAGGAAATTAGGTTCAACTTCAAATAATTCAGATTTATGGATAGAATCCTGAAAGTATACTAATTTATAATTTGGATAAACTCCTTTCCAATAGGGTTTATATCTTCTGGCATAAATCTGTTTTCCAATCTCAAGGTCATCATCAATAAAATCATTTTCCGGAAGTATGGCAATTATTACGGCATTATGAGAGAACTTACTGGCTAAACTTTTATACAAAAGGTAGTATTGTGTGGTGCCGAAATTTCCACTCATCCCAAAATTGAGATGGGGAATTGATGTTGAATCTTCTAACAAATTGGACAGCCTGTTATTCTCTGCTACGCCAAATCCTTCTATAAAGGAATCTCCCAGAACAATAACTCTGTTGTTTGTAGATTCTCTTTCTCTTTCTTTATCTCTGCTACCATAAGAATTACTGTTATAAATTACATTAAGGCATTGTTTAATGTGTCTGTACGAACGATTAGGTTGGTGCCAAATCCCAAAAACTGTATCCATTTCCTCCCAATATAATCTTCTGTTATCAAAGTTATAAGTTGGCAAGTCAATTTTTAAGCTGCCGTAATTTGATAATAGGAAAAGGGAAAACTCCAATAGTAATATTGATATTATACAGCCTATAAATAATGCCAATATATTTCCTTTGAGCTTTTTCATTACTTAAAACCTAACCCCCATCACCAGGATATCATCTACCTGCTCAGTATCTCCTTTCCATTCAGCCAATGTGTTTTTCAGGATGGTTTTCTGTTCATCCATGGTTTTGTCATCGATAGAAAGAAGAAGTTTTTTAAAGTTTTTCAGCATGAATTTTCTCTGCTTTGGTCCTCCAAATTGGTCGATGTATCCATCAGAAAAAATGTAAACCGTATCTTCCTTTTCTAAAATCAGTTCATGGTGGGTAAAAGGTTTTTGCTGACCCATATGGAAGCCAACGGGTTGCTTATCGGGTTTGAATTCTATTATTTCTCCTTTACGAATGAGGAGTAGTGGATTATATGCCAATGCAAATTCTAATTTATTTTTCTTATCCCAACTCAAGAGAACTGCATCCATTCCGTCTTTTTGTGTTTCCTCAGTTTGCTTTAAGGTTTCAATAAGGCCCTTTCTTACTTCAGAGAAAATCTCATTTGGCTGGGTGATGCCCATTTCTAATACAGTTTGATCTAAGAGTGAGGAGCCAATCATGCTCATAAAGGCACCGGGAACACCATGACCAGTACAATCGCATGCAGCAAAATAGACCCTATTTTTGTAATGTTGCATCCAAAAGAAATCCCCACTTACGATATCTTTGGGCTTGAAGAGGATAAAACTTTCTGTAAGCAAGTTTTCAATCCCTTGTCTTTTAAACAAATCTTGTATGCTTTGATCCGTAGGTAGCAGGGATTTTTGTATGTTTTTCGCATAACGTATGCTGTCTGTAATATCCTTATTTTGTTCTTCCAGCATCTTTTTCTGCTTCATTAATTCCTGTTTTTGTTCCAATACAATTTTATTTTGCTCCTCAGCTTTTTGTTTTTGTTCTGTGATTAATTTTTTCTGTTTGTGGGTAACCTGCAAGCGGTTATATATAAAAAAAGCTATGAGTATTACCGTTATAAGTGCTCCACCAATAATATAAGAGATCTGCTGCTGCCACTCTTCCCTTTCTGCAGATAGAATCATTTGATTCTGATGCTTGGCTTCAGATATTTCTTTCTCTTTCTCGTAAGTGTGCTGATACGTCAATTTGATTGCAGCTTCCTTGTTCTCTATGCTGTTGAGGCTGTCACGCATCTCTATGTGTAGCTCGTACATCTCCAGTGCCCTGGCAGGCTGCCCTGTTTTTTTGTAGCCATTAAATAGCACTGCACTGGCTTCTTTTATTTCTTTTACAGCACCAATCTCTTTTGCCAGACTCAACGCCCTTGATCCGTAGTCAATGGCTTTGGCGAAGTTGTACCGTTCTTTATAAATATTCCCAATATTGTTCAAAGTGTTAGCCATTCTCTTTTTATCGCCTATTTCTTCATTGATCTTTAAGCTTTTATCGTAATAGTCCAGGGCCTGTTCATGATTGCCTTGTTTATGGTAAATAAGCCCAATGTTGTTCAAAGTGTTAGCCATTCCCATATTGTTTCCTGTTTCTTGATCGATCTTTAAGCTTTTATCGTAATAGTCCAGTGCCTGGTCATGATTGCCTTGGTCATAGTAAATAATCCCAATGTTGTTGTAAGAGGCAGCTATTCCCTTTTTGTCAACTATTTCTTTATTGATCTTTAAGCTTTTGTCGTAATACTCCAGGGCCTGCTCATGATTGCTTTGGCCAGCGTAAATAAGCCCAATGTCGTTGTAAGAGGCAGCTATTCCCTTTTTGTCGCCTAATTCTTCATTGATCTTTAAGCTTTTATCGTAATACTCCAATGTCTTTTCATAATTGCCTTGGTTAGAGTAAATAATCCCAATGTTGATGTAAGAACTAGCCATTCCATATTTATAGCCTATTTCTTCAAAATTATTCAAGCCATCTTGATAATATTCCAGGGCCTTTTCATAATTGCCTTGGTTAAAGTAAATAATCCCAATGTTGTACAAAGTCCTAGCCATTCCCTTTTTATCGCCTGTTTCTTCATTGATCTTTAAACTTTTATCGTGATACTCCAGGGCTTGCTCATAATCGCCTCTAAAATAATATGATGTTCCCTGTGTATGTAAGGCATTTGCCATCCATTTTTTATTCTCTGTAGCTTCAGCCAATTCATATTCTAAACCGGCAAAATAAAAAGCGCTATCAGGCTGAGAAAACAAAT
>JYMV01049681.1_pt1 | contig 33182 bp, 31 predicted proteins | sample 338911 | NCBI WGS metagenome assembly JYMV01 (sample SAMN03354496, study PRJNA234377) | hydrothermal vent metagenome | biome: Deep sea; feature: Hydrothermal plumes at the Eastern Lau Spreading Center, Western Pacific Ocean; material: Seawater | place: Tonga | collected 2009 | depth 2000 m m
TTCAAGTCTATCGTCTCTCTGTATGCTTACAAATAAAGTTGGCTGGGCAGCGGGCGGAAATGGTGCCTTGATCCATACCATAGATGGTGGGGAAAGTTGGGAAGATCGAACGGAAGACAGTAATGTGCCTCATTCAAACGGAATGCCCGAACCCATCTGGGGTATCCACTTTGCTAACCAGAATCTTGGTCTTGCTGCAGCTGAGTTCGGGGTGATACTACGAACGGTTGATGCGGGAGCAATATGGACCGCATTGAACCCTCGTCCCGCACCGAACAAACTGAATGCAGTTTACATGGTTTCAGAAAAAGAAGCGTGGATTGTTGGAGATTACAGCACCATCCTTCATAGTTCCGATGGTGGTGAATCTTGGGATGTCATTTCAAGCAATGCCGACTTGAAAAAGATCACCTTCATTGATGCCAATAAGGCATGGGTGGTTGGACTATCAGGAACTATTTTAAGCACAGGTGACGGCGGTAAAACTTGGTCCGAACAAAACAGCGGAAATGTGTTTGAGTTGTTCGGTATTGGTTTTGTCTCACCAATTCAGGGTTATGTTGTCGGCAGTAACGCCACATTGCTTGAGACATCTGATGGCGGTGACAGTTGGCAGATGGTCAACGACCCTAGCGATGAAGGTCATGGAACAGTCGAACGAATTGTTTTTGATGATCCGATGACAAGTTGGAAAAGCGCCCTTGGTTTCTACAACCTTCATTTTCCAACTCCAACTCATGGTTGGGGAGTTGGAGAGATGGGCAAGATCGCTCACACTAGCAATGGAGGTAAAACTTGGTTAGGACAGTCAACTAATGATCCGCAAATCGATTTTAGCAATTTGTTCGGTGTGTACTTCGTAGGCACAAATACTGGTTGGACTGTTGGCGCTGGTGGGGCGATTGCCAAAACAACCGATGGTGGTAAGATGTGGCAAGCGCAATACGGTTGTTCTGAAGAACTGAGATCCGTTTTTGCGCTTGACGCTGATATTGCCTGGGTTGTTGGCAGCCAAGGCGCGATTTATGCTACTAAGGATGGTGGTTCTACTTGGACACGGCAAATTGCTCCGACTGACGAAAATCTACATGGTGTTACTTTCGCTGATGCCGAAAAAGGCTGGGTTATTGGCGATAATGGTGTAATACTGCAAACGAAAGATGGTGGTGCCACTTGGCTTATGCAGGGGAGTCCGACAACAAACAACCTGTCCGATATTGCTCAATCTGAAGACGGTACATTCTGGGCAGTTGGTGCGTGGGGAACAATTATTGCAACGCGATAATTTTAAATCTTGCGCCTACTGAAAAACAGGATTGGGAGTAAGTACTCGGTTTTTGGCTTTGATTGGTTTTCTGGCTAACTTAAAGCTGTTTCCCGATGCTTATTCCCTTTCGTATTTCTAGGGTGAGTTAAAGTGTTTTCTCTTAATTCTTTGCTGGTTTTGTTTTTTTTAATATTACTGTGTACTTCAACTGCGTTTGCACAGGATATCGCCACCATTTTTACTCTTGAAGAAAGCATCCAGTTGGCAGAAAAAAATAACCTACAAATCCGATCTGTCAAAAAGAAACTGAAGCAAGTCAAGAAAGAAGAGCGTATTGCAAAACCTTTTGCCTTACCATCCATCAGTTTTACAGGAAACTACACTTATTTCGGTGAATTGGCCAAAAACGTACTTCCTCCGTTTTTACCCGGAGCTGAACCGGTTGAAGTAACTTTCGGCGCACATCGTAATTTTCAAGCCGGCCTGGCTTTTAGACAACCACTTTTTGCCTCAGGTCGCCACCTGTATACCTATCAAAGTGTCAAACTGAATGTTCAAGTTGCAGAGGAAGAGCTTAAGGCGCAGCGGAACCAATTGAACTTTGACGTGGCTCAGGCCTTTTATGGTTTACTGGCCACTATGGAGTTCGTTAAAGTATCGCAAAGTGTGGTTGATTTGGCCGAACAGCAACTGAGCATATCGCAGAAACTATTTGATTCCGGGACATCAACCAATTTTGATGTACTTCGTGCCAAGGTACAACTTGCAAATGCTAAATCAGAACTCATCCGTGCCAAAAATGCAATTCTGACCGCTAAAGATGCATTTAAGAATCTATTGAATATTGACCAACAAGATGCAATTGGAATTCAAGGGGATTTTAATTTGCCAACAATCAAATTGGATCTTGATCAATTAATACAGACAGCAACTAAAAACCGATCGGAACTTAATCGACTGAATTATGTCAGACAGATAAGTGAAAAAGAAGTTGCGAGGGTAAAAACGAATGCTCGACCTAGTCTCTCACTTTTTTCTAATTATCAACTTGATGAGAACGAAAAGCTGTCTAAAATGAACCGGGTATGGAACATTGGTCTTTCGCTGAATTACCCTATATTTGATGGTTTGGTAACTAAAGCACTAGTACAGCGAGCTGAATTGAATGTAGAACAACTCGCATTGCAAGAAGAACAAACTCATGATCTTATTAAATTTGAAGTACGTTCTGCCTGTCTGAAATTAATGGAAGTGCAAACACTGATTGAGGTGCAGAAGGAAACTATCGAGCAGGCTAAAGAAGGAGTTCGACTGGCAAATTTGCAATATGAAAATGGGTTAATTACAAGTGTCCAGTTGACAGATGCTCAACTGGCGCTTACACAGGCAAAAATTAGTCGTCTCCTATCATTGCGTGATTATGCTGTTGGATACGCAAACCTCCAAAAAGCTGTTGGTACAGCAATCGAAAAAAATGAGGGATAGTTTATGGTATCATTCCAACTGGTAGTGATTTCTGAGAATTTAAACAATTAATTGTGAGTATTCAAATAATGATGAGAGGAAATTACATCTCCTATTTTATCATATTATTCATTTGGTTTGGTATTGGATGTCAAAAACCAGGTGAGCTTAGTTCAAAGAATCAGGCTGAATCAGGCTCCGTAACTGAAAACGTCAAACCGGTTGAAGTCACGAAGGTGGAGAAAGGTAATATCCAATCGGAACTTGAGCTATCCGGATCAATTAAAGCTAATTCGCAAGTGGTTGTTGTGTCACAAGTAGTGGGTGAAATTATTGAAGTGCTTGTTAGTGAAGGGCAGTTCGTTACAAAAGGAGAAGTAGTTGCGGTTATTGAGAGTGAAGAATTGAAGTTGCGTCTCCTTCAAGCACAAGCTGCGTATCACGCTGCTGAGATAAAATATACTCAAGCTCAAAAACTAGCAAAAATTCGTATCTCTGCGCAGGTTGCGCAAGCCCGATCACAATTATCTGCGGCCGAAACCGAGCTTCAGCAGGTTTTAGATCTATCTCAAAAACAGACATTATCAAAAATCGAACAAGCCGAAGCAGGTTTGGCTTCTCTTCAAGCAAATTTTGAAAAGATTCGAGGTGGTACACGGGAAGAGGATAAAAAACGAGCCCAAGCTGCTGTTGACCAGGCAAAAGCGAACCTGACCAACATTCAGAGCAACTATAATCGCATGAGGCCCCTTTTCGATGATGGTGCCATCAGTGCTCAATCTTTTGATAATGTTCAGGCACAGCTTGGTATTTCCAAGGCGCAGTACGATGCTGTGATTGAGCAGAAAAAACTTATTGATAGAGGCCCTCAGGAGGAAGACATCCGGGCGGTTGGAGCACAGGTGAAACAAGCCGAAGCAGCGGTTAGACTAGCACGATTATCCAACGAGACAAAAACATGGGAAAAGGACATCTCTCTGATGCAATCGCAGGTTGAAAGCGCACGGGCAAATTTGCAGTCAGTTGAAGCTCTAGAGAACGCCAAAAGCTGGGAGGCTGAAATTGCGTCTGCTGAGACATTGGTAATTCAAGCCCAAGCTTCTGCCGACCTAGCCAAGAAAATGCTCTCATACGCAACAATCATTGCCCCTATTGCAGGCATTATCTCAAAACTTAATCTTGATCCTGGCAATATAGTTACTCCGGCGGTATCTATATGCGAGATTGTAGATATGCACTCAGTTAAGGCCGTAGTATACGTTATTGAATCGGACCTGCCTAAAGTTGAAGTTGGACGTGAAGTCAGCATCAATGTGGATAGTTGGGATGAACCATTTTCTGGCCGAATCTCTGAAATAAGTCCCGTTCTGGATATATCAAGTAGATCTGCGAAAGTAGAAATAGTTCTTAGCAACCCTGATCTGCGACTCAAACCGGGGATGTTTTCAAAGGTAACGATACCTCTCCAAATCCGTAAAGGGGCCATTATATTATCCAGATCTGCTATTATCAGAAGCGTTGTATCAGGTGAGTATTCGGTATTTATAATTGATTCTGGTATTAGCAAGCAAAGACAAATAGGATTGGGGCTCTCCAAGGGAGATATTGTTGAAATACGAAGTGGTCTCTCAAGTGGAGAACAGGTTGTAACAGCAGGTCAGCATTCACTAAGAGATGGTGACAAGGTTAAAATTGTGAATCGCTAATTATATTGGTGGTATATGTGAACCAGAGAAATGAGCACCATCAAACAGCAGTTACTTGGCGGTCAATCCTGATAGGACTTCTGCTGATTCCGCTGAACGTTTTTTGGGTCATTGAGGTCGAATGTATCTGGCACTCTGGTCATCCCACCACCATCTCGCTGTTTTGGAATGTTGTCCTTAACCTGTTCGGTTTGATCCTGATTAACCTCCTTCTGAAGAGGTTCGCACCGAGAGCAGCATTGACACAAGCTGAGATGATTACCATCTATGCCATGCTCTCAATTGCATCTGGGCTTGCTGGCCATGATACACTTGCCCTTACCATTCCGGCTATTCCCCACGCCTTTTGGTTTGCCACACCTGAAAATGACTGGGCATCCCTTTTTCACGCCCATATACCAAGGCACCTTGTTGTCACTGACAGAGAAATTATTCGTGGGTTTTACGAGGGTGATACTAACTTTTACACCTCTAAAATTCTGAATGCATGGGTCGGTCCAACACTTTGGTGGACAGTATTCATTCTTGCGCTTGGCATAATCATGATCTGTATGAACGTGATTGTTCGTAAGCAGTGGACAGAACACGAAAAGCTGGCGTATCCGATTATCCAGCTACCGTTGGCAATTACAGATCGAGGAGGTGCTTCCGGTTTCTTTCAAAATCGTGTGCTATGGTACGGTTTTATGATTGCTGCTGTGCTGGACATATGGCATGGTCTGGCATACTTTTATCCATCTCTGCCAGATTTTAGTGTTCGTCACAACGCGCGAAACTGGGGTAGATTCTTTACGGAAAAACCGTGGAATGCCGTTGGGGGTATTACCGTTCCACTTTACCCTTTTGTGATTGGACTCGGGTTTTTACTGCCACTTGATCTCTCATTTTCAATCTGGTTCTTTTACGTTGTCGAAAAATTACAGCGAGTTTTTGCCAGTGCGGTCAGCATGCCGCCATCGTACCCATATTTTGATGAACAATCTATTGGGGCGTGGATGGCAATTTTCATCGCAGCATTGGTCATAACACGAAGACATCTGCTAAATGTAGTAAACGTTGTTTTGGGGAGATCGAGCGATATCGATGATTCCACCGAGCCTATTCGTTACCGGACGGCCATTTTGCTGATTATCTTGGCGAGCGCATTTATCATTTGGTTCTGTCTGAAAGCTGGGATGACATTACTGATCATTCTCCCTTATTTTGCTTTCTTTTTTGCATTGTCCTTGGCTATCACAAGGGTTCGCGCAGAGATTGGTCCTCCTGCTCATGAAATGGCCGGTTGGGTAAATGGACAGCGGTTTCTGATAAATCTGTTGGGTACACGCGCAGTTGGACCAAAGAACCTGACTGTTTTTACGCTTTTTTGGTTTTTTAGTGGTCGTGGTTATCGAGAGCATATTATGCCACACCAGCTTGAATCGTTCAAAATGGCGGAGCGAACCCGCATGAATACCAAACGGCTGGTGACAGCAATGATCATCGCGGTAGTCTTTGGCTCCATTGCTTCCTTTTGGGCTACAATAAGTGAACTTTATCGCCTGGGTGGTGCTGTCACCGGCGCTGGTGGAGGAATTGGTCCTTCTATCGGGCATGTGACTTATATCTTCCAGTGGCTGGATACCAGGCTGACTTACCCCAAAGAAACGGATATCCCCGCTGTTGGGTTCATGGCAGGCAGCATGGCCTTCACTTTTATTCTAATGCTGATGCGAATGCGATTTATCTGGTGGCCCCTTCATCCCGCTGGATATGCTATTTCGATGACAGGTGGCGTTGGCTATTTCTGGACATGCTTGGTAATAAGTTCTACCCTTAAATGGATTATCTTGAGATTTGGCGGTGTCGCCCTGTATCGTGAAGCGGTGTTGTTTTTCTTTGGCGTTCTTTTAGGCGAGTATTGTGTGGGGGCATTTTGGAGTGTATTGAGTGTTATTATTCAACAACCGATTTATGATTTTGCCCCTGGTTAAATTATTACTCATGTGATTTTCTATGCGAGATAAAGAGTTAACAGTAGGTTCAAATTTAACTTTGTTTTATTGTCAAGTGGCTATCAAGTTTGCTGGATTTATGCTTATTTTTGCCTTGCTTCCTGTCTGCTTTACGATAGCAGAAGAAGGTAACCACCCCGCCGAATTTCTGAGTCACGGTGTTGGAGCACGAGCCTTGGGAATGGGAGGTATGTTTGTGTCTGTTGCCGATGACGCCACGGCGGCATATTGGAACCCGGCAGGGTTAACGGAAGCAGGTGATCACGCATTTTCTACAATGTATTCTGACAGTTTTAGATCTAGCCAGGGTGGGTTCTTGAATAAAGGACTGGTACAATACAGCTTTATCAATTATGTACAACAAATCGAGGATATTGGAAGTGTGGGTGTAAGTTGGATTCGTCTGGGTGTTGATGAGATTCCCAGAACCACCTTCATTGATGTTAATGGTGATGGAGAACTCGGTTCTTTTCAGGATAAAAATGCAAACGGAGAGAAAGATCCGGGAGAACTCTACATTGATCGTCCAACTGTTGCGGAATATTTCAGTAATGCTGACAACGCAATCTTAGTTTCATATGCACGGGCAGTAAGTACTAATCTATCTGTTGGTAGCAATCTCAAGATTTTGCGACAGACCATCTTTCAAAATTCTGGCAACGGTTTTGGAATTGACCTTGGTATGGTTTTTCAACCGATTAGTCATTTTCGAATCGGTGTCATGATCCAGGATGCTACTGGCACACAAATTACTTGGAATACGCCAAGTAATCCAACCTTCACACGTAAAACTCGACTGCGAATCGGTAGTTCATACGCATTCGGTCTGGGCCAAATTGGACACTTGGTACTTGGTATAGATATGGAATCTCGGCAAAAAGATCTAAAAGCCGATCAAGACAGTGAAATGCTGGTGTACTACGGTTCTGAACTCTGGCTTTTTAAATTGATTGCGCTCCGCATCGGTGGTCGAGGCGGTAGAATTTCTTCAGGTGTGGGATTCCGACTCTGGTTCAAAGAAGCACAAATTTTCGCTGATTATGCATTTAAATCCCATGATCTTGGTGGTTCGCAAAGAATATCTATATCAGGTAGTTTTTAGCGAGGAACAGTTTATCGGAACACGCGCTGAACATCCCAATTGCGGGAACAGAAGAATCTTGGTTGGAACTTTATTGGGATATGGAACACCATATCGCTGAATTTCGGTTGAATGTAATGGAAGAAGAAACTCCCGTTCAACTGTGGAGAACATCCGTTCCTGTCCCTACATCTGATGCAGCGATCGATTTGTTAAAACCTCTAAAAGCTTTAGGGGATTTGTGTTACTCACTTTACAAAACCACTCCAGACACAATGGAGGTTATTCCAGATCTTGCATATGTACTCTTTGATTTTCGTCGTTTTATGCAGAAACTTGAAGATTAAGAATAAAGGAGTGACTTATGTCATCAATTCCAAAGGTATATCACAATCCGGAATGTTCTAAAAGCCGGGCAACACTTCAACTCCTCGAGGAACGAAAACAAGAAATCAAAATAATTGAGTATTTGAAGACACCTCCAACTGTTGAAGAACTTGATCAGATCCTCCTCCAACTCGACAGAGAACCGACCGAAGTTATTCGCGCGAAAGAAGACCGTTTCGATGAACTTGGGCTTTCGGTTGATGATAACCGATCAAGGGAAGAGTGGATCCAGATTATGGTTGATAATCCGATACTGATTGAACGACCAATAGTTGTCAATGACGATAAAGCCGTTCTGGGCAGGCCGCCTGAGAATGTGATTGATATATTATAGTTAAAGTAAATTATCCAAATCAATGAAAGTCAAAAAAAACGAATGGTAATCCGTTTACTTATCGGTATAGCAATTTTGAATTTTATTCTTCCCTTAGCAATTGCTGATGAATTGACTGATCTTGCATTTATCCTGAAGTCTAACCCAATCACAATTTCCAAGAAACTATCAAATGCAACTTTTAATCCCAAAGAAGTATCTGGACTTAAGTTGATCTCAACAGGTTTGATCAGAATTTACCAGAAATTTATCTCTTCACAAGATAGCGAAGTTTGCAATTTTACACCCAGTTGTTCTCGGTTTGGAATGTCCGCAATCCAGGAATTTGGTATTGTGCGAGGGATTGCGCTGACCGTCGACCGTCTTTGCCGATGTAATGGAACTGCTGCATTCTATTACCCAATCCATCCTCAGACAGGGCTGTGCTTCGATCCAATTGCTCACTATTCGCATCAAGCACTGAGAAAATGATTTGTCTTGTCATACTTTTTTTGCTAGTTGTTTCAGGAATAAATGCTGATTCTATTGATTATAATCATCCCCCAAACATTCGGAAATTTGCAGATTATCTTTATGACCAAGGCGACTATCTAGCAGCTGTTGGAGAATATCAGCGTTACCTATTCTACAATCTCAAAGATGATGATCAGGCCTGGTATCGAATTGGGCTGAGTTACCGTGCAACTGGGCAAATTGATAAGGCGTTGAACGTTTTCAATCGGATCCTGAAAAAACAACCTGACAGTCAATTAGCCAGCACTATTTACTATCAGATTGCGTATTCCTATTTTCTAGCTAATGAGTACGAAAAAGCAATTAAGTTTCTTACCCAAACTAACGATCCGCAATCTCGTCAATTGATCGGTATTAATCTTTTGATGCTTAAACGTTGGGATTCCGCGCTTGATTTGTTCAACCAACTTGAGTCTGAGAGCCCCCCAGCTAATGTTCGAGAAAGTAATGCTGTCTATCAGAAACTTGCGGTCGAAGGGAAACATCTACCACGAAAAAGCCCTATACTTGCTGGTTGTCTTTCAGCAGTCATTCCAGGAACAGGAAAGATTTATAATGGACGCGTTGCTGATGCGGTGAATGCAATGATTACTATTGGGCTGAGTGGCTGGCTGGCTTACGATGGATTTCATCAGAACGGTGTGGACTCGGTTAAGGGATGGACATTCGGTGCTGCTGCCAGCGTTTTTTACTTGGGCAATGTCTATGGGTCGGTGATTGCTTCACAAATACATAATCAGCAGATAGAATTGGAGTTCTTGGATCAATTAAAATGTGTAGATACTGGACGGTAATATTTTGTCTTTTTCCCATGATAGTTTTCGCCGAACCTGCAATTGATCTTGGTGATTACCTTTTCAACTTGAAAAGTTTCAATCAAGCCGTTACCGAGTACAAACGATTTCTTTTTTTTCATCCGGATGGCCCTAAATCATCTGAGGTTATCTATCAGATTGGATTGGCATATAGATCAGATCAACTGTGGGGTCAAGCAATCCAATCGATGAACTCTGCATTTCAACGGACAAATGACTCGGAATTTAGATCTAAAATCCAACTCGATTTGGCTGTTACTTATCTTGCCAGCAATCAACCGGATTTAGCTTTACCCAAATTAATTAACGTATTATCACAACCGAGATCGAGTCAATTGTACAGACGCACCTTGTTTCTCAAAGGGATTACTGAGATCTACCTATTTAATTGGGAGGGGGCACGTTCAACTTTCAAAACATACTTTGGAGACACCTCGAGATTTGACCAAGTTGATAGAATAATAAGTCAAGCACTCAAAAGCCCAAAAAAATCGGTTTCTTTCACCAAAATTCTCTCGACAATCCTACCCGGTTCAGGACAAATTTATGCTGGAAATTGGACAGATGGGTTCAACGCACTTGTCCTCAACGGACTGCTTGGGTACACTTCGTTTTCGGCAGCAAAATCCGGAAATTACCGTGACGCATCATTCTTGACACTTTTTTTATGGATGCGTTATTATTTGGGAAATCGAGATAATGCTGGGAAAATCGCCTATCAAATAAATAGAAATCAGGATTTGGCCTTTTCCAAACTGATTCTAGAGAAACTGCAAGCGACATGGAACGAAGAATAAAAATTGGACTCGTTGGTGCAGGTATGTTTGGTGGCGATGTGCACTTACGTACCTACGCCGATTTGCAGAGGAGCGGGATTTCACCGTGGCTTGGTCGAATCGGATATGATGACTTCGCCTCCGAATTCGCTGATGTGGCCTTTGAACTTGTTGGTTTAGGAACCCGCACAAAGATATCAGCAGAACGGGCGCGAGCCACATACGCTGACCTAACCAGTACACAGGTGGGGACTTTCTATGGTGAAACTCCATGGGTAGATATGATCGAACAGTTTCCAGATCTTGACATTCTGGCTGTGGCAACACCTGATCACCTTCACACCGCACCAATTCTACATGGATTGCAAGAAGGCGTGCATGCTGTAGCTGAGAAACCGATGACGCTCAACATTGAAGAAGCGGACAGAATCATTGAACTTGCGCAAGAAAAAAATTTACTGGTCGGTTTGGACATGCATAAACGATACGATCCTGATCATCTCAAAATATTCCATGAACTTGTAGGTCAAATGGGAAAGCCTATCTACGGACGGGCGGTTTTGGAAGAGCCACTTGAGGTATCAACAAGAACATTCAAGTGGGTAAAAGAAAGTGACCCTTTTAGCTACGTGGGTGTTCACTGGACGGATCTGTTTATTAGTTATCTCAACCTCAAACCAGTTTCGATTTTCGCTGTTGGTCAAAAGACAAAGTTAACTCAGGAATATGGAATTGATGCTTATGACGCGGCACAAGTAAGCGTCATTTTTGATAACGGTATGCATGTTCACTTTGCTAATAATTGGATTACCCCGGATGATTTTGAGGGACCTGTTAATCAGGAAATCGAAATTTTAATGACGGGTGGCAAAATAGAATCTGATTCCCAGTATCGTGGATTGCGCTACACGATTGAAGGTGGTGGATCTCACACCTCAAACACACACTTTACACGCGATGTGCTGCGTGACGATGGATCAAAAGCCTATATTGGTTACGGTAAAGATAGCCTGATCGCTTGCATTCTCGGCATCTTACGCATTAAATTCAATGGTGAATCGTTGGCAGATCTTGATCGAACTTATCCGACAGCCAAGGAAGGCCGGATCTCAGTCGCCATTATCGAAGCAGCTAGGAACGTGATGGACCTCAATTTCGCCTACCTGCAGAAAAATATGGGGACACCGGTAACTGCCAAGTTTGGAACTGACGGCATCACAATTCTCAACCCATACGCAGATAACCGGCAAATTTACGATAAATCGGTATAGGATTAAAAAGGAACGGGATTAATGACAGGTTTGCCAATCTATATTGAAAATGACGAAAAGTCTAATGAAATTCGTAAACAGATAGTTGATCTTATCCCGAAAAGTCACAAAACGTATACATCAACTCAACTGGTTGTTGATCGGGTTGAAGGCGTTCATCTCTGGAATCCGGAAGGACGAGAATTTATTGATTTCTCATCGGGGGTACTGGTGGCAAATTTGGGACATAATCATCCTTATTTTGAAGAACGTTACGCACACTACATCCGCAACTTGCCACGAAATGCCTATAATATGCTTACCGAGATTGAGGTGACTGCGGCTAAACGTTTAATCGAGAACCTCAACCACAAAAAAATGGAAAAAGTACTATGGTCGGCTTGTGGTTCTTCTGGTATCATCAAAGCCGTCTGGGCAGCGCAGCATTATCATCCGGATCGGCATATTATTCTGTCAACAAAATATGGCTTTCATGGTAAGAAAGGACTGGCCGGCGATATCACCGGAGAAAAGAGCCAAAACCCTAACGTTCGCTGGATCGATTTCATTATGCTTGCTGATCAGAGGGATGAGCAAGAACATCTGAATCGGGATTACCGAGTTGCAGAGCAACTTGATGCGCTCAAGCGAGAATACCCAAATCAGATTTCAATGTTGGTGACGGAACCCTACCTCGGTGCAAAAGGATCTTTTCATCCACCTTCATGGTATCTACGCCAACTGAACGACTGGTGTAGCGAAAACGATGTAATTTTTATTTTGGACGAAGTTCAGTCCTGCCATGGTCGCACAGGTGAGATGTATGCATTTCAGAAGCATGGGCTTGATCCTGATCTTATTGTTATGGGGAAGGGAATTGGTAATGGTGAACCGATTTGCGCTGTTGCTGGAAGAGCTGATGTCTTGGATCTAATGGATTATGGCGAAGCATCGGATACATTCAGTGGAAACCCGCGTGGTTGTGCTGCGATTGTTGCAGCCTTGGACACTTTCGAGAAATTTCCGATTGTCGAAAACTGTCATAAAATGGGTGGAATTGTCGCTGATCAACTCTACAAACTGACTGACGAATTTGAATTTGTAGGCCAAGCTAGAGGCGAAGGTTTAGTTTGGGGGTTAGAAGTCAACGCATACGCTGGAAAATCAGCAAACGAAATTGCAAATGAGTTGGTTTTACAGGCCTATCATCATGGAATCCATTTAATTGGTCCACTGGCGGGAAACGTCTTGCGTATCTCTCCGCCGCTTATTATTTCCCACTCAGAAGTCATCGAAGGTTTTAACCGGTTATGTAAAGCGTTCGATGTTATGTCCGGAATGGACGGATAACGCAAATCTGGAACCTTATTAAACTATGGATTTGGAATTTATTACCTGCCCAGTATGTGCTGTTCAAGACACAAAACTATTGTTTGCCAAAGATGGGTTCTCAGTTGTTGCCTGCGATAGTTGTAACCTAAAATACGTCAATCCACGTCTCAGATCTAACAACTTGGAAGAGAATTATATCAATGAATATTACCCAGCCATAAAACGCAATCACATCCAGTATAATCAGATGGAATGGTTGAGATCCAAAAGAGATTCCCACATCAGGGCCGCATCCTAGATCTGGGATGTGGTATGGGAACTTTCTTATATCTGGCGAAAAAAAAAGGTTGGGAAACCTTCGGTGTAGATCTATCTCAGGATGGAATAGGTTTTGCCCGCGAAAATTATAATTTGAATGTCTTTTGCGGCGATGTTTTTGAGATGGATTTCCCCAGTCATTACTTCGACGTTATTACACTTTACCACGTTTTGGAACACATTCCAGAACCAAATCCGTTGCTTGAAGAATTACATCGTATACTGAAGCCAAAACGAGGTTGTCTTGTCGTTGAAGTACCGAATGGCGAAAGCTTACAAATTCGTATTCAGGGTGAGAATTGGCCGTATGTACATCCTGCAGATCACCTTTACTATTTTTCGGTATATACGTTGGCCAACCTGCTAAAAAAACACAGATTCAATCGGGTTGAAGTAGGGAAGCCTAAACGGGTTGGAAGAAGAAATGGAATGATTAATCAACTGAAGTTTGCCGCCCGGTACAGCATTTCATCAATGTTAGTTAGATGCAATCTGGCAACAGTAATTCGTTGCTATGCTGCTTTTACAAATAATTAATGGATCTCAAAAATTTCAATTACCTCGTTTGATAATAAACGGTTGGCTATGGTCTTCACCTGAGTATGATTAACACTACCTGTAATCCAATACTTTCTTCCCGTTTGAGCTGATTGAATCCCAACAATTCCAAGATCTGAAATCCCTTTCTCCACACTTTGACCCACAGTATCGGTTACACCTAATTTAAATCGGATTTCAATTGCCAAATCGTTCTCTGACGAATTGGGATTGACGGTTTTGATATCATTACACTCAAAATCTTGCGTGATCGGATCGGCAAGTAATTTCGAGGCAATCTGGTAGACAGTATCCGAATCGACGTCACCCTCTAAGTAGTAGATCTGTGCGGTGCGAACCTCATCAACTCCAGTAATTCCAAGATCCATGATATCTTGTTGTAATACTTTTCCGACATTATCACCTATATTCGGTTTATGAGTGATTTCGATTTTCCAATTCATTGATTCTTATTGTCTCATTTTTGCAATCTAGCTAGAATTGCGAACCATTCGTTATGCTGACGGGTTTTTAAACATTCAAATTTATTCGAAATCAGTTCGGTCTTTACTTTATATATCTCGTTTTCCATTATACCTGATAAAATAAGATGTCCACCTGATTTCAGGTACTTGGGTGCTTGCGGAATCATAGGTAATATAACTTTGGTCAAGATGTTGGCTACGATAAGATTGAATTTTTGATTTAGTTCAGAAAACCGATCCATCTGCTTGACATCAATGATATCTTCAACAGAATTATGCCTGCAGTTTTCTTCTGCGATTTCCACAGCTTTTTTATCTAGATCAACCGCATAGATTTTTTGGGCACCAAGTTTAGCTGCAACGATGGCTAAAATCCCAGACCCTGTTCCAATATCAGCTACAGTTTCTCCACTTTTGACTACTTCTTCAAGTAACAAAATCGAAAGCTGAGTTGTTGGGTGATGACCTGTTCCAAAAGCCATACCTGGATTAAGGCGAATCAAAACTTCATCGTTAGAAGTTTCAACACGATGCCACGTCGGAGCAATGATGATCCGTTCACCTATGGTTTGAGGGGGAAAAGCCGAACGCCAATTCTCTGACCAGTTTTCATTCGGTACAGATCGCAAGTGTACCTCTGTATTTTCAGCTGACAAGCCGAAGCTCGGTAATTTTTTTATGAAATTACGCAGGTTGATAACACGAGCTCCAACTAAATCACTTACCGGAAAGTACGCAATCAGAGTTGTTTGATTTTGCTTATCAGGATCCGTCTTAATTTCGACACCAGCAGTCTTCTGATCGAAAAGGTAATTTTCTATTGCGCCAGATGACTCTTCAGACGTTTCAACTGTGATTTGAGCCCATTTTATCATTGAGCTACAGGTGCTAACGTTACCATGTGTATTGGAAGGTTATTAAAGTGCATGGGATCATAGCTATTATCTATTCCCATCTGCATTACGGTGGAAGAATTTTTCGCCGATTCTACGTAGAATACTGCTGGCATCAGATTCAATTTGCTCCCCGCGTGCCTCGGCAAAAATTTCCAATAATTCTTTTTCCTGAGTAGTCAGGTTCTTTGGTGTTTGTATTTCGACAATCACGATTAAGTCGCCAGAGGTTCGGCTATTATAGTATGGAATACCTTTACCACTAATTCTCAGACGATCACCAAACTGGGTACCGGAAGGTATTTGCAGTTTTTCAACATCATTGATGGTTGGCACCTCAATTTCCACACCTAGTGTAGCCTGTGTAAACGTAACACAAACCGCAGTAATTAGATCGTTGCCTTCTCTGATGAACTGTTCGTGCAACTTAACGTGAATTACAACAATCAGGTCTCCGGGCGGCCCTCCACTCACGCCGGATTCTCCCTCTCTACTGACCTTTAACTGGTTGCCAGTATCAACGCCCTTCGGTACTGAAACACGCAGATTTCGAGTCTTCTGCGTAACGCCTTCACCCTCGCAGGTTTTACAGCTGTTAAGAATAACACGTCCTTGCCCACCACAACGAGCACAGGTTCGGGTAACACTGAAAAACCCACTTTGCATACTAACTTTGCCACGTCCAGTGCACTCAGGACAAACTTGAGGTTGGGTTCCTGACTTGGCCCCGCTACCATTACAGGTTTCACAAGTTTCAAGGCGGGGTATGTTGATCTCAGCAGTTTTACCTTCAACCACATCCTCAAGATCAATTTCGAGATCATATTGCAGGTTTCGTCCACGTTTCGGTCCTGCTTGACCGCGACGCGAATCTGAAAAACCAAACAGATCGCCAAAATCACCAAATATGTTGTTGACAATATCTTCAAATCCCCTGAAGTTATGTCCACCAATATCCATCCCTTCCAAGCCAGCATGACCGAATTGATCATACCGTTGCCGCTTCTCAGGTGTACTTAATACTTCGTAGGCTTCAGTAGCTTCTTTAAACTTGCCTTCGGCTTCTGAATCATTAGGGTTTTTGTCAGGATGGTACTTGATGGCAAGTTTTCGGTAGGCTTTTTTGATTTGATCCAAATCTGCAGATTGGTTTGTCCCCAAGACTTCATAATAGTCGCGTTTTTCTGCCATATGAAATACCTCGTTCTGCTAACTCAATCGCAAGTGGTATTTTCTATTTTTACTTCTTTTTGCCATAACGTTGATTGAAGCGCTCAACACGTCCTGCAGTATCTATGATTTTTGATTGCTGACCAGTGTAGTATGGATGACAGTTTGAACAGATTTCCACACTCATTTTCGGATTACTCGACATAGTTTTAAAAGTTGTTCCACAGATACACCTTATTTCGGCTTCTACAAGTTTGGGGTGAATATTCGGTTTCATAATTCAATATTTCTCCAGCATTTTTCTGATTTCATGATTGTAAATTACAAAAAACATGTTAGCGCCACCGATGCGCTGAGTTCTTATTGACCGATTCCGATTTATCTGGGTTGGATGTCATCATTTCAAGCAAGTCTTCGTTTGTTGGATTCTTATCCAGCTGTTCCGACAGTAGTTCCATTGACTCTGCAACCCCCATCTGGCTCAAGAACTTGCGTAAGACCCACACTTTTCTCAGGGTATCAGGTTTCATCAGTGATTCCTCACGTCTTGTTTTGGACAGAGATATATTAATTGTTGGAAATATACTGCGGTCCAACAACGATCTTTCAAGATGGACTTCCATGTTTCCGGTACCTTTGAATTCCTCGAAAATAGCGTCATCCGCCCGGCTCTCCGTATCAATTAGCGCGGTGGCAATGATAGTTAAACTGCCTCCTTCTTCAATTTTGCGAGCGGCACCAAAGAACTTGCGAGGTTTGACAAAGGCTAGAGAGTCCAGCCCGCCAGTCAATGTTTTTCCACTCGTTGGGACAACCAAGTTACATGCTCTAGCAAAACGGGTCATGCTATCCAGAAGAATTACAACGTCTTTACCGTACTCAACCCAGCGCTTGGCTTTTTCAATTACCATATCGACGACTGCAACATGACGTTCTGGGTGTTCATCAAAAGTAGAACTGACAACTTCACCTTTGACAACCCGACTTACGTCAGTTACCTCTTCAGGGCGTTCGTCGATTAATAACACCATCAACAATACTTCTGGATGGTTGGTAGCAATTCCCTGAGCGATATTCTTCAACAATGTTGTTTTTCCGCTATATGGTGGTGCAACAATCGTTCCTCGTTGACCTTTACCAATTGGGGATATCAAATCAAGGATACGTGTTGCAAACTCCTTTGGATCGTGTTCAAGCCTTAGTTGTTCGTGAGGATAGATTGGTGTTAGGTTATCAAACAATATCCTATCTTTTGAATTTTGAGGCGGTTCTCCATTTATCTTTTCGACTTTCAAAAGAGCATAGTAATGTTCTTCCTTATCGCCTGTTTTTTTCGGTGGCCGAATTTGACCTTCAACCATATGTCCGGTTCGGAGATCGAATTTTCGGACCTGTGAGTGGGATACGTAAATATCGTCTTTACTTTGCAGATAGTTATAACGGTAAGATCTCAGAAACCCATAGCCTTCAGGTAAAACTTCAAGGACTCCACCACCAAACATTAATCCATCGTTTCGGGTAGCCTTCGCTTCAACAATCAATGAAATTAGATCTTGCTTGCGAAGACCACTATATCCGGCTAGCCCGAGACTTTTAGCCATTCTGCCCAATTCTGCAATTGTCATATCTTGTAGTGCAACAATGTTAAGGTCCTGCATGTTTTTTGTTTTCCTTCTACGTTTGGGCTGCACAGGTTTCATTAATAAATTGTTTTCCAATCCAAACATCAGATTATTGGATTTTTGCTAGGCCATCCACTGAATTTCTGGTATTGAAATCGTGAATATCTGGAAAAAGAAAGGTTCTTCCTAAAACGTAGCTTTTTGATTTTTGATAGTGTTACGAAGTTATAAAACAGCCTCGAATTCGCACATAAAAACAATATACATCACATACCTTCCAAGGCATTTAAAAATAAGGATTCTACAAAGGAAAGTTTGAATTAAATAGAACGGATAATTTGAAGAGAGCTCCAATCCCAAAAATGTTGGGAATGAAACATTACTTGAGCCTCTACGAATATTTGGTAGGGTAATTCTCCAGAAAGCTACACCAATTATACACTAACAACGTTAAAATCGTCAAGTGATTATCATTTTTTTAACAATAGACCTCTTGCATAAATCAAAGAAATAGAAGTTCGAAGATTTTTGAGCCCACGTATTCAATGAATTTAGGTGCCTCTCAGCTATAGAATTCTGGTGAGTTTTACTACTTATGCAAGAGGTCTATTCGCTGACATCTGTGACTATGAATACCAAAGGTTTTTGGGTAATGCTAAGTTCCATATTAGCCTCATGCCTACCCCGTCAAAATTTAAAATTATGAAAATTGGGACAGAGCAGGATCAAGATACAACAGAATTAAATTAGATTTTCCCCATGGCAGCCAGAATTCGGTCAGGAGACATGGGTAGCTCTGTCATTCGTATACCGATAGCATCATAGATTGCATTGGCAATTGCTGCAGCCGGTGGAACAATTGGAACTTCTCCAACTCCTCTAACACCATATGGATGACCTGGATTTGGTACTTCAACGATAACAACCTCGATCATTGGTACATCGTAGCTGGTTGGCATCCGATAGTCAAGAAAGCTAGAGTTTGTCATCCGGCCTTCATCATTATAGATATATTCTTCATTCAAAGCCCAGCCTATGCCTTGAACAGCACCACCGTGTATCTGCCCTTCAACATAGCTCGGATGAATTGCTTTTCCTACATCTTGTACAGCAGTGTAACGCAGGATCCCAACTTTTCCAGTCTCCGGATCTACTTCAACATCGACAATATGCGTGGCAAAGGCACCGCCAACACCTTTGGGATCTACTGCTCCACGACCAACAATTGGAGTACCTTCATCACTGATTATGCTTGCCAGATCCTTGAAGGGGACTTCGTGCACTTTTCCATTTATGTTTCTAAAGGTACCGCTGTCAAAAGTAACTTCATTTTCATCAACTTCCCATAGATTGGCAGCAAAGGTTTTCATTTGCCTAACAACGTCGTTTGCCGCTTCGATAGCGGCGTATCCAGTGGCAAATGTGGTTCGGCTACCGCCAGTTACACCTGTGTATCCAACAGAGTCGGTATCCACCACAGATGGGTTGATATCTTCGGCAGAGATGCCCAGAACTTCTGCCGCTTGCATGGCAATTGACGTCCTTGTCCCACCAATATCTGTCGAACCTTCGATCAGGTTAACTGTACCATCCGAGTTAACGTTCAAGGAAACACTTGATTTTAAGCCAATATTGAACCAAAATCCAGAAGCAACACCTCGGCCACGGTATTTTCCTGCGAGTGGTGTGTTGTAGTGTTCATATGCTCTCGCCGCTTCGACGGTTTCGATATGGCCGATTCTGGGAAAGATTGGTCCATCAACACGCCGAGTTCCCTCTCGTGCACCGTTCTTAATTCGAAACTCCAGTGGATCCATGCCCAGTTTTTCACACAGTTCATCGACTACGGTTTCTGCCATAGCGGCGTTAGTGGCACCTGGAGCTCGGTAGGGTGCCGTTTTGGGGATATTGAGAACAACGTCGTACCCATCAACGAGGAAATTGTCAATGCTGTATGGAGAGAAAATACACTGTGCTCCGCAATCGACAAGTGCGCCTGGGTAAGCACCTGCCTCATAGATCAGTTCCGCTTTAGCGGCGGTGATGTCCCCATCCTTGTTGATACCCATTTTAACGGTGATATAGGATCCAGCTGTCGGTCCCGTACTTTCAAACACCTCAGCCCGATCCATTAAGATCTTAACGGGTTGTGAAGTTTTCATTGATAATAGTGCCGCCACCGGCTCAAGGTAAACAGGGATCTTACCACCAAAACCACCGCCAATCTCCATTGGCACAACTTTGATATCCGAAACTGGCATCTGCAAAATCTTTTCCAATTGATCGCGAACTTCAAATGCACCCTGCGTACTGCACCAAATTGTTAAATGACCGTCCGATTTGTAGAGTGCAGTTGCATTATGTGGTTCAATGTATCCTTGATGGACGGTTGCCGTCTTGAACTCTCTCTCGACGACTTCATCTGCTTCAGCAAATCCTTTTTCAATGTCTCCCTGCTGAAACTGGAGGTGTTTAGCCACATTGCTTGCTTTTTCAGAAGTTTTTCCGAGCGAGGTTGTTTTGAGATCCTCATGCAACAAAGGGGCGCCGTCGGCCATTGCCTTACGCACGTCCATCACTGGTGGCAAAATCTCGTAGTCTATTTCGATTAGATCTATTGCCTCTTCGGCAGTATGTGGATTGGTTGCGGCAACAGCAGCCACTGCATGGCCTTTATAAAGGGCTTTGTCACTAGCTAAAATATTGTCCTGTAGGAACTTAATATCTATGGCCCCTCCCTCACCAAGTACGACCACCCCTTCATCCGCCTCCGGCATGTCAGCCGCGGTGACAGCCGCTTTGACGCCCACATGTGCTTCCGCTTTGCTGGTATCAATCGACTTGATGCGTGCATGCGCGTGCGGACTTCTTAATATCTTACCGTGCAATAAACCTGCCATTGTGAAGTCAGCACCGTAGAGGGCTCGACCAGTCACTTTATCGACACCATCATGACGAATGGGGCGAGTCCCGATTACTTTGTATTCTTTATCATTGGACATTATGAATCTTCCTCCATGAAGCTCGAGTTGAAGTGTGGTTTTGATAGGTTTTTTCCTTTAACCCCATCATTTTACAAAAATCTTTGTTCTTTTTCAACAACATTCCGACTTTATTGATTATTCGAATGGTTTCCGCTTAAATTAAGCATATTAAGTATGCCGAAGGAATCTCTATTTTTGATGCTCAAAGTCTATTTTTCCGCTAGGTCTGTTACTGTCATCCTCAATCCTGATAACGTCGTCTACTTCGGGCGTGGATACCTCAAGCATCTCTAAATCCGTTTTGGCTAAAATTCTATGCTGGGTTTCCGGATGTATGGTGAAATAATCACCTTCAGACATGTCAAACCACTCATCACCGATCAGTACTTTAGCTTCACCTTTTCTAATAAATAGTGTTTCAACTTTATGTTGGTGATATTGTAGGCTTGTTCTATGTCCGGAATTTATATTAATTATCTTGTAGCAGTAGTGCTGATTGAGTTCTAACCACTCTTCCGAACCCCAAGGTTTCTTGATGCTTTTTGTTGGACTGCCAGAGATACCAAATTTCATGTTTCCAATTCCATTACAAATTTGATTATGAATAGCAAGAAAAAGTAGTGATTGCAATTTATAGTATAGATCAAAGATATGGATGAATTGAAGTTAAATTTTGCCAAGTTCAGATTTAAAACTATTTCTGTAATTTCCTGATGCTTTCATCTTTGGTAAAGCACTGGATTCATCTCACTGTCGGCTGAGTCTCCCTCCCTCTTGCCGCCGAGAAAATTCTGAGCATCATAGAAACGACTGGGGTTGCATAATTCATCGACCATGGTGCCGTCAGGATAATAGGTTACAATCATGGCTTCACGCATGGTCTCCGTCTTATTGGCTGTAGCACCATGCATGGTCCATCCATTGTGAAATGTGGCATCTCCTGCACGCATGGATCCTTGCCAGCAAAGATATCGCTTCTCCTCAATAAATTGTTGAAAGAAATCTTGCGATGAATCCGAGATGGCGTACTGTCCCATAAACCCGTTGAGGTGTGATCCTGTAGCGAATTGAATTGGCCCCATTTCAATAGGGGTATCTACCAGTGGCATCCACATTCCCATCGCATTGTCTGTTGCGAGTGGCCAGTAATATTGATCTTGGTGCCAAGCTGTTATCCCACCGTTGGGTTCTTTAAATAGGGCCTGCTCATGGTAAATTCGCACGGCATCAACTCCCATTAGGTCGGCTGCGATTTTAGCAAAACGTTTGGCCAAGACGAATTGTGACACTTCCTGACTATGATAGCGAAGATTTAGCGTCTGCAAGAAAGCGCGATTGGGAACATCACCTGTCTCTCTTTCAGGGAACCGAGAGTAGGCTGTTTCGGCAATGGCACGACGGTAGGCAATTACTTCCTTCGCCGAGCATACAGCTGATAAACAGATGTGGCCATCTTGACGATAAGCTTCAACTTGCGATTTTGTTAACGGGTATTCGGAGGATAGATCTGGCAGTTTGTCCATGTTTTTTTACCTTATCATACTTAATAAAGCCTTCGAAAATCTGCACCGACCACGTTGTTAATTACGTGCCGATTACGAAATAGTGTCTGGCGCATCGGCGGCATCTTTTCCTGCAACCTTGAATCCGGCTTGAGAGGTTCGGCGAAACCGCTGTCTACTGGATTATACAGACCGTGCAGGGCAATCCGATCGTTGTCCACATTGGTCCATGGATGTGCGCTGTGAGTTACCGCTTCGGCAAAGATCAATAGTGATCCCGCCGGGCATTGGTAAGTAGTCCAGACGGTCGAATTGGGATCTTGGATCTCATCCGGAGCGGCGTACACCGCTTTATGGCTGCCGGTTACTAGCATGGTGCCGCCTTGATGAAACTTGACTGGATTTAACTCCCAAACAACGCGTGTATGTGGACTATGACTTTTGCCAGGGAAAGCCTGATAGTAATGAACATCACCGGGCAAACGAAACAATCCATTCCCATTATGTGGGTTAAAGGATCGATTTTCTCTCTTTCCCAGATTGCGGCGGCTTGACGCTGTTCGATACCATAGGCCACAAGCACCCAAGCTGAATCCATAACATTCCTGACTGGAGAGCGATGGGTTGGCCATGAATTCGTTTAACATCCCAATAACAATCGGGTGATCAAAAAGTTTCTGTGTTGGACCAGCCAGCGGTGTTCGTTCATATTCTGGTAACGATTCCGGCTCGAAATGGAGTCTCTGACAGAACTGGCGCATCTCTTCTAACTTGGAACCAGCTAACACCTCAGGTAAAAGGATCCAACCATTTCTGTCGAAATTGTATTTGTGTTCTGCTGAAGGGGGAATTATTGGTAGCCCATCAGCATTATGTTGAGGAAGTTCATGATCATAGTTTTGTAGTGGTTGCCCTAAATTTTTGTTGATAAGGTAAGACCGTGAATTGTCTTTTGTGGCCATTTTTTCCTGTACGCTTGTCCTCAGAATGCCAAATACGGTATCCGATTAAATTATATTTTATTTCTGCCAAGATAGTAGCGAAAAAGAGAGACGGAAGGTCACTCGATCGGGTTATAACGGCACAAGTGCTGTGCCCTTTCTGACATTAAATCAACGGCTGCTTGCGGAATCGAGGCTAGATGAGTCAAATGTTGTGGGAAACGGTGTAACTGCCGAAAGTAGACAATCGAAGTCATGGTACGGACGGTCTGTGTCCGATTGGGTGTACCGCGATGCCACACACGCATATCGCGGACAACTAATGATCCCGCTGGCATATTGATTCGAGCAGATGGCATGCTTTTGGCCCGCTCTTCCAGTTGGCCTGACTGACTGGCGTCCGAATCGATGTCAGTGATCAAATGGGTTCCGGGCCAAACCTGGGTACTGCCGTTACTTTCATTAAAGTCAATCAGGGGAATATGAAGAATTATCATAGTCGGCGGTAGTGCATAAGGCAGTTCAGGAAATAGATGCTGTGTATCACGATGAATATGCTGCATACCAGCCCCTGGAAAAGTAGTATTGGTATGATAGGGCAATAAAGTCCAGATATCTTTTCCCATTGCCTCCTCTATGATCTGTAATCCTAGAGAATTCTCAATCACCAATGGGTGCATGAATGGCATTCCGTACAGTGCATGACAGCCGCCGCGCCGGTTCCAATTACTGTCCTTTTGCTGATTTTCCATATTTGGCATTAAGAGTTGATTGAAAGCGGTTTGAAGTTCTTCCACCAAATTCCTTGGTAAAACCGATTCGAGTATTACATAACCGGACTCACGCAGAAGACGTAGCGCGATTGCCAGATTGGAATCGGTGAGTTCACCTATTTGACATTCTTCCTCTGAAATCTTCATTCTCTAAATGTTTTTGCACAGTTCGTTTTAAAATTAGGAAAATTCAGAGCAATTATTGAACTGAAAACTGATAAAATCCAATCTATTTCCCTTCAAATCCCAATCAAGTTGTTCATTGCAAATATTTTGTTTTTAACCTAGCCCAAGCTGTGTGAAGTTTTGACCGCGGGCGAATAGCCATAATATCCTTCATTCCAACTTGGACTTCCTGAATTTCATCCTGAGAGAGCCCACGGTTAAAGACGGCAAAATCGTCTGTATCTCCGTTGTAATATCGGTCCATGCCTAATGGCTCTTCTACTCCCAAAAATAAAGGTGCATCTAGGGGAACCAGCTTATCTTTTTTCTTCGGATAATCGATCAACACTTCACCATTTAAATAAGTTGTCCACCACTTTCCGGATTGATATGATACAGCTACATGTTGCCACACGTTTTTCTTAACGTCCAGTGGACTCTTGTCTGGAACTGCACGTCCTCCGGTGAGTTTCCAGCCCATCCAGATGAATCCTGTTGGATGAAGAAGGATTTCAAAAAATTCGTGAACATCACGTCCTTTGGCCGCGATCAATTGCCAGGTGCCAGGACCTGCTTTCAGAGTCGGACGTATCCAGGCAGTAATGGTGATCCCGTCGACGAATTCAAAATCCTTTGAGTGTTCGACACGGACGACCCCATTTTTTCCGCCAAATTTAACCGCTTTGCCAAAATTTCCTCCTGTCCAGCTGGTATCTCCTTCTAGTTTCCCATGATTGTTATTTCCAGATAGATCGTTTACAGTTTTTCCTGATCCTTCCTCAAAGTTGAAGTAGAGAACAAGAGATTCTTTGATTTGAGCATGACTAATTTCCAGTACTATAAAAGTAAAAGTAAAAATTACGAATATTACCCTATACTTCATTGAATTTCCCCCTCACTAGTTTCTGCCAATATTGAAAGAACGAAAGATTTAACGCATCAGGATAACATGTCTGAAAAGACGTCATTTAGTTCTTAAAATTCAAGATTTAGAGTGCGATCTACAGTAGCATGACTGAAACGTGAAATCAATAATATTCCAATTTTCTTCCGTTGAGTTCCAGAGTGAACATTTCGTTGGGAATGGTCCTTTAATATTGACCGTATTATCATGTTTGTTTTCTGGTTAATTTTTTTGTCCAACTCAATTGGTTTCAAAAATCACCGAGGTATAACAGACACGATAATTCTTCGATAACTGTAGAGGCAAGGTTCTCCGCCATCCTTAACCTGGAGAACGACGTGAATATTCTGAGGCAAATCAACTTCTGGGGCAATCAAACTGGCTTCTTGGTTCTCAGCGCCGTCAATTACAATTTTCCCTTTGTAGTCACTAACTTCTTTATATACAAACCAATAATACAAGATATTGTGACCGTCTGGATCGAATGTTCCAGCTGCACTGAGCGTGACCTCCTCTCCTGATTTGACTCTCAAAGTTATTACTCCCTTGCCGGTGTCGTCAGCAAAAGCGGCTACAGGATTATGGTTTGCGTCTTGATAGTTTTCGGCAACAGTCCAATCAATGCGAGCGGCAAAGTCATGCTGATAGGCTTGACGCCAACGCCATATGGTTGCTTGGTTGGTTTTATACGTTTTTCCATCTACGCCGATAACTTCATCTGCCGCATCTGTCCAGATAGGTCGTGCTTCCTGCTCATAGTGCCATTTTTGTTGATTCGGAATATAGGATTCATAACGGCCACCCCAATTACCGTAGTTTGGTTTCTCCGGAACCCCTAGACCATTGGGAATCAAGTAAAGAAAGGTTGGGGTATCCCCTTCCAGTAGGTATTTAGTTTGCGGATGTAATTCACCTAGCGGACCATGATTTTGACGTATATGCTGGTCTAGCCATGGATTGTCGACTATCGAAAAATCGGCACCATCAAAACGACCGTGGAACTTATCTCCTGAGATACCCACCCAAGTAGAATAATGATATGCTCCGCCACCGTTTTCTTCATAACCGGGACTGACGATATAAAATAGGTTGGGAAACGTTCTGCGTATCCAAGGAGCGGTGTCGTCCTGATCAGAAATGGTATATATCCGAAGTTTGGACACAAAAGCATCGATTTCCTCTTGACTGCGAGTATGTTTAACTTCCCATAGTGCTTGTGCTAGGCAGTTTACTCCACCCCAGACACAAACCCATACTGGGCGTGGATCTGGTTTATCAACAGCTTCGATGATCAGGTTCGAACCTGCCGAACTCTGGCCTTTACCAATACCCTCCATTCCGTAGATAGGGACCCCGGATTTGATAACGTTCAACAAGTGATCCGTTTCAGGATAATCAGACGCATGTTTCAACAGGTTATTTCGTACCTGTCCGTAAGCCTCTACCCGTTCTCGAATTCTTTCTGGTACAACTTTATTTCTTAACCAATAAGAGGTAGTGGCTACCAATCCTTCAACATCAAATTCATTGGCGTAGCACAAAAATCGTACCATGGATTGTTCATCATCCGGCTCGTTGGTAATATCAGTTAGCACAATGACCCTGGGTTTTGTCAATGTTTCAATCTGCATCGGAAAACTCCCATAATATTGTGTTGTTAAGGTAAAGTCGATAATCCCATTTATCGGGTCATACTTCCAATCCGCGTTTAATATTTGGGACCTTTAAGTTGAGTTTTATTGATCTATTGGGTGATTTTTGCTAGGATATGATTCTAGATTTACTTTATTGAACATGTCCATTGATGGAGGAAACTCATATGGCAATGACCGAGGAGGAACGCTTTAGATTCGATTTGGCTGGGTTTCTGGTTCGCCCAGCGATTCTCAGCAAAACTGAAGTAGAGGAAATCTCTGATCAGATTGATCGTGTCAAACACAAACCCGAGTCTCTACCACCCGAACATCGGGACGTACCAGGGGGGGCCTCCAGTGTCCTTATTGATCACCCTCAAGTAGTTGATGTTCTTCATGAAATTATTGGCCCGGATATTCGGCTTGAAGGTTGTGGCTGCATCTGGCGAAAAAGGGGTGAAGCACACGGTGGCCTTCACGGCGGTGGTCCAGGTCAGGGAGATCCCATCTTCGGTTATCGCGTTCACAATGGACGTATTCATGCAGGTATGGTACGGGTTATCTTTGAGTTGACCGATATTGCGTTTGAGGATCAAAGCACCCATTTTGTGATTGGTAGCCACAAAGCTAATTTCGCCATGCACCCAGACCATACGTCGCTGGAAGATGGCAACCGGAGTCAATTCTTAACCAGTTATGAATGTCCGGCAGGTAGTGCGATTTTTTTCACTGAGAATATTTGTCATGCTGGTCCTGAATGGCAAAAGGATACACCACGTGTTGCCATTCTGCACGCCTATTCTCATCTGGCCACCCATTGGCACAGACTCAAAATTCCACCAGCTGTACTTGCAGGGCTTCCTCGAGAGAAGCAAGCCTATTTTCGAGAACCTTGGATTGCCGATTTTCGCACCAGCCCGGCGACCCATAATACAGCTGAACGGTTTATAAACAATGATGAAGATCCAATCGATACCGATACCTTTCCTTGAATGAATCGAAGAGACCTTGTAATGGGTTAAAGTTGGCTGTCTCGGTAAAATATAAACTCTGTATCATTTGAATCTGGGGCAGAGAAAAGATATCCACTAGCATTGAATTCAGTTAGTTGCTGTAGATCCGTTATTTGATTCTTTATGATGTGGCGAGCCATCAATCCTCTGGCTCTCTTGGCATGAAGACCAATTACTTTGTATACTCCGTTTTTGTAATCTTTAAAAACCGGCGTGATAATTCGACCTTGAAATTTGCTGATATTTATCGATTTAGCATATTCATTGGAAGCCAGATTAACCAATACCTTTTCTTTAAATGTCGCAACAATTTCGTTTAGTTTTTCAGTAATGATGTCTCCCCAAAACTGATATAGATTTTTGCCTTTTGGATTATCTAATTTAGTTCCCATCTCTAGCCGATACGGCTTCATAAGATCAAGAGGTCTCAACACTCCGTATAGACCTGAGAGAATTCGTAACCTGGATTGAGCAAAGTCGAAATCGAGATCACTAAAAGTCTCCACATCTAAACCTGAGTATACATCGCCTTTAAAGGCTAAAACAGCTTGTTTTGCATTTTCTGGAGTAAATTCAGAATCCCAGTCTGCAAACCGTTTGACATTCAGATCTGCTATTTTCTTGCTCACCTTCATCAAATCTGAAATATGTGTCGAATTCAATTTGTGACACTGTTCAACCAATTGATGCGAGTACGCTAAAAGTTCCGGTGTGCTATGTTTTTTCACTATTGTTGGCGTATTGTAATCCAGAGTTTTAGATGGTGAGATAACAACTATCATAATCCTTCTTATTTCTCCTGAGAAAGTTTTATATCAATTATCTATAGTCTATTCTCTTTCACTGGAATAAACAAGTTATCGGACTGTTTTTTTACATGGAGTTAACTTCTTTACGCACCAAATGTGTCTTGCAGCCTTTTATCACAATTAGGTACAATGATAAAGTGTTCAATAGAGTAATCTATCTATCATTGCTTGCTGAATTGAATTTGAAGATTTGCGTTAATAGCAGGCGCATCTTAATTTAAATTGGAAAGAGGTTTTGATATCAGATGCAGGAAAAATTGAAAGTTGTACTTGTAGGATGCGGTGGAATGAGTGGTGCTTGGCTAAACGTTGCCAGCCAAATGGATCAGGTTGAATTGATCGGATTGGTTGATATTAGGAAAGAAGCCGCTAATAAGAGAGCAGAAGACTACAATCTTTCGGAGGCGGTTATCGGTACTGATTTGAAGACCGTCTTGACCCAGACTAAACCAGATGTTGTCTTTGATTGCACTGTTCCTGAATCACACACGCAGGTAACAACAACTGCTCTCAGACACGGTTGCCATGTTCTTGGAGAGAAGCCAATGGCGGATAGCATGAAAAACGCTGAAGTATCGATAGAAGCAGCTGAAGAAACAGGTAAACTTTACGCTGTAATTCAGAATCGCAGGTATAACCCACAGATTCGAAGACTAAGGAAATTTTTGAAATCGGGTGCCATCGGCAATATCACAACGGTTAACTGTGATTTTTATGTTGGTGCTCATTTTGGAGGATTCAGGGATCATATGGAACATGTGTTACTGTTGGATATGGCGATCCATACTCTGGACGCTGCCCGTTTCATTGCCGGAGCGGACCCAGTATCTGTCTACTGTAAGGAATGGAATCCAAAGGGATCGTGGTACGATCATGACGCTTCTGCTATCGCTGTGTATGAAATGACCAATAACATCGTTTATACTTACAGAGGAAGTTGGTGTTCAGAGGGATTAAACACAACTTGGGAAAGCAATTGGAGGATCATAGGTGATAGAGGATCCGTTAAATGGGACGGTGGAGATCAGATAGTGGCAGATGTCGTAACCGAAGTCGGCGGGTTCCATTCAAAGTGTGAAAATGTCGAAATTCCACCGTATGACGGCAGCGATCGTGTTGGTGGTCATCAAGGACTGATTCACGAATTCATCGAGTGTATCCGATCTGGCGGCACGCCCGAAACAATTTATACTGACAATATTAAAAGCCTAGCTATGGTATTCGGTGCCATCGACAGTTCCAAGTCAGGACAATGTTTAAGAATTGAATGATAGTCTTAACAGGTAGAAGAAGCGAATTAAAAAAACGAGATTTCAAATTATAGACAATCAAGCTGTCTACTAATGGGAAATTAATTAATGACCGCAGAAAAGATTTTCGAACGAATACATATTGCCATTAATACAATTATAAGGACTGGGCAATCCTGCAAAGGGTTGTTTCCATCAATTCTTGACCCTCAAACCGGTGAGATGTTATTGACTAAACCACCTAAAATCCCCGGGCAACGAGATGGTGATCGGGCCCATTTGGGGAGTAATCTGATTCATGATGAACCTTTACTACAAACAATGTATGCTTTAGGGGAACCGCAATATGCTGAGGCTGCCGATAGGTATCTGTGTCATTTTTCCTTAAATTGCACAGATACCTTAACCGGTCTTTTCCCGTGGGGAGAACATTCGTTTTGGCATGTTATCGAGGAACGAGTTGGTTGCTCACGAAATTCTCAAGGAGGAAACGCAATCCATGATCATCTTCGTCAGGTACCTCTTTGGCTATGGGAGAAACTTAATAGCTTTAATCCTGGTTGTGTCCAAAATTTCGCTGATGGACTTGATTATCACTGGACCGAGGGGCCGGGATATGAGTATATTCGTCACGCTAATATTGATATTCTATCTCGACTTGTGCGTGGCGATCGTTCCTGTGATTTCCCACGGCATTCCGGCTTCTACATCTTTGATTTGACTTTTGCTTACGTTCAACATCAACGTTCGGAAATTTTTGACCAGATTTGCCTAATGACTGATTATTGGTGGGAAAGACGTGACGGGCTGGGGCTTTTGCTAATTGAGAGCCGATCGCCGCAGAAAGCTGAACGTTTTTTTGGCAACAATGCGCCAACCCAAACATTGTCATTGGGAGCTAGTTTGTTGGAATCGGCAGATCTGATGGAGCCTCTTGAAGCCGAACTCGCTTCAAAAATGCGAGATTATGCTAAGGAATATATTACAGCTTTCTTGTCTGCACCACATCAACTTGCAGAAAGGAAGTTTGTCAGTCTTTGCCAACAGGAAACTCAAAAGGTTGTTGAGCTAATGTCTATTTGGGGCAGCGTATACGGTGTTGGGACAGCTTGCGGCATAGCTGTTCTTTGTATTAACATCTGGCGTCTGACACAAAACCAAGAACTGCTGAATTGGGCACAGTCTGTCGGTCAATCCTACCTTGATGAACAGCTCCCCGTCGATCAGATAGTAGTAGAAGAGGCCAAGATTCCGGCGGCCGATCCCGGGTTGGTTCTTGGATTATTCTCTGATCTGTATGATGTTACTGGTGAATCTAATTGGTTAGAAGCGGGACTTGATCTTGCAGCGGATGTTTGCGATGTGTATTTCCAGGGTTTACTACCTCTAGGTGCCTCTGGTATTAGCTGGTACGAATCCCAACTAGGTTCGGCATTTCTGATTCACGGGTTAGCTCGTTTGGCTTTTCTTGCTCAGGGTAATTGCCCCCTTGCCCCGAATTATACTGCTAGGTAGTCAACTTTACTGTTTATCCTAACTAAAGTATCTATCAGCAACTCAATAGTATCAAAGTTGTCTTCTTTTCGCAGAAAGACCCAGTCACGTGTCGACATGGCAGAATGAACTTGATCGACTTTCGCGTCACGCTAAAACACTGGCACTCGTTGCTTATTGTGCTTGATAGTATGTCCAATCTCCAGAGCACAGATCTTAGAGACCACTGAATCAGGACTGATAAAAAAAGAAAGGTCTATGCTGATAAATACCAACAGAGACCTCATCCAGCCACTCAGCAGTAGGAGAAATATCCTACCAGTCCACCTAAATCTCCAGCTGGTGGTGTGGAAGTTGAGAAAACTCAATATCTTTGCGAGAAGAGGAGATAAATACGCAGAACATAGTCCAGTTGATCTAAAGAGTAAAAAAACTGCTGAATGCTGGTAGCAGTATGCAAGCATTCAGCACTTCAGCAAATCGGTTCAAGCAAGATGCTAGGTATGACAACGGGCTTGATTCTGCTGACAGGTAGGCGTACAACTGACAAAAACTTCGCAGGTATACGCTAGAGGAGATCACCAGTTAAAGTTGCCAAGAAATCCGCTAAGATAAAAATTATCATCTCTCGGTGAACCTAATACTGGGCTGGAAGAACTTCGAATATAGATTTGATAAATGACAATTTCTTTCTTCTTCATTTCTTTAAAAAAGGTAGAGAATGACGGAAGTGCCTACACATACAGCACCAGCGATAAAGCGATCATCGGTCAAAAGTCCCACTTCCCTCGGAAATTGCTTACAATGATATACAAAGGTGAAAATAAGCATTCCAAAAGATAGAATCGCGCCTGCGATTCTTGGAAGTAACCTGAAATAGATAAGAGATGCTAACAAGCAAGAAGCTAAAATTACAAGTCCAGCTTTTTAAGCGCTGATTTTAAACTTTTGGGGTCATCAACAAGCGCATCCCAACAAAATTCAGTTTTAGCTTCAGAATTTTTCGAAAATAATATTCCCGATAGAGAACAAAGGATAAAAACAATCATCGTTCTGTGCATAAAGTTAAGTTTAGTTCCCAAATACTCTTGAATAAATCCAATTTGTCCCCAAGATGTAGGATAAGTCCAATCTAAGAGATATGAGAAAACAGGTGAAAGTGCTATGCACAACGCACCTCCTCTCGAGGATAGTCTTTTGGAAAAGATCCCCAAATAAAACTGGCAACAATGCCTGGAGTAAAATTAGAACTTTGTCGAGCGACGTCTAGAAAGAAATTGGATTTCCCAGTTGGATCATAAGTAACAATCGCTCCTAACGCTGAGAGGGCTACTATAAGGATAATTGTCATTCTTCCAAAAAAGATGGTTTGTTTTTCAGTAGCATTTGCATTAATATATTTTTTGTAAATATCAATCGTAGCCAAAGTAGCCGCAGAATTCATCATAGAGTCTATAGACGAGATAATTGCACCTAGAAGTCCCGCTCCAATAATTCCTAAAATCCCATAGCCTGCAGGAACAACAAGTTTAACTAGTTCTGAAAAAGCATCGTCAGGAGCCACCCCTTCAAGTCCTCTAGCCGTAAAAAGTTAAGCAGCAGCAATTCCTCCGGAAATTGAAAAGAATGGAACTAATAGTTTTAAGGTCATTCCAGCAAAGACTCCATAGCGAGCTTGCCTTAGAGGGTGTCTAAAAACTAAACAGAAATAAGAATATTGGGCTAAAATCATGGTATGGATAAAAAATACCCCAGTGATATGAGTGATA
>JYMV01029031.1_pt1 | contig 33142 bp, 28 predicted proteins | sample 338911 | NCBI WGS metagenome assembly JYMV01 (sample SAMN03354496, study PRJNA234377) | hydrothermal vent metagenome | biome: Deep sea; feature: Hydrothermal plumes at the Eastern Lau Spreading Center, Western Pacific Ocean; material: Seawater | place: Tonga | collected 2009 | depth 2000 m m
GAGCGGTAAAAAATCAAAAATCGACGAAATTTCTCAGAAGTGGTAAGTTGACTATGCAGCACGCAGTTGTTTTTGGCGCGGGCATGGTCGGTTCTGTCATTGCAGAAGACCTACTGCAAAGCGGTTTTCGGGTGACTATCGCAGATAAATCTACATCCGCTCTTGGCAGAATTGCTGAACGCTCAAATGGTAAAATTGCAATTAAAGAAACTGATTGCAGCGACCAAGGTGCAATAGCAACTCTCGCGAGTGAGGCGGATATTGTTTTCGGTGCTCTACCAAGTTGGTTAGGGTTGGGTGCATTAGAGACTGTGATTAATTGTGGAAAATCGTATTGCGATATTTCATTTATGTCAGAAGACCCTCGGAAGTTTGACGCGCTTGCAAAAGAAAAAGGCGTAACTTGCATTGTTGACTTCGGTGTAGCTCCAGGTATGAGCCATTTACTTTGTGCTCATGCGTCGTATTTATTAGATACATGTGAACGACTGGACATCGTAGTTGGCGGATTGCCAATTGAACGAAATTGGCCTTGGGAATATAAAGCTCCGTTTAGTCCGCGTGATGTTATTGAGGAATATATACGACCTGCACGGTTTGTCGAACATGGGAAGATAGTCACTAGAGAAGCGCTGAGTGAATGTGTCTTGATGGATTTGCCTGGCGTTGGAACGCTTGAGGCCTTTAATTCTGATGGCTTACGAACGCTCTGTGATACGCTTGATGTTCCATTTATGAAAGAGCGAACACTCCGTTATCCAGGGCACACCGAGTTGATGCGAGTGTTGCGTGCTGGTGGTTTTTTTGCAAACGAGCCAATTACAGTTGGTGATCAACAAATTAGCCCAATAGATGTAACTGCGAAAATCCTCATCGATGGATGGAAGTATGAACAGGGCGAAGCCGATTTGACCGTGATGCGAGTCGAAGCTGAAGGCACATTAGGCGAAGAACAAGTGCTTCTATATTGGGATTTGCTCGATTATTACGATGCTGAAAAAGATCAATCGAGTATGGCAAGAACCACCGCATTTCCAGCTACAGCAATGGGTCGCATGCTTGCTGATGGAACAATCGATATGCCTGGAGTGCATCCTCCTGAAACATTTGGATGCGAAGAAAAAATTGTGGCGCGGTTACTTGCTGAACTTGAAGAACGGGATATTCAATTTGCAAAAACGATTGAGTCAATTCGATGACTTCAATTGGATTAATCGGCGCTGGCATGATTGCCAACATTCATGCTGAAGCAGCAAAACGAATCGGTACTTCTATTGCTGTAGTCTACGACCCACGTGAAGAGAGAGCTCAAGAATTTGCTTCGAAACATTCTTGTGATGCTGTTTCATCCGTTGAAGCGTTACTCGCTCGTGAGGAAATTGATGGTGTAGTCATTGCAGTTCCAAATGATAGGCACGCAGAACTTGCTATTGTTGCATTGAATGCTGGCAAGCATGTCCTTCTCGAAAAGCCGATGGCGATGTCATTGATTCAATGCGACGAAATTCTATCAGCAAGAAACGCGTCAGGCAAAGTATTGCAAATGGGATTTGTGTGTAGATACTCACCCGCTGCAGTGAAGATTAAAGAAATTATTGAAAGCGGACTCATCGGTGAAGTACTCCACATTCAAGCAACACTGTTACGACAACGTGGAATTCCTGGAATGGGTGGTTGGTTCACAACAAAAGCGCGAAGTGGTGGAGGGTGTTTGATTGACATTGGCGTTCACTTTATTGATTTGGTAATGCATATCACATCAAAGAAAAAACCCGTTCGCGTTTCCGGAAAATGCACAAGTGCATTTACTGAAGCTACGTATGCTTATGAGGAAATGTGGTCAACGCCTGTACGTAACGGTACATTTGATGTGGAAGATCGCGTACGCGCATTACTTTCTGATGCTAGTGGGACGACATTTCAATTTGATATTTCTTGGGCAACACATCTTCCGGAAAATACTATGAAAGATGGCTTACTTATTGAAGGAACATTGGGTTCCTTGGTTGTAGATTTGTGGGCAAATGAATTGACCAGAGGATTTTCTGAAAACGGCAATCCGAAGTCAGAGATTATTTCAGTGGAATTAAACGATGCTTGGGATGATGCTTTTGATTCAGAACACCGTGCTTTTGCACAAGCGATTGAAACGGAGCAACTTGAAGTGGGCGCTGGTTCAGGTGAAGACGGCAAGTTGGTTCAATCCATTGTCGATGCGATTTATGCCTCAGACGAGCTTGGTAGAGAAGTAAACATAGAACAATAAAAAAACGGTTGTCAAAGACAACCGTTTTTTTATATCAGAATTAGTTGCGATTATTCATCAACGTTTGCAAGCGTTGCTTTGTATTCGTTGAGTGTTGCAATGATGGATGCATCCATTTCATCATCTTCAACATTTGCGACAGCTTTTTCTTGCCATGCGATTGCTTTATATTTTTTACCCATGTCCCAATAGCATCGAGCAAGTGTGTCAAGAATCATTGCGTCTTTGTTGTCTGTTAGGTCGCTTGCGCGTTTTGCAATTCGAAGTGCAAAATCAAGATCGCGAAGTTCATCTGGGGTTTCATCGACGATTCCCCACGCCAGTGCGTTGAGTGCTTGTGAATTGTCCCACATTCTTTTTGCCATTCTTCGAGCCCAAGCGTAAGCGGCTTTTTTATCTTTTTTGCCGGTTAGTAACGCATCGAATTTTGTTTTTGCCATGCTGTCATTTTCACCGTACTCCGCAGTAAATGCATCGATTGCAGCAATCCACATATCCCAATCTTGGTTTTTCTTCGCCTCTAACCAGATGTCGTTCATTGCTTCCAATGCTAATTCTTGTTCTGCTTCAATTCGGAATGCTTTTGCAGCAGCAGCGAGGTCCCAAGTTCCTTCGACAATTTCTTTAAGTGGTTCGTCTATGTACATTGGGTGGCCAATCCAAGCAACTTGACCTTTTTGATTTACGATGAATGCTGTTGGAATACCACGTTGGCTGGATGCTTCCATGAATACTCGCGATGTGCTTCTATCTGGATCAACAGCAACGGTGTATCGCATTCTGTCATTGTTTAACTTGTCGTCACGTTTATTTGTTTTAGCGAGAAACGTTGTAACAACTTCAGGAGATTTTTCACTTGAAACACCAATGATTTTAACTTTGTCGCCGTATTCTTCTTGAACACTACTTAGGTGAGGCATTGAACTTACGCAAGGTCCACACCAAGTCGCCCAGAATTCCATGACGTATACTTGGCCGTATTCAAAACCTTCGATGGCATCGCCTTTGATCCAGTGGTCGACTGAAATTGCTGGCGCTTTGTCACCAATAAAAAGAGGAGTTGGTGGTGCAGGTTTTTCATCTGCTTCTTCAACTTGTACAGGTTTTTCAAGCGGAATCATTGGAGTTGGGCTTGGGTGGTCGCTAGGGTGATCGCTAGGGTGATCGGTTGGGTGATCGGTTGGGTGATCGCTAGGATGATCACTTGGATGATCTTGCGCAAGCGCAGTTGTTGCGAATGTTGTAATACAAACGATTGAAAGTAATGGGCAGATTTTCATATTAGGACTCCTTATCCTTTATTGTTTACACAGAGTGTACAGTGTTTAGGTAGCAAGCGTGGCAAGTAAAGAAGTAGCAACTACGTCGTATGCTGCGTGTGTTGCTGCGGCGATGCCAAAACCTCGACTGATATAGAGTATTCCAAGAAATACACCCGCTACGCTGTAAAAAAATAAAGTTACTGCTGAAAGCGAGCCCGCATTTGGCAGGTCGTGGTACAGCGCAAAAAGCAACGCGGAAATGACAACACCTATAGTAAGTCCAGTAATGTTGCTTCGTTTAAACACATTGCAAACAACAGTGTGAACAAGGGAAATAAGTAACATTCTAAATACGAGTTCTTCATATAAACCCGCACCAATACTTACTGCTATTTTGTCGAATATAGTTAGATTTGCAATTGGAGATGAAACTGTTGCTACGGTAAAACTTCCAAGGACTGCGCCGAAGAGCAAAAGTGGAATAGCAAACGCTATTGATTCAAGAGCCATAAAGAAAATTACTCGAAGTTTAATTGACCAGCGATTGCCTTCGAAAATATGCCAAAGAAATAGAATTGTGAGAATCGCAATTCCGCCAAGCCATAATCCTTGAGTTGGGGGAATGTCGAACGCTTCGAAAAAGCGAACAAGGTGGTCGTGCGCTTTTATTTGAATTGAACTGCCTTTTGAGTACAACGCAAATTCGTACAATAAAACGAGTGGTAACAAAAACACCAAAATGTAAAGTGGTTGTCGAGACAACTGCGTGTAATAAAGTTTTGATGTGCGTCCTTGTTTTGCGAAGCGAATTGGTTGCGGCATAGGCACAATGATACAGCACTCCCGAAAAACAAAAAATTAAATTTTGTTAAGTTCTAGATTAGCCCTGCTTCAAGTCGCGAAGGCGACGAGAGAAACGGCTTTTGCGTCGAGCGGCAGTATTTTTATGCATTGTGCTCGTGCATGATATTTTATCTAGAAGTCCACAATATTTTTTGAATTCAGTTTCAGCCAATGCGACATCCTTTGCAGTAAGTGCATCTAAGAATGATTTTGATTGGTCCTTAATTCGACGTTTGCGCCAATGGTTAATTGCTCGGCGTTTTGCGTTTTGACGGACATCTTTTTTAGCTGATCGTGATTGTGGCACAGTTTGTCTCCAGTAACTCTATTAGCCCCAACTGAGGGACGAACGTTGAATTATCCCAAAATCACCCAGGAAGTCAACCCACTTATCGCACTTTGATGTAGCGATATGTTTGTTGCTGTGGTATTCTTCCCAATCTTCGTTTGCAGGGGACCCATAAAGCGGGTGTAGCTCAACTGGATAGAGCGTCGGTCTACGAAACCGAAGGTTACAGGTTCGAGTCCTGTCATCCGCGTTTATTGCTTAATAAAGCACCACAAATGGCACGGGGGTAATTTTTTGGGCATTTGTATCGTTACTAGACAGTTGCTTCTACGAGCCAGCAATTCCAAATTCGACTGTGACAACCACACTGATATCTTTCATAATAGTTGATGTGTCATTAATGCCATAACTGGATACTCGCGTTGAATTTGGGGTTGTGATTTGAATTACTCCCTGTCGAATGTCTTTTATTGCAGAAACATAGCCACCTGCTTTTGAGGTGACTTCTTCAGCCCGAGTTCGTGCGTTTGCAGCTGCATCGGCCAAAATTTCAACCTTTACATCACTGACACCGCTGTAGGTATACGCTGGCGAGCCGCCAATTACAAAAATGCCGTCCTTTAATAGATCTGTAACTTCCCCAGCCGTGGCTGCGACTTTGTCAACATCCTCTGTAGAAACGCTTATGTGCTGAGATAGTTCATAATCAACTACATCACGGGTTTTATTTCCCTCTTCATCGCGATCATAATAAACAGTGGTTGAAATTGCTCCTCGAGTGATCTCATAATTTGAAAAGCCGTTTTCACTGAGAAATGAGTCGACTCGCTTCATGCCTTTTGTCAATGTTTCGTGGGCGCTTTGAATTGTAAGTCCGCTGCCTTTGACAGTAATCCACCATTGCCCTCGATCACTTCGAACTCGCTTGGTGGATTTTCCTTTGACGACAATCGAACGCTGGGCAATTTCTGCATTGGCGAATTTAGAACTGTAGGCTTTTGAGGCCACAATGGTGCTAGTTACGATGGATGCGATGATTCCAATAGCGATTACAGCCGCTGAATTGAATGCCATTAGTTTAATGCGATATTCTGCCATGAAAACTCCTTGTAATTATTGTGTTTTTGAGTCGAATCTATGTATGAATCGCCAATCAATGGGGTAAATCCGCACTTTTTCGTGGTATAATGCTTCATCCAACAAAGGTTGGCATTTTTTATGACAAACTCAAGTGCTAAAACTGTAGTTCCGAGCGAGCCCTCACAAAAGACTGAGGCAAAATTGAATTTTTCCAAAGTACCAATCCCAGAAAAAGGTGTCCTTCTAGGGTGGCTACGTCAAATGCTTCTCATTCGAGAATTTGAAGTGCGAACAATGCAAGCGTATCAAAATCGCCTCATTGGTGGATTTTGCCACATCTATATTGGGCAAGAAGCAATTGCAGTTGGCTCAATCGCTGCGGTGAATGACGATGACCCCGTTGTCCTTGCATATCGAGATCACGGTCATGCACTTGCGCGGGGTATGGATCCAAAACATTGCATGGCTGAAATGTTTGGGCGAATTGGTGGTTGTGCAAAAGGCAAAGGTGGCTCAATGCATATGTTTGATGCAGAGCACTTCCTCTACGGCGGGCATGGAATTGTGGGTGCGCAAACGCCCCTTGGTACTGGTTTAGCGTTTGCTACCAAGTACGAAGATGAAATCATCAATGATGGAAAATCAAACCACGTAACACTTTGTTACTTGGGAGATGGAGCATTAAATCAAGGCTGTTTTTATGAAGCAATGAACCTAGCAAGTTTGCAAGATTTACCAGTTATTTTTGTACTAGAAAATAATAGATATTCGATGGGTACTTCGATTGAACGTGGCACTTCCATGGCGCACGATTTACGCGTTAAATCAGAAGCGCATGGTATTCATCACGCAATTGTTGATGGTAAGAACGTCATTAATTTGTATCAAGATTTTAAATCGATTGCGGATTGGTGTCGCGAGGAATCTCGACCGTTTTTTGTTGAAGCGCAGACGTATCGATATAAAGGTCACTCCATGTCGGATCCTCGCAAGTATAGAACTAAAGACGAAGAATCAAACGAAGAGCATAATGACTGCATTGGTTCACTTAGCGCTTACTTGAGAGAAGAGCACGATGTTACTGAAGATGCAGTGAAGCAAATGTCGAGACAAGTAAAATCGCAAGTAAAGCAAGCTGTTGAATGGGCGAAAAATTCGCCTGAGCCGCCAATTGAAGAACTGTACACCGACGTATATACAGATCATTGGGGTCCATATACGGGAACATCAAAACCTGAAATGCTCGAAGGAGATGCTTGATGTCAGTAGCAACTGGTGAACGGGTAATTGAATTCCGTGACGCTCTTCGAGAAGCAATGTCAGAAGAAATGCGTAAAGATACGCGTGTTTTTTTACTCGGCGAAGAAGTAGCTCAATACGACGGTGCTTATAAAGTTTCAAAAGGCATGCTTGATGAATTTGGCGAACGACGAGTAATTGATACTCCGATTAGCGAGAGTGGTTTTTCTGGAATGGCAATCGGAGCAGCCATGCGTGGCTTGCGTCCTATTGTTGAATTTATGAGTTGGTCATTTAGTCTCGTCGCAGCGGATCCGATTCTAAATAATGCAGCAAAGATGTTGTATATGTCTGGCGGCCAGTTTGGTTGCCCGATTGTATTTCGTGGGAATGATGGAGCAGGTGGTCAACTTGCATCAACACACTCTTGGTGTGTAGAATCGTTGTATTCGAATGTCCCCGGAATAAAAATGGCAATTCCGTATGACGCATACGATGCTAAAGGTTTATTGAAAACGGCAATCCAAGATGACAACCCAGTGTTCTTTTTGGAATCTGAACGCTTGTTGTCAACAACTAGCCATGTTCCAGAAGAAGAGTACACAATTCCATTTGGTAAAGCGTTGACAAGACGTGTTGGAACAGATTGCACCATTATTAGTTTTGGTCGCCCACTGCACTTTTGTTTAGAGGCGTCTGTAGAACTTGCAAAAGAGGGGATAGATTGTGAAGTAATCGACTGTAGAACGATTCGGCCGTTAGATATTGATTCGATGGTTGCTTCCGTTAAGAAAACAAGCGCATGTGTCGTTGTTGATCAATCTTGGTCATTTGCCTCTGTTGGCTCTGAAATTGCATCGCAAATTCACGCTTTCTGCTTTGATGATTTGGATAACCATGTATATCGAGTACATAGTGATGACGTTCCAACGCCATATGCATACAATCTTGAACAAGCCTACTTGCCAAACTCCAGAAAAATTTGCGAAGCAGTTCGCCAAGCAACGTATAACGCGTAATAGGAAACACGGTTTATGCCTATTGAAATCACAATGCCAAGATTGTCAGACACGATGGAAGTCGGTACCATTTTGCAATGGCATGTAAAAATTGGCGATGAAGTTTCTGCTGGCGATTTACTTGCTGATATTGAAACTGACAAAGCAACGATGGAACTTCAATCATTTGATGATGGCAAAGTAAAAGAATTAATCGTTACCGAAGGCAAGCCAGTAAATGTTGGAACTATCATTGCCACGTTAGTAGAAGAAGATGAAGAAGACGGTGGTTCTTCGGATAGCCAAGAAGTTGTACCTGAAGTTCCTACTGCCGTTGAAGAGACAAGCACTGCTGAAAATCCTGCAGTCGAACAATTCGCACAAGTTGAATCAAGCCCAACTACGCACAGTCCAACAAGTGGTGGGGCAAGGGTTAGCCCAGTCGCTCGAAGGTTAGCGGAAGAACACGGTGTTGATCTTACTGCTGTGCAAGGCAGTGGTCCATCTGGCAGGATTATCAAACGAGACATTTTGCAATTAGTCGCAACAACGAGTGAAACAACAGCAGCAGCAGAAACGACTAAAGTAAGCACGACAGAAGTTATACAAGGCACAGTTCCAGTAACACCTGTCACAGCAGTACAACCACTTGCGCCAACATCCCCGTGGCAACAAGAACGAACTGTTCCTCTGTCAAATATGCGACAAATTATTGCAAAACGACTTGTCGAATCAAAACAAACAATTCCACATTATCAAGTGACGATGGATTTCGATATGAATCCACTCATTGAAATGCGGAAGACACTTAACGAACAACTAGCAACTGCTGGTGTTAAATTGTCTGTCAATGACTTTTTAGTTCGGTGTTGCGCACTTGCTATGGCTACGAATCCTGCGTTTAATGCATCATTCGGTGGAGATTGCATTCTGTATCACGGCCCCGTAAATGTGGGAATTGCAATTGCTCTTCCAGAAGAGCGTGGTGGCGGTTTAGTAGTTGCAACAATCCGGAATGCTGATCAAAAGAGTTTACGAACAATTAGCCAGGAATCTGCTTATCTTTCGAAGAAAGCGCGGGAAACAGGGCTCGCTATCGAAGAGATGGGCGACACTACTTTTACCATTTCAAACCTTGGGATGTTTGGAGTTGATAATTTTACTGCTATTATAAATCCACCAAACAGCGCAATTCTCGCTGTTGGAGCAGCGGTTGAAAAACCAGTTGTTCGTAATGGTGAATTAGCGGTCGGCAGAGAAATGTCCGCTACGTTAAGTTTAGATCACAGAGTCATCGACGGTGCGATGGCAGCAATGTATTTGAAAACACTTAAAGAACTGATCGAAAACCCTGCATCGCTTCTAGTTTGATGCGAAGGAGTCAATCATGACAGCAAACCCACAAATAGAACCACGACCTCGTATTTATGACGGCGATGGCGACATGCTTATGGAAGCGGACCGCCAAGCAAACAGATTGATCATCATGCCAAGTGGTGATCCCCGAAAAGCATGCGCTGAACGGTATCGTATTCGCATTCAGTGGGGGCAATACCTACTAGCAGATATGATGTCTAGGCGGTATCGAACACTCGTTTGTGGGGTGAACCATGTCGATAACAGCCATGGCATTATTAGTACGCTTGCTGAGTTATTACCAACAAGCCAGTGGGATAACAAAAGCATTACAAATTATGCAAAGAAGTATGCAGAAGTTTCACCCGACAAAGTATTAGTTTTGAAATATGACATGGATGCCGTAAATGTGTTTGCATTATTGAGGCCAATGAACCGAGAAGTGTATACCATCGATGATTTGCGAACAGGTTTCACCAAGATTGCAGAAATGACCGAGTCTCGCTGGGACAGGATGCCATGCGCAAGCGTCAGTTTTCTTGGTGGCAAATCAAATAAACTAGCAGATAAAGATGGTAACGAACCAAGTTTTGAAAAGGTTTTAACAACGATGCACGATGCTGGTTACCGTGGAGATGTGTATCCTTCTGTTCGAATGTGGGAACTCGCTCCAACTGGCGTTTTTGCTACATATCCGTTTCCAGATAGTCTCAAAGTAATGCGCTCAGGCGGTTTTTAATTCACTCCGGCTAGTCTGCGAACGGTTACGACGAAGGACGAAGACATACTTCTGAGTAAACCGATGCTAATGAGTGTCCACACACCACCTGCGATAATTGCACTTATCCCAAACTCAATATTTGCTCTCAATACACCGCTGCTTAGTAACTCAGGCAACGTAGTTGCTGGTGATAAAGTTGTAAATAATAAGTTGAATGGTGAGAGTGCTGCGAATAAACTTCCAACTACACCCATGCTTGAACTTGGAACTAAACAAATTCCAAGGCCAGAGGTCACCACAAAAATCAGAATGAGTGTTGCGATGATTGCTCCAACGGAACCTTTTGATCGCATCGACCATAATAATCCAAGGGTTAAGCAAAAGGCAATGTAGGGAATGACAACAAACGGTGTGAGTATTGCAGGTACTGCAAGAGCAAGCGGGATTGAAATTACATTGCTATATTGACTGTTTGCAATAAGCTTATCACTGACGATTGCATTGTTTTGGTCTAACAATACGAGAACCCCAACCGACATCATTGTTACGCAGGGCACCAAGACCATTGGGAGTAAATGCATAACAAGCCCGCGGACTTTGCCATGGAGATAAAGTATCGGTGTTATGGATGTGGTTAACAATAAATCGAGAGTTCCATCTTCGCGCTCTTTTGTAATTGCAGAAGCGGAAATTGAAATTGCAGAAAAAGTAACTATCAATAGTTCGCCGCAAACTAGAAATAAAATCGAAGTTCGAAATGTATCTGGGCTAAGCGCTTTGGTGGCGTAAAGCGTAATCAGAATGATGAGTGCAAGGGTGCTCACGCCTACAAAGCCCCAGCGACTTAGTGCAGAGCCAATGTTTTGGCGACTTGTTGCGCGTTCGCGCCATGCAATTGGATTGCCTGTCACGGTGCGAGATGTATGTTCGCTTGTTTTTGCAGAAAATAACTGCTTTAGCCAGTTGTCTCCAATTTGTTTTTGCCCAAGTTTTCGAACTTGAAGTGCAGACAAAATAATGGTGCAGGTGCTAATTACAATGGTAAGACTACACCATCCGACTACTGGATTCGTGCTTATCCAACTCAACGGCCAAGGTAGAGCGCTTGACTCTAGCGTGACGTACTGGGCGGGTTGTAAAAGAGCTTCAAGTACTAGGAAAGGATTAAAGGGTGTTAGCACGGTAGTCCAAGTCGCATTCGCACCAACTGAAACCGGTAAGCGAAGGAAGAGGTCTATTGCGTATGTTCCTAAAATATAAATAACTGTCACGATGAAGAAACTCACGGCGGCTTTACGGCCAGCAGTTCGAGTCACACTCATAGCAATTGCCGCAGCAGCAATTGTAAAAGCTAAACAGAATGCGACAAGTTGCGTAAGCAAAATTGTTTCAATTGAAACTCCGCCAAAAAATTGCGTGACAACCATCAAAGGTAACGCACCAATTAATAATGCCGTAATAAAAAACAACCGTCCAAATAAATTACCAAGGACTATTTGCAATGGAGATAGCGGAGTGGACAAAAGGATATCCCAAGTTTTTGGGTTCGCTTCTTTGGTAATTGCACTCGCCATAAAAATTGGTGTGAGCAACCAAATTAATAGCAACTGAAGAACGGAAAGAAAAACAAATACATTTGCACTTCCAGCCGCTAGGTCTCGAAGTGAAAACCGGCTTACGGTGGGCAAACTCAGTAATCCGAAAAATAGAACAGTCGCAAGAATGGCAACATATCCAGATCGTAAATAAAGGTCTTTTCTTCTCCGAGATGCGGTACCAATAAGTCTCCAACAAATAGGGTTGAAGATTGAAAAGCGTAAAAACCAGTGAAGAAATTGAGGCATTGTGTAAGATTCTAATTTAACGCTTGACGGCAAGCATCTATCGTGGAATACTACCTTCTTACAGATGTTGTGGCGAAGCGTTCGTCATAACAAAGTTCTCTCGGTTAATCAGTAATTGGTGACCGATCGTACCGGCTTTTTGCTGGCAACCACTTCTGGTGGATCGTTTTTAAGACGATTACTTTGGTTGATAGATTGATTTAGGCTTCTGAGCAACTTTATTTATGCTCGACAAATCAGTTCCTTTTACTCTCCCTAGTGCTCGAGAATAGTGCTCGAGAAGCGGCGTGAGTAGTGCGATTGGTGTGCACCATAGTTACTTTTTAGCTTTTAATTGGCTTACAGGCCATATAAAGGTTGCAGTTACATGCTGCAGATTGATGCACACAATGATTACAAATATAGCCATCGGCATAGGTAGTTTGCTTCTTGGGGTTGCGATTGGTTGGTTCATTCTCCGGTCCTTGACTGGTGGGACAATCCGGCTCGCTCGGCGTGAGGCAGAGCAAACACTTGCTGCCGCTAAAACAGAAGGCGAATCGCTTAAACAAAGATTGGAATTAGAAGCCGAACGCGCCGCAAAAGATCGCAGAAAAGAGCTTGAATCTGAAGTTTCACAGGCACAAGGCGAATTGAAACAAGACCAATCACGACTCGCAAAGCGGGAGGAGAGTTTGGAAAAAATGATGGTTCAACTCACTGATCGCCAGACTAAATTGGATGATTTACGAGTCGACATTGACAGTCAAATTGAGATTCTAGAAAAAGAAAAAATGGCGTTTGAATCCGAACGCAACACTTTGCGAGTGCGACTTGAAGAAGTTTCAGGAATGTCCTCAGACCAAGCAAAAGAAATCATTCTTGAGGAAGTTCGGCATGATGCGGAACATGAAGCAAATGATTTGATGCAGAAAATCGTAGATGAAGCAACAGAAAATGCTCGCGGCAAAAGCCGTGAAATTACACTGCAGGCAATTCAGCGCTACGCCGCAGAGCATGTTGCAGAATCGACCGTGCGTTCAGTTCGCATTCCTTCAGATGACATGAAGGGTCGAGTAATCGGAAGAGAAGGTCGAAATATTAGAGCACTAGAACAAGCAACGGGTGTTGATATTTTAATTGATGATACCCCAGGCATTATTTCAGTTTCATGCTTCGACCCAATTCGTAGAGCAATTGCTGGTAAAGCGTTAGAAAAACTTGTTTCAGATGGAAGAGTCCATCCATCGCGAATTGAAGAAGTTGTCGAAAATATCAAATCCGAAGTACAAGAAAAAATTGTGCAAAAAGGCAACGATGCTGTAATGGAAACAAACATCAGGGGTCTTCATCCAAAGATTGTTGAAGCCGCTGGCAAGATGCATTTTAGAACGAGTTACGGACAAAACATTTTGCGTCACTCTGTTGAAGTTGCATACCTGTGCCAAGTCATCGCAGACGAATTAGGACTAGATGGTGAACTTGCTCGTCGTTGCGGTTTCTTGCACGACATTGGTAAGGCAATGGATCACGACATAGATGGATCGCATCCGCAAATTGGTATGGATTTCTGTCGAAAATTCGGAGAGAAGTCAGAAGCTGTTCTGAACGCAATCGCTGGTCACCATGGTGATATTCCAGCAACAACACCGTACACGCCAATCGTAATGGCAGCAGATGCAATAAGCAGCGCGCGTCCAGGCGCACGGCGTGAGTCAATGGAAATGTATGTAAAACGCTTAGAGCAACTTGAAGCGCTTGCAAAAGAACAAAAGGGCGTTTCAGAATCGTACGCAATCCAAGCCGGTCGAGAAGTCCGGGTTATTGTTGACGCAAAGTCAATATCAGACGGAGAAGCGTATGCAATGTCTAAACGAATTGCAGCAAGAATCGAAGAAGAAATGACATTCCCTGGTGAAATTAAAGTAACTGTACTAAGAGAAGTTAGAGCCGAAGCAATCGCGCACTAAGAAAAGGCAAGACGAAATGACAATTAAAGCATCTGAGCTACGAAGAGGCCAAGCACTTATTTATGATGGGAAGTTGCAAGTAATTATTGGGACAGACCATGTTAAGCCGGGTAAGGGTCCAGCCTATGTACAAGCTAAAATGAAGGCAGTTGATACTGGAACAATTAAGGTAAACCGATTCAATACTGCTGATAAAGTCGAAGCTGTAACTATCGATAGACGACCGATGCAATTTCTCTATGAGAATAGTGGACAAGGTTTAGGTCCGTGGGTATTCATGGACAATGAAACGTACGAGCAACTCGAAGTAGGCAGCGATGTAATTGAAAAAGATCAATCGCAGTGGCTCAAGGATGGGCTTGAAGTCCTCATTTTGATTTACGATGGTAGATCTCTTGGAATTGAATTACCTGCCTCAGTTGAATTAGAAGTAACGGAAACTACAGACCAACCAAAAGCTGCAACTGCAACGAATCAATTAAAAGAAGCGACAGTTGAAACTGGTGCAAGAGTTCGCGTTCCACCATTCATCGAAATTGGTCAAGTTGTAAAAATCAATACTGAGAGTGGCGATTATCTCGGGAAGGCGTAACTCTGCAAAAGTTGAGTGAAATTCGAACCATGCTTGAAGCGTATGGTCTTTCGCCATTGCACCGGCTTGGGCAGAACTTTTTGCATGACCATAATATTCTGAATAAACTCGTAGATGCATCGGGGGTCGTCGAAGGCGATGTTGTGCTCGAAATTGGTCCAGGCACAGGCACGTTAACGGAAACGCTGCTTGAGAGAGGCTGCATTGTCGTAGCGTGTGAACTCGATAGAGGATTAACAGAACTGTTAACAGATAGACTCGGTAATTCAATTACTTTGATTCATGGTGACTGTTTGCAAAAGAAGCAATTAAATAAAGAAGTTGTAGAAGCACTAGGTGACCGTACGTGGCGGCTTGTTGCAAATTTGCCGTATCAAATTGCGAGCCCCTTGCTTGTGGATTTACTTTCAAACCAGCCGAATTGTCTTGGGCAGTTTGTCACGATTCAGTATGAAGTTGCGCAAAGACTAATGGCAAAAGTCGATTCGGATAATTGGGGTGTTCTGTCGATTTTAGTACAGCGGTTAGCCGAAGTTTCCATGATTACAAAAGCACCAAATACCTGTTTTTGGCCAAAACCAAAAATTACAAGTGCTTGCGTTGGAGTCATACCAAAAGAAAATATGTCTCTATCGGATAACAAGGAATTCGCCCTTTTTGTTACGGCCTTATTTGCCAAAAGAAGAAAACAACTAGGCTCAATTATTGGAAGAGATGTCGCGTTGCCAGAGGGGATTGAAGCAGAAGCAAGACCGTCTACTTTGACAATTGAACAATTAGAGTTGTTGTTTCAAATTGTTAAAACTTTAAAAGTTTAAAACGTAGTCCGTACGTGGTTTCATCTTGAATTTGGTTTTGCACAATCTGTGCTGTTAAATCAAACTCAGGATAATGTCGTGTCGCAGTAAATCGAAGTGATTGCAAGTCGTCAGTTCGGAAGTTCCACGTTGGCGAAAAGTTTAAGGAGTATCGTTTGCTCAATTGGTAGCGCATGCCCAACGATAGGAATTGGTCATTCGTGTTGCCAATTTCTCTGTATTCAAGATACGTTCGTAAATCTCGACCATGATCCAACTCCGCACCGATAGAACCACGGGCAAGAGTTCCGCCATCAAGTTCCCATGTTCCGTTTCCTATAAATGCAATGCTGTCGCTGTATTGCCATTTGCCAGAGACAAGTGCCGCATCCTGCAATGAAGAATATTCTGGTCGCCAATTGAAGAATTGAGGATTGTCGAATCGTTGTGTAGCGTCATTACTCGCAAGTAACAAGGCTGTATCGATTGTAAGCCAATCAATTTGATACCAACGACCTGGGCCACCACGCCATGTTTGCAATTTGTTTTTGACTCCGAACCAAACGGCAGTTCCTGTTGAGAGGTTATCAACGCGTGCGTCGTATTGTTGAATAGTCGCCGTATCGATATCGCTTTCACCATTCCAAACGGTTACGTAGGGTTCGATGACATGGCGAAGCCGATGGAGGTCGAGTAAATCGTTATCAATGGTATTGTAAATACGATTGAATTGCGTAGTCGCACGGAAACCAATTGTGCGATACCAATAGTCACTGTTTTGGTTTAGACCAGATGTTTCATCATCAAGGCGCCAATTCATCTGTATACTTGCAAAGGGGGTGAATTGAATGTTTCCAAATTTCAAAGGCATCGTGAATTCTTGACGTGCAACAAAACGGCTTTGATACCCCTCGTTAAGACCTCTACTAGTTAGTACATCCTCGATTGCATCGTTTGCCCCGATAGAAGTGCCGTCAGGTAACAAAAATGCATTTCTATTTAGACCGGTGTTATTTGGGGTCCCACTTTGGAACACCATTCGCTCCCGCATGAACCTAAGTTCACTTGTCCAATTAATAGTGTCTCTGAAAATGGAACTTCCGTATTGGTAGTAACCAAGTTCTGGTGTTCTATCAACTTTATATTGACGGGATGCTAATAGCCAACTTGTCGAAATGAAACCGTTTAAGTCATTTGATGCAAGGGCAGTGAACGCTTTGTTGTCTTTCTGATATTTCGCGTAAATGCTTGTTTCATATTCAGCGTGCGAACGGAATTCTGGCTGTCGCCAGACAGACATAAAAGTAGAATCACTGATGTAACTAAGTTGTGTTTGTAGTGTCCAATAGGCACTCAATTTTGTGTCGCTTGAAAGCAAGGCAAAGCCACGTTGGTGGTGGGGTACCGGCATCTTGATGCCAGAAGTAGTTTTTTGTTCCCCAGCGTCGGAGAGAAAATATAGGTCAAGGTCTGTGTTGGTTCCATACCCGCTGTAGCCGATATCAAAACCTACGCCTACTCCGCGATCAGTGTAGCCGTCAAGAGCTAAATCAAGTGATAACCCCATTGGTTCAGATCTGCCAAGTAATGAAAACAAATCCCATTTCGTTTCAAGAGATGCGCCAAAACCGTCTTTGTATCCGATGACAGCTTTTTTGATTGGAATGTCATCTATGTGACCTGCAAAGTACGGCCAGTAAAAAACAGGCGTGCCGCCAAATCGAACAGTGTTGTGGCTAGATTGTATGTAAGCACTTCCATCTTTTTGCTGGGTGATTGAAAGTTGCGCAGAACCGATTGCTAAGTCTGGTGTAGCAAAGGAACTAGTCGATGCTTGTGCATCTTTCGCAACCCATTGGTTTTGTGAAATTTGTTCCATTTCCTTTGCGCGGACATAAATTGGAACTCTTCCATTTTTACCGTACGTGCGAAGGACGGACTCAAGCATAATTGCTTTGCCTGTATCAAAATCATAATACATTTGCGGTGCACGAACGAGATAGGTGTCATTGTTAGCACGGATGACAACATTACCTTCAAGATACACTCCGTGAATTTCAGTCATATCTAAACTGCCAGAAGCGATATCTCGAATGCTTCCAGAATCTAAAAAGACAATACTTCTCGCAGCATTCATCTGCATATCATCTATGCCAGACGTAGACCGCATTTCTATATGAACGTTGCCATCAAGCGTAACAATATTTTCTTTTTCTCCAGTTTTTAACTCAACTAAGTCAGCCGCGATTGAAACAAGACCAGATTTTGGTTGAAGCCATGGTTTCTCGCTTTCATTTTCAGGCAAAACAATATATGCAGTCTCTTCGCCAAGTAACTGCGTTGGCTGTTCAGTAATATGAGGATATCCAGAAAGTTGCGTTGGGGTTGTCGCAAGTTTTTGTGCGTACTGTGCAAGTCGTTGGTTTGCAGTTGTAAGTAAGCTCGTCTTATTTTTTGGTTTAGATGGTTTTAAAAGTGCAACATCAACAGTAACGCTACCGAGTGTGCTCCCAACAACGAGCAAATTTTCGCCGGCAGCTCCAAGAGAGTGCAGTTTCGAAGTTTTTGAAAAAGTGGGAAGGTAAACAGCGATCTGAGAAACTACGCCAGCATCAGTTGGCATTCGATTAATCCAAATAACTGCCTGTTCAGATTCAAAAGTATAAGCGCCGATAGTCACGGAAACATTTTTTTCAATGAGTAGTCTTTTTGTATCGTCGACTGTCCAAGCATTTGCACGCAGACCTGATATTGAAATGTCTCTTGCTCGTGGTAATACAGGTAGTACTATTCCGGAAAGACGGTCTCCTCTGATCGGTACTTCCAGAACTGTATCGCCAAAGGTTGGAGAACAAACAACGCTTGCGAGCAAAAGAATGATTTGTTTTGAATGAAACACTATGTGGGATGATACATCGTCAAGAGCCAATTAGGGGCTAATTTTGCTTAGGTGCCGTCTTCAATTAAAGCTGAAACGAAGGCGCTTGGAACGAATGGTTCGACATCTTCAGGGCGTTCGCCTATACCAATTAACTTAACTGGAATGCCAGTTTCATCTTCAATTGCGAAAACAATACCACCACGAGCTGTGCCGTCAAGTTTGGCAAGAAAAATACCTGTCACAGCGATTGATTCGGAAAAGCGCTTCGCTTGCGAAAGGGTGTTTTGACCTTGAGTTGCATCAAGAACGAGGAGCACTTCATGGGGAGCGCCCTCAATTTTTTTGGTTGTGACTTGTTGTATTTTTTCAAGTTGTCGCATTAGTGGATCTTGTGTGTGCAATCGACCTGCAGTATCGATTAGCAACACGTCAATATTTCGGCTGACTGCGGCAGATGCAGCATCAAATGTGACGGCTGCTGGGTCAGCGCCTTGATCGCCTTTTACAATTTCGATACCGATACGTTCCGCCCATGTTGCTAATTGTGAAACAGCACCAGCCCGAAATGTATCCGCTGCAGCGAGGAGAACAGTTCGTCCTTCATCTTTAAGAGCACGCGCAATTTTTGCAACGCTTGTTGTTTTTCCAACACCATTAACTCCTGCAACGAGAATTGCAGTTGGTGATGTTGGTGCAACAGCGATGCTTCGATTTTTACCTTCAAGCCTTTGTAAAAGTCGTTCGCGAAGTAGTTCGAGAATATCCTGTCCTTCGAGAGCTCCGTTTGCGACTTCATGACGAAGATCTTCAACGATTGCATCTGTAGTTGTAACGCCAACATCCGATGACAAAAGTAAGTGCTCAAGTTCATCGATTGTATCGCCATCAATTACTCGACCACGCATTGTTGCAAGTGGGGCAGACAAGACGGATCGTGTTTTTGACAATCCGCCTCTGAGTGCAGCAATAGTTGCACGAAACAGACCCATTTTATTTTTCTCCGTCCGTTGTTTCTACAACAGGAGGGCATGGTTTTTTGTCATGAAAAATTGCATCGAGTACTCCATTGACAAAAGATGAAGACTTTTCTGTTGAGTAGATACTTGCTAATTCAACGGCTTCATTGATGGCAACAATGGGAGGAGTCATTCCAGAAACAATTTCAAATCTTGCAAGACGTAAAATATTCCGGTCAATTAATGGCTGTCGATGTAATGGCCATTCAGGTGTGAATGGTTTTATATGTTCATCTCCAATTTCGTGGTCGTCCCAAACTTTTTGAGCCAACTTTTTAGCTTTGCTTTCTGGCTCGTTTGTCTTGCCAATTTCTTCATCAAAATTACTTTCAATGGTATGCGCGACATCTACATTCCCAGCATCAAATTGGCAAAGGAGTTGAAGTACTTGCTCTCGGAGTAATCTACTATTGGGCATGTTGTTCTCGTATAATTTCTTCTGCGTTAATTGCAGCGTGCATTGCTTCTATACCTTTGTTGCCGCAATTGCCACCAGCCCTTGCTTTGGCTTGTTCGACTGTCTGGCAAGTAAGGATTCCCATGGAAATTGGATGTCCCCATTCTAGAGCTGTTTGCATCAATCCATTTGCAATTGCATGCCCAATTATTTTGTCATGTGAAGTTTCGCCAGTGATGATGCAGCCGAGTGCAACAATGGCATCCACATTTCCGAGTTGTGCAATATTCTTAGCAATAATTACTAATTCCCAAGAACCCGAAACCTCAATGGTTGTGCAGTTTCTTTCTTCGCCATCAGCGTCTAGAAACGCTGAAATGGCTCCTTGGGCGAGATTGTTTGTTATTTCATTGTGGTACGTACTCACAAGAATTGCAATTTTGAGATCTTTTGCACTCGCAGATTGGTTTGTAACTTTATGCATAGATTGTGTATGGTAAGCGAGTCCACGCATCGATGCTACTGCTCGGTACGATGTACAAATGCCACTTCCTACTAAACAAGTAATTGCTGCTTTGAAATTGACAAGATTTAGCGTCGCCATAGGAGCGATTGCAGATATTTGGTTGGTACTTCTCATTACAAAGCACGATTCTGCGTACGTAGGAACAGAAGTTTATCTGTTGCCCTGGTGGTCAACTCTTCTGGCAACCGCTGTTGTAGCTATTGGTATTTGCGCATTTGCAGCGGCTCTAAATGACACGATAGATGCGCGACACGATGCGACCTTCCACCCGAACCGTCCCATTCCAAGTGGTTGGATTCCAATTGCTCAAGCAGTGGTTTTAATGGTTAGCTCACTTTTAATTGCATTGCTCGCGGCTTCATTTTTAGGCGCTTGGCCGGTTCGAATCGGCTTGCTTACCGCTGCTGCTATCCTTTTTTATAACGTAGTTGGAAAGCATGTCCCAGCGATTGGGATTGTTGCTGTCGGTCTTATTTATGCATCCCACATGTTGATTGCCAACATCGAACTTACATTTACATTGCCTGTTTGGATGGTCATGACACACGCAATGGTCTGCGCCATGACGATGTACCATTTGGAAGATAAGAGACCTCGACTGTCTGTCCGTGCTTGGGTCGCCATTTTTCTTGGATGGTTATTTTGGTCAATGGTTTTATTCTATGGCCCGCTGGCAAGAAACGGATCACTCTTGCCAAATGGAATGGAAGTAACAGAACTGATTTGGCCACTTGCCGCTGTCGCCGGCTTTGCGCTGACAATTCGCTGGAAATTATCTAGAGCAAAAAATTCATTTTTGGCTGCTGAAAAAATTCGCCGTTACGGAGCGCTTTGGGAATGCATGTACGCAGCTGCTTGGTTAATGGCTTTAAATTTATATTGGCAAGCGATGTTTATGTTTGCGTTTGCAGTCGTAAGTGCTGTAGTTGTGATGCTCGTCAAAGAAGCAACTGGTGCAACAGGAAAACCAATTTCTTGGCGAATTTGAACTATACAATTTGGAATTCAATTTGCGTTCGCAAGGAACTCTGAAGAGACTGGAACTCGTAAGTATTGCAAAGTTTCTTCAATAACATCGCGGACGACTGGCCCTGCGACTACTCCGCCATAATGCCCAATAGATTTATCTGGATCATCAATTACACACAGGACAACAAGTTTTGGATTATCAATTGGTGCACCCGCAATAAAACTAGCGATATAGCGATCTTCAAAATAGCCTTTGCCATCAGTTTTAGGAAGTTGCGCTGTGCCTGACTTACCAAATAAGGCGTAGAGATCACTTTGCGATTTTTTGCCAGTTCCTTCTGTCATTACTTGCCCCATGATTTGCCGAGTTAATGCAGCAATTTCTGGTGTAATTGCTTCGCGAACAAACATGACATCTTCATCTGTGCTTGGTTTAAGTTTTAATTGTGGGACAGTACCATCACGAGCAAAGGCGCAGAAACCCTGCACCATCTGCAGGGGAGTAACAGCAATCTCTTGGCCCATCGGAACTGAAGTTTGCGTGTAGTCACTCCATGAAGAAGGACTGGTAACTATCCCTCTCGTTTCGCCACCAAGACCTACACGCGTTGTTTCGCCAAAGCCAAATCTTTTTAGGGCTTCTTGGAGTTGAGCGTAGCTTAATCGTTGAGCGACAATCGCCATGCCGCTGTTCATCGACTTGATTAATACCTTCCTCCATGTCGATGGACCGTAATAATGTGCGTCTCGAATCGTACGACCAAACGATGTTCTATACGGACCATTTGCAGGGGTTTGTAATATTTCGTCTGGGGTCGCTTTGCCTAGTTGTGTGGCATAAGACCAGATGAAGGGCTTGAAAGTGGAACCAGGTTCGTAGGGGTCTGTGACGCAACGATTTCTTCCGAGCCGAGGGTCAATTTTTCGATTTGCATCTTCTGGTTGTTGCGACCAACCGTCGCGAGGGTTTAGTACATCTGCCATCGCAAGTATTTCCCCAGTTTCGGGTTCGACAACAAGAATTCTTCCACCACCTGCATTGCATCGAATTACTTCTTCTTGCAATCGTCTGTATGCAATTTCTTGAATTACAACATCGATAGATAGTTGAACATTTTTACCATTAGTTTTTGGAGTTAAGCCAATAGGTGAAACCCAAATTGTATTTCTCTTTGTATCTCGAATTCGAACAAATTTCCCTGGCGTTCCAGCGAGTACATTTTCAAAGATACTTTCAAACCCAGCAAGGCCTTTATGGTCAGTGCCTACAATTCCGATAAGTGGTCCACCGATACCGCCGTGAGGATATTCTCGTACGAGAATTTCTTCAAGACCAACGCAACGACGACGTAATTCATTGATTGCATGCACCTCTTCATCATTTAGAAGTTCTTTAATGACAATATATCTCTTTGTCGCTTTTCTACGTAACTCCTCTTCTATTTGGGCGGGGGGTATTGATAGAATTTCGCCCAATTCAAAAGAGAGAGTTACAACATTTTTGATGAGGGTTGCATCTACAAATAATTTTTCGCCAATTCGGCTTGCGGCTAGCAACCTCCCTTGTCGGTCGTAAATTTGCCCTCGCAGAGCGAGTTGTCTTGTCGTACTTGTGACTGACCCCGTCGCAATAGCAAGTTTGTCTGGTGGTGAAACTTTTAACTGCACAACTATGTACAAACTGCTTCCCATGAGAAAAGTGACTATCGCAATAAACAGCAAAGCAACTCTTGTAATTCTTGGTGCAATGTTATTACTGTTGTTCATGCACTTTGTCTGCTTGAACTAAAATTGGTTGTAACTCACTTGGTGCACATGCTTTTTCAATTTGAATCTTTAACGTATTCAGTTTTTCGGTGGTGGCTTCAATTTTTCGATGTTGAAGGGTCATTTTATGAGCCGTATTAATATGCCCTTGGCGAACAGCGAGCAGTTCAAGCATCGCGAAACTGAACACAATAATTGTAATGATAAGTTTTCGATTCATTAGATAGTTGGAAGTGGGTATCGAAGCACCATGCCTGGGCGAATGTTATTTGGGTTTGGCATCACCTCTTTATTTAAGTCGATGAGTAACTGTGTTTTCTGTACAGTACCCATCACTTTTTGAGATATTTCAGAAAGAGTATCCCCGCTTTTTACAGTGTATTTTCCCATTGAAGGTGTACTAGGTGTGTTTGGCTCTGATGACTTTCTCGGTTCTGTACTCGCTGTATTTTGCAGGATTATGAGAGCGCTACGATTAGGTAATGAAATTCCTTGACCAATTTCAATCGAGTTAGCACTTGGAAGACTATTCCAATTTGCAATTGCCGAAGCCAAACCAGAATCTCCATAAAATGCTCTGCAGATAGAACGTAGTGTTTCTCCGCGTTGCACTAGATGTCTAACATCGCCTTTTGAATTGGGGACAGGCGTTGGATTTGTTACTGGTATGGGCGAGACAAGAACGGTGTCCCTCTTGTTTTTTATGGGAGGAGTAGAAACATAACCAAGATCAGCAATTTCTTTTTGCGAAGCGATCGAAAAATGGTCTGCTACTAACATTCCGACGAATATGAGTAGGCCGAAAGCGATGACGATAGAGAGTTTGTTTTCGCGAGTCATAATGTGTACCTTGCAATTCCTTCATTCAATTGTCTTCAGGCAGTAGTGTTACTGCGCGAAGTTTTGCAGGTCGAGAACGCGTGTTAGATGCGATCTCTTCCTCAGAAGCACGGGCTGGCTTGCGTGTTAATCGTTTTGCCAAACCATTTTTCTCTAGGGCAACGAAGGATTGTTTGACTCGGCGGTCTTCAAGACTGTGAAAACTGATCACTGCAATTCGAGCACCGTGGTTTAGCCAACCACCTTCATCGACCTTACGGCCGCCCGTCTCGACATCTGCGAGCAATGCATCAAGGGCGGAGAGTTCATCGTTGACTGCAATTCGCAACGCCATAAATGTTCTCGTTGCTGGGTGCAGTCGTGATGTTCGAGCTCTCGCTCCGTATGCTTCTCGCACAATTTGTGCAAGACGAACCGTAGTCAAAATCGGCTCTTTAGCTCTCTCCTGTACAATTTTTTGAGCAATTCTTCTTGAATATGGTTCTTCGCCAAGGTGATAAATGAGGTCAGCGAGGTCAGTTTCGTTTGTTGTCCGGATAATATCTGCTGCAGTCGTGCCAGATTCGGGATTCAACCGCATATCAAGCGGACCATTTCCCCTAAAACTCAATCCACGATCTGGGTTGTCCATTTGGTTTGATGCAAATCCTAGGTCGGCAAGGACACAATCTGCACGAAGCCCTAATTCTGCCATCTTTGATGCAGCAGTTGCGAAATTGGCATGTACTGGAATTACTTTTACACCAAGAGAAAGGACACGATCTGTAGCGAATGTGAGGTTTTGTTCGTCGAGGTCAAACAGAACAAGTGTTGCGCCTGGCCCCGCCGCTTCAGCGAGTGCAAACGCATGCCCGCCACGACCGGCAGTTAAATCGACTAGGACATCACCATCTTTTGGTTGAAGAAGTGCTTGCACTTCGCTCGGTAAAACTGGAATGTGCCCAACTTCAGTCAAATTAGAGGCCAAGTAAGAGTCGTTCGGGGTCTTCGATGCAATTTTTGACATGCACCAAAAATCGAACAGCACCTTCGCCGTCAACAAGGCGATGGTCGTAGCTCAAGGCAAGGTACATCATTGGGCGAAGAACGATTTGACCATCGTTATTCGGGTCTTCGATGGGTCTGTTTTGAATTCGGTGTAATCCTAAAATGCCAGATTGAGGGGGATTCAAGATTGGCGTAGACATCATCGATCCATACACGCCGCCATTACTAATCGTAAACGTGCCACCGGTCATGTCAGCAATAGTGAGTTTTCCGTCTCTAGCTTTTAATGCAAGGTCTTTTATAGTGAGTTCAACCTCTGCGAATGACATCCGGTCGGCACTCCGAATTACGGGTACTACAAGCCCTCGGTCTGTGCCAACGGCAACAGACATATCGACATAGTCGTGGTACTCAACATCGCCTTCAACGAGCGATGCATTTACTGCGGGCCATGTCCTTAATGCAGATACACATGCTTTTGTAAAGAAAGACATAAAACCAAGGTTAACGCCGTACCGGTCGTTGAATTCATCTTTGTGTAATTTTCGAAGTGCGATGACTTTTGTCATGTCAGCTTCATTAAATGTTGTCAACATAGCAGCGTTGTGCTGTGCTTCAACAAGCCGTTCCGCAATTTTCTTGCGTAGGGTTGACATTTTTTCTCTTCGAACACCACGGTGTTGCGGTGCAGGTTGCTCGACAAGAGGAGCATGATCGTGCACAGTTGAAGAATCCTCAGCCCCCAAAACATCTGATTTCGTAATTCGACCTGATGGACCAGAACCCTCGATTGTTTCAAGTGAAACACCTAAATCACTCGCCACTTTTTGTGCAAGTGGCGTTGCTTTGCGAGTTTGTTGCGCTGAAGCAATTGTTTCAGTTTTTACTTCTTCGACAGCGGTTTCATCAATCCCTGCATCTATAGATTCGGGTTTAGTTGCACTTTCGTCAACGGAGCCGATGATGTCACCGATGAGGCAATCCTCGCCAGTTTGTTTTTCTATTTTGAGTAGACCTGAAACGGGAGAAGGTAATTCTTGCGTTACTTTGTCTGATTCAATTTCGAGCAGGGGAGAGTCGCGTTCAACCCATTGACCATCTTTAACGAGCCATTGTCCGAGGACAACTTCGTTAATTGATTCGCCAAGTGATGGGATTGTGATTGGTGTTGACATTTAATTAATTTTCAGATAATCCGATAGCTTCGATTAGGATACGGTGTTGTTCGATAGTGTGCATTTTATTTGATGCAACTGCAGGTGATGAACAAGGTCTTCGGCTTACGCGTGTAAGTGAAATATCGAGCTGGTCTCGAAAAGTTGCGTCAATATAGTGCCAAGCACCCATGTTTTCGGGTTCTTCTTGGACATACATGAATTCTGCATCGGAATATTTCTGGATGATTGCTTCTAATGCGTACTGAGGAAATGGATATAACTCTTCTATACGAACGAGTGCTATTAAAGCAGAAGCATCTACTTTTTTCCGATGGTCGAGTAAATCGTAATACACTTTGCCGCTGCAAAAAACAACGCGCTTTATTTTAGTGGGATTTTCAATATGTTCATCGATGATGCTTTTGAAACCATTCTCGGTTAAATCTTTAATAGTAGAAACTGCGCCTTGGTGACGCAACAAACTTTTTGGAGACATAACAACGAGTGGTTTACGGAATGTCCATTTGATTTGTCTGCGAAGTGCATGGAAAATTTGTGCAGGCGTCGTAGGGTTTATTACACTCATGTTTTCATTTGAGCATAAAGAAAGAAATCGCTCAAGTCGTGCAGAAGAATGTTCGGGGCCTTGCCCCTCGTAACCGTGTGGAAGTAGTAAAACTAAACCAGACGCTCTTTGCCATTTTACTTCGGCAGAAGCAATGAATTGATCGATGATAACTTGTGCCCCATTTGCAAAGTCGCCGAACTGGGCTTCCCAAACGATTAACATTTTTGGGTCGCCAAGCGAATAGCCATATTCAAAACCGAGGCAAGCGCTTTCAGTAAGTGGACTATTGTGAATACACATGGTTGCTTGGTTGTTGCTTATGTGATTCAATGGCATGTGCGACCCGCCTGTAACAGTGTCAAATAGCACAGCGTGACGATGGCTGAATGTTCCGCGCTCGACATCTTGCCCAGTCAATCTGACTGGACTTCCTTCCTCTAGAAGCGTTCCGTACGCAAGGAGTTCGCCCATGCCCCAATCAAGTTGTATGTCATTTTTGATTGCGGAACCACGCATCGCAAGTAATTTTTGTAACTTTGGATGGTGATTAAACTGTTCAGGTGTTGTGCCTAAAGCCGTAGCAACCGCATCGAGTAGTTCTACTGAGACAGCGGTCTCTGCTTCTCTGTTCGATGCATTGGAAGTTAGCCCTTCCCAAGCAGAGGTTTTGCTATAAGGAGGGACGTGGGGAAGAACGGGTTGTTCAAGAGAACGTTGTTGCGATTCGTCAAGTTTAGAGCGAACGTCTTCAACCAGTGCACTTCTTTGTTTCGAATCAATTATGGAATTGGCAACGAGTTCATCGCCGTATTTCTCAGTAACGGTTTTCATTTTACGAATGATGTCGTACATCATCGGTTGTGTGTATGAAGGTTCGTCTGCTTCGTTGTGTCCATGTTTTCTATAACACCAGACATCAATAATTACATCGTTATGAAATTTCTGTCGGTATTCAACTGCCATTTGTACTACATGAACGCATGCTTCTGGATCGTCGCCATTGACATGGAAAATTGGAGCGCTAACCATTTTTGCAATGTCAGTGCAATATCTTCCGTTGTAACTGTCGTGTGGGTTTGTTGTAAACCCGATTTGATTATTGATTACAAAGTGAATCGTTCCACCAACGGTGTAGCCGTCAAGGTGTGCCATGTTGAACATTTCTGCAACGATACCTTGCCCCGGGAAACTTGCATCGCCGTGGATTAGAAGTGGAATACAAAGCGACCTATCTTCTTCATGTTGGGCTCTTTGTCTTGCACGCGTTTTGCCTAAAACAACAGAGTGCCCGAACTCTAAATGGGATGGGTTTGACGCGAGCGTTATGTGCATGGGTAAATCATGTGCAGTTAGGATGTCTGCGCTGTAGCCGAGGTGGTATTTAACGTCGCCTCCACCTTTCACATAATCTTCTGCCCAACTCTCTTCAAATTCAGTAAAAAGTTGGTCGTACGATTTATTAAGAATATTTACAAGTACATTAATTCTTCCACGATGCGCCATACCAATGGTTACAACTTCTGCACCTTCGTCGCTTGCGTGATTGATAAGTTCACTCATCATGGGAATGAGTGATTCGCTGCCTTCTAAGCTAAATCGTTTTTTGCCGATGTATCTTGTTGCGCAAAAATGTTCAAGCGTCGTTGCTTCGGTTAACTTGTGAAAAATTCGTTGTTTTGTTTCTGGAGAAAAGTCCGGCTTGTTGTTTGTTGGTTCCATTTTATTTTGAAGCCAACGTCGCTGTTCAGTATTTTCGATATGTGCATATTCAACGCCGATGTGTTTGCAATATGTTTTGTCAAGTTTGTCGATAATCGAACGTAACGTTGACGGGTTTGGTAAATCGATATGTCCTGGGTCGAACATGGAGTCGAGTTGTGAAACATTCAATCCAAAAGAAGAAAGTTGTAAATGTGCATCTTCACAAGGAGCGATTGAGAGCGGGTCTAAATCGGCTGCATAATGCCCAGTTGACCTGTAGTGATAAATGAGTGAATCAACTCTCGACTGTTCTTCACGAATGGAGTCTGAAGTTGTGGACGGACCGGTTTGCGAATTACCCAGTTCGAAACCTTTGAAAAAATCTTGCCATTCTTTTGTAAGCGTGTTTTCATCTTCTTGCCACGCCATATACATTGACTCAATGTACTGCGCATTCCAACCATTGACTGAAGGCGCGATAGTCGTCGGTTCGTTGGGTGAAGAAGGTGTGTTTTTGGGTTTCATCGGGCTAATAGCGCCATTTTTAAACTCAGTTTGAAGCATCGCATTCTACCAGAAACACGCTTCAATTGTCTTTATTTTGAATTGGTTTAGAGCATTGAAATTGGGTCAACATCAATGGCTAAATCTCTGCCTGGCTTTACTGTTTTTCTTGCTTCAACCAAAAAGTTTTGTAGCGCTTGCGATGTGGTTGCTGTAACCGTCAAATCGAACCTGAACCTATCAGCAATTCGGGGAATTACACATGCCGCAGCAGGCGAAAGGGTAATTCCGTCACCTCCAATTGAGCGGAGTCGTTCGCGAAGGGAATCTGCACGGCCCGCGGCTTGTTCAAAGGAGCGATCTTTTATGATGAAGCGGACCATTCGAGAAACTGGGGGTACATTCGCATTTTGTCTGAATGCTATTTCATTATTTGCAAATGTTTCATAGTCAGTTTTACTTGCAAGTAAAATTGCAGGTGCTTGGGGGCTGAATGTTTGGATGATTGCGGTCGCGTCAGTGTTTCCTCTTCCGCACCGACCGCAGACTTGTGAAACGAGTTGATATGTTCTCTCAGATGCACGAAAATCAGGCAAGTCAATTGCTGTATCTGCATCAATTACACCGACAAGTTGGACATTCGGAAAATCTAAACCCTTTGCAATCATTTGTGTTCCAAGAAGAATTTTAATTTTGCCTTCGCCGAATTTATCAAGTATTGCATGTAAGTCACTTGCTTTTCGAGTTGTGTCTGAGTCAAGTCGAGCAATTTGGTCTGACGGAATTTGTAATGTTTCTCTTAATACTGCTTCAACTTTTTGCGTTCCTGCTCCAAGGTGGATAATTTTTTTTGAACAGTCGGGGCACTGTTTAGGTACTCGTTGTTCGGTTGCGCAGTGGTGACACCGAACAAAGCCAGCATCTTCTAGTGGTTTTTTTCGGTGGTACACCATAGATGAATCACAATGATCACATTTCAACATCCAACCGCAAGTTCTACTAGAGCAAGCAATCCATGGCGCAAACCCTCGACGGTTTAACAAGAGTAATATTTGGCCATCTCTAGCTATCGTTTTGTTGATTTCAGATTGTAATTTTGAACTAAGTATTGGGTACCCAATTTCGCCATGTACACGTTCATTTCGCATGTCAACAATTTCAATAGCTGGTGCAACGAGACCAGGAGCACGCTTCGTTAATTTGTGCAATTGAGATACGTTTCGTCGGGTCGCATTCCACCAAGATTCCATTGATGGTGTCGCAGAGCCAAGCACAATTGGGCATTTTGCCATCCATGCTCGGCGAATCGCAACATCTCTACCGTTGTATCGTGGCGCGTTATCTTGTTTAAATGAATGGTCGTGTTCTTCATCAACAATAATGATTTGAATCTGTTCGTTTTGTAATGGTGCGAAAACTGCGCTTCGAGCTCCTAAAACAATGTCCGCTTTTCCTTCTGCTACAAGGCACCACTGATGATGCCGTTGCGACTTTGTAAGAGCAGAATGCAGAATTGCAATTCGTTTCTCAGGGAATCTACCCATAAGTCGCGCTGCGGTTTGCGGTGTTAACGAAATTTCAGGAACGAGAACAAGGGCAGTACCGCCGTTTTTTATTGCTTGTTCAATTAGGCGAATATATATTTCAGTTTTGCCCGAGCCGGTAACTCCGAAAAGCAAATGCGACGAATACCCATCATGCAAAACACTTCCGATTTCTTGCAAGACATTAATTTGTTCATCAGTAAGTTGTTCAGGTGTTGTTGCATCAAGTGATTGCCGAAACCAAGTTGCTTCCACTCTTGTTACTTGGTGGCATTTAATTTGTCCATGTGCAACCAGTTTGTCAATTGGGCTTTTACTTCCAAGGCCAGCAAGTTTCATTAATACAGAGGGTTCTACTGGTTTTTCTGAAACAGGCATTGAACGAAGTGTGTCTAATACAATTTGTTGTTTGGCAGTAATGCGAACATCAGGTGGATTCTCAGCAAGGTCTAGAAGTTGTTTTGTAACGAGACCAGTACCATGTCGGACAGGACCAGGAAGCATTGTTGATAAGGTCGGGCCGATAGGTGAAAAATAATAATGGCTCATCCATTTGGCAAGTTCAATAACATCCGAGGGTAATACGATGGTGTCGCGGTCTTTTTCGTAAATTTGTTTTGTTTCTTTTCCTTTTGCAAGTTTTGGTGCATCATTGGTAAGGGATAAAACCCAAGCGCTTGTTGGCGTGTTGCCTCTGCCAAGAGGACGGTGACAAGCTGTCCCACACTCAATGGAAGTAATCGTTCAGGAACGCCATAGGTAAGCCCGTCGGGGAATTGATCAACTCCTCGCTCGACGGCGACCCTTGCGTACTTCACAGATGGTTCATCAAATAGCCCTGCCATATTCTTAAGGGTTGTATAAAAGAGTAGCTGTATTTGCAAGGAGGTATACGGTGCTACTTACGTTGTATTTGATAGAATGCCAATCATGGCTGATGTAAGATGTAGGGTAGCGCTTGAAGATGGCACAATTGTCTATGGGCGATCATTTGGAGCTGTACTTGATGAACCAGTTACCGGCGAGGTTGTTTTCAACACAGCAATGTGCGGTTACCAAGAAGCTATTTCAGATCCAAGTTATGCTGGGCAGATTGTCATTATGACTGCCCCAGAAATTGGAAATTACGGTGTAAATAAAGAAGATGTCGAGTCAGCAAAGCCTCAAGTCGCTGGCTTTGTCGTAAAAGAACTCTCCAGAACGGTCTCTAATTATCGTTCTGACAATGATTTAAGTACTTGGCTGTCCGAAGCAGGCATCCCTGCCTTGGAAGGTGTTGATACGAGGGCTCTCGTCAGACGAATTCGTGAGAAGGGCGTACTTAGGGGCGTGATTTCAACGGATGCAAGTTTGAGTGATGCAGAATTAGTCGCCATGACAGAGGCGAGTAAGTCTATGTCGGGACAAGATTTAGCAACATTAGCATCTTGTGCAGAACCATCGAACTGGGATTGTGACCTTGGCCAATGGAATACACATCAACCATATGAAGCAAAAAAATGGAAAGTCGTTTCCCTTGATTGTGGTGCTAAAGATAGTATCTATAAGCATTTAACTTCGGTTGGTTGTGAGGTGATTTCGCTACCGAACACTGCAACGGCAGATGAAATTAGGTCGTATTCACCAGATGGATTATTTATTTCAAACGGCCCAGGTGATCCTGCCGCTGTCGAAACTACGATTGCTACATTAAAAGAGCTTTGTGGGACTATACCGACATTTGGTATCTGCCTTGGACACCAAATGCTTGCTCTGGCTCTCGGAGCGAAAACTTGGAAGTTGAAATTTGGTCATAGAGGGGCAAATCACCCCGTTTGTGACGAAGAAACTGGAAAAGTTGAGATTACGAGTCAAAACCACGGTTTTTGTGTTGATGAGGAGTCCCTCATAGCCATTGACTGCACAATTACGCATCGGCATTTGAATGATGGTACGGTCGCAGGATTTCGGCACAATGAACTGCCAATCATGAGTGTTCAATTTCACCCCGAGGCCTCGCCTGGTCCCCATGATTCTGCGTACCTCTTTCGGCGGTTCGAATCCATGATGCAGTCACATTCGCCCCAAACTGCACTATAAAAAAGAAGTTCGAAAACATGGTTTAGAGTACCCTGAATGCCTTGCGGGCATGCTTTTATCCTAGTACGCTACGCCTCTAGTATTGGGGGCATTTCTACTAGTTCGGGGAAGGAAAGGGGGGCTGCGTATTTCTAGGCATTTTGCCTTTGTCGCAGTTTGCAGTTTTTTGTTGAAACTGCAAGGATTAGCTTACTTTGGAGAGTTTTATGACCCGTGATATGAATCAACTACACACACACATGCACAAATTGCCGAAGGGAACTTTTAGCAAACTGGCTACTTGTGCATCTTTGTTTATTTTTGCAGTAGCAATAACAACACCAGTGTTTGCACAAGAAAGCGAACCTGTTGAAGAACCAGTTATCGAAGAAGTCGATGACGTTGTCATACCTGATACTCCTCAAGAAGGCGAAGAAACAGAAGTAGAAGAAGTTGTTGAAGAAGTTGTTGTTGAAGAAGTTGTACTTCCAGAAGTTCCTGTTCTTAGTGAAGAAGAAATAGCACAACTTCAACAAGATGAAGCTCGTCAAATGGAAATTGCGATGGGAACTAAGTTAGCAGCAGAAGCCGCCGCCGCAGCTGAAGCAGGACGCTGGCGAGAATCTGCATCCAAATATCTTGAAGCAAATGGCTACTTGCCTAACGACCCAGCAATTTTGCAAGGTTTGCAGTACGCCTACTCAATGCTTGATCAAGGTCCACTTTTAGATAAGTATGAAAAACAAATTCAAATGGAACGCGAAGCAGCAAGAGCAATGTTTGATGCAGCGATAAGTTCTGCGGAACAACGATTGATGCGCCAAGATTACGATTACGCCCGGCGTGAAGTCGAGCGAGCCATTGTTCGTCTTGAACGAAATGACCGCTCACTCTTTTCAGAAGCCGAGGAGTATCAGGTATGACAACGTCATCGACTTCTTCGATAACTGGTTCTTCAACAGGTTCGCTTTCTTGTGCAAACACTGGTGTT
>JYMV01023063.1_pt1 | contig 33073 bp, 27 predicted proteins | sample 338911 | NCBI WGS metagenome assembly JYMV01 (sample SAMN03354496, study PRJNA234377) | hydrothermal vent metagenome | biome: Deep sea; feature: Hydrothermal plumes at the Eastern Lau Spreading Center, Western Pacific Ocean; material: Seawater | place: Tonga | collected 2009 | depth 2000 m m
CGGACTTGCCATTGGTCCACGGCGCGTCGTTCCGATGAGTCTCCTAATCGATCGCCATCCACAACTGATGTCAGCGCTGATCAGCCAAAGCAAAACAACGCCCAGTGCCCGGAACAACCGTTTTGCAGTTCCGCTTTTTGCCACCCAAGCCCAATATAACAATCTTGCCGCAGCGGAAAAACAGGCTTGGGAAACATTGTCTGAGGGACCCATTGATCTTTCGCTTCAGGCGATGAGTAATCGCCCACTGACTCGGTCCATTGCCGAATTGGTACGTGGAGGGCTCGCACTTTATAGCGGTTATACACCTTCCGATGCGGCACACGTGCTCGGATTGATGAATCACTGGTCTACTGAAGCGGCCCAACTGGCAACAACAATATGGCAACGACAAATGCGTCAAGTTTATGGCTGGGGCCGGCGATCCTCTGATGATCCATGCGAAATCGCCCGCGTTGTACATCAAAAAGTTATCACCTCGATTGTCCAAGCAATCATGAGAGCCACTCTGGAATGTGACCATCCCAACAGCCGCAAATCAGAACTTGCGGCACTTAATCAACTGGTTATCGAATGGATTCATCCCCACAAGGATCAATCCCCAGGGTCTCTGCTTTCATTAGCATACGATCAGACAGTTTCTCTGATCTCAGTAGGCGCCCCCGCCTCCAGTTATTACCCACAAGTAGCGACTGTCCTTGGCCTTGAACTGAAAATTCCCGAACACGCGGCCGTTACCAACGCTATCGGCGCCATCGTCGGCAGTGTTATTCAGCGTGAACGAGTTGCCATCACCCAACCAACCCAAGGCCTCTTCCGAGTTCACGATGCCAATGGTCCCCGTGATTACACCGATCTTGAGGCAGCTACAGAATACGCTGAAAAAATAGTCAGGCGCATTGCAGGAATGCGTGCCCGCGCTGCAGGTGCTGAACAAATCGAGGTACGAGTTTCAAGGAATGACAATACAGTAGAATCGGATGATGAACCCCACCCCGTGTTTTTCGAGAGTCACATCACCGCGACAGCCAGCGGACGACCCGGGCAAACTCAGGAACTACTGCCCGACATCAATATGTCATCACGTTGAATGAGTCACACTCTTCATGTTTGACCCATGCCAGCGTAGAATCGCGCCATATCTAGGGTGCTGATGATACGTGCCTGTTGCAATTGGATCGCAATGCAATGATTGTCGATAACGCCGCTTTGTATAAATTCTGCCAGCGCGAGTTCGGTTAGCCCCATTTAATGACCGTGGCAGAAACCGACGAAAACATGGTGACTCAACAAATTCGGAATGGCGCCCGCAAAGATATTAACGGAAAGCCTCACGTCTACTACGATCAATACTGGATTCGTTACTACCCTCCGCCCACGGAAACACTGGCCAACAAAAAAACTCTAATTGATCAATTAACCCGTCGCACCTTTCATCACACCGAGTCTGGGATCAACACTCCCGGCAGTAAAGTAGAGACTGCCCGAAACGCCTGGCATGATGAAGTTGATCTAGATCGAAAGCGGGTCAACGCCGCGATGCTCGCAGGCGCCCTTTTTAATCGAGCGACCGATATCTTTACCAGTATTGTTGATCTCGAAGAAAAAGGGATTGATGTCAGTCCCGACAACGAACTTATGCGCGCATGCAGTGCATCTTTTGAAGAAGCACTAGAGCTTGGGAAATATGTCAAACATGCCAGTGGCCATGATGGTGTAGACGAATTGTGGGGAGAGCCATTTAAGGTTTTTACCTTGTCCATAGAAGACTATTATGCCAGTCGCTATATAAAAATTGCACAGACGATGCGCGCGATTGATGGAATCGCCGAAGCAATAGTCAACACCTTTGCCGGACAGGAAGCATTCGATCGTATTGAACAAATTGTCTGGGACTATGCACGCGCTGCCTGCCAAGAAACGGAAATCATGAAAAGTGATCTGGATTTCTTCCAGAATTGGCCCGAATTTGTCTCTTTGGGGGAGAAGATCAGTCGCTTTGAGCCCAACATCTTCGATAGGAAGAACTCTCTGAGCACCACCCAGATCACCGAAGGTCGGCTTCTCTTGCGTGAAGGGAGAAACTTATTACGAGACATTGCCGCTATTCGCGTACCCATGCCAATCAGTTCGCAACGGTATCTGGAGGCACTCGGTGCGTTTGCCACCTCGATTGATTCATCTACCAACATCGCAGCTAACGCTTAACGCTATTCTCGGATCGTTTCGATCGCCCCTTCTGAGCTGGCGAGGTGATGAACAAAACATCTATGCCCGGCAAGGTCGAGTGGTCAGATTACTGCCTAATCTTACTCACCGGATTACTGTGGGGATCGGCGTTTCTTTTGATCAAGATTGCTATTGTCACCATCCCGCCCTACACATTAACCATGGGCCGCATGGGGATCGCGACACTGGCATTGTTCGTCGTACTCATCTTGCGGGGCCAGTGGTTACCACTAGACCGTAAATCTCTCACTCTATTTGCCTTCATCGGTTTGTTTGGCAGTGCCTTGCCATTCACACTCATCAACTGGGGCGAAATTCATATCCCAAGCGGACTCGCTGCGGTCCTAATGGGAATTATGCCTATCACGACAGCGCTGCTCGCACATTTCTTTATCCCCGATGAGCCATTCGGATGGCGCAAAGCAATCGGTATCTTCGTCGCCTTCGGTGGCTTACTTATCCTCGTGGGCATCGATGCAATCAGTGGCTTTGATTCATCGGTAACAGCTCAAATTGCCATGCTATGCGCGGCAGCCGCTTATGCGGTTACAACAACCTTTACCCGTCTGCGGGTGGCTCACCCTGGCCTAATTATGGCCACTGGGTCCTCCATGATGGGGTTTCTCTGGGTACTTCCACTCGCACTGGTTTATGACCGCCCCTGGTCACTGACGCCAGACCTTATGGGTGTGAGTGCCACAGTACTCCTCGGTCTACTGCCTTCAGCGGTCGGTATACTTCTTTTCTTTCATCTGATCCGTCGAGTCGGCGCCACGATCTTTGCTCAGGTGAATTATCTCATCCCTCTAGTTGGTGCTTTTCTGGGCGTCGTCTTTCTGGGTGAGGCATTGAACTGGCAACTGATCTCTGCGCTTGTTCTAGTACTCAGTGGGATCAGCATCGTTACCCTAGCTCGATAACGAAGCTGTCCTCACCATCAGTCCTCGAGCAATTGCCGAACCACGTAAGGCAGAATTCCGCCGTTAAGGAAGTAATCCCACTCGCGAGGCGTATCGATCCTGACTGTCGCTGGAAATTCTTTTATCTGATTCTCATCGTTTGTGACTCTCACCGTGACATGATCGGCATCTCTTTCCAGGCCGAATAGATCGTATGTCTCTTGCCCTGTTAGCCCTAGCGTTAATCTCGATGCGTTGTCACAAAACTCGAGAGGCAAAATTCCCATCATTAACAGATTAGATCGGTGAATTCGCTCGTAACTTTCGACCAAAACAGCCCGAACACCGAGCAGGTACGGGCCCTTTGCTGCCCAATCGCGGGAAGATCCGGAACCATATTCTTTACCGCCAATCACCATTAACGGTGTCTTGTTCTGGGCATAGCGCATAGCGGCATCATAGATTGACATCGTGTCCCCGCTCGGACAATGGCGAGTCCACCCACCCTCAGTGCCAACCGCCAACTCGTTTCTTAGACGCACATTGGCAAAGGTGCCACGCATCATGACTTCATGATTACCGCGACGCGATCCATATGAATTGAAATCAGCCTGGTCAACACCCTTGTCCGTCAGGTAATCCGCAGCCGGGCTACCCGCCGCAATACCTCCAGCCGGCGAGATATGATCCGTGGTAATACTGTCACCTAACATCGCGAGCACACGCGCACCCGATACCGGTTGGAGGTCTTGGGGGATTCGAGTCATACCATCGAAATAAGGTGGTCTTTGAACATAAGTGGATGAGGCATCCCAATCAAATAGAGTCGACTGACTGACGTTGACCTTCGACCAGTGTTCATCGCCGGTCAGCACGTCCGAATAGCGGCTCTGAAACAGATTCTGAGTCACCGCCTGGTCGATTGCAGCATTGACCTCGGCCTGACTGGGCCATAAATCCCGCAGGAACACAGCGGTACCCATGCTGTCATTACCCAGCGGCTCCACGTCAAAATCAATATCCGTGGTTCCGGCTATCGCGTACGCCACCACCAGTGGCGGTGATGCGAGAAAGTTCATACGGACTTCTGGGTGCACTCTACCCTCGAAATTTCGATTACCTGAGAGGACAGAAGAGACAATCAGGTCAGCTTCGTCGATCGCCTGGCTCACCACATCCAACAAAGGTCCCGAATTTCCGATACATGTAGTGCACCCATAACCAACCACACTGAAGCCAATCGTTTCGAGATCGCGAAGCAAGTTGGCCTCCTCAAGATAACCTGTGACAACTTTTGATCCCGGCGCCAGGGACGTTTTGACCCAGGGTTTGGCCCGCAACCCCCGGGAAACCGCCTTCTTCGCCATTAGACCCGCCGCCATGATCACACCAGGGTTCGATGTATTGGTGCAGCTGGTAATCGCCGCAATCACGACATCACCATCTGTGAGTTCAATCGACTGACCGTCGATTACGACTTCCTTCGAAGACACCGGCTTTGCTCCGCGAAGATCTCGGCGTGCTGCTTCGATTGTGGACTTGGCAGCAGAGAGATCTATTCGATCCTGTGGCCGCTTGGGCCCCGCAATACTGGGAACCACCGTACTGAGATCAAGGGCCAGCGTAGCCGAGTAGCGAGGTACTAGCGAATCTGAATCACGAAATAGCCCCTGACGGCGTGTATAGGCCTCAACCAACGCCACTTGGGATTCACTTCGGCCCGTCAAACGGAGATAGTTGATCGTCTCCCGATCAATGGGAAAAAGACCGCAGGTGGCACCATACTCTGGTGCCATATTCGCGATCGTTGCGCGGTCAGCCAATGATAAGTGATCGAGTCCATGGCCAAAAAATTCAACAAACTTTCCCACAACACCGTGTGCACGAAGCTTTTCTACTACGGTTAACACCAGATCAGTTGCCGTTGCTCCTTCAGGCAACCGTCCGATCAATTCAAATCCAACCACATCAGGCACCAGCATTGTTATCGGCTGACCTAGCATCGCAGCTTCCGCCTCGATACCTCCGACCCCCCATCCCAACACGCCTAGACCATTGACCATGGTCGTATGGGAATCAAGACCCACGACAGTGTCCGGATATGCCCAAGTGACGCCGTCACGAATCGTACTGAAGACGACACTTGCCAGATACTCGATATTGACCTGGTGAACAATGCCCGTGGACGGAGGAACCACACGGAAGTCGTTAAACGCCTGTTGCCCCCAGCGGAGAAACTCGTACCGTTCGCCGTTACGAGCATACTCTCGTTGGGTATTCTTCTCTAACGCATTCGAAGATCCGAAGAAATCGACCATCACTGAATGGTCAATAACAAGATCAGCGGGGGACAGCGGATTGATTCGGTCTGCATCCCCACCCAATGACTCCATCGCCTCACGCATCACTGCCAAATCGACTATAGCTGGTACTCCGGTGAAGTCTTGCAACAAGACCCGTGCTGGTGAGAACAAAACCTCTCCGCTAGATTTCTCTGGTACCCATGCCGCTAAACTCTCAATCTCGTCGGTCTGTATATTGACTCCGTCTTCTGTGCGAAGCTGGTTTTCCAAAAGGATTTTTAGCGAGTACGGTAGACTTTCAACATCAAAGCCCGCGCCCAAGCGCGTAATATCGTGAAAGTGGTAGGTTTCATTACCCACTTCCAATATTGACGCTGTGCCAAACGAATTCGTCATACTGACATCACCTGTGCATTAATTTCTGGTCTACTACGATTCGGATTTATGCACCACTAACCTGTCTTCTAACAGTGTAGCACTGTGATACACGCTCCGGAACAATGGCCTGTTTCTGTAAATCATTCAATTGACCAACTTGATAAATTCTTCCTCATCGATAACTTGGACACCTAACGCCGAAGCTTTGTCGAGCTTCGTTCCAGGATCCGTACCGGCAAGCAGGTAAGTGGTTTTTGCCGAGACACTGGATGTCACACGGACACCCAAGTCCTGCAATCGTTGTCGGGCTTCGCTCCGGGACATCGACTTTAGCGCTCCGGTAATCACCACCGTTTTCCCGGCTAACACAGTTTTTGTCGCTGCTTGTGCTGACGGACGAGCCCATTCCACCCCGCCATCACGCAGCCTTTGAATGACTTCGCAGTGTCGATCCTGCGCAAAAAAAGTTGCAATAGATGAGCTAATCGCTGGTCCGACGTCCGGCACGCGTTCAACTTCCGTCGCATCAGCAGTCGACAGCGCATTCACAGAACCAAAATGCAATGCCAGTCGTTCTGCTGTTGATTCGCCAACGTGGGGAATACCCAAACCGAAAAGAAATCGCGCCAACGTTGTCTGTCGACTGCGATCAATCGATGCGATCAGGTTGGTAGCCGACTTGTTACCCATCCGATCGAGCTCTTCCAATGCATGCACATCAAGTTGATACAAATCAGCAACATCATTGATCACATTGTTATCGACCAACTGCTTAACCAATTTACTACCAAGTCCCTCGATATCCATCGCTTTGCGAGATGAAAAATGTTTAATCGACTCACTCAACTGTGCCTTACATATTAATCCGGCACTGCATCGAATGACGGCACCACCCTCATCTGCTATCACATCGGCACCGCAAGCTGGACAGTGCTGGGGGAATTCATAGGTCACCGCATTATCCGGTCTTTCACGGGCTACTACTGAGACTAGTTCGGGGATAACATCGCCAGCCCGCCGAATCACCACTTGATCACCCACGCAAACATCCAGGCGGCGTATTTCGTCACGATTATGCAACGTGGCGTTTGAAACCGTAACTCCTCCGACAAAGACTGGCTCCAAGCGAGCAACGGGCGTCAACGCACCAGTTCGACCGACCTGAATATCAATGCCCCGAACAAACGTCAACGCTTCCTCAGCGGGAAATTTGTGCGCCAGCGCCCAACGTGGCGCGCGTGCAATTGAACCCAAGCGGGTTTGTTCTCCCAAGTCATTCACCTTGTAGACCACACCATCGATCTCATAAGGAAGCTTGTCACGTGCGTCCAACAACCTCTGGTAGGCGAACAGGCACGATTCGATACCTTGTACGATCTGGTTTTGTGGATTCGTCCGCAGGCCCCATGACTGAAGTTGCGCCAGCGTTTCAGCATGCCCTGCCCGTGAGCTTCCACCCTCTCTCACACCCAAACTATGGCAAAAGAACTCTAGGGGTCGCTGCGCGGTAATGGCCGCGTCAAGTTGGCGCAAACTACCAGCCGCCGCATTGCGTGGATTGACGTACGGTTTTTCGTTGCGCGACCTCTGACGATCGTTCAAACCATTGAATCCCTCACGAGGCAAATACACTTCTCCTCGGACCTCCAGTACGCGCGGGTAGCGCTTACCCATTAGGCGCAAAGGAATCGAGCGTATCGTTCGGGCATTCTGTGTTACATCTTCCCCCCGACTGCCATCACCCCGCGTCGCCGCCCGAACCAAGCTACCTGACTCATAGCGCAGGCTGACGGCCAAACCATCCAATTTGGGTTCAACCAGGTAAGTGATCGACGTTACCTCCAACGCCTCCTGGCAGCGTCGGTCAAATGCCCTGACTTGTTCATCAGTGAATGCATTACTCAAAGAGAGCATCGGCACTGCATGAACCACTTCGTCAAAACCGCTGAGTGGGTGCCCACCGACCCGTTGGGTCGGTGAATCACTTGTCTGGAGGTGCGGATGATCCCGCTCGAGCAAGATCAGTTGATGCATTAATTGATCAAACACTGAGTCCGCGATTTTCGGCTCATCCAACACGTGATAATGGTAGTTATGATCTTCGATCTCCCTACGCAACGTGCGCATTCGACTGGTTGTGTTGCCCGCAGCCTTCATTGACGCACGAGAATGCACACAAAGAAAATTCAGTTGGCCGCCATCTCGACCGCATGGTCAACGTCAACCGATACGATTGCCGACACGCCTGGCTCACCCATGGTCACTCCCAGAAGTACATCGGCAGCTTCCATTGTGATCTTGTTGTGCGTGACCACGACGAGTTGTGTGCGATCTGAGAGCGTGCGTAATGTCGCACAATAGCGCTCGACATTGGTGTCATCAAGTGGCGCATCGACCTCATCAAGAATGCATAACGGCGATGGATTTAATCGAAACAAAGAAAACAGGAGGGCGACAGCGGTCAACGCTTTTTCTCCACCAGAGAGAAGATGAATAGTGCTGTTTCGTTTCCCAGGCGGTCGGGCCATAACAGTGACTCCAGCCAATAGGAGATCGTCATCAGTCAACTGGAGAGTCGCGCTACCGCCCCCAAAGAGTTTCGGGAAAAATTCCTGGAAACCCGCATTAAGGGATTCAAATGTGTCTTTGAAGCGTTGTTTCGTTTCACGGTCAATTTTACGAATGACATTTTCCAGCGTGCTCAACGCCTCGCTAAGATCGTCGTATTGTCGATCAAGGTATTCCTTGCGCTCGCTCTGCTCTTCAAACTCTTCTATGGCTACCAGATTAACTGGCCCAATTTTAGAAATCTTATCGGCCAACTGAACTGATTTTCCCTGCCACGTGTCTTCCTCTGCGCCTTTCGGTATCTCCCGCACCAAAGCGTCTAACTCGTAACCACCGGCTGTGATCTGCTCGAGCAGAGTCTCTGAACGTACAGATAACTCCTGCATTCTCATGCGTTGCTCTTCTAGCGAATCACGGGCCGCCGCCACATCCTGCTCATATTCAGAAAGCCGGGTGTACTGATCGCGAAACTCCACTTCCAGTTCAGAATAGCCGCTTCTCGCACTCGAAAGCCGCTGTTCTGTTTCTTGACGACGTTGCAGTAATTTCTGTAGTTGCTGATTCAACTCCGTGATGGGTTCTTCTTCATGGTCAAGCGTTTCGGCCAGTTCAGATTTCCGCCTCTGGTTGCTCTCAATTTGAATCATCAACCGACCGACAGAGGCATTTAGTGCGTCGCGTGAGGCCTCGGCCCGCTGCAGTTCCAGTTCGAAAGTGTGCAATTCATTACGTTGGTGTTGAACCCTCTGGCGAGTCATTGACACCGCCTCTGTGAGCCGTCTGCGTTCCTCGACAAGCTCACTTCGTTCCATTTCCAGCATTCCAGTCTCGTCCTCCGCCAACGCGAAATGCCGATTCGCTTCGAGTAGTTGGCCTTCAGCATCGAGCAACTCCTGGCCAATCCCGTCAATATCAGCCTGTAGCTGAACACGTCGTTTGTCGATTTGGACCCCCTGCGTTTCCTTCTCAGCAAATTGTTGACGAAGTTCCGATTGTTCTTGTTGCCTCTTCGCCACCTCCTCCCGCAAGAATTGCTGTGATTCTTCTAATCGCCCAATTTCGTGAACCCGATTTGCCTGCTGCTGCTGAAGCTGTTCGACCTCCTTGCCAGTAAGTTCAACCTGATTGACCAATTCATGGATTTCCTCTTCGCGCGCCAACATGCCTGTCTGTGCACCAGGTGCTCTGGCTGACTGCAGCCAGTTCGTTCCAACCACACTGCCATCACGCGTGACGACACATTCCCCAATGGCCAGGTTAGGGCGTCGTTTCATCGCGTCTCCAAGTGAATCCGCAACATACACACCGTTCAGCAAAGACCCCAAGTCATAGCGTTCACAACTCAATTTTGACAGTAGGGTGTCCGCACTTGCCGCTGCGCCGCCGTCATTGCCATGCCCCGCCTCAATCAAGAAAACATTCCTCGTATCTGGCAAGCTGGCCTCATCGTTGATAACCGTCTGTAGGTTACCTATACCCAAACCTACCAGGCGATCGCCCAGAACCGCATCCGCAGCCCGCTCCCAGCCCGGAGCGACATGGATTTCTCCCGCCAACCGTGGCGCATGAGTCAGGCCTCGCCTTTCCAACCACTCACGATAGTGATCATCCTCGTCTCCCAGCGCCGCCGCCTGCAATTCTTGCAGGGACTCCAGTCGAGTACTTTCCGTATGTAATCGCTGCCGTGCCGCGTCCAGATAGACGCGCTGTTGTTCTCCTTCCGCTCTCTTCGCTGCAATCCGTTCCAGGGTTTCAGTCAGCGTGGCCTGCTCAGAATCAACTGCAACAGAACTTCTATCAACCGCCACACGTAGGCGCTCCAAATCGAGTGATTCTTCATCATCCAGCAATGACTGGTATTCCTCATCGAGTCGTGCCAAGCGTTCCTGTGCCCGCCCATCAACATTTTCAATTTGCGAGATCCGCTCGCGCTGTACTTCCTGCGCTCGAACGGGCTCAGCCGCCCGCTGAGTAAACGCCTGCCAACGAAATTGCCAGTCTTCCAGGCCATGCTCATTTAAACTGAGCTCTTCTTCTGACATGGTGACCGATTCGACGGTTAAAGATCTCGATTCCCGTGACACAGCAATCTGAACCTCCAGAACCTCCTTTCGTTCCAGCTCCACTGCTCTTTCTGAGAGCAATTCGTCGATCGAACCTTCCAGGCGCTGAAGTTCGCTTCGCTGTTGCTGTTCAGTCTGACGGGCATGTTCGATGCGCTGTTCAACTGACGCGATGTCCGCACCAACAGCATAGACATCGCCTTGTATCGCGCTCAGTTTCTCCTGCGATGAGAGTTGCTTGGCTCGTATCTCCTCAATCGTTCGTTCCAATTCCCGTTGATCAGCAAGTTTTGAGTCAGCATATACTTCGGCCACAGTCGTTTGTTGACGCTCACCTTCGATAACCCGTGTCATTTCAATATGACGCAGGGCCAGCAGTTCACCGTTAACCGTGTGTTCTTCATCTTTTAGTTTCTGATAACGCCGGGCGGCTTGGGATTGCCTCTGGAGCCGACGTAACTGTGTTTCCAACTCACTCCGAATATCGTTTACCCGTGAAAGATTTTCTCGTGTGTGCCTTATCCGCGTCTCTGTTTCGCGTCGACGATCCTTGTATTTCAAGATTCCAGCGGCTTCTTCGACAAATGCGCGTAAGTCTTCGGGTTTTGCCTCAACGATCCGACTGACCATTCCCTGCTCAATGATTGAATACGAACGATGGCCTAGCCCCGTGCCTCGAAATATGTCGGTGATATCCCGGCGCCGACAACGGGTTCGGTTTAACAGGTACTCCGAATTGCCATCGCGTGACAGTGTCCTCTTAACCGAAATCTCGGAAAACTGCCCATAACCTTCCGGCGCGTGATTGTCATCGCTGTTATCAAAGACCAACTCAACAGAAGCTTTCCCCACTGGCTTACGGTTATCCGTGCCATTAAAGATCACATCAAGCATGCTGTCGCCACGCAGATTACGAGCCGACGTTTCGCCCATGACCCATCGCACCGCATCAATTACATTTGATTTACCGCAACCATTCGGCCCAACTATGCCGACAAGGTCACCTGGCAAGGTGATCGTTGTGGGTTCTACAAAGGATTTGAATCCGGCGAGTAGGAGTTTCTTAAGACGCATAAGGCAGTTCAGGTAATTGGCTGATACGAAAACGCACCACCTAAGGCCCTTGCTTTCAGTGCGCAGAAGCCATTTGGGCCTGGAACGTGGGGGGAAAAATAAGGAGGCGTGAATCTGCTCAAAGCGGGGTCAATTATACCGGAACCGTGTCTTCGGTACCGGCAATTTAATGAAAACCCGCAGCCATGTCCGCCATTAATGAAGTCAGCTAGCCCCTAACTTTACATACCCATTGCACGGGCCAAATTGGTCTGTTATAAACCCCCGCCGCCTATCTCACCGAATAACTAAACTTACCAGACTCAAATTATGGCTACTCCAACACAGACCGCAAAGAAAGGCAAAACTCGATCGAGCGCGGCTGCCTCCCGCTCCGCCAGTCCGAAAAAGGCCATTGGCAAACCCAGTGCCGCCAAAAAGGTCGCCCCAAAAAAGCTCGCGGCCGAGAAAAAAACGAACGGTGGACGAACCTCCGTCGGCAGGAGGAAAAAGGCTGGCGGAAAAACCAGCAAACCTAGGGTAACGACACCATCGCCTCGACCAAGCCCTGCCTCTCTCGAGTTAGTCCACGGCATCGTGCCTTATCGAGAGAAACGGAACGAGCGCTATATGAATGAGCAGCAAATCGGTCATTTCGATGGCATTCTTAAGTCCTGGCGCCACGAACTTGTGGATGACCTCGAACGTACCGTATCGGCTATGCAGGATGAACTACTGAATCTACCTGACCCAAATGATCGCGCCAGCCAGGAAACAGATCGATCACTTGAACTTCGAACACGAGATCGTGAACGTAAATTGATTCGCAAGATTGATGAATCACGCGCCGCAATCGCAAGCGGTGATTATGGTTATTGTGAGAATTGTGGTATAGAAATTGGCGTACAACGACTAGAAGCTCGACCCACGGCAACCCAGTGCATCGACTGCAAAAACTTAAACGAATTGCGCGAAAAACAGGGGTACTAAAACGAGGCGGCTCTGCTGCCCACCGGCTTGCAATGCTTGGCGCCCGCTTAGAATCCCCCCCCCGCTGATGCGAAGCGTTCAGCGTTAACTGATGTACGATCTAATCGTTCGCAATGCCAGCATCGCTTGCAACGATGGCAGCACCATGGCGGGTGATGTGGGGTGCCGCGACGGCCGCATTCAGGAAATTTCCGCATCCATCAATTCGCAGAGCTCAGAAAGTGTTGATGGCAACGGTCATCTGCTACTTCCCGGTGTAATCGACCCCCAGGTTCACTTCCGCGAGCCTGGGGCGACTCACAAGGAAGACCTTGGTTCAGGCGCACGTGCCGCCGTGCGCGGCGGGGTGACTTCTTTTTTGGAGATGCCTAACTGCAACCCACCCACCATTGATCAGACGCAAATGGATTGGAAACTCAAACGCGCTTCTGAAACCTGCGTTGCAAACTTTGGTTTCTTTGTCGGCGCCACGAAATCCAACCTTGAATCTTTGAATAACGTTCATCCCGCCTGTGGGATAAAGATTTTCATGGGCTCTAGCACGGGCAGCCTACTCGTCGATGACGACACCTCGCTAGATAAGATCTTTTCTCACGGTCAACGACTAATTGCCGTACACGCCGAAGATGAGTATCGTATCAAGCAACGGACTAGCACGTTACTCAGCGATAACAACACGACGTATGACTATTCTATCCACTCACAAGTGCGAGATTCCGAAACCGCGTGTATCGCCACGCGGCGAGCACTAGAGTTGTCCGAGCGCTACGGCCGACGCCTGCATATTCTGCATCTCTCCACCGGGGAGGAAGTTGAGTTATTGCGCCAGAACAAACCTTCGCAGGTGACCTGCGAAGTCATTCCCAATCATCTCTTTCTCAGCACTGAAGACTACAAAACCCAAGGTGCACGGGTAGTGATGAATCCCCCGATACGAGAACCCGCCAACGCTGATCAACTTTGGCAGGGACTTCACGATGGCGTGATTGATATCATTGCAACCGATCACGCACCCCACACCCTGGCCGAGAAATCAGTGAACTACCCAGCAACGCCTAGCGGCATGCCGGGTGTCGAAACCTCGCTGCCATTGATGCTGACGGCAATGACTGAGGGACGGTGCACACTAGCAGATATTCTGAACTGGATGTGTCGTGGTCCCGCGCAGCTTTATGGCATACCCAACAAGGGCCAAATCGCGGAAGGCTTTGATGCCGACCTGACGTTAGTCGACATGCAAACCGCTCGGTTACTTCAAGATGAAGATGTGGTCAGTCGAGCAGGGTGGAGTGCCTACCGAGGTCGTCGATTAACCGGTTGGCCGTTGGTTACCGTAGTCGGTGGCCGCGTGGTCTATGCCGATGGCGCAATTCGACCAGGTATCTTTGGGCAACCCTTGACGTTCGATTCCACACAAACCCTCTAATCTGGACCACTCGGCTTCCCAATCATTGTCCGGCGGCGTGTTAATGAATAGCTCGCCGATCGGCGAACGCCTGATTCAGGGTATTTGAATCCATATACTCGAGCTCTCCACCCGCTGGCACGCCCCGGGCCAGACGACTAATCACAATCTCCCTGCTGGCAAACTGATCTGCCAAATAATCTGCCGTCGCCTGCCCTTCGACAGTCAGGTTGGTCGCAAGAATGACTTCGGTCACAGGATTTTCATCTAGAATCAGCAGCAGCCGGCTGATGGCCAATTCATCGGGGCCGATGCCATCCAACGGCGACAAGTACCCCATGAGAACAAAATAGAGCCCCGTGTAAGCGCCGGCTTGTTCGATGGTTTCGAGATCCGCCGGTGTTTCGACCACACACAATAAGCCCGCTTCGCGCTTGGGGGAGGTGCAAATGGCACACGTCTCAGTTTCACTGAAATTGTTGCAGCGAACACAATGCTTGACCGAATCGGCGGCATCATTAATCGCTTCAGCCAGTAGGCGCGCCCCTTCTCTATCCCTTTCAAGCAGGTGAAACGCCATTCGCTGAGCCGTCTTCGGCCCAACACCAGGTAACCGTTTCAGGGCTTGCCTTAATCGATCAATTGAGCGACTCTCAGACATGAATCAAAACGGCAGATTAAGACCCGGAATATTGAGTCCAGCGGTCAAACCCCCCATTTTCTCCTGACTGGTTTTTTCAACCCGGCGAACCGCATCGTTTACCGCGGCCGCAACAAGATCTTCCAACACCTCCTTGTCATCACCAATAAGGCTGTCGTCGATACAGACACGCCGAATATCATGTCGACAGGTCATGATGATCTCAACCAAACCGCCTCCCGCACTGCCTGTCACCTCTATCGTCGCTAATTCTTCCTGCGCCTTTTTCAGGTTGTCCTGCATCTCCTGTGCTTGTTTCATGATGTTGCCCAATGGTCCTTTCATTTTCACCCTCCTTTCTGACCTGTCTGGACAGAATCTGGAACAACAGTCGCATCGAATCGATCAATAATGTCCTGCACGACCGGATCCTGCATTAATTTATTGTAAGCCTGTTGTTTCGCTTCCTCGGTACGCTTTGCTTGGACCACGACCGGTGTCGCAGCATCACTTGTGTGCGATGCCTTCACCACCTGTAAGGCAAAGGCCTCCTCACCCAACAAGACGCCGATCTTCTTCTCGACCTCCTGACGACGGGTCGATTTATCCAGATGCTGCAGCGCGCTCGATAGTCCAACGGTCAATGTGCCCGATTCGTACGTCTGTGGTGAAAGGTTCATTGCCAGCTCACGTGAAACACCTTCAAGAGCAGCATCACCCACCAACCGAGCCCACACTGATGGCTCCACAGGATTAAGCGACTTGGACACTGAGTCACTCTGCGACCTCTTCTTGTCCGGAGCAACTCGCACTGGTGATCGTTTGACCGGTAAGGTCTCGGACTCCTCAGAGGTGTCCTCTTCCCCATTCGAAGCATCGGGCCTGAACAACAGCATGCGCAGCAGCGCCATTTCAAAGCCAGTGGCCGGATCAGGCGCCAGCGGCAAATCAGCCTTGCCAAGCAATCCGATCTGGTAAAACAACTGCACATCCTCAGGCGTCATTAACTCGGATAATTCAGCGATGAAACCGGCATCTAGCGCTTTGGCATCGACAGCATTCGGAGCAATCTGATACAAACAGATGTCATGGAGCGACACGAGCAAATCGTCTAGCACTAATCGATAATCCAATGCGCGCTCCCGGAGCGCTTCCACGACGTCCAGCAATGCCGCGACATCTGCCTCTGCCAACGCACGGATCAATTGCTCAACCTGCCGCGTTTCGATCATGCCGAGCATGTCACGTATAGCACCACCCGCCACCGTTCCACTGCCAAAAGCAATCGCCTGATCAAGCAGGCTGAGTCCGTCCCGCATACTGCCCGCCGCTGCCCGCGCCAGCGTATTGAGTGCATCCACGTCAAACTCCACCGCTTCCGATTTCAGTATCTTCTCCATTTGTGAAACGATTTCAATGACTTGCAATGCACGTAGATTAAACTGCAGACAGCGAGAAAGAATGGTCGGCGGCAACTTCTGTGGATCGGTGGTGGCAAGCAAAAACTTCACATGGGGGGGTGGTTCCTCCAGCGTTTTTAACAAGGCATTAAAACTGTGGCCGGACAGCATGTGTACTTCATCGATCAGGTACACCTTAAAACGACCCATCGTCGGCGCATACTGAACGTTGTCGAGGAGCTCCCGCGTGTCGTCCACCCGCGTACGAGAAGCCGCGTCGACCTCGATCAAATCAATGTAGCGACCCTCATCAACTGCGATACACGCATCACATTTTGAACACGGCTCTGCCGACACACCGCGATCACAATTCAATGCCTTAGCCAACAAGCGGGCCAAGGTAGTCTTGCCAACACCGCGAGTTCCCGCAAAGAGAAAGGCGTGATGAACGCGATTCTGCGTCAACGCTGCCGTCAATGCCGTCACCGTTGATTCCTGGCCGACAACATCTGCAAACTGTCGCGGGCGCCAGCGTCGCGCAAGGGCCTGATAACTCATATCAAAATTGTCACAATACGACCAGTCCGGGCCATCGGGGTTAGCCTGTCAATATAACAGAGAGGAATTGGAGGCGACGCCGACTAGCCTTATCCTGGCACTCGACCTCGTTGCTGCGGCTGCTTCCTTCCGGACCTGACCGGGTTCACAACCTGTCGCCACCAAGGAGACCAGCCGCCGCCGCCATTGTTCAATCCGCGAAGACACTGCCACAAACCCATTTTAGGCCGTGGGAGTGTAGCATCGTGCCATCCAACAATCGGGCCTTGGGCGGAACCATATGGCCCATTCTATTGACCACCGCTATCCCACAGGGACCACCACAATCCACAACATCATCGTGTTAGCGAGACTGAATAATGTACTGACCACGGGGACTCCCAATATCGACAAACCGATCAGACCCAACAGCAACAGATTGCCGTAGCGCTGATTGTAATAACGGTACCGCTGCGCCCAAGATCGAGGCAGGAAGTACGGCAATATGTAATGTCCATCTAACGCACCGATTGGCAGCAAATTAAACAACATCAACAACAGGTTAAGTATCGTAAAATATTTACAGAAAATCCAAGGATCTTCTTGAGTAAGCGACAACCACCCGAATTGAATCATCAGAACATAGCCGTTTATCGCCACCACAGCCAGCAACAGATTCATTCCAGGCCCCGCCGCTGCTACCAGAAGATCAGCATAACGCGACGTGAATTTTCTGGGATCGATTGGTACGGGCCTGGCATAACCAAAGCCAACAAAAACTACCATCAGGAGGCCAACGGGATCAATATGCGCCACTGGATTAAGCGTTAAGCGCCCCGCTCGCTCAGCCGTATCGTCGCCGAAGCATCGTGCCGTCCAGGCGTGTCCAAATTCATGAAACGACAGCGCAATAACAATGGCAACCAGCACCATAGAAAACAAGGCCCACTGCCCTTCGTTCAACAAAGTAATCATCAAACGTGCTCGCCTGAGACGGGATTGGTAGCCTAGCACAGCGCGACACGGGATCAGTCGATACGTGCGGCGCTGACTCATGGTTGCTCTAGAATTGAGGTGCGATGACCATCAACAAACCCAAAACCTATCGCGATCTGTTTGTCGCCCCGTATCGTCGCCTAATCCATTACCTGGGCATCGGCTGCCTATTGGCCCTCATCGGTATGCCATTGGGAGCCGCTGACGCACTGTTACCCTACGACGCCGTCTACGAGGTCAGCCGATCCGGGTTAACGGCACAACGACGCATTCATCTTCGGCTGGACGGCGAAACTTATATATTGGTCGCCACCACCAAGCTCACCGGCCTGCTTTCCCTAACCGGACGCGGGCCCATCATTGAGGAATCGCGCTTCGTTATCGAAAAGGATCGCATTCGACCGCTACGCTACCAACTGGAAGACGGCAGCGACAATCACGCTAAAGACATTCAGATTAATTTTGACTGGCCTTCGGGGAAAAGTCATGGCTACGCTAAAGGAAAACAATGGCAATTTCCTCTGATTTCCGGATTGCTGGATCCGCTGACATTTCAACTGGCAGCAAGACGCGCGTTAATGCGCGGCGAGGGGGCACCAGTCCTACACGTGCACGAAGGCGATCGCATTCGGCGTTATGATTTCATCGAAGAGGCAACCCAGACGATCCAGGTGGGGCAGAAACCAATTGATACCATTCGATATTTTGTGGATCGCGGATCGAAACGTCGTCTGTACTGCTGGCTAGCGCCGACTCTCGACTATCTGCTGATCCGACTCGAACAGCGCCATCATGAGAAGCTCAAGACTCTGAGCATCTTAGTCAACAGCTCTAAAATGTGAACATAACCATGTTATGCATTCCATCTAGTCAGTTAACCGCGCAGACACCCACAAGAGAATAATTAATGCTCTGGATTCCCGTTACGCTCGCGGCTGCGTTCCTGCAGAACATCCGTTCTGCGCTGCAGAAGACCCTCAAGTCACAGCTGTCGGACATGGGTGCAACCTATGTCCGATTTGTCTACGCGTGGCCCTTCGCCATCGCTTTCCTCGCGTTGCTGGTCTTGGGCTTTGATAACGCCATGCCGCGTGCCAATCTGCCATTCGTACTGTGGGTCATCGCCGCCTCAGTTTCACAAATTATTAATACGTTCCTTCTGCTGTGGCTTTTTTCATTTTCAAACTTTGCCGTGGGCACCGCCTACTCCAAGACCGAAGTGGTACAGGTCGCTATGCTGGAGCTGATCTTGCTAGATCAGACCACTAGTTGGATTGGGGCTGGCGCCATCGTGCTTTCGACTATCGGGGTACTCGTGATCTCTGCTGGGAAAGCCAAGTTGAGCCCGGCGAACCTAGCGCGGGGGTTGGGCCAGAAAAGCACCTTAATCGGGCTGACCTGCGGTCTTGTTCTCGGCGCCTCTGCCGTCTTATTCCGGGGCGCTACCCTGGCACTGGAACACGAGTCAGTCCTTGCCAAGGCGGCCTACACGGCGGCGGTCGCTACCGTACTGCAAACCGTCATCATGACCGTGTGGCTACGGCTCCGAGAACCTGGCCAAATTACACTGGTCATGCGCCAATGGCGCACGGCAGGTGCCGTTGGCTTCGTTGGCTGGTTGGGCTCCCTCGGATGGTTCACCGCATTCGCTCTGACCAACGCGGCCTACGTCCGTGCATTGGGTCAGATCGAACTGGTCTTTTCCTACCTCTCTGCGGTCTTCTTTTTTCGAGAACGCGTCACTCGAATCGAAGTGATCGGTATCGCGATCCTGGTATTGGGAATTGTGACTTTGGTGCTTGAACATGGCCAGGGTTAACACCACTTGGCCCCTTCCACCATCCGTTAAATCACTAACGACCATTAATTAGCGCGCACCGGCCCCCACAGTCCATCAGAACAACGCGATCATACCCAGGCCAATGACCGTCACACCAACACTGCACTGCCTAAACAATAACCCATCCATTCGAGGAATACCCAAATGAATACCCATCGTAACCCTGATCACTCTCAGCACTATCTTGGGAAAGTGAACGGGCTGGTTCTCGATTGGAGCGGAACAACGGCAGATGCTTACGTCCTCGCGCCCGCAGTGGTTTTCGTTGAGGTCTTCAAACGACAGGGGATCGAAATCAGCATGTCCGAAGCCCGGGGGCCAATGGGCCTGCGCAAGGACCTGCATATTAAAGCATTGACGGAGGAGCCCATCATACGAGAGCGCTGGAGCCGCGTACACGGTGGCCAGCCCAATCAGAAGGACGTCGACCGAATGTTTGAGGATTTCGTCCCATTGCAGCTTAATTGCCTTAGCGACTACACAACTTTGCTACCACATGTTGCAGACGTCACACAGCAACTGCAAAGAGAGGGAATCAAGATTGGATCGTCGACTGGCTTCGTGCGTAGCATGGTCGACATACTCGAAGCCGATGCAAAGAAACAGGGCTATACGCCAGATGCCTCGGTCGCCGGCGACGATGTTATCCATGGTGTGCGACCTAAGCCTTTCATGTTGTATCGCAATCTTGATCTGATGGACGTGCATCCCATTCAGTCTGTCGTCAAAATAGACGACACCACCTCGGGTGTGGGCGAAGCCCTAGAAGCGGGTTGCTGGGGCGTTGGCATTGCCCGTTATAGCAATTACATGGACATCAATAGCCTGGAGGAGGCCGCAGCACTGTCGAGTCAGGACATCAGCAAACGCCTAGCGATAAGCCAGGACATCCTACGCAAGTCGGGGGCACATTACGTCATTGATACTTTTGATCAACTGCCCGCGGTTGTCTCCGACATCAACGATCGCCTCGCGCGTGGCGAAAAGCCGTAAGTCGCGGCAGCGATCGTTTCGAACGATTTTACGCTACTCAATCAAGCTACGGGCCAGCGACTCCTCCGAGCAAAGCCCAGGCCCTTTTCACCACTGGCACATCAATCACCAGACCATCGAGAGATGTCGACCCTCTGCCGTTGCGCTCTGCCTCTTCAAAAGCGGCAACGACTCTGCGCGCATAATCTATTTCCTCAACACTCGGTGCGAACGCTCCGTTGATGACATCCACCTGCGCCGGATGAATAGCAAATTTTCCCTTGAATCCACACTGCTTGGATTCCGCAATATTAGCCCGCAGTCCCTGTTCATCGCGAAACGAGAAGTACGGTGTATCCAACGCCGGCACCCCGGCTGCACGGGCCGCAATACACATCGACTGTCGGGCAAACCCCACCTCTGATTCATCACCGACTCGCCGAATACCCATATCGTGGGTGAAGTCTTCCGCACCGAAAGCGGCTGCGACAACACGGGAGTCTGCACAAAGGATCTCGAACGCGTGGACAATCGCACTCGCGCTTTCGAGCCACGGAATGATTTTAAGTTGACCAGCTTCCAATCCATGTTCGCGTTCAACTGTCAGCATCAGCTGGCTGACTTTAATCACATCCTCCGGTCGATCAATCTTGCCTACCGAAATACCAACAATGTCCGGACCCACGACCGCTCTAAGATCATCCTCGAAGTGTCCACTTTGCATACTATTGAGTCGAGGGATCACCACACGTCCCGCCCCAGAGAATGCCTTGAGATGATCCGCTACCACGCCCCTAGCATTGGCTTTCTCCGAGTCCGGCACAGAGTCCTCCATGTCTGGAATAAAGACATCTGGCTGAAAACTCAACGCCTTGTTGATCATGTTGGGCTTGTTGCCCGGCACGAACAATAGGCTGCGGGTTCGAAACGTCACTTAACCTGCCTGCCAAATACACTGCCCGGGGCAAGTTCAGTCCGCGCGGCAAATTCGCCCGCACCGATCTTGCCAAGATCGGGGGCACGTAATCGATCAATCTGGAGACCGCCCGATGCCGTCGCGACAACCAAACTATCGCTCTGAACAGCTACCACTTCGCCGGGGGCACCCTTGGCATCAGCTTTACGACAATCCAGAATTCCCAGTTCTCGATCGTTATACGTCGTCCACGCACCGGGCTGTGGATTAGCACCGCGAATGAGGTTGTATACCGTGTCGACCGGCTGCGTCCAGTCAACTTCGACATCTTCTTTTCGACACCAACCTTCGTAAGTTCCCTCATCAGGGTCCTGTGGAATTTTCTCAGCAGTACCATCGCGAACACGATCGACACCTTCCACCAAGGCTTCTACCCCCATGGGGAACAAGTGATTGAAATACAGACTTCCAAGTGTATCGTCTGGACCTATATCAACCTCCCGCTGCAACAGTATGGGTCCCGTATCCAATCCATTATCTGGCCAGAAAATGCTAAGGCCTGTCTTTTTCTCACCAAAAATGATGGGCCAGTTAATCGAACTTGGCCCCTTGTGCAACGGCAATAAGGATGGGTGATACTGAATGGATCCCAAACGTGGGGTATTCAATGCGGCCTCGGGAATAAACAGCGTGACATAAGCCATGACACATAGGTCGGCCTTCAACGCATCCATCTCGGCCCACACGGTGGAATCCTTATAAGATACTGGCTGATACACCGGCAATCCCTTCTCAACGGCAAACGTCTTGAGGGGATCTTGCCGCTCTCCGCGATCCGGCGAGCAGTACACCGCCACCACATCCTCTTGTCGTGCCAGTAATGTTTCCAACACCGATTGGCCAAACGCCTGCTGACCATGAACAATCAAACGCATGTCGCTCTCCTTACCCGCAATGGCTAAACCGCACCAGCCGAACGCGCCGCCTCGATATCTGCACTGTCCATCCCCAACACCTCACTCAGAATTTGGTCCGTGTGTTCCCCAAGCAAGGGGGATCTTTCCACAGCTGTGGCCGAATCAGACAGTTTGATCGGATTACCCACAGACACGTACTTGCCGCGGGTCGGATGGTCAATTTCGACCACGGTGCCCGATGCACGCAGCGATTCCTCTTCAGCCAATTCCTTCATCGACAACACCGGCCCACACGGGACATTCAACGGATTTAGGATCTCCATGACTTCAAATTTAGATTTAGTCATAGTCCATTTTTCGATTTCCTCAAACATTTCTTCCAATTTGGGTAACCGGGCCCTGGGCGTATTCCACTCCGGATCGTCCAACCAATCCTCATGGCCGATCGTACGCGCCAAACCCTCGAAGGACGCTGCCTGGGCAATAACGTAAGTGTAGGCATCAGGATCAGTTTCCCAACCACAACACTTCACGACCCACCCGGGCTGGCCGCCTCCAGAGGCATTGCCTGCTCTTGGCGCTGCTTCGCCAAAAGTTCCATTCGGATACTGCGGATACTCGGTCAACGGACCATGCGCCAAACGTTGCTGGTCGCGCAATTTAACCCGGCAAAGATTTAATACACCATCTTGCATTGCGCACTCGACGCGCTGACCACGACCGCTAGTGACGCGCTGAAATAATGCCGCCGCAATGCCGAGGGCCAAGTGCAAACCAGTCCCTGAATCACCAATTTGTGCGCCAGTGACCGTAGGCGGCCCGCCATCAAATCCAGTGGTGCTGGCACCACCGCCTGTGCACTGCGCGACATTCTCGTAAACTTTGCAATCTTCGTACGGCCCCGGTCCAAAACCCTTAACCGAGGCATAAATCATCCGCGGATTAATTTCTTGAATTCTCTCCCAGGTGAAGCCCATTCGGTCGAGCGCCCCAGGCGCGAAGTTTTCTACCATGACATCGCATTCTTCTATCAAACGGGTGAATATATTTTTCCCTTCAACACTTTTAGTGTTGAGTGTGATGCTTCGTTTGTTGTGATTGAGCATGGTGAAGTACAGGCTGTCCACATCAGGTATGTCGCGTAACTGCCCCCGAGTAGCATCTCCAACACCAGGTCGTTCAACCTTAATCACATCAGCACCAAACCAAGCCAGCAATTGGGTACAAGTCGGTCCAGACTGGACGTGGGTCATATCCAGAATACGAACGCCTTCGAGTGCTTTCATCATTAACTCCGGTCTGTAATCGTTTGATGCCTAACGGTTACTTGTACATCGTTTGCGCCTTGGTACCCGGCGCATATTCCCTGGGATCGACCCAGACATTGATCACAGCCGATTTTCCGCTGCTTCGTACCGCCTCACGCGCCCGCTGCAGTGCCGGAGCAATCTCACGGGCCTCAGTCACTTCCTCTCCATAGCCACCCAGCATCTCAGCAAATTTTGAAAAGGGCACATCACCCAGCAAGTTGCCAACACCACCGCGTTGCTCACCGTACTTGGTAATCTGTCCAAATCGAATTTGATTCATCGCCGAATTATTGCCGATCACCGCGATGTACGGCGCATCGAAACGGTTGGCCGTTTCCATATCAAAAGCGGTCATACCGAAAGAGCCATCCCCGTAGTAACAGAGCACTTCCTTATTGGGGTGCACCAATTTTGTTGCAAGAGCAAACCCAGTACCAATACCCAGCGACCCCAAGGCGCCGGGATCCATCCAATTACCGGGTGCACGGGGTTGCACTGCCTGCGCGCTAATCGTGACAACATCGCCGCCATCACCAATATAGACGGTGTCCTCGGTCAGAAATTCGTTTAATTCCCACGCGACCCGATAGGGTGAGATTGGGCTTTTGTCCGAAAGGAACTGGGGCATCAGTTTTTCTGTTTTCTGTGCTTCAAGCGTGCGCAGTTCGTCTAGCCACACCTCGCGCGCACCTGCCCCATTGTCCTTGCGACCCGTTGTTGCCTCCAAGACAGCGTGCAAAATGGCGCCCGGGTGTCCAACCAATCCTAACGAAACATCTCGATTCTTGCCCACCGTACGGTAATCCATGTCGATCTGCACCACGGTTGCCTCTGATCGCAACCGTTTCCCATAGCCCATACGAAAATCAAAGGGGGTGCCAACGATAATGATGACATCAGCCTGATTAAATGCATCTCGCCGAGTGCGATGAAAATGATGTGCATCGCCCGGCGGTAAAATGCCGCGCGCGGCACCATTAAAATAAGCAGGAACGTTCAACTGCCGAACCAGATTAACGGCTTCCTCATGGGCACGACCACTCCAAACCTGAGTGCCAAGCAGAATCGCAGGGCGCTTGGCAGCAACCAGGATATCAGCCAGGCGTTCTATGTCAGCGAGGTCCCCTACTGACCGGGTGGAACCGCGATAGTGCCCCGATTCGGGCAACACGGCCTGACTTAACTCCACCTCTCGATCGAGCGTATCGCGGGGAATCTCGAGGTACGCCGGCCCCGGCGCACCAGAAAAACATTCTCTTGCCGCCATAGAGATCATGTCGGCAATCCGCTCCGTCGAACGCACCCCCGCAGCGAACTTTGTAATCGGCGCCATCATGTCAACGTGCGGTAAATCCTGTAGAGAACCCATCTTGTGCTGGTTCAACGCACCCTGTCCGCCAATGTGCAGCACGGGACTCTCAGACCGAAACGCAGTCGCAATACCCGTCATTGCGTTGGTGCAACCCGGCCCAGCCGTCGTTACAACACAGCCCAGCCGACCCGTTTGGCGTGCATAAGCATCGGCCGCATGCGCAGCAACCTGCTCATGACGCACATCGACGATGCGAATACCTTCATCAATGCAGCCGTCATAAATGTCGATGATATGCCCACCACAAAGGGTAAAGATGGTATCCACACCCTCGGCTTTCAGCGCCTTAGCAACCAGGCGCCCTCCGGAGATGAGATTTGCCGACTCACTCTTTCTTGCCAAGGTATCCTGCGCGGTATCAGAAGTTACTTGGTTCTTTGCGCTAGTCATTATTTTCTTCTCCCCTGCCGTGCAGGCCTTTCGCGTTTTGGTTCAGTCTAAATAATCAACGTATGTGTCAACATGGGCAGCGAGTTTGAGCGCATGATCACGCACCAACTGCTCTGCTACGAGAGTCTGCCGCTGTTCGATGGCTTCAATAATCCGCAGGTGATCGATGATCGACTTTTCCACGCGGTTGCGTTCTCTGATGGTGCGAACACGAATGGCACGCATGTGAATAAAGAGACCTTCGGCGATGTCACGAATCAGTTCACAACCCGCGAGATTAACGATGGCCTGATGGAAAGCAATGTTGGTATCGGAATACTCATCGATATTGGCATGCAGTACCTCGGACTGATCAAACGTGGTGAAAAGATCACGCAGTCGACTGATTGCCGCATCGCTCGCACGTTCGGTCGCAAGGCGCGCGGCCATACTTTCCACCGCGGCCCAGACATGAATCATGTCAATAATCTCTTGCTTGCGCTTACGCACCACGAAGGCACCTCTTCTGGGCACAATCTCTACCAGACCTTCCTGCGCCAGTGATGCCAATGCTTCTCGAATGGGGGTGCGGCTAACTTCGAGTTCTTCGGCCAGGCGCCGTTCATCGAGCCGAGCCGATTCTTCGTTGGCATAGATATCCATCGACATAATGGCCGTTTTCAATGCCGAATAGACCTTGTCCTTTAATACCGGTTCGGTCCTGATTGGCTTGAGCTTGACGTTAGCCATCAGCGAAAAGATCCTATCATTGGTATATGGTATACCAGGTCGTGGATAATAGCGATTGCCGCTCTGAATTGATCTCCCCTGCTTCGCTCCCCACCACCAGTGCGTTGTCAGCGTCGGCGAAGGTCTTCAGATGGCCGCGACGGCCACAGCCGTTTGCGAAGTGCATTGAATAACGGCATGGACAATAGCAACAGGGCAATGATCATGATGGGTGAGGCGATCGGCCGATTGAAAAAGATGGCGAAACTGCCGTCGCTCATCAATAGCGCCTGACGCATCGAGGTCTCGGCCAGAGGGCCGAGAACAATAGCCAGCACGGCAGGCGCCATGGGATAGTCCAGTTTGCGCATCAGATAACCGACTACCCCAAAAATCAGGATTAACCACACGTCGTGCATATCCTGTGTTGGCACATAGCCCCCGACAACACATAAGACGAAGATGATCGGCGCCAGAATAGTGAATGGCATTCTGAGTACTGCAACAAACGCCGGAATAAATGCCAAGTTGATCACAACCGCAAACAAATTCGCGACATACAAACTGGCAATCAATGCCCACACAAAATCCTGGTGTTCCACAAACAGCATCGGTCCAGGCTCCAGCCCCCAGATCACCATACCACCCAACAGGATGGCCGTCGTCGGAGAACCGGGAATGCCTAAAGTGAGCATGGGCAGCATTGATCCCGTACTGGCTGCATTATTCGCCGACTCAGGCGCAACCACCCCTTCAATATTTCCTTTGCCGAAAGAATCGGGATCTTTCGAGATGGTTTTAGCCACCCCGTAAGCCATGAGCGCACCCGGCGTCGCTCCAGCTGCCGGCAAAATCCCAATAAAATAACCAAGTAACGAGCCCATTACGGCTGTCTTCATCGTCCGCAGCAGGTCCTTAAGAGTGTTTAGTACTCGTCTCACCGTAATATTTGCTTGCGAGACCGTTACCTCGCCCCGCGTGCTCTCGATGGTCCACAACATCTCGCCAATACCGTAGATACCTATAGCAAGAACAAGAAAATGAATCCCATGCATGAATCCTGGGATATCGCCAAAGACCAGCCGCGGTTGGCCACTGATAATGTCAAGACCGACAGCACTCAAAACAAGGCCAATGCAAATTGAGAATAAGGTTTTAGGAATATCATCGCCGCCCAGACCAATAAAGGTCGCAAAGGCCAGCATCATCAAGGCAAATTCCTCAGCAGCACCGAACGCAAGCGCTACCTCTGCCAGCGGTGGCGCAAACAACGTGAACAACACCACTGAAATCGTGCCGCCTATGAATGATGCACCCGCTGCCAATATCAGCGCCCGATCGGCCTCGCCCTTAAGAGCCAGCGGCCGACCATCGAAGGTCGTAGCCACCGCTGTCGATGCACCCGGTATACCGAGCATGATAGAGCTGATTGCACCGCCATACATGGCGCCGTAATAAATTGCTGCCAGAAAAATAATTGCCCCTGTTGGCGGTACAAGAAACGTCATTGGCAACAAAATAGCAACACCATTAACTGAACCCAAGCCTGGCATAGCCCCGATAAATAACCCTAAGGCGCAACCCGCAATGACCAATCCAATGTTCAGTGGTTGGAATGCGATGCCGAAACCTTGTGCCAGCAATTCAAGCATATGACAGATAACCTTCTTCACTACCAATCATTACCGTCAACTCCTTTCCCACGCTACAAAAACCAGTCATAAAGTGGATAAAAAAGCGGCTCAGTCCAACCTTTAGGCAAAGTAATTCGAAGCGCAATCTCGAAAAAGAAAAACACGACCACGGGTGTTGCCAGGGCAATGCAGAGCGAACTCAACCAACCATGACGGCCCATAAATCGGAGATAAAAAATCAGAAACAAGGGTATTGCAAAATACATACCGATGAAGTGAATAGCCCCAAACATTACAGTCAGCGATCCTGCCACCGCGGCAAATATGATCGCGACATCACCCGTCATATAGGGCGCTTTGGAGCGCGACAGGGGACTTGATCGGAGAACCCAACGAACGACTATCCAGACGCACGACCCCAACATGCCAACAGAAAGCCAGAAGGGGAACGCCCCACCACCGGGCCCTTCATCAGGAATCCAGCCGATGGGGAGTTCCGAACTCTTCCACATCAAGTAGACGGACAGCAACGCCAGCACCAACGCCATCGACAACTCGGCTCTGCGCATAACGCTCTATTCCGCCTTTCCAACCAACCCACAAACAACGCTGGCCAACTAGATCTCGCCGATATCCTTGAGTATGACTTTGTGAATGGCTTTTTCTCGAACCCAGTAGTCTTTTAACGCCTGTCCCGTCAGAAAATCACCTTGGAGACTCTTCTTTTTCATGTATGTCTGCCATTCGGCCGACTCATAAACAGCCTTGAAGACGCCACGGTAATAAGCTTCGGCCTCGGCACTCATACCCGGCGCACCAACTACGCTGCGTTGCATGTAGTAGACATAATCCTTGCCCAGTTCACGAAAAGTCGGTGTATCGGGAAATAACGGTAGACGTTCTGCAGTGAACGCCGCCAAGGCACGAGTCTTGCCCGCTTTATAGAAGCCCAATTGCTCTGAGGGATTGTTCACAGTGGAATTGCAATGATTTCCAGCCAGCTCTTTAGCGACCCGACCCCCACCTTTGAAAGGTATGTACTTGATATCCAGGTCATATGCCCGATTAAGAAATGCCGTCAATAATTGGTCTTCCTGCCCCTTTCCCGTACCCGCCATGAGCCACTTGTTACCCGCTGCTTTGGCCGCCTTGACGAACTCTTGAACATTATTGATGCCTGAATCGACGTTTACCCATAACAGAAAGGTATCCTCAGCCATGCGACCAATCGGAGCAAAGGTCGTGATGTCCACACCCAACTTGGGTTGGCGCAACGGCGTCGTATAAAAACTGTTAAGCGTCACCATGATGGTGTGGTTATCCCCTTGCTTACCCTTTAGATGAATCAGTGCCTCGGCACCGGAACCACCGGGCTTATTTACAGGCACGAATGGCTTCGACGCAAAACCGTGTTTTTCAATGACGCTCTGCATTAACCGAGCCATCTTGTCAGCACCACCACCCTTACCGGCCATGATGACAAAATCAACCGGCTTCTTTGGCTGCCAACCTGCCTGCGCGGCACCGGAAAATACCAATGCGAGCAATGTCGTCAAAATAATGCCCGGCAACAACACAAAGTTTTTCAAACTTTTCATCCGTTACATCCTCCTTTTTTCAATACGTACAGTGTGCTGAACTTGATGAATTCAAGACGAAGAATAAATGTCTACAAAATCATGGAATGACCAACATTCATGCATCCAATGATGTCTCCATTTCACCGGCTAACACCTAGTCCAGAATAAGGCACACTCAAGGCCTCTTGTCTGCGTGCCTGATAAACAATGTACCGCGAGAATGAACGCCCAGTAAAGCGGTTAAAACAAATCAATCCATATCGAGAACGATCTTACCGAAATGACCGCTTGATTCCATCAAACGGTGAGCTTCCGCTGCCTCACCCAGTGAAAAGACACTATGGATCAGTGGAACAATACTGCCCTGTGCAAAGTGCGGTAATACCACAGCAGCAAACGTACTGATAATGCCCGCTTTTTCAGCGATCGGCCGCGGTCGTAATACCGAGCCCAAAATCTGCTGTCGTTTAATCAACATTTGTGCCAAATGAAGTTCAGCTTTAACACCTCCCATAACACCAATCAACACCATTTTCCCGCTGACAGCCAATGCTCGCATATTTCGACTCAAATACTCGGCACCAATGTGATCGAGTATCAGGTCAACACCGCGCGCGTCAGTAATCTCATGAACCGCATCGACAAAATCAGTGGTCTGATAATCAACGACATGCAAGACGCCTTGCGCTCGTACTCGCTCTACTTTCCCTGTAGATGCGGTCACGATGAGTCTCGGCTCGTCAATTAACACCTGAGACAATTGAATCGCCGCAGTCGTCACTCCCCCACCCCCACCGTGTACGAGTGCGAACTGCCCTTCGCTGAATCCTCCGAGCATAAAAAGATTGAGATAAGCTGTAATATAGGTTTCACAGATACAGGCCGCTTGATGGAAATCGAGAATGTCCGGGATACGCATCACGTGTCCCGCATGAGCCAACGCATACTCCGCATAACCGCCCCCACCAATAAGCGCCATCACACGATCACCAACGCGCCAGTTAGTTACCTCTTTACCCAGCGTCGCCACAGTCCCCGCGACTTCCAGACCGAGAATATCGGATTCGCCCGGTGGTGGTGGGTAATTGCCCTCACGCTGCATAATGTCTGGCCGATTGACCGATGCCGCCCGAACCTTTATCAGCACTTGCTCTGGGCCGACCTCCGGTAGTGGGCTTGTCCCCAGGACCAATCCCTCGGCAGGCCCATGCGATTTCAGAATCACTGCACGCATCGTATCAACCATGGTGTAACTCCAAGTGAGTGTGAGGAGACAATCTGCAGTTAAACAGGCATTCGCCGGGCTTAAGAGCGCATAGTGAATGCTTGGACAAGCAATTGGCGGAGAGGGAGGGATTCGAACCCTCGATACGCTATTAACGTATACACACTTTCCAGGCGTGCGCCTTCAACCGCTCGGCCACCTCTCATCCCCGCGCAAACCAAATGCCATAGCCGTGTTTCAGGCCGGAATTGCTTGCAACCCCTTGGTGAGACGCCCAATACCCGCAATGACCGACTCGGGTCGAAGTGCGCCGTACGAAATGCGCAACCAACACCCCTCGTCACAACCGAAGGCCGAGCCGGGAACGACAGCAACCTGATGCGTCTCAATCAACCAACGGACCAGTTCAAGGTCACTCATCTGCGTATCGTTGATTCGAGCAAAAGCATAGAACGCGCCACTGGTCTCGACCACCGATACTCGGCTACCTAACTCAGCCAATCGCATTAGTACTGTGTCTCGGACGCGGCGCAGATCTGGCATCCACTTTGCGGTGTAGGCATAACCGGCGCGTAACGCGCCGATCGCAGCATATTGACTCGGCATCGCCGCGCATATCAGGTTAGTGTCTTGCACTTTACGCATTGACAATAGCAAATGTTCTGGGAGCACAACATACCCCACCCGCCACCCGGCGAAACCAAATGATTTACTGAGAGAGAAAAAACTGATGGTGTGTCTATATGCGCCATGTATTGAACCTGGCGAGAAGTGGAGCACATCGGCATAAGTGAAATACTCATACGCTTCATCGCTGAAGTGATAAATTCCTCTGAGCGCACACAGGCGGTTGATCTGCCGTAGCGTTGTTTCTGGATAGACGGCACCCGTTGGGTTGTTCGGCGATACCGTCACGACAACCCGCGTACGAGGCGTGATGGCGCGCTCCAGTGCACCAACATCGGGTTGGTGCTGTGCGTCGGTTGACACGAACACTGGCACGCAATTCACCATTCGAATGGCCATCTCCTGATTAAAATAATACGGCAGGAAAAGAATGATCTCGTCTCCGGGGTCCGCAACGGTCAACAAGGCCTGTAGAAAGGCCATATTGCTGCCTGCTGTGACAACGATTGCACTATCGTCCAAGTCGAGCGCATTTTCTCGTTGTAGTTTCTGCCGAATCGCAACCTGTAATGGTTCAATTCCCTCTAACGGTCCGTACAGGTGATGGTCCGGATCCCCTCCGAATTCCCTCAACTGTTGGATAGCCTCCGTCGGAGGTGGAAAGTGGACAACTCCCTGGCCCAGGGGGATCGTTCCCGGGTTAGCTGTCACTAAGTCCTGCACGAATGGAATCACAGGCGTCTGGACCGAACGAATCCGGCCGGATGTCGGTGCGTCATTTAGCATATCGATACCGTGACATGAATCGAGTGTGAAAAATAGCAACCTAAAAACTTCAAATGCTACCGTGAGAACGGTATCATACGGCCAGCACATCCTGATGTGGTGTTCCACTGGTGATTAACCTAGGACTCCTCCACTGACCTCGCACCGCACTTACTGTCCATTGGGTCAACCCGGCGGCACGCCAGGTGGGCAGGCGGGATGCGACTCCCTCACCATGCAACACCGTCAACCGCATGCGCGGCTGCGACAGACAAGCGTAATCGTTGTCTCGGGCAGCGGCTAAGCCCCGCGACAGACCTAGCATATGGCACTCGACCCGAGTCTCGAACCCGCACAAGGCGAACCGGCAAGTAGCGCCGAAGAGGTGTTTTACACAGCAGCACCATTGCCACCCAGAACACGTCTGGATAAGTTCCATGTTGACCATCTAATTCATGAATCGGCAGCTGGCTATACTTATTCTGCGAACGAAGGTCTCCTCATCATCCAGGAATATTTTCCGCAACAGATCGCGGTACGAGACCTGGATGGGGTCTCAGTCATGCTATGGGATGCCGCGGCAGACGAGGAATATCAACAAGGATTGTCCGCTTTTCTATTGCTTGCCCGTGTGCTGAGCCAAACTGATCACCCAGGGCGTGTCATTCATTATCAGGAACAAAACGATACAGCGTATTACGTCTTACAACTAGAACCGCGAACTACATGGGCAGATCTGCTTAGCACGGGGCAGCGCTTGCCTGAAGACACGTTACGATCGGTATTGCTGTCAGCAGTCGACTATCTTGGGGCTACCCACGCTGCAGGTTTATTTCATCTCCAACTCGAGCCCAACAATTTGCTGCTGTCCGAAAATGAAGAGCTTGCCCTGATGGGCTTCAACCCGACCGCCGTTGAAAGTCCATCCCGTCTGTTGGCCCACAAATCTCCTTTCCGAGCGCCGGAACTGTCGAATAATCGCAATACGGTGGGGCCATGGACAGACTATTATTCACTGGGCGCGTTGCTATACCAGGGCGTGATGAGAATACCGCCAGCCGATGCTATTCGCCGCACTCGTGAAACAAGTGAAGGACGGCCTGATCCCCTCATCGCAGCAAAAGAAGCCGGGAAAGGTTACTACGGCGATTCACTGCTTCAGATCATCGATCGGTTGCTGTCGCTCGAGCCGGCAGCTCGCCCAAGTTCATCTGATGAGATTGCCGGCGCCTTCGGTAGCAGTTTACCGAGCGATGAAGAAGACGAGCGCAACCACCCCTTACTGGCCATTGGGCGCGCTTTTAGCCGGCTAACTACGCGGTCTTCTATCATCGAACCCGACGCTGATGCCGAACC
>JYMV01034008.1_pt1 | contig 33069 bp, 24 predicted proteins | sample 338911 | NCBI WGS metagenome assembly JYMV01 (sample SAMN03354496, study PRJNA234377) | hydrothermal vent metagenome | biome: Deep sea; feature: Hydrothermal plumes at the Eastern Lau Spreading Center, Western Pacific Ocean; material: Seawater | place: Tonga | collected 2009 | depth 2000 m m
GGCTGAGTGCGCCCGGCATCGAAAGGAGGCCACATCGTCGTGTTGCACGAATGACGTTAGGGTTGGTGTTGGGTGAGACGATCAGGCGGCCACCGGCGTCAGCTACCTCGGAGACCTCCTCGGCCGTCAGTACAGTACCTGCTCCTATGATGCATTGGTCACCGAAATGATCTGCGATACGGGCAATGGAAAGAATGGGTGACGGTGAGTTCAGGGGAATCTCGATGATAGGAAAGCCCGCTCGCACCAGCGCTTCGGCAATCGGCAATGCTTCGTCAGGGGTGATGCCGCGCAAGATGGCCACCAGTGATCGTTGGCCGAAACCTATAGCACTACTCATTTGGGCAATCATCGCACAAGCCGAGTTGGCGGCCCAACAACCATAACCCCGCGGCCGTCACCTCCTGCCCTGGCCAGAGTGTCACCTTGGCTCCAACGGACTGCAGCGCTTCGTGGTAGCGATGGGCGGCATCGTTACCCCCGATGAGATGCACAGTGTCCTCGAGATAGTCTTGTTCTGCGACGGCGCGAATTTCTGAGCCAATCAGTATTCCTGACAGGTAACTGGCAATGTCACCACCACCGAGATCGCCGGCGAGGCCGCGAGTGCGGGCACTGAAAAGTTGGTGGAGCAGTCCCCCGGCAGCAGTGGATTGCTCCAGTCCACGACTAAACGCGTGGGGTGAACACGGGTCATTGGTGATCAGGCGCCCAAGCAATGTGTGATCACACAGCGCCCCGAACAACTCACCCGTCAGAAAAGTTGAGAATCCCTCGATACGGTTGTTTCGAAGCGATACCCATTTGGAATGCGAGCCCGGTAGGCAGACAGTACCGGTTAAGCCCGGCTGCAAAGCCGCCAGGCCGGCTATTTGTGTTTCTTCCCCACGTATCACGTCAGGTGCGCCCGAAAGGCCGAATGCGCTGAGGCCAGGTACAACGTAGCCGGTCAAGCGATCGCTTGGTAGAGCAACCGCGTGTTGATGGATACTCTCAAGGGCGCAAGGGCACGGACAATAAGGTGCTTCGATCCATCCTTGTCGGCTACCGATCATTCCCGAGAGCAACAGTGGTGAGTTTGGGTGGGCCGCGAGCCAGTCCCCGCAGATGTCCTCAAGGACGAGCTGGAACTGATTATTCTCTACGGTGGCAATTCCGCGGGGGTCTGAGACATGGTCGAGGACGTTTCCCGTTGCGCTCAACAAGTAGCCTCGGCAGTTGGACGTGCCCCAGTCAATACCGATCAGTGGTGTTTTTGTAGGCATGTCGAGCCGAATCAGGCACCGCCCTCAGCGTAGGCTGAACGGACTTCTTCACCGATAATGCGGATGCCTTGCTCAACCTGGTCAGGTGCCTGCGCGTAGGAAATACGCAAGCATTCGTGGCGGTGTGGCCACGAAGCACCTGAGTTGGGGAAAAAGTGGGATCCTGAGATCACCAGCGTGTCACGCACTTTAAGTCGTTGGTAGAGAACATCACTGCTAACTGGGAGGCCTTCGAGCCACAACCATAGAAAGAATGCGCCTTCCGCGACATGGATACGATAAGGCGTTCCATCGAGTGCGACGTCCAGCCAGTGCATCGCCTGTTCCAGGCGTGAGCGGTAGTAGGGTTGGATATTCTTTTCAGCCAGGTCTATCAGTTGCCCGCTGTTGAGCAGCTGTTGAGCGAGGAGTGGCCCGAAACTACTGGGCGCAAGATTCAAGATGGCGTTGGCACCACGGATGGCCTGGGTCACTTGTGTGTTGGCGACAACAATGCCGGTGCGTACTCCGGGTAGGCCTATCTTTGACAAACTCAGGCAGACGATAGTGTTGTCATCCCACATTGGTGTAGCTTGCGAGAACACAATATTGGGGAAAGGAAGACCATAAGCTCCGTCAATTAGTAAGGGCACATTATGCTCTGCCGCCAGTTGACGCAGTTGTTCTAGCTCGGCGTCGGTCAGTACGTTGCCAGTTGGATTCGTTGGCCGCGAGACACACAGCGCACCAACGTCCGCGGCCACTGTCAGGTTGTCGAAGTCGACTCGGTACTTGAATCGGTGGGGTCCGAGGTGTTCGATTTTCGGTCGGTAGGTACGAAACAAGTCCTGACCGAGGCCTGCGTCGAAGTAGCCGATGTATTCTGGAGTGAGCGGTAGCAGGATGCGGCGAAACTGGTTGTCATCGTGTTCACCAGCAAAGAGGTTGAAAAGTATAAAAAATGATTCCTGACTGCCAGTCGATCGCCGAGTTACTGAAGAAGGAATGCGATCGACTGGCGGAAGAGCAGGTTACCTTGGGGCCCATCGTAATGGCTGATGAAATGTTCGAAATTACCATCCTGCCGAACGAGTTGTTCGATGGCCAACCTGAACCGGGATTCAACTTCGGGGATGCGCGCCGGGTTGCCGCCGCCAAGGAGATTGAAGGGCCGTTGGGCAGATTGTATTTCCCCCAAATCATTCATTAATCGCACAATTCCGGATTCTCCGGACACAAATTGACCGATCTTTGAGAACTTCACTGTGTTACCGGAATTTGGGTGTTACCTGTGGAGCGAGTACCGTCGGAAACGATACCCGTCATGGAGTTGGCGGTCTTGATGCTAATCAGTGCGTCAGCAAGAATGCGTGTCGTTTCGTTCAGTATGATGGTCCGAATCCTGTTACTGACCTCGAGTGAGGACGTGTCTGTGTCTTGTTCGTTCGCTGGATCTGTTTTGTACAGGTCGGATAAAAGTGATTGCCGTTCCGCATCACGGCGTTGCTTGTCGTTGCGCCGAGCCAATTCCAGCAAGGAAACAGACTTTTGTTTTTCGATGCGACGGTCCAAGGCAGCGTTACGTCGTAGAAAGAGCAGGCTAGGATGGATCGCTAGACGGGCCTCATGTGCTGTCTTGGCCGATAGCAGCTCGTTGACTACGCTGGCATCACTAAAATGTTGAAACTTGGCGGCAGCTATCTTGGCCCACGGTAACGCATGGTTGAGTCCTCGTTCACCTTGGGTCTCGCTGTCGACAGTCATTGGTAGCACGATGTCTGGGACGATACCTCGGTGCTGCGTACTATTTCCATCGATTCGAAAGAACTGGGCAGTCGTGATTTTTAATTGACCCACCGGGGAATCGTCTTCGCTATAGCGGTCGAGATCAATCAGATTCTGTACCGTACCCTTGCCAAAGGTCGGTTCGCCAATGATCAGGCCGCGTCGGTAATCTTGCATGGCGCCTGCGAAAATCTCCGATGCTGAGGCACTTTCCCGATCGACCAGCACCGCCAGCGGCCCATTGTAGGCGATGCCTTTGTCTGGATCGTTTCGAGGGCGAATTCGCCCTCGGGCGTCGCGAATCTGAATGATTGGACCTGACGAGATAAATAATCCACTCAGGCTGATCGCTTCGGTCAGCGCGCCACCCCCGTTCCCCCTTAGGTCGATCACTAACCCATCCACGTTACTGAATTTAAGTTCGTCAATGAGTTTGCGGGTATCCCGCGTAGTACTGCGATAGTCGCTGTCACCTCGGCTGCGTCCTTCAAAGTCAATATAAAAGGTGGGTATCTGAATGACACCGATTCGGACGGGTTGTTCGAGTCGCTTGATCTCGATAATTGACATCTTGGCGGCCTGTTCCTCTAGCTTGATCTTGTCTCGCGTGATTCGAATGATCTTGCTGTTGGCATCAGGACCCTTACCGGTCGGAATGAGTTCCAGCCGCACGAGCGTATCTTTCGGCCCGCGTATCAGAGCGACAACGTCATCTAACCGCCAGCCGATGACGTCCACCATGGGTTCATCTTCCGCTTGACCGACGCCAATGATGCGGTCTCCAGCCTTCAGGTTACCGGCAATGTCGGCAGCTCCTCCGGGAACGACCCGCAATACTCGTGTGTAATCGCTGTCTGATCTTAGGACAGCCCCGATTCCTTCCAGCGACAGGCTCATGCGTATCTTGAAATTGTCTCGTGCGCGAGGCGAAAGATAGCGGCTGTGAGGGTCAACAGATGCCAGATAAGCGTTGGCAAATATCGCCAGCACGTCCTGGTTTGTAAATTGATGCACGCGACGTTTTATCTGACGGTAGCGATCGCTCAGCGTCTTCGTGATTTCATCAGACGTTTTGCCCGATATCTTGAGTGACAGGTAATCGTTTTTAACTCTCTGCCGCCACAATTCGTCCATTGCAGGCGTACTTGTTATCCACGGTGCCTCACGTCGGTCAAATTGATATCGCTCGTCAATGTCAAAATCGAATCCGCTATCCAATAGGCGCAGAGCATGTTCGACTCGATTCTCTACCCGATTGCGATAGACGTTAAACAAGGAAAAGACATCTGCCAGTTGCGCACGGCGTAATTGGTCGTCTAAACGGGAGCGTAGGTGTGAGAATTTCTGTACATCGGTGGCGTAGAGAAAACTGCGATTGGGGTCCAGACTCTCAAGATAGCGATCAAAAATATGTGCTGACAACTCATCATTTAGTTTTACTTTTCGATAATGATGCCGCTGAACGAAATAATTGAGTAGTTTGACGATGCGTGGCTGTCCCTTTGAAGGACTGAGTGCCGTGATGTGAGTGTCACCACTAGCGGGGACGATACAAAGCAGCGTGGATGCACTCACGCATAGGATAATCAACCAAAACGATTTAGTCAGAATCTTCAACAGTTTGGCCTGTCTCACCGTGAATGGCTTCGTGTCCTGTGGTGGTCTAAGGTGCCGTGCTTGGGTAATGTGAATTGCCCAGTTCAGCAGCACTCCCGCTAGAGGTCGAAATATACCGTAATGTGAGGCGTCCTCCTCGCGGAGGCACAGGGTGAATTGCTATAACGCACGGCGGTTGACTTTACCGAGATCACCCGGGAAGATCACAACTCGCTGCTGCCCGATCAAAGAATAGATAGGTCTAATAAGAGCGGCAGCGGATAAAGGAGACGGTGCGGGGTCAGTGGCGGGGTCTTCCTGGGCAAAGGTCAGGCGGGTCGTGTCATGGCACGCAACGGGCAAACAATTGTTCGGACCAAAGGAGGATTTCATAATGAAATCTCGCTCGCTTATATTTAGTTTTTTGGCCGCATTCGCCGTGGCCTTGCCGGCGCAGGCTCAAGAGTTGAAGTTTGCTTTCCAAGGCACTCTTAATTCGTTGGACCCATACAACTTGAACGAAACGTTTCACCTTGGCTTTCAGGGCAATATCTACGAAGGTCTGATTCGTCGGAGAGCTGATCTCACTATCGAGCCGTCCCTGGCAACCTCTTGGGAAGTCATTGAACCCACTCGGTGGCGGTTTCATTTGCGTAAAGGCGTCAAGTTTCATAATGGTAACTCTTTTAACGCGGATGACGTGATTTTCTCAGCCACACGTGTCAGGGCCGAGGGTTCTGATTTGAAGACCCGCATCGCCGGCGATACTCAAGTCAACAAGGTTGATGACTACACGGTCGATTTTGTCACTACCAAACCGAATCCCATTCTGCATGTGGAGTGGAGTACTTGGTACATCATGGATAAGGAATGGGCCGAAGCCAATAATGCGGTGAGCCCCCAGAACGTCGGTGGTAATGAGGAAAACTATGCTACTCGCCATGCCAACGGAACCGGGCCGTTCGTATTAGTCAGTCATGAGTCGGGTGTAAAAACAGTTGCCGCTACAAACAACGCGTGGTGGGATAACGGAAATCGTGACTCCAACATCACGAAAGTGACATTCACACCGGTCGGTTCAGATGCCACCCGCGTGGCCGCTTTGCTGTCGGGTCAGGTCGATATGGCTTATCCGGTGCCTGTTCAGGATCAGAAACGGGTCGATTCAAACAGTGGAACGCGGATGTTGATCGGACCGGAGCTGCGGACCATTTTCCTGGGGATGGACCAGCATTCTGATGAACTTTTGCACTCCAGCGTGAAGGGCAGCAATCCATTTAAGGACAAACGTGTTCGCGAGGCGTTCTATCGCGCTATCGATATCGAAGCGATCAAGAAAAAAGTCATGCGGGGATTGTCAGAGCCGTCGGCCTTGATGATTTCACCCAAATTGACCAACATCCCCAGTGGACGTTTTCAGCGCTTGGCTTATGATCCGGCAAAGTCGAAACAGCTGCTGGCCGATGCAGGTTACGGAGACGGTTTCGAGGTCGGAATGGATTGTCCGAATGATCGTTATGTCAACGATGAGGCGATTTGCCAGGCGACCGTGTCAATGTTAGCAAAAGTAGGGATCAAGGTTAATTTACTGGCGCAGCCAAAGGCCAAGTATTTCCCGAAAGTGTTGGCGCCTAACCTGGATGTCAGCTTTTATTTGCTCGGTTGGACCCCCGGTAGCCTTGATTCGTGGAATGTGCTGTACAACCTGCATGGTTGCCCTCGTGTCGCCGATGGCGCGCCCATTTGGAATAAAGCCGATCGCAACAAGATTAGCAGCGGCAAGTTCAACATCGGGGGTTATTGCAATGAGGAAGTGGATGCATTGAGCGCTAAGGTGCTCAGTGAAACGGATGCGGCTACACGAGACCAGTTGATTGAGTCAGCCTTTGCCAAGACCATTGGCGACATTGCCTATATTCCGTTGCATCAGCAGGCGTTGGCCTGGGGTGTGCGCTCCGGGGTAACGCTGAAACAACGAGCCGATAACCAATTCAAGTGGCGTTTCGTCAACATTAAATAAACCAAAGACTGATAGCAGTTTCCAGGGCCTGGACTCCTAGTTGCGGTGGTAAGAGGAGCCCAGGCCTTTACTTTGTCCGGACTGCGGGAGCATTAATCAATGATGGCGCTGGTTTTGCGGCGACTTCTGCAGTCGATTGTCGTCATGTTGGTTGTTGCCTTAATGGCATTCACCATTTTTCGTTACGTTGGTGATCCTGTGGCGATGATGGTTGGTCAGGAGACGTCACTACAAGAACGCGCTCAGCTGCGTGTGACACTGGGTCTTAATGATCCTATCCCCGTCCAGTTTGGACGTTTCGTGATAAGAATGGTCCACGGTAACTTTGGTATTTCCTACCAGATCGGCCGCCCTGTGTCTGAACTGCTGGTGGAACGATTACCGGCCACACTTGAACTGTCTGGAATTGCGGCGTTGTTCGCATTGCTGGTTGGCATCCCAATGGGGGTGTATACCGCTCTTTATCCCACACGCTGGTTGTCGAAAATCTTCCTGGGCATCTCTTTGATCGGTATTTCATTACCAACTTTTCTGATTGGTATTCTGCTGATTCTCCTTTTTGGGGTAACGCTTGGATGGCTGCCTACTTTTGGTCGAGGTGAGGTAGTTGCGATTGGTGGCTGGACAACCGGATTGTTGTCTACCAGTGGCCTTAAATCGTTAATCATGCCCGCCTTTACGTTGGGTATGTTTCAACTCACCCTGATCATGCGTCTGGTACGTTCGGAGATGCTCGAAGTGCTGCGCACCGATTACATTAAGTTTGCGCGAGCTCGGGGGTTGAGTAACCGAGTGGTGCATCTTGGGCACGCGCTGAAAAATACCCTGGTACCCGTCATCACGATTACCGGGCTGCAATTGGGTTCAATTATTGCTTTCGCGATTATCACCGAGACCGTATTCCAGTGGCCGGGGATGGGCCTTTTATTTATTCAGGCAATCAGCATGGTGGATATACCCATCATGGCAGCGTATCTGGTGTTGATTGCGTTTTTCTTTGTCATCATCAATCTGATTGTTGATCTGCTTTACCATGTGGTGGATCCACGGTTACGTATAGATACTGATCAGGGATGATTCGAAAGGTTTAAGGATTATGGTCATCGAATCTTTTCGTCGCTTTGTTGATAGTGACATTTGGTTCAGTTTCAAGCAGTCTAAGGTAACGGTCTGTGCGGCTGCGGTTTCCGCTGCCATCATACTGGCGGCTGTTGCCGCGCCACTGATTTCGTTGCACAACCCGTTCGATCCAGCTGTTCTTAGTTTGATGGATGCATTCAGTCCGCCGGTGTGGCTGGAAGAGGGCAGTTGGGTTTTCCCACTGGGCGCGGACGATCAGGGGCGCGATTTATATTCTGCCATTCTCTACGGTAGCCGAGCTTCATTGCTGATAGGTTTTTCGAGTGTCGTCCTGGCCATGCTCGTGGGCGTCACTTTGGGTCTTGTGGCGGGTTATGTAGGTGGGGTGGTCGATGGCGTGATCATGCGGGTGGCAGACGTGCAGATCAGTTTCCCAGCGATTTTGATTGCGTTGCTGATCGATGGTGTGATGCGAGCTCTGTTGCCAGGGGGGCGCCATGAGGAGATGGTGTTCTATGTGTTAGTGCTCTCCATCGGACTTTCGCAATGGGTGCAGTTTGCTCGAACGGTCAGAGGCTCAACCATGGTTGAGCGCAACAAGGAATACGTACAGGCAGCCCGCGTGATCGGCATATCTGCTCCGATGATCATGTTGCGACACATATTGCCGAATGTGATGGGACCTGTTTTGGTGATTGGAACGATCAGCTTGGCGGTGGCTATTTTGACGGAGGCAACGCTTAGTTTCCTTGGCGTTGGGGTGCCACCTACCGAGCCATCGCTCGGTACACTCATTCGAGTCGGTCAGGATTTTCTATTTTCCGGAGAGTGGTGGATCGTCATCTTTCCCGGAGTCACGCTAGCGACTTTAATCCTGGCGGTCAATCTATTGGGCGATTGGATGCGCGATGCGTTCAATCCGAAACTTCGGTAGGGCCAGCGTTGGTGTCGACATCACATGCATCCCTGTTGGAGATTAGCGATCTTAAGGTTGAGTTTCCGACTCGCCGTGGAACGCTGGTAGCGGTGAACGGCGTGTCGTTCAACATCGAATCCGGTGAGGTGCTTGGTTTGGTTGGTGAGTCAGGTGCTGGTAAATCGATGACAGGTAACGCGATCATTGGTTTGTTGGAGGCACCTGGGCGGATCGCGGGGGGCGCGATTCGGCTGGCTGGTCGTCGTATCGACGATCTACCCTATGAGGAGATGCGGAAAATTCGCGGACGGGAAATCGGTGCCATCTTCCAAGATCCGCTGACGAGTCTGAATCCTCTTTACACGATTGAACGTCAACTAGTCGAAACCATGATGACACATCTTGGAATTTCAAAGAGGAAAGCACGAGAACGCGCTATTGAATTGCTACACGAAGTGGGTATCCCGAGTGCAGGGGAGCGTATTCATCACTATCCGCACCAGTTCTCAGGGGGTATGCGGCAACGTGTTGTGATTGCGTTGGCGTTGTGTAGTGATCCCAAACTGATCATAGCTGACGAACCTACTACAGCATTGGATGTGTCGATCCAAGCGCAGATCATCGGTCTTATGAAAAAACTATGTCGTGACCACCAGACTGCTATTTTATTGATTACCCATGACATGGGGGTTATCGCCGAGACAGCGGATCGCGTTGCTGTGATGTATGCCGGGCGCGTTGTCGAGATTGGGTCAGTCAGGGATGTGGTACGGCGTGGCCAGCATCCGTACACCAGAGGTCTGATGGGCTCTATTCCAAAGATTGGTGATGATGTTGAGCATCTCAGTCAGATTGATGGGGCAATGCCTGGATTGACTGAGGTCCCCTCGGGTTGTGCTTTTCATCCCCGTTGCGGGGTCGCAATGGCGGTTTGCCGGCAAGACACCCCCATACTGCAGCGCTGTGAACACACTGAGGTAGCCTGTTGGCAGGTTGTGAATGCGAGGACAGAACCAAAGGGGGAGACATGACTGGGAATGTGATGATCCGTGTCGAGAACCTGAGGCGATACTTCTACTCGACACCTCCTTTGCTTAATCGTTTAATTGAAGGCAAACGTCGGCAGACGATCCGCGCAGTGGATGGCATTGATTTTGAAATCAAAACGGGTCGTTGCCTGTCGTTGGTCGGGGAATCAGGTTGCGGGAAGTCAACGGTTGCCCGACTGGTGGTTGGTCTATACAAGCCAACGACCGGTCGTATTGAGTTTGGTGGGGGTAGATCGGACTCGCCCGCGGCGGCGGGAGAGACGGGTCAATCCCCACAACGCTTACAGATGATTTTTCAAGACCCTTATGCCTCGCTCAATCCAAGGTGGCGGGTATCGGACATTGTTGCTGAACCGATCCGTCATGAAAATCGCCGGAAGGGTCGTATGGAAATCGGCCAGCGAGTGGGTGAATTATTGAACCTGGTTGGGCTATCGCCTGGGGATGGACGAAAATACCCGCATGAATTCTCAGGTGGTCAGCGACAGCGTGTTTCAATTGCCCGGGCACTAGCCGGTGACCCAGATTTTCTGGTGTGTGACGAGCCGACATCCGCCTTGGATGTTTCGGTTCAAGCACAGATTCTGAATCTGATGAAACGGTTACAGCAACAATACCGATTGACATATCTTTTTATCAGTCATGATTTGGCGGTCGTGTATTACATTTCAGATGATGTGGGTGTGATGTATCTCGGGCGTCTTTGTGAGTTGGCTGATACTAAGACCTTGTTTGCCAGACCAAAGCATCCTTACACACGGTTCCTGCTGGACGCTATTCCTGATCTTGACATGAGTGGTCGTGAGAGACTGCCTGTTGGAGGCGAAGTGCCAAGCCCGATCAATCCGCCTACTGGATGTTCGTTTCATCCCCGTTGTCCGCATGCTGACATACGTTGTAAAACCGAAGTGCCGCGGTTAAATGAACATGGCGGTACTCGAGTCGCCTGTCATGCTGTTGAGGAAGGGCGTCTGCCGGATTCAAAAGACTGAGTAATGGGAAAATATCGGTCAAGACCGTTTTAAGTCATAAGGAGAAAGTTGGATGAGTGCACTGTATACAGGGGGTATGGTTTTTGATGGAATGAATAAACCAATCGAAGGCCATGCTGTGCTTGTGCAAGGCCAGCGAATCGACAAGGTGGCTCCGGTCGGTGAATTTGATGGCTTTTCGGGGCGGCGTGTCGAGACCACTGGCGGCACCCTGATGCCGGGCCTGTTCGATTGCCATGTGCACTTATGTTATGACGCGGCAGCGGATCCGTTTACCGCAATGAGCAAAGTTGATGATGCGCATATTGTTATTCGAGCATTGCGCCATGCGCAGGCTGCGCTGCGCGGGGGAGTGACCACGACGCGAGACTGTGGAGGAAAAGACTATCTCGAATTTGCGGTTCGAGATGCGTGTAACGGCGGCGAATTCCTTGGGCCGACAATACGCGCAGCCGGGCGGATGATCTGTATGACCGGGGGCCACGGCAACCGCATGGGTCGAGTAGCAGATGGCACAGACGATGTGGTCAAGGCAGTTCGAGAGCAGATTCATGCCGGATGTGATTTCGTAAAGATCATGGCCACTGGCGGTGTTATGACACCTGGCGTGAATCCGGAGGATGCGCACTATACGGCTGAAGAAATGGCTGCTGGTATCGGAGAAGCGGGCCGCTTTCATCGGCACACCGCGAGCCATGCCCAGGGTCGCGACGGGATTCTCAACGCCGTGCGCGGCGGTATTGATTCGATTGAGCATGGTATTTTCATGGATGAGGTGTGCTGCGACGAAATGAAAGCGGCAGGCACTTACCTGGTCCCTACACTTTCGGCGGTCAACAACATTTTGCGCCACGCGGACCAGGGCATTCCTGCGTATGCGGTTGAGAAATCTCAACGTGTCGCCGAACGGCATCGCACATCGGTCAAGATGTATTACGATGCTGGTGGTCGTATCGCGATGGGAACGGATGCAGGGACACCTTTTAACCGCCATGGCGAGAATGCACTGGAATTGGAGTACATGGTAGACATCGGTATGTCGCCCCTGGACGCGCTGGTGTCAGCAACATCGACAGCGGCCGACCTACTGCGTGAGAGCGAACGTGGTCGGATTCAGTCAGGCTGTTTTGCGGATCTACTGGTGGTTAATGGTGATCCCAGTGAGGCCATTACTATGGCATCGAGAAAAGAGAACCACCGCTTAGTGGTTAAGAATGGCGTCGAGATTTAATGCTTCAGGGATCCACTGAGTAGGTTTATGCGCGGTTTTCTGGAAATAGTTTGAGCAGCTCGAACTCGTTGGCTGCACAAATACCGCGTTCGGTAATCAATCCGGTGACGAGATGTTTCGGGGTGATATCGAAAGCCGGATTGAGTGCTTCGGATGTAGTTGTCACACGAACTTGTGTGGGCACATTGTCGGCACCAATGCCGTGTACATATAGAACCTCATCCTTGTTTCGCTCTTCAATCGGAATATCTTTTCGGCCATCGCTAATATTCCAATCGATTGTTGATGAGGGGAGTGCGACGTAGAACGGTACACCGTTGTCGTGTGCCGCTAGGGCCTTGAGATAAGTGCCGATCTTGTTGCACACGTCGCCAGCGCGTGTTGTGCGATCGGAACCGACAATGCAAAGGTCAACTTGTCCCTGTTGCATCAGATGCCCACCCGCGTTATCAACGATAACCGTATGTGGGACGCCATGTGCCTTCAGCTCCCACGCAGTGAGGGCGGCACCCTGGTTGCGCGGGCGCGTTTCATCGACCCAAACGTGAACGGGTATACCGGCATTGTGGGCCTTGAATATTGGCGCTAGGGCGGTACCCCAGTCGACGGTAGCCAGCCAACCAGCGTTGCAGTGTGTAAGCACGTTAAGCGGGTTCTTACTGCCTTTCGCTCGCCAGTGTTCGACAAAGACTGTTTCTCCGTGAGAACCGATACAGCTGTTGTTATCCACATCTTCGTCACAGATGGTTTGAGCTTCTTTTAGTGCAAGATCCGCACGCTGTTTGGGGTTAGCTTGAAGTAATCGGGAGCACACGCGATCGACAGCCCAACGTAAATTGATGGCCGTTGGCCGAGCTGCGATCAACGCTAGTGCCTGAGCTTGAAGATAATCATCGGACGGGTCCTCGAGCGTGGCAAGACGCAGTCCACACGCCGCCGAGGCCCCGATTAAGGGCGCCCCGCGCACGACCATATCCTTTATTGCCAAGACAACTTCATCACAGGTTCGTAGTGTACGAATCTCAAAATAGAACGGTAGTTTCGTTTGATCAACGACAGCGACTGATAGACCGTCATCCGTTAGCCAGACCGAGCGGTAATGATGACCGTCAACCTTCATGAGTGGATCCCATCATTTATGCTTCCAGTTGGGCTGGCGTTTCTCAATAAACGCGGACATTCCCTCTTTTTGGTCCTCTGTTGCAAACAGCGAGTGAAAAAGATGGCGCTCGCTGTCGATGCCTTCTGCCAAGGTTGTTTCATAGGCGCGGTTGACCGCTTGCTTCGCCATGATCACCGAGGGTCGCGACATCGACGCAATGACGTGTGCCGCATCCATCGCTTCGTCGAGTAATTTGTCTGCAGCTACGACACGACTGACAAGACCCGCCCGTTCAGCTTCCTCAGCATCCATCATGCGGGCACTCAGGCAAAGATCCATCGCCTTTGCTTTGCCAATAAATCGGGTCAGTCGTTGGGTTCCACCAGCACCGGGGATAATGCCCAATTTAATTTCCGGTTGACCGAACTTGGCTGTGTCAGCCGCGATGACGATGTCACACATCATCGCCAGTTCGCAACCACCGCCCAGTGCAAATCCGGCCACAGCTGCGATAATGGGTTTGCGGCAAGTGCTCGGTCGGTGCCACTCTTTACCAATAAAACCACCCAGATAAACGTCCATGAATGATTGTTCGCGCATCCCCTTGATGTCGGCCCCGGCAGCAAACGCTTTTTCGTTTCCCGTAATCACGATTGCCCCGATCGATTCATCCGCTTCAAAGTCGTCAAGAGCGTGCGCCATTTCGGTCACTAAGTCATTCGATAATGCATTCAGGGCTTTGGGTCGGTTGAGTGTGATAAGTCCAACGTTGTCTCTTGTTTCGCTCAATATGTATTGATAGGTCATTTTTATTCGTCTTGGTGTTGGTAGTGATTGGGCCCGTTCTCGATGATTCGCTGGGCAAGGCAAAAAGTCTTATGATATTGGAATATTGGCTGGTTTGATGCTGCCTTTCCCTGGTCGAGGTCTGAGTCCCGTTAGTGGCAAGGCAACCTGGTCTGGAATGTACAGGGAAACCAGGTTCTCGAAGTAGCATACGGCAGGATCGTTAACAACATCCCAAAGGAATAGCTCCATGGACAGCGCGTTTAAATCAGTATATCAAAGCGCACTCGAGGACCCGGAGACATTCTGGGCCCAAGCTGCGGAAGATGTGCACTGGTATCGCCGCTGGGACCGAGTCCTCGATGATTCGACGCCGCCGTTTTATCGCTGGTTTCCCGGTGCGCAAATTAACACGTGTTTTAACGCTCTCGATCTGCATGTTGAGCAGGGTCGTGGCGAGCAGGCTGCGCTGATCTATGACAGTCCTGTGACTCAAACGCAGCGGACTTTCACCTACGCTCAATTGCGTGACGAAACGGCCCGCTTCGCTGGGGCGCTGGCTGGACTAGGGGTGACCAAGGGTGATCGCGTTATCGTTTACATGCCAATGGTTCCAGAAACGGTGATCGCCATGCTTGCCTGTGCTAGGTTGGGCGCTATTCATTCCGTGGTGTTCGGTGGGTTCGCGGCGAATGAATTGGCGGTGCGGATTGACGATGCGCAACCCAAGGTGGTCGTTTCCGCCTCCTGTGGTGTCGAAGTAAGCCGAGTGGTTGAGTACAAGCCGTTGCTGGATGAGGCAATCGGACTCGCCAGTCATGCCGTATCGCACTGTGTGATTCTGCAGCGACCGCAGGCACTGGCTACCATGCAGGATAGACGCGATAAGGATTGGAATCAGTTGATGTCAACCGCCGAGCCGCATGACTGTGTGCCCGTAGCGGCGACGGATCCACTTTATATTCTTTATACGTCAGGCACGACCGGACAGCCTAAGGGAGTTGTTCGAGATAACGGAGGCCACGTTGTTGCGCTGAAGTGGTCCATGAAAAACATTTATGGCGCCGAGCCAGGCGACGTTTACTGGGCGGCGTCTGATGTTGGCTGGGTAGTTGGTCATTCGTACATTGTTTACGCGCCACTCTTCAATGGCAACACGACAATTCTTTATGAGGGAAAGCCTGTTGGGACACCTGACGCAGGTGCGTTCTGGCGCGTCATTTCAGAGCATGGGGTCAAGGTCATGTTCACCGCGCCCACCGCATTTCGCGCGATCAAGAAAGAAGACCCGGCGGGTAATCATCTGCAACGCTATGATATGAGTCAGTTTGAGTGTTTGTTCTTGGCAGGAGAGCGAACAGATTCGGATACTTTGCACTGGGCTGAAAATAAACTCGGAGTACCCGTCATCGATCACTGGTGGCAAACAGAGACTGGTTGGAGTATCGCGGCTAATTGTCGTGGTCTGGGTCTGGTGCCCATCAAAGAAGGTTCCGCCACCCATCCGGCCCCCGGTTGGGATCTTCGGGTTCTGAAAGAGGACGGCACCGAGGCCAAGGCGGGTGAGATTGGTGCGCTGGCTGTGCGTCTACCGCTGCCACCAGGAGCATTCCCCACGCTATGGAATGCGCCGCAGCGTTATGTCGATGCTTACCTGAAGCAGTTCAAGGGTTACTACAGCACCGCGGATGCCGGTGTCATTGATGCAGAGGGCTATGTTTACGTGATGTCGCGGACTGACGACATTATTAACGTTGCGGGTCATCGGCTGTCGACCGGTGCAATGGAAGAGGTATTAGCAGATCACCCCGATGTGGCGGAATGTGCTGTGTTGGGTGTTGCCGATGCGCTCAAAGGGCAAGTTCCCATGGGTCTACTGGTCGTTAATGCCGGTTGCGATCGAAGCGAAGTCGACATTGTCGGTGAAGTTGTGCAAATGGTTCGTGATCGAATAGGACCGGTTGCTGCTTTTAAGCAGGCCTTAATTGTTCCGCGTTTGCCCAAAACCCGTTCGGGCAAGATTCTGCGCGGCACGGTCCGCCGAATAGCCGATGGCGAGGAATGGACTTTGCCGGCGACGATCGAAGATCCGGTAGTGTTGGAGGAGATTGCCGATGCACTATTACGTGCTGGCTACCCGGATTCATCTGTGATGGTGGAATAGTTTTGCAATGACTCAATCGAAAAAAGTCACTTTGTCCGACTGGAAAGAGCTGGCAACAAAGGAGTTTGGCTCACGAGCTGAGTCCGCCTACGAGTCGCAAACTCCGGAGGGCATTGTCATCAAGCCGTTGTATACGGCGGAGGATCTCGAGACACTGGAACGCCACCAGACGCTGCCAGGTTTTCCACCCTACGTTCGCGGGGCCAGAGCGACGATGTACGCGGGTCGGCCCTGGACGGTACGGCAGTATGCGGGGTATTCGACAGCGGAGGAATCGAATGCGTTTTATCGTCGAAATCTTGCTGCGGGTCAGACAGCGCTGTCCGTTGCTTTCGATCTAGCGACGCATCGAGGTTATGATTCTGATCATCCTCGGGTCGAAGGCGATGTGGGCCAAGCCGGTGTAGCGATCGATACAGTGGAGGATATGAAAACCCTGTTTGATGGCATTCCGCTGGATCGAATGTCAGTGTCGATGACTATGAACGGTGCCGTCGTGCCGATTCTGGCCATGTTTGTGGTGGCAGCGGAAGAGCAAGGCGCGCATCTGGGGCAGGTTGCCGGTACCTTGCAGAATGACATTCTGAAGGAGTTCATGGTCCGCAATACGTATATCTACCCTCCAGCCGCATCGATGCGCATCGTAGCCGATATCATTCGTTTCACTGCGGCGAAGATGCCACGATTCAACCCCATTTCAATATCCGGTTACCACATGCAAGAAGCGGGTGCGACTGCAGTGCAGGAACTCGCCTATACGCTCGCCGATGGTATCGAATATGTCCGGGCTGCGTTGTCAGCGGGCTTGGAAATAGACCAATTCGCGCCCCGGCTTTCTTTTTTCTTCGGCATTGGTATGAATTTTTTCATGGAGGTGGCGAAATTACGTGCGGCCCGCTTGTTGTGGGCGAGTTTGTTGTCCGAGTTGTTCGATCCACACGATCCACGGTCATTGATGTTGCGTACACACTGCCAGACATCTGGTGTGAGTCTGACCAGCGCGGATCCATACAACAACATTATCCGAACAACGATCGAAGCGATGGCTGCGGTCATGGGCGGCACTCAATCGTTGCACACCAATAGTTTCGACGAGGCCCTTGCCTTGCCGACGGATTTTTCTGCCCGTATTGCGCGCAATACACAGCTGGTTCTGCGTGAGGAAGCGGGACTGACTCAAGTGGTTGATCCGTTGGGAGGGTCGTATTATGTGGAGTCGCTGACGGCCAGCATTGCCGATGCAGCCCGCACGCTGATCGATGAGGTTGAGAAACTCGGTGGTATGACCGCAGCTGTAGCCAGTGGTTTGCCGAAGCGGCGCATCGAAGAAGCTGCAGCCAGACAGCAGGCTCGTGTCGATGGTAACCAAGACGTGGTGGTGGGAGTGAATCGATATCAGGCGGACAAAGAGCCCCCAGTTGATGTTCGGACTATCGATAACTCTGCCGTGCGCAATATTCAGATTGAACGACTTAGCGCAGTGAAGGCATCGCGTAGCGAGGCGCGTTGTAGCAAAGCATTAGAAAAGTTGGCGCAAGCCGCTGCTGATGACCAGACCGAGTTGTTCGAGGCCGCCCTCGACGCGGTCCGCGAGCGGGCGACCGTTGGTGAGGTGTCTTCAGTATTGGAGTCTGTTTTCGGTCGTTATCGCGCCCAGACCGGTGCGATAAGCGGTGTCTATGGCGCGGCCTACACCGATCGAGAGACGTTGCAGGAGATACGCCGTACCACCGCGCAATTTTCCCAAACACATGGTCGACGTCCACGGCTTCTGGTGGCCAAGCTGGGGCAGGATGGGCACGATCGGGGAGCGCGGATCATTGCAACCGCATTTGCAGATGTTGGCTTCGATGTTGATATCGGGCCGCTTTTCCAAATGCCCTCGGAGGTGGTTCGCCAGGCGATTGAAAACGATGTGCACGTCATTGGAATCTCTTCACAGGCGGCCGGTCACCGGACTCTTGTCCCTCAGTTAATACAAGAACTGAAGGAACAACAAGCGGAGGACATTTTGGTTGTTCTTGGCGGGGTGGTGCCCTCGCAGGATGTGGCTGAAATGCTTTCGCTCGGGGTTGCAGCGGTTTATGGGCCGGGGACCAACATTCCGCAGGCCGCTGCGGAGGTAGTGCGCTTGATCGAACATCACCTATAGCATTGGATTATCTCTATGCAGAGAATTATTGACGAACTGGAACGTAAGCGAGCTGCTGCCGAGGAGGGTGGCGGCCGAGTACGCATCGAGGCGCAACATGGGCGGGGTAAGTTGACAGCACGAGAGCGGATCGAGGTGTTGTTGGACCCGGACAGTTTCGAGGAGTGGGGTGTTTTCGTTGAGCACCGATGTAGTGATTTCTCAATGAACGATAAGACCGTACCGGGTGACGGTGTAGTCACGGGTTTCGGTCACATCAATGGGCGCCTGGTTTTTGTTTTCAGCCAGGACTTTACCGTTTTTGGCGGATCTCTGTCCGAAACCCATGCCGAGAAAATCTGCCGTGTGATGGATCATGCGATGAAGGTGGGTGCACCGGTGATCGGGTTAAACGATTCGGGTGGTGCTCGAATTCAGGAAGGCATTGCGTCATTGGCCGGCTATGCTGAAGTATTTCAGCGCAATGTATTGGCCTCCGGAGTGGTGCCCCAGATCTCAATGATTATGGGTCCATGTGCAGGCGGTGCGGTGTATTCACCCGCGATCACCGATTTCATTTTCATGGTTCGCGATTCCTCGTATATGTTTGTGACCGGTCCCGATGTGGTTAAGACGGTTACCCACGAAACGGTAACCCACGAGGAGCTTGGGGGTGCAGTCGTTCATACGAGTCGATCCGGTGTTGCGGACGGGTCGTTTGACAACGATGTCGATGCCCTGCTCATGCTACGTCGGTTTGTCGATTATCTGCCGTTAAGTAACCGCGGTAAGCCACCGATGCGGGCCGTGACTGACCCAGTAGATCGGGCTGAGCACGGACTCGATAGTCTGGTGCCGGATAACCCCAATAAGGCTTATGATATGCACGAAGTGATCGGCAAAGTGGTGGATGACGCCGATTTCTTCGAACTTAAGCCAGATTATGCCGCTAATATCATCACCGGCTTTGCGCGCATGGCCGGTTCGACTATTGGGATTGTGGCAAATCAACCGATGGTTTTGGCCGGTTGTCTGGATATTCAGTCGTCGGTTAAAGCGGCTCGATTTGTGCGATTTTGTGATGCATTTAATATCCCGGTTTTAACTTTTGTTGATGTCCCGGGATTCCTGCCGGGTACAACGCAGGAGCATGGTGGCATTATTCGGCACGGTGCCAAATTGCTCTACGCCTACGCAGAATGCACTGTTCCGAAGGTGACAGTCATTACGCGCAAAGCGTACGGCGGAGCTTATGATGTGATGGCTTCGAAACACCTGCGTGGTGACGTTAACTTTGCTTGGCCAACGGCAGAGATTGCGGTGATGGGTCCAAAGGGAGCTGTCGAAATTATTTTTCGTCAGGATCTTGGTGATAAGGAAAAACTCGCTGAGCGAACGGAGGAATATCGTCAGAAGTTTGCTAATCCCTTTGTTGCAGGACATCGAGGATTTATTGACGACGTCATATTGCCGCACGATACTCGACCGCGAGTTTGTCGTTCTCTAGAAATGCTTCAGAACAAAGAACTCACGAATCCATGGCGTAAACACGGCAACCTACCGTTGTAGGTCATTTTTTTCAACGTTAGCGACAGTCTCTCTAGATCCGGCGGCAGACAGTGACACCATCCCGTATTGGTAGCATGACTTGCTCAACACGAGTGTCGGCAACCACATGGTCATTGAAGCGGATGATGCCGTGGTCAGTGTCGGTAACTGGAGCAAGTACTCGACCGCTCCAAAGGGTGTTGTCTGCGATGATCAGACCCCCGGCCGGGATCATCGGCAAAACACGATCCCAGTAATCAACATAGCGTTTCTTATCGGCATCAAGGAACACCATGTCAAATGTTTCCCCTTGCACGGCCATTGACTCGACTGAGGTTATGGCATCGCCTATGCAAAGGGTAATGCGATTTCCGTACGGGCTTCGATTGAAGTAGCGTTGTGCTACTGCGGTCGCCACCGGATCAATGTCACAGGTCACAAGGCGCCCGTTATCGGGCAGGGCGGCGGCCATGCACAGCGCGGAATAGCCACTGAAGGTCCCGATTTCGAGCACGTTAGACACGCCGGAAATGCTGACCAGAAGCCTCAGTAGAGCGCCCTCAACTGGGCCAACCTGCATCTGCGGGTACTTCAGCGTTTTTTGTGTTTCTGCCCTGAGTTCCTGCAGCAGTTTGTCTTCAGCCTGGCAATGTAGTCGGACGTATGTCTCGAGCTCATCGCTAAGCAGAGATAGCGTCTGTTCAGCCAATTGGATAGCCCCTTTACCGATTGCGTTGCCGCCGCGTTGGATTCAGTGCGGTAAATACTGACGCACGTCAGGGCCGTGAATGCGCGCGACCTTATTAGTGGGAGCGACAGGTTCGTCGTAAAAAAACGATGGCAACTCGTCATCTTCCACAGTAAATCCGGCAGCCGCGTTGAATTGATCTTCAAGTTTCAGAACGTCGCTGCCAAGTTCAGTAAAGAATGAAGGCGTAAGTTCGGTTCCTAATGCCTGGTTAATTGCACTCATTACAAAGTCAATTCGAGTATTGGTTACCGACCTACCGAACATGCAAAGACCGAGCGAGTCGGCCGCAGCAGTCAGGACCTGGGCCTCCACGCTGGCAGCGACCATCTCTTCCATGGTCTTGTCTGTACAGTCCATCGTGGGCACATTGCCGGCGGTGTGATCGGCACCTTGGGCAGTCACCATCATGGTAATGCCAGTCACTTCTACGACACGAGGATCGTAGGCGCTGATAGCTTGCCGTTTGATCACTGGGACTCGAGCGACTTTGTAGTGGGCGCCGACATGTGCAGTACCACCGGCCCATAGGCGACCGTTATCCGTACCCTTGGCAATTTCTTCAAGGGTACTGCGCATAAAATCGACGTCGCCAAATTGGCCGAGACCCGCTTCCATAAGGACTCCGATCATGGCGCCAGTTTCGATGGTATCGATCCCAAGATCGTTGGCAATAAAATTCATGTGTGCCAAGTCGTCAGGGTTGTCTAGACCACAGTTAGTTCCCATCAGGCCAAGCGTCTCATATTCGATGGGTGAGGCGATTTCCTTACCGTCGGCATCGACATAGACGTTGCTGCATTCGATTGTGCACCCAGGCATACAAGCGTGGGTTGTTTCTCCACCGCGCTCAAGATTCTGTTGGCGAATAAATTCTCCGCCCATTGTCATCGTTCCTTCTTCCGTATTGACGAGTTGGCCAGCGCTGAAGTTTCGAACGGGAATGCCGCCCATATGATTCTGTACGTCAGCCATGAATGCTGTACCGAGATTACGCATGGTATGCACTGGATCTTGCTCATCGAGCAGTGAATTGTATTGTTTAACTGATCCCATAAATTTCTTGCGATCATGCAACTTTGGCATCTTGTTCAAATCAATAACGATTGCTTTGACTTTTTTGCTGCCCATGACCGCTCCAACGGCGCCTCGTGCGGCCAGTCGAGAAGGGCGCAGGTCAACATCACTGAAAGAAATGCCAGCTAGCAGTCCCTGATATTCACCAACTGGTCCACACAGTGCAAGACTGACCTTTTTGCCATAGTGCTCATGGAGCTTGGCAGCAGTTTCGAAATTACCCATACCAAGATATCCGTCAGCCGAATCAAAACGGATGGAGCCATCTTTGGCGATGTGAATGATGGTCCAATCTTCACACGCACCGTGGAGGGTTAGCCCGGCAAGATGTAGTTGGCCTAGCGCGAATCCAAACGTGCCACCGGTATTGGCCTCTTTAATGCCCCCAGTCAATGGGCTCTTACAGCCGACGCTGGTGCGGTTGGCATTCGAAAAGTTGGTGCCAGCAAATGGTCCGGCAGAGAACATTAAAGGGTTCTCTGGCGACAAGGGGTCAACTGTTGCCTTGCCTGAATCCAGTAACGTTTTGGCAATTAGGTAACGGCCGCTCCGCGCGATCGCTTCGCCTTCCAGTTCTGTTCGATCGATGGTTAGGGTGTTGAGATCGATATCAAGAAAAGAGCGCATAATGTCGTAATTCCTATTATTGGCCGGTCGTTGCGTTGCTTGGAGCCAAGTGTAATCGATACTAGACGCGAGATCGAAGATGCCTGCCTGGCCTGCCAATTATGTTAAAGGGGCTGGCGAAACTGATCGATGATTTCCAATGCTATGACGTCAGACCTCAAAGGGTTGATATCCAGTGAACAGGTCGAAGCCTTTCGAAAAGATGGCGTGATTGTAGTTCGCCAGGCGGTTGATCGTGCAGGAGTGATCGGTCTTCGCAATGCCATCGAACGCGATATCCAGAGGCCCGGCCCCTTTGTACACAGTTATACGCCGCAAGATGGTCGAGGCCGGTTTTACGGTAACTTACGGACATGGGAAACTGACTCGGCACTTCGGCACTTTTGTTTTGATTCATCACTGCCTGCGATGGCTGCTAGTTTGTTGGAAACAGATCGCGTGAATTTGCTGTATGACCAGTTGTTTGTCAAAGAGCCGGCCACCCAGAATTCAACTCGTTGGCACAACGACCAACCCTACTGGGCCGTGCGCGGGTGGCAAGTGATGTCGTTCTGGATTGCGCTTGATCCAGTGACCCTAGAAAGTGGGGCGCTTGAATTTATTCGTGGATCACATCGTTGGGCACGTTGGTTTCAGCCGCAGGCATTTGGCGAGACTGAGGGGTTCGATGACTACGATGACAACCCGGACTATGAATTGATACCTGATATAGAAAGTGGTCGCACCGATTACGATATTGTCAGTTGGGAGTTGGCGCCGGGTGACGTTTATGCATTTCACGCCTTAACAGTGCACGGTGCAGGTGGTAACTTGATGGAGCGAGTGCGTCGCCGCGGCTATGCTGTTCGCTATACCGGGGATGATGCTGTCTATGACACTCGAGCAGGCACACATGCCGATTTGAGGTCCGACCACCATATCGATGGTCAGCGTTTAGATAGTGGTCGATTCCCTTTGGTGTGGCCTCAGTCCGGCCTGCCTGTTGGTCGTACGTTACTTTTGTGCAGCACGCTCGCGCAGGACGAATTTCTGTATCTTGCCGGTCGAGGTTTTGGGTAACGGACCGAAGACGATCCTTGTAGGGCTCTTGAAGTGAGCCATGTGGTTTCGACAAAAGGCAATAATGTCATTGGCGTCAGCCGTAACGCCCTCACGTAGGGTGACAAAAGCACAAGGTGTTTCACCCCATTTCGGATCAGGACAAGCCACGACGGCGGCTTCCAGGATCTTGGGGTGCCTGTACAGGGTTTCTTCGACTTCCAGACTCGAGATGTTTTCGCCTCCGGAAATAATGATGTCCTTGGAACGGTCACGAACCTCAATATAGTTATCCGCATGTTGGGTTGCGAGGTCACCCGTATGTAGCCATCCCCCGGCAAAGGCTTCGTTAGTCGCGGTTACGTTCTTGAGGTACCCCTTCATGACGGTGTTGCCTCGTATCATGATTTCCCCCATGGTCTGTCCATTCCGGGCGACGTCTTGCATGTTGTCCGGGTCCTTCACGGTCGCACCCTCAAGCGTAAAGTTGTGCACGCCTTGGCGGGCAATGCGTGCCGAGCGCTGGTTCAGTGATAAGGTTGACCAGTCATCCTGCGGCAGGCAAACGGTGGCCGGTCCATAGGTCTCTGTCAGTCCGTAGAGATGGATAACATTAAATCCCGCGGCTTCCATCGCTTCGATCACGGCTGAGGGCGGGGCGGCGCCGCCGGTAGCGATTTCGACCGTATGATCGAATAGCGATCGATCATCTTGCGGTGCGTTGGCTAGCGCTGTCAGTACAACCGGGGCGCCGCACATATGGGTCACAGAATGCTCGGCAATGGCATGGTAAATTAGTTTGGGCTCTACTTTGCGCAGACAGACATGCGTCGCCATGGCCGCGGTTACCCCCCAGGTGAAGGTCCAGCCATCGCAATGGAACATTGGCAAAGTCCATAAGTAGGTAGAGTCTCGCCTTACATCCATGTTAGTCATGTTCGCAATGGCATTAAGGTAGGCACCGCGGTGATGGTAAACACAACCTTTTGGGTTGCCAGTTGTACCAGAGGTGTAGAGTAGAGATAGTGCCTGCCACTCGTTGGTCGGCTGGGTGGCGTTGAAATGATCTGATCCTTCAGTCAGAAAGGTCTCGTAATCGAGATTGCCAATCAGGTCACCCTCGTCCACAAGGGGGTCATCGATGTCGATAACCAGGATGTCCTGCTTCAGTTGGGCCAGTGCAGCACTCATGGTCGAGGAGAAAGCGCGGTCGGTCAGAAGCACTTTGGCTTCACCATGTTCTAGTATGAAGGCCAGTGTGTCGGCGTCGAGGCGGATGTTAAGTGAGTTGAGTATTGCCCCGATCATCGGTACGCCGTTGTGGGCTTCTAGCATCTCCGGCGTGTTGGCGCCCATGATGGCAACGCAGTCACCGGCTTGTATTCCGCGGGCAGATAGCGCCGACGCCAGCCTGCAAGAGCGCTGCCAGAATTCGAGATAACTGTAACGGCGCGCACCGTGGATAACGGCTGTTTTGTCTGGACAGATACTGGCAGCACGTTTAAGAAAGCTCACCGGTGACAACGGAACATAGTTCGCAGGATTCGGCTCAAGATTGGTCTCAAAAATCGACATGTTGCGTTAGGTCATAGTTAAAGGGAGTGTTATTAAGGTGAGCGATTAATCGCCACTGGGTGACCAGGGTTTCAGGTTTGCTTTGTAATAACGCGTATTGGCCACATAGTGGTCCGTAGCCCGCCGGATTGCTGCTATATCTTCATCGGTGAGAGGCCGTACAACCCGCGCCGGTGACCCTAATATTAAAGACCGGCCAGGGAATTCCTTACCTTCCGTGACCAGGCTGTTCGCTCCAACCAATGACTCTTCCCCAATCCGTGCGTGATCAAGGATGATGGCACCGATGCCAATCAAGCATCCGCGTTCAATGGTGCAACCATGGATCATGGTGCTATGACCAATAGTGACATCTTCTCCAATGGTGGTCGGAATGCCGGGGTCGACATGGATCACAGTCCCATCCTGTACGTTGCTTCTTGCCCCGATTCGGATAACATCATTGTCACCTCGCAATACGGTCCCAAACCAAACGCTCGCTTCCGGACCGATCTCAACCGATCCAATGATGGTGGCGTCATCTGCCACATAAGCGCTGTCATCAATATTTGGAATCCGATCGCCCAGCGTGTAGATCATGCAGTCTCTCCTAAGATGAAATTAGGTCAGGTCAGGTTGGGGATCCGGTCGTCGTCGTTTAGCGATAGACCCCGGCGTCCAAGTTTTCCAAACATCGTCGTGATGCGCTCAAGCAACTTTTGTTTTACGCTGTAGTGAAGCTCAAAAATGTCAGCGCTGTCTCTTTCGTTAAGCAGATAGTCATCACTCGTACCAAGCGCATCCACTAAATTGAGCTCGTGTGCGCGTTTGCCGAGCCAATATTCTCCTGTCGCAATCTCGCTGAGTTCAACGACGGGTCGTTGTTGCTTGACGAAGTCTTTGAAGAGGGTATGGGTGTCTTCTACTTCCTGCTTCAGTTTTTCCCGGGCTTTGTCGGTTGATTCACCAAACATGGTGATGGTCCGCTTGAATTCACCTGCCGTCACCTGTTCGAAATCGACATCATGCTTTTTCAGCAAACGATGAAAGTTTGGAATTTGTGTAATGACGCCAATCGAGCCAATGATGGAAAACGGAGCCGCGATGATTTTGTCAGCAACACAGGCCATCAAGTAACCTCCGCTTGCCGCAACTTTGTCGACTGCTACAGTTAAGGGAATATTCCGATCCTTGATGCGAGCCAACTGTGAGGCGGCAAGTCCATAGGCGTGTACAAGGCCGCCACCACTTTCAAGACGAATCAGGACTTCGTCCTGGTTTGTAGCCACGGTGAGTAATGCTGTGATTTCCTCACGAAGCGCACTAATTCCGCTGCCCCGGAGATCCCCATCAAAATCGAGCACAAAAAGTCGCTTGCGCTTGGGTTCATCGCCACGTTTGAGTGCTTTTTTCTTTGCTTTGTTGGTTTTCTTGTCTGCTTTGTGCCGAGTCTTTAACGCGGGTTTAGACAGCATGGCGTGATCTAGCGTATCACTCATATCACGATAGTGATCATTAATATTCTTGACCTCGATGCTTTCTGCCGGTGACTGCCGCTGGCGCATTACCGCAGTCAGAACAAAGCCGACTATTGCGATAATGGCGACGGTCAGAGTGACCGTTTTGGCGAGAAATAGCCCGTACTCACTGAGAAACTCCATCATGTTCTACCGTTCCGATTAAAGCGGACAGTTTACCTTGAGCGACAGACAATCAGCGAAATCGAGCACCGTCAAACGGCGTGAGATCGACAGATGGGGGCGCACCCGTTGCAATCTCGCTCACCAACCGACCGGTGATCCCCGCTAGTGTGAGACCTAGGTGGTGGTGTCCAAAGGCAAAAATAACGTTGCGCAAATACCGCGAGCGGCCAATCACCGGTAGGCTGTCGGGCAGGGTAGGGCGGAACCCAAGCCAGGTGTCAGACGATCGTCCGAGCGTGGGAAGTGCCAATCGCGCCTGACCTTCAATATAGTGGATGCGTTCTGGATTGGATGGCGCGTTGAGTCCGGCGAGTTCGACGGTGCCTGCGGCTCGCAGACCATGGGCCATGGGTACCAAAAAGAATCCCGCATCGGGTAGCCCTATAGTGTGACTGATTATCTGGCCGTCATCAGGGAAAAGCACATGGTACCCGCGTTCGGTATCTAATGGCAGCGACTCGAGTGTGTCACCAAGAAAATGTCTTGACCAGGCGCCTGCCGCAATCACAACTTGACTTGCAGTGTAAGTCGCCTGTTTTCCAGACAACTTTAACTGGTCTTTCGACTCGTGTTCGATTCGATGCAGGTCGTCGCAAATCAATGTGCCGCCGTCGCGACAGAATTGCTCTACCATCTCCTGGGTCATTTGTTGTGGGTCCATCAGGTGAAAACCCTGACTGTAGACATAGCCATGTTGAAAACGACCAGCAAGCGCTGGCTCCAGTTCGCCGATCTCACCCTGATCGAGTTCGACCAGATCGTTACCCAGTAGTTGCTGACGAAGTTGTCGGTTGGTCTGATCGTTTTGGTAACTGAGTGTTGTGGAATAAACGGATAGGAAGCCCTGTCGTGCCAGCAGATGCTCGGCGCGGGCAGCCCGGAATAATTCCAGTGCTTCATCTTCCGCGTGTCTCAGCAAACTGGCGAGTGCCTGCGAGATTGCACGGGAGTGGTGCGGCTGACAGTGGCGCAGAAACTGCCATAACCAAGGGATCATTTTGGGAAGGTACGACCACGAAACAGAAAGCGGTTGACGTCGTCCCAAGAGCAGTCTGGGTAGTTGGCGTAAGAGCTGCGGTTGATTGATGGGAATGCAGCCAAAGCGGGCGATGGTGCATGCATTGCCATAGGTCGTCCCAGAGCCAGGTGTGTTGCGTTCGATCAAAATGACTCGACAACCAGTACGCTGTAGGTGCAGGGCGCACGATACGCCGACCATGCCGGCGCCGATGACGACAATAGGGTCTGAGTTTTCCATCTAGGATGTCAGTGGGTGTGGTGCAAACGGGCGGTGGGGTAAAGTATACGGCCACGGGACGCATAAGTTTGGTATTGCAGCGCCTGCCGCAGGGCGGGTGGCTATAATCACACTACCTTGCTACTGGTGTGACGTTTTATGAACATAAGACAACGAGTGGATCGCTTATGCGATCGTTTGCATACTACACCGCAGTATCCAAGTCAGGGTGCAGTGGTATTCGTTGACCTTGAGCGACAGGAAATTCGTGAAGCCTACTTGTCGAGGGCAATGCTTCGAGATTTTCTTGGCGGCCGCGGTGGCAATATGGTGTTGCTATACAACTTACTAGAAGACGGTCTTGATGCGCTGAACCCTGGTGTCCCGCTTATTTTTGGCGCGGGGGTTTTGACTGGACACGTTCCAGGTGGCCCACGGGGTAACGTGACAAGCCTTGCACCGGACAGCGAGGCGATATTGGATTCAAACGCGGGTGATTATTTCCCAGCGTATCTTAGACGACACGGTATTGATCACCTCGTAGTCTATGGTCAGGCGCTGCGTTGGACGTTACTTAAATTTGAGCACGGGCGGATCGAATTCTGTGATGCGAGTCGTTATCGCGGAATGAATAACATTGAATTGACGGGTGCTATTGAGCAGGACTTCGACTGTCGCGAGGGCCGTAACATGGCCTTGGCGCGTATTACTCGAGCGGGCGAGAAGCAGGTATTGTGCAGTGGCATTATGGCGGGTCCCAAGTCGATATTTGCTCGTGGCGGGAGTGGTGCGAAGATGGGGTCGCTGCGACTCAAGGCGGTACTGGTCAGAGGGCGGCCCCCCGAATTTCCGATTGATAAATCCCATCGCGAGGACAACAAACGGATTGGCCGCAAGATTCTCAGCACCGGAGTCGCGAAGAAAGTCTTAAAGACAGTGGGTACACCCTTTTTATACAAGCCGAGTCGCTTACTTGGGGCATTGGGTACCTACAACAACCAGAAAACCAGTTGGCACGACTCGCTTGATGCGGAGAACTTTGATCAGTTCCGCGACGGAATGGCCGGTTGTTACAAGTGTCCAGTGCATTGCCGTGCACTTAATCGGATTCCTGATGCAGATGAAACTGATCCCTATCGCCACGGTGATGGTCCGGAATACGTGACCTTAGGGAAGTTCGGCCCCAATTTGGGAATAGACCGCCCCGAGCACGTGCTCAGATTCAATAACATTCTTAACGATCTGGGGCTCGACTCTGCTAGCACAGGCAGTGCCATCGCGTGGGCAATGGAGCTTTATCAACGGGGCATTATTTCCGATGCGGACTGCAGTGGACTGGTCCCTAACTGGGGCGACCCTGTGTTGATAGAAACGTTGTTGTTTCAAACAGCCGAACGTGAGGGTTTTGGTGACACTATTGCCGACTCGGCGCAGGCGGTCGAGCGCGGTAAGTATCCGGCTGAGGCTTTGCGCTATCGCATGGCCTCTAAAGGATTATTTCAATCGGATCCACATGACTCCAGGATCATCAAGGCGTTTGCCCTCGGACTTGCTGTTGCGACGCGCGGAATGGACCATCTTAGAAATCGGGCGACCCTTGAGATCAATCCGCGCATTAACGATGATCCGGACTACAAGCGGGAGTTGTATGGCGCTACAGTGTCTGCTGAGCCGAATAGTTATATCGGTAAGGAGCACAGTGTGGCACGGTGTGAAGATCAGTACGCGAGTGGCGATGCGGTTGGGATGTGTCGTTTCAATACTAAATTATTCAATTCTCCAAGCCTGCCTGACAGCAATGACTTCGCAGGCCAGCTGACGCGTTTGACGGGCATTCAATTCAGCTCCGATGAAGTCTTGTTAGCAGGAAGTAACATCACGGCTCTCGAGCGAATGATCAATTATCGAATTGGACTTCGAGTCGCCGACGATACGTTACCGCAGCGTTGGTTCGACGAGCCTATCGATGAAGGTCCATTTCAGGGTGAATTGATAGACCGCGATGAGTTCGAAGCGCTCAAGAAGCGTTATTACCATGTGGCCGGTCTGACAGAGCATGGTATTCCGGGACCAGAACGTCATGAGAGGTTGGCGCGAACGGTGACCGGTTTTTCTATTCGTGTCGAGTTGCCACACGATCTACCGGGTGAAGCCGAAAGGATTGTGGTTGTTGACGAGGCGGTTAACAACGTCGCAGGCCTTCGTCAAACGGTCTGTCGGCGCTATCCGGAATTGGTCGATCGTATAGATGATGAGTTAACGCTTGCCGTGCTGAATGGGCGAACGATTTTGTCAGGCGAAGGTGATGCGAAGATTAACGATGGTGATCAAATAAGTTTCATACGGGCGATCGCTGGTGGTTAAGTGAATCGAGACTTATCTTCTCTACGTGTCGATGTGCCGCGGAAATATAATGCGGCACAACATTTTGTAGATCGCCATTTGGACGTCGGTCATGGCGAACGGATTGCGTTCGTCGACAACGCGGGTCAGCATACCTATGCTGATTTCGTGGACCGTGTGGGGCGAACCAGTGCAGCGTTGGCTACACTGGGTGTGGACAGAGAACAGCGTGTCCTCGTGTGCATGCTCGACACCCTTGAATTTGCGGCTGTGTTCTGGGGTGCCATCCGTATCGGGGCGGTACCCGTGCCAGTTAACACGCTGCTGACGGGGTCTGACTACGATTACATGTTGCGCGACAGTCGGGCGGTTGCTTTGGTGGTCAGCGACGCGTTGTATGACCGTTTTACTGGTTGCATAGAGGACCAGCCGTTTCTGAAGCAGGTAGTGGTCAGTGGCAGTCACCCCAGCGGTGGCCTGGAATTGGATACCTTAATCAAGAGTGAGGCGGTGGCAGTACCAGTAGCTGAAACCTGTTGTGATGATGCGGCTTTCTGGCTTTACACCTCGGGCTCGACAGGTACCCCCAAAGGGGTGATCCATCATCAGTCTGACCTGATTCAAACGGCTTCTTTGTATGGTGACCAAGTGCTCGGTATTCGACCAGATGATCGAGTGTTTTCTGCCGCTAAGTTATTCTTTGCCTATGGTCTGGGTAACGCAATGACATTTCCCTTGCATGTGGGTGCCGGCGCCGCATTGTTGGCCGAACGACCGACGCCGGATGCTGTGCTCACCGTGTTAAAGAGCCAGGAAAGTTCGATCTTCTTTGGGGTGCCGACGCTTTTCAATGCGATTTTGTCAAATCCGGACAACGATCGATCGCGAGTGTCTGACGCGTTGCGCTTGTGCGTTTCCGCCGGTGAAGCGCTGCCGTCTGAGGTGGGGAAAGAGTGGGAGCGCCGATTCGGTGTACCGGTTTTAGATGGTCTCGGCAGTACTGAAATGTTACATATTTTTCTCAGTAACCGACCCGGTGATATTTGTTACGGCACCTCAGGTAGAGCGGTACCGGGTTATCGATTGCGGATTGTTGATGAGGATAACCACGAGGTATCAACCGGGGAAATGGGAGAGCTGCTGGTTAGCGGACCATCTGGCGCCTCGTCCTATTGGAATCAGCGAGACAAGACTGCACACACGTTTGAAGGGGAGTGGATCCGTTCTGGTGATAAGTATGTTGTCGATGAGGACGGTTATTATCATTATTTTGGTCGAACTGATGACATGCTTAAAGTCGGCGGGATCTGGGTGTCACCTTTTGAGATCGAAAGTGCACTGTTAGCTGAATCCCGAGTGTTGGAAGTCGCTGTGGTGGCTCAAGAAGACGAAGCGGGTCTAATAAAACCAAAAGCCTATGTGGTGCTGAAGGAAGATATTGCGCTAACGATTGAGCTGGAAACGGAGCTTCAGGCTTTCGTTAAGACACGCTTGGCGCCATTTAAGTACCCGCGATGGATCGAATTCGTTGACGACCTCCCGAAAACCGCGACCGGAAAAATTCGAAGATTCAAATTGCGTGAGGCCGTGCCTGCAGAGTCCTGAATGACATCGTTCGCCACTACAGGTCACCGCCTATTATGGGTTGATCCGCTTTCGTAGTTTGTTGCCAATACTGCTAAGGGAGCAGCGCTGTGATCAAGAGTGATTACGCGTCTGTTGATAACACACAATGGCCTCCATCTATACGATTACCGTTGGCCTATAACGCGGCACTCGAGTTCGTTGATCACAACGTTAAACGAGGCTGGGGCGATCGGGTGGCGCTCATTGATGATATGGGTCCCTACAGTTATCGGGCGCTTTTGCAGCGCGTCAATCGCTGCGGTAATGTGCTGCGTGACATAGGGGTTGGGGTCGGAGACAGAATCCTCGTTTGTCTGCCCGATGGCATTGAGTTCGTTACCGTCTTTTGGGCTGCGGTCAAGATTGGGGCGGTAGCGGTGCCGCTTAACACCCGCTTGACCGAAGAGAACTATCAGGCACTCTTGTCTGATAGTGCAGCCAGATTGGTGGCCACTGATACGCATTTGGCGGTGCCTTTTCAGCGCCTAGCCAAGTCAGTGTCGTTCGTCTGCGAGGTGATCGTCGTCGATGAGCGCAGCGCACTCAGCACGTCACTGTCTGGTCGCATGGCCGAGGCATCGAATGAACTGACGGCGTGGCCCACAAAACCGGAGGATATCGCTTTTTGGCTTTACACCTCGGGTTCGACGGGACCACCAAAAGGTGTCATGCATCGTCATCAAGCGTTGATTCATACCGCCGTATCGTTTGGGCAGAGTGTGCTTAGGGTATCCCCTGAGGATGTCACCTTTTCCGCCGCCAAGATGCATTTTGCCTATGGCCTGGGTAACGCGATGACCTTTCCATTCTATGCGGGAGCGACATCCGTTGTGACAGGCCATAGGCCAACTGCTGAACACATTGTTGCATGTTTATGTGAGCATCAGCCGACCCTCTTTTTTGCCGTGCCGACGCTCTATGCACAACTTTTGGCGAGCTTTGAGAAAATACCGAAAGCGGCACTGGCACGTTTGAGGTTATGTGTTTCTGCCGGTGAAGCGTTGCCGGAAGACGTGGCCCGAAGATGGGTCGATCGGTGTGGGGTAGACATTATCGACGGCTTAGGTACGACCGAAATGTTGCAGACCTTCCTTAGTAACCGGCCTGGAGAAATTCGATTTGGAACTTCGGGAAAGCCGGTGCCAGGCTATACCTTGCGTTTGGTCGATCGGACCGGTGCCGAAGTGTCGTCAGGTGATGTGGGTGCGCTTGAGGTAAAGGGGATGTCAGCAGCGGTGGGTTACTGGAATCAGCCTACGAAAACCCAAGAGACATTTGTTGGAGAATGGGTTCGGACCGGTGATCAGTATGTTGAAGATGATGAGGGGTTTTACCATTACCGGGGTCGTCGGGATGACATGCTGAAGGTGGGGGGTATCTGGGTGTCTCCCATGGAAGTGGAATCGGTATTGTTACGCCACCCCCTGGTTGCTGATGTCGCAGTGGTGGGTCGCCGCACCCAGGAAGGTTTA